>Ga0179593_1534519_pt1 | contig 11667 bp, 12 predicted proteins | sample CZODoug2_1_08_16_FD_185931 | JGI IMG/M metagenome (GOLD analysis project Ga0179593, IMG submission 185931) | Vadose zone soil fungal communities from Angelo Coast Range Reserve, California, USA - CZODoug2_1_08_16fungal (PacBio error correction) | ecosystem: Environmental > Terrestrial > Soil >...
AGGGGGAAGGAACCTGGAGGAAAAAAACTTGAGCCGTAAGCGTCGGGTGGAATTTCAAAGGGCCGAAATGGGCCGCGAACTGAAAAAAAGAAGCTTAGGCGCGAGGTGGAGGGAAAAAGAAAAAAAAGGGAATAAACTCGAGCTTCGCTGGAAGGAGAAGGGAAAACTCGCGGTGGGCCCGGAAGCTCATGAAGAAAAAAGAAAGAGTAAGGCACCAACGATTTGGGGAAAAAGAAGTGATACAAATTGTGAAGGAAAAGAAGGGAAAAAAAAAAAGAAAAACCGAAGGGGAGAAGGAAACCGCGAAAAGAGGAGAAAGGAAAAGCCGTGGCGAGATTTTAGGGGAGAATGGGGAGGCTCAAAATTCGGGTCCGATCGCGAAGACCAAAAATCTCATTGGGAAGGCTGGGGGGAAGCAACGGCGTAGCTGAAGGTCAAGAAAGGGGGATTCTTTAGGAGGAGGGAAATAAAGGAATCGGAAGGGGGGGTTGTGCCTTTCTGGGGAAGGTGCCCGTGAACGCGCAAAACGTTCACGCTGGAAAAGGAAGAAGAGGAATTAGACGGCGAAAAGGATGACACCCAAAAAATGGGTTCAAAGGATCTTAAAGGCGACCGGCGGGGGTGGCACTTACAAAACGGAAAAGGGGAAAGGAAGAAAGAAAAACGACAAAGATCGGGTCCATTGAGACGGTCCGGGAAGAGGAAAATCTTTAAACGAGGGAGGCGAACATCTTAGACGGGAGTACCCAATGCAGAAGTTAATAAAGGGAGGACAACAGGCATCGGGGAGACGATTCTGGAGGACGAAGCTAGAGGCACTCGCCCGACTCCAAAAAAGAAAATCAGGAGGAAGCTCGGAGAGCTCAGCGGGCAGAGGCAAAAGGGAAGAAAAATTAAGGACAACGGGATCCAGAGACCTAAGGTCAAAGGTTGGCGAAATGGGCGGTTAAGTGTCAGCCACGTCACATCTCGTTGATACGGTGCCCTCAAGTCGAGAAAAATTATAGCGATAAAATTGAAAAGGGGAAAGGGGAGACCGTTCACACGAAGGCAAAAGCCGGCCTTCGCATTCACGCGTCGAAAGGAAAAATACCGCGCCGAGGACAAAAGGGCTGTCAGAATTGACTATAAGAGAGGCAAGGGAGTCGAAATGGCACCGCCAGGAAAAGGAAATTTCAATTTAGGGCAACAAATTGTTTCTGAATCGGATTCAAGAAGGGTCCCACTGGAAAGTAATGGCTGGTGCATCTATAGTCTCCGCAAGAGGAGGCGGCCAACGCACCTGAATGGACGAGGGGGGGGGAAAATCGATTAGCGAACAAAAGATTTTGAAAGGCCTTGACCGCCGTAAAGTCTGCGGGGAGGGAAAGGGGGGGAAAGAGGACCAGTGCCACAGCGTCATCGAAACCGAAAGGTGATTGGAGCAAGCACGGGTAAAGCTCCTTTCCGACGCCCCAAAGCCCATGAGGGGAGAGGGGGGGAAGGTTAACCGCTCGAAACGGTAAACGGCTTCGTTAATTTACTGCCCAAAAAGACGGGTCACGTTAGGGGGACCAGCCGAGCTTACGAATGCAGTCGCCAGCTCTTCCGCCGCCGATGAGATCGATGCCCGCACCCGCCACTGTGTTCTAAAAATGGTTCTCAGACTAAGAAAGGTGAGAGCGCAAATGCTTCCACGAGGGAATCAATACTCCGAAACCTCGCGTTAAAGACTATCGCAGCGGGGATTGGCGACGATTTGGAGCGAAGCTCTCAGTAACGGAGCGATGGGGGCGAAAGCGATCCATGAGCCCGGCGCGCCTATCTTCGCGCCCGCGCGCGGGGACCGAGAGGGCTCACGGGGGGAGAAAATAAACGGCTCACAGCGCCTTGGGGCTTGATCTCCACCGGAGGATGAGGAAAAGGAAGATCAAGAAAAAGCCGGGAGGAGCAAAGCGACGCCCCAAGAAAGATGGAAAGGGGGGGACACTTAAGAGCGGCGCTAATATAGACGCAGCGCAAACTCGCAGGAGACCATGCTCCGGGAGGGGTGAAAGCTTCGGCGAAAATCGAGCGGAAATAAAAGGAGCGGATAGTTTACGAGAGCACGAAAGCAAAGTAGAAGGTCATCGCTGAATGCACCATTGTAGTAGAAAATTTGCAGTATTGATCATGCGAACAACTGGAATAACACAATGGCGGGACGCGGCAGGTTCGCTCGAGTACGGCAATATTTGCCGTTAATCTGGAAGGACTCGAGGAGAAAAGAACCTTCTGATTTTGACGCGGAAAAACGAAGATCAGTTTCGGCGCGCGAAAAGATTCAACTGGACGGGACGCTTACGCTGGGAGTTGGCGTCGTAGAAGGACACGAAAGGCGGGGAGCTGAAAATCACCTGGGGAGGTTGAAGGATTCGCTGTAGTGTTCAAGGCCCCAGGGCAAACCCGCCGCGGAGTCAAGTCAGACTGGTTCGAAGGAAGAAAAGCTCGAACCATTCACTCGAAAGTTCCCGGCTTGAGCCTGGAAGGGGGACAACGAGGCGGGAGAGAGATCAACCAGCCATAGTCACATGGAGGATGGAAAAGCCCCAATCAAACTTTGACAAGGAAAAGCGTTGGGGCGGGGGGTAGACCCGGCAAAAGGTGCCTGAGAAACGTCAACCTTGCCGGCACCTCAGAGGGGCACTGAATAACCACGCGGTTCGAGCGCCTGGAGAAAGCCTTTCGAATCGGTAATGCTAGGGCGGAATTCGGCTTAGGGGAACGCGCTTCAAACGTGACTGGGATGAGGTGAGTCGAATGGGGGAGGAAGCATAAAAAGGGGGGGGAAGATGGTCACCGCGGAGGGCAACAAGACATCGGAACAAACTCAGGCGGGCGGGGAAGCCGTTGGACATGGAGGGGGCGACAGGGAGGGGGCTGAGGAGAAGAGCCAGACTTGACTTCAAATAAGGGCGAACGTCGTGGGGATACTCTGGGGGAACTACCGTTTGGATCAAGGGCTCAGAAAGAGAGAACCCAGAAGGCAAATGGAGAAGATTCTAAAATGGCGCATTGGGACCGGGTTAGAATTCGGCTCCGCGCGGAAAGACGGGTGCCGGTCGAGGGAACCTTCAAGGTGAAAGGGGGTGAGGAGGGTCACATGGCTTTGTTAAGGAATGGCAGTGCGGAAAGGTAGGAACGGGTTCGGCAACAATATTCCCGGAGGCACTGGCACGTTGGAACACAGGGGCCCTTCGAGGGGGAAGGAAGCGCGGGCGGAGCGCTCATCTGTTCAGGAAAAAACGGTAGCGCGGGAACCTCGCGGCATCAAAAACAGACACGAACAAAAACGGGGGGCGCCTGATCGTTCAAAAATCAAAATAAGAATCCCATGTCATTCAGAAGGACCGATGGCAAGCCGGACCACCCGACCTTTTCAGAGATTTTTTGGGCCATCGGAGGACCCATGGGCACTTTTCCAGGGTCGAATGAAGAGGAGGAAGTGAAGGTCGGCGCCTTCGCGGGGAGGGAAAAGCGACAAGGAGCGCGAAAAGCTGATTGTTCCTTCACCAAGCAGTCGCGCTCCCCCATGAGGCGGGTAACTCTGGCTGTTCTGCAAACAGGGGGGGGGAAAGAACTTCAAAACCAACGCTAGACGCCCGTGTGTAGGCTCCGCGGGGGATCGCTTTACGCAAAAGCGAAACTCCACCGGGCAAGAAGAAGGAGCGACCGGCCAGAGGGAAAAGTAGGGAGGCCAAGGTTTTCACCAAAGTCCAAGACAGAAAAAGGGGAAAGCTAGAAAACCCTGTCGTTGTCGCCAGGTTCCGGATTCCCTAAAGAACTTCAAACAAAGGAGAGGAGGAAAAAAAAAGGAGAGAGGGAGGAAAAAGTGAACCTGGCGCAACGCCGGGGAACGGGGCGGCGGAGAGGGGCGGAGGCGTCGGGACTGTGGGCAGGTGAAAACCGAGGGGGCCGCGACTTGGGAACGGGTCGGGGGGGCGAGTTTGTTGAAAGAGGGGACAGGTGGGGACGTAAGAGCGGGACTGAGAACACACGGGCGGTCGGCGGTTTTGAGGGAGAATTCCGCGTGGCAACGCAGAGAGATTGCCGCCCGATGGAAATCAGAAATTGATCAAGCTTCGCGCGAGCCCGACGTGTCGTGATCAACCGGGAGCGAAAGAGAAAATGCGCAGCTCTAGGGAAATGTCGCTAAAGGCGGGACTATTGTGCAAGCTCGTGGGCCCAAAAGTAGGGGAGCGGGTCCCGGCATCGGGGAGTTGACATCGGACGTCGAAAAATGAAATGGGGTCTGGGGAAACGAAGCGTCCCAAATCGGAGATTGGGGATGTGTGATGCCGAAGGGTGAAACGAGGAAACCGTTATCGGGGGAGCGCGCCGGGTGCCCGACGGAGCTTTACGCCCACCCCGGCGGGGGCTTCAAAAACGTGGTCAGGGACCTAGGAAAGAGAGGGTTTCCCAAAAGAGGGGCAAAAAAGTGCTGCAAGCCACCCTACAAATAAGAAAAAAGGGGGGGAATTAAAAAGTAATGGTCACCGCTGAAGCGGCCATAAAAGATCTGCGCGAGCGACCCCATCGAATTTCTAAAAACGCTAGTACCCATGCGCAGTTCTCAGAGGGAGATGCGAACAGGAGGGGGCGCTCTCGTCAGAAGAGTCGGTGAGAAGAAGCGTGGGGCCACCTGTCTCCCAACAGGGAGAAAGGACTTTCGCAGAAAGTCGAGGGGCCGCGCGAAATGGAAGCGCGGAAAAGCAGGGAAGATTCCAGGCCAGAGCTGCGCTTGCGCCCGAAAAAGGAGTGGCAGCCGAAGGGAGGGAACCACAGGGTGACACTTCGCCAGAATGAGCTCGAATTGTGGACACCGGACCGGAGACGGCCTGGTCACCCGACCGAGAGATATCTCGCATGAAAGCTCGAAAGGCCGCTTGCCCGCGCGGCGCACATCCAGTTTTTCTTTAGCGTACCGGGGGAGCGAAATCTGGACAAAAGGAAACGGGCACGGGGCAAGCTTGCAGGGATCAGAAGCAGTTTCAGGTGGGGGGGGCGAAGGGCAAAGAAGTGGACCCTGGGGAACGGATGGAGGAGTAGGGCTCACGCAAGCGGAGCCAAAGCCAAGGCTCACACGGGAAAAGGGAAAGGCGTACTCAGCGCGACCGCTATGGAGTTTTCGAGACAGTACTGACTACACTGGCGGTTTCGCCAAGAAGGAGTCCTGAATGGAAAACAGCCGAAACCGAACCGGAGTGCGAGAAAAATCGCATCCTCATAGGTTACGCGACAAAAAAACCAAGGAAGTCCTGCAGCAAACGGGGCAAGTTGAACAGCACAAATGTCGAAAGAAAAAGCGGATTTTCCTTGCGCGCTGGGAAATCTCGGGATTTTCAAAGGCTGAATGAGGGGCACGAGTCCTGCCGCCAGGAATGAGCGAAAACTGACACCAGGGTGTTCTGTCCGCGGGGGGGGGCTGCCAAAATGAAAGTCATGTAACATGTAACGAAAAACCCCAGCAATGCTTACGAGAGGAACAATAACCGAAAAGGAGGTCGTTCTCTCCGGAAATATCGCGTCGGTAGCTGGGGGCCACGCGATTTTCGAGTATACAGAGAGGAGGGGACCAGCGGGAAAGAAATGAAGGGGGGGCGCAGGCGTCTATAGGAGCGCAAAGTAGAACCTCTCCAAGGGCTCTCGGTAGCTAAACAGGGTACCCCACGAGCTGGTCGGGGATCCAACAAAGAGGGATGTGATTCCAAGGGAAGATATCAAAAGGGCACTGAGGATCCGACTAAAGGCCCCATAAACATATGCGTCTATGAGCGGGGAGTAAGAAAAGCCTGGCGCCCTGAGCAGACTAGCTGCGAATAAGGATTGGACGCGAAATCTAGTCCGGAGGAAATCCCTCTGAAGTTGAAGTAGGAGCAAAGTATCCGCCTGCACGGATGTATTGAGTCAGCGCGAAGGCTTAAAATTTACGAAGCCGTATCATTGGGCTGGAAATAACCACCGGGTAAGAACAGACAGGGAAGGGGCCACTCGAGGGCAGCGGCTGTGACGGCGTTATCGCCGTACAGGAGTAGAAAATCAAAATTATGAGGCGAAAGGTAGAAACGAAAGATCAGTTTTGGGCGCGAAGGAGTCACCTTTGGACGAAGGATATCAAGGAAAGCAGGGTTATTTTTGTCTGGAGGGAACGGAACAAGTGGAATTGTCGGCAATCACCGGTTCGGTTTCGATGCCGGCAGGGGAGGGAGGGCGTTTCCCGCAAGGGCGACCCGCCAGACAGTGACGTCGAAAGGGGATGGGGAGAGAAAAAATAATCTCTACGCGGTTCGCGGAGCACCTGAAATGAGCAGCTTGGCCGTTACTCCGCTTGAAAGACTGAAAGTGGGAAAGTATAGATCAAGACAGCCACTACAGGGGAAAAACAGGGAATCGGGCCTCGAACCCCAGTCAAAGGAAAAAGTGGTCGGGAAAAAAAACTGCCCCGTCGGGGGATTCGTGAGAAAACTTTCCTTAAAAGCATCGGAAATTCAGGCTGTCAATCGCGGCCTGGAATGGTCAAGAGTCCTGTCGAAGACGAAGAAGAAAATCTGTCGGCCATGCGGGGAGCCTGAGGGGAAACAACTTTAGAGGATAAGGCGGCGGAGTCCGCATGAAATCCGTGGTCCCCGGCGTCGAAAAGGGAGAACAGGGCTACCAGCGCAGATCGAGGACTCGCCGTGTGGGCATGAATCAGGAGCAAGGAGTATGACGCTTAGCTTAGGTAAACCAGAATGGACTTTTAAGATAACAGGAAAGAAAGTAACTTGGGGGGGGAAAAAAGAGGTCGAGTAAGGAGCTTCGTCTCACCGCTCTCTACAGAGAGCCATGGAAGTGGACTCCAGAAATGAAACTCGGGGGCATTGGGGCTGCGCGTTTAGAGTCGATGTACTCCGCGCGTGTAAAAGATCGCAAAGAGACGCAGATCATGACCGAGGTCCGGAACACGGGAGGAGCTTTGTAGGGGAGGGCGAACTCTTTAATGACATCCGCCTGGAGGCAACAAGAGATTGCAGTAACGGAAACAACGATTAGCGGGGGCAGAGGTAAGCAGAGGCGGACGGAGGTGCAAGCAGTTGTCTGCGCGTCACCCGCGAATCACCAATACATAAAACGGCTAAAAAAAAAGGCGAAGGAACGAGTCATCGATAAACAGCAAAGAGTAATTCAATCCGAGGAAAGCCCCGGGCTGCCGGACACACGCCGTTTGTCCACTGAGATTGCGAGAGCAAAACGGGAGTTGGGAGCGCGTTCGGAAATCAATCAGATCGGAAATGGGCGCATATTTCGAGGGACAAGCGGCAGGTAGAGGAGGAAGGAGTTTTAAAAAAGAAAAGAGAGACTGGGTAAACATCGACGGAAAAGTGATCCGTAGAATGTGTGGAAACGAAGGAGGCTCAGGGGAAAAAAAAACGAGACTCCTTGTGACGGCTCCGTCCGCGACGCGCTGGATGCCCAACCTCAAAAAACTTTTTCAACGCAACCGCGAAAAAGCTGGACGGGTCGGGCAACGTCGTTTGTCAAAAGGATTCCCCGAGACGCCCAAGCGCTCCGCAGTCGCCCCGTGTCCGTCAAAGTTGAAAAAGAGGACGGCGCAAATCTCCTATCTCTCGAACACACAGGGGGGGGGAAGGATGATGGAAAGAAGGGGGAAACGCGTGAAAAGGGGAGCAATTCAGGGAAGGAGGCGCGGGGGGGAGTAGCTTCGGGGGAGGGAAACTGAAGTCTTGGGCCTGAACAAACTCCTGGGAAAATGGCGCAGGTTCTTGGCACCAGTAGTTTGGTAAAAGGCGAGCGTCGCGGACGTAGCGTACCACGGCGGATAGCGTGGGCAGGAAGTATCCTTAGGTGCATAAAGCAAAAAGCATCCTAGGTGATCCTCCCTCGAGGGGGGAATCCGTGCGAGGGTGGAAACAATAGTCGGACGCGAACGCAAGACTTTTCAAACCAGGAGACGAAAGAGAGAAGAGCGCGAGGGGAGGTCGAAACGAAAACGTGTCTCATCAGGTACAGGGCAAAAGGGAATCTCAGTGGGAAAGGCTGGTGTAGGAGCCGGAAAGGGGAAAAGGGGGCATGCTTAGGAGTGGGGGCTGTAGGGAAATCGGGTTAGCTCGCAAAAATTGGTAGACAGGTCTGTCTGAGTGTTATGCCAGGGAAAAGCAAAGTTCACCGGAACAGGCGCAAGGTCCCTACGTATGCCGCGGCCGACCCTAAGAAGGGGACGCGGCCTGGGGGTCGGGTTGGGGAAGGCCTCCGTAATCGGGTTGGGAAGAAACGGCGGATGGACTAATTACAGAAAAAAGGCAAGTCCTCCAAGACGACCGGTTGTTTCAGTACCTCTCAAATCAGGGTCCAGAAACAATCGTTGACACGCGGGAGGAATTAAAAAAGTCGTAACAACGGACAGATGACGAAGGAGTCGACAGAAGTCAGGTCGAATAGCTTTGAGCTTTCCAGGGAGAAAAGCAACACAATGTAGACGGCGCGTCGGAAGAGTTGGAAAGACTGGCTCGCGAAAAGGATACTGCAAAAAAAGGAAGGAAAGAAGGGAAGTCATGTAAGGCGAGTCCCGGTGAGTGTCGCACGATGGATTTCGTCAGCCCGCGAAAAGGAATCGGTTTTATGACCTTGGAACCGAAAAAGTATCAGGTTCGGGGTCAAAGGGGGGCCTGGAAGCCTTGTCGACTGGAGCCTTCCTTCTATTCCCTAGTAGAAGCTGAGAAAAAGAGACTCGGGGGGCGCCGTGGGAAATGAGAATTGCAGATGAAAGACGTCAAAAAGTGGCACGCGGAAAACCGGGGGAGGAGAAACAATCATTTGCTGGGGCTAGCGAGGCATCGTTTTAAATGGGAGGGATGGTGGAATACTGACCTTCTAGACGGAGAACCGGCCAAGCATCACGCCGTAAAAAGGGGTCTAATGAGAGATTACTCTAAACCAAGAGGGTATATCGAACCAGGATGACATGTGAAAAGAGTACACTGCCAAAGTACCGGGAACGTGGCCAACAGTGTACCACTGTCACTGGGGGGGACCGGGAGGGCGAGGAGACAATCTCAGGGTACTCGGGGTGCGAAAGACAAAAGACATCCCACGGCTATACTTACGGTCAAAGGGAAGAATTCGAGACCCGAGAGGATTGGTGGGCCAGGAACGCGCGCGCTACAACATTTGGAGACGACCAAAAGGCATGCAGATTCACGAAGCTCTTCCTGAATGGATCAATAAGAAGGAAAGAAGGGTTTGGAGGGTCCACTGTTCGCAGCCCGGGGCAGAGCTGGTGGGCTACATACAGCAATGCGTACCGAGACTGAGCAAGTCCCGATGCATCCTCGGAGACTAAGAATATCGCAGGCGGTGAGAAAGGAAGATTGGGCGGGAAGGGGCGGATTGGGGCGCCAGCAGGGCCATGGCGCAGTACGGCTATCTTCGGAACCGCGGGGGGACGACGGACTAATCTTATTGGGCAAAGAAGGGCTGGATCACAATGGTCTTGTATCTCCTCACACACAAACTATTCGGAAAAAAGAGAATGAAAGATGCAGCTCTTTGTAGAAAGCTTATCTACCGAACGGCGGCGATTGTCCCGTAGCTCGGGGGAGAAATAAAGGACATATTGAACTCTCTGGCGTCCAATAATTGCAAAGAAAAGTAAATTACACCGCTGCGATAGGAGAGAGCACGAGGGAAAAGACTAGTATGTATCATCGCGGGGTAGTATAACATGGACGAGCCGAGGGAGATGGCGGCAAACAAAGTGTAATACACAATGGCGGGACGGAAAAGGTCTCCATTAAAAGTCATGCGATCTTCATGCCGTCCAGCAGAAAAATAAACCTGCTTAGTGAGGGACACAATCGGGTAGAGAATAAAAAGCAAGGAAAGGGTTTGCGCGTACTGTAAAAGGAGTCACCTGGGCCCTAATGATAAAGCCTAGGAAAGGGGGGGGTGCGTAAAACGTAGCACTATTAAGCCTATTAAAGGCGAATCGTTCACGGGAAGCCAGTGTGGAGGGGGTGCCGACGGTTCCCCTGTCGAAAACGCCAAATGTTAAGAGAAGTCAGAACTGGTTCAGGAAGTAATAAGAGAGTAGCGGTTCGGCGCTCTCTAGATAAAAATCGAAATGGGTCCCGGCGTGACAGCTTGGAATTTGCAAAGAGAAGGAGGGATAGGGAAACAAAAGCAAGAGAGGGAAGGCCTCGCGCCACCACAAAACTGGGGGCGGGACGAACTAGTGAAAAAGCTCTGCACAAGGTTGAAGGGTGCCAGAAGGAGGGTCCCTGGGGGCACCGCATCGGCGAAATAGACAAAGCCGCGAGGCAGCGGCCTTTCTGGGAATGCGAAGAAAGGAGATCTGGAAGGAGGGGGGGAACCAGGCTCCGTTCCGTGTCACACTTAGAAGAGAATAAACTGGCGGCAAGGTCAACCAAAGGGGGTAACGCGGCGGCTGACACCAGTTAGAAACCAAAGGAAAAGAAAAACGCACCTTTTGAAATGATCAGTTGCATCAAAAATATGCGCGAGCACGCCACATTGACTTGTGCAAAAAGGCGAAGGCTTGGGGACAGCGGAGAGTGGCACGAACGGAGGGGAGAGTAGGGGCGCACCGCTCTAAAGTGACGACAGGCACCTGGGAGAAACTGGAGGACCTCTTGGGGCGAGGTGGTAGCTTCGAGGGGTCGCATCAACGCGTGTAACGATAGGTAAAGACGAAAGGACCACTGTGACCAGATTTCCTGACCGTCAGGAAAGGAGTTGTAGGAGTGCTGGGCTCACTGTGGATGCAATGTGTCGGCCCACGAGTTACTACGGGACCTTGCATGAAAAAACGAAACCTAGCGGGGCAGCAGCTCCGTCGGGAAAGCAGATCAGAAAGGGGAAGGGGGGGGGGACGGAAAGTTCACAAACATCAAAATCAGCAGACTGCACAAACGAGCCTGACGGTCGTTTCACTCCCTCATAAAGCCCAGAAAGAAAAAGGAAGATCCGCGGCTGCCCGTACACCCGCAATGGTGACTGGAAATTGTTGTCCATCGAGGAAAAGAAATGGGTGGAGCAAAAGGGCACCAGTTTGAGAAAATCAGACGAGGAGACGTGTCGAGCAGTCGCAGGGGGGAGGATGCTGAAAAAGAGAGAAGCTGAGGCCATTAAACCGAAGGCAAGGTTACAAGGCTTAAGTCCTTCCATAAAGGCGTAAACGGGAGACAGTAACCTGGAAAGAGAAGAAACGTGTGTTCTTCACGGCCGCGACGCTCGAGGGTAAGCCCACCCCTAAACGGTTCAACGAAACTCGGAACCGACGAAGGGAGTCCAGGCGAGCCTGGTAGTTGTGCACCAAAGTCACCCGACAAAAAAAAAAAAAAAAAAAAAAAAAAAAGAAAAAAAAAAAAAAAAAAAAAAAAAAAAGAAAAAGAAAAAAAAAAAAGAAAAAAAAAAAAAAAAAAAAAAGAAAAAAAAAAAAAAAGGGGGGCGAAGGGGGGGGGGGGGGGGGGGGGGGGGGGGGTGGGGGGGGGGGGGGGGGGGGGGAGGGGGTGGGGGTAAAGGAGGGGGAAAGCGGAGGGGAGTGGGGGGGAGAGGGAGGAGGGGGAAGGTGCGCCGGCCGCACGGGGTGTACCGGCAGTTGCCCAAGGGGAGAAAAAGGCCAAATGACAG
>Ga0179593_1459916_pt1 | contig 11666 bp, 13 predicted proteins | sample CZODoug2_1_08_16_FD_185931 | JGI IMG/M metagenome (GOLD analysis project Ga0179593, IMG submission 185931) | Vadose zone soil fungal communities from Angelo Coast Range Reserve, California, USA - CZODoug2_1_08_16fungal (PacBio error correction) | ecosystem: Environmental > Terrestrial > Soil >...
GGCACGGCCGGGTTAGTCAGCGCCGGCGGGGGGAGGAGGTGGGGGATAGAGGTGAAGTGGGGGACCTCGTTAGAAGGTCTAGTTCCAATGGGAGGGGCGGGATCCTTGAGGATTAGGGCCAAAACACCGGTAAGGTCCTAAAATAGTCAGGTGCGCGGCTAAAAGGCGGGGGCTAAAGAACGCCAAGTTCTGCGCACGTCCACTGCGCTGGGGGGAGGCAGCATCCGAAAATTTTGGGTCAAAAGGAACAAAAATGGGGAAGAGGCAACGAATGGGTGTTTACCCGCTAAGGAAAAGCCATTTGGAGGTGATCTATGAGGGTCCTGGAAAAAACAAGCCGCACTTAATTTGCCTCCAGAGAAAAACACGAAGCGAAGGGGCGGCCTTGGGTGGTTTGTGTTCCAACTTTTTACAAAAAGTTCGCGCGATCGTGGACAGAAACGCAACAAGGATCAAAAAAAAAACCAGACGGGAAAACGGAGGAGGGGGGAAATAGGAGAGCTCTGGATAGGACCGCAGGGGGGGAAGAAGTAAGAGCAAAGAGAGCTGAAGACGTGAAAAAAAACCTACACGTAAAAGCACGACAGGCAGGGCAATTTAAAAGGACATGGGCGTTGTCAGGAAAGTAACGAGCAAAACCGCCACATTGCGGGGGAACAAGTGAGAAAGGTCACGGCCTCAAGAGATCATCAATCAGAAGGTGGGGGATTGAGAGGGGCAATGAATGGAGCACAAGGCTAAGAGGGAGGACCCTTACCTGGGCTACGACTCAAGGCCATAGGAGCACAAGTAAAAGACCGCTGCAAGAAAGGACGGGAAAACATCTAACTAGATTTTCAGGGCTCGGGGGGGGGGGCGACAGACCCGGTGGAGAAAGCGGATTAGCGAGCGAGGATTTATAACGATCGGGAACTCAGGGGTTTGGGGGTCGGGGGGGGGACATGGGGTGGGGGAGTGGGGGGGGGGGAAAGAGGGGGGATTTGGCCGTGTGGAAGGCTGAAGGATTTTCTAGTATTGACACTGATGAGCCCGCGCACTAGGACTGGCTGCAGAAACGCCAAACCCGGGCAGAAAAAGGGGCCTTGGTACGACTTTTGGCAAACTCCGAAAGACCAAGGGGCGCTGGCGGGAAACGGACATGGTCGACTATGACACCTTAAAGGTGGGATGATCGACATGACTATGGAATCACGGAAGGTACTTAGTTCGCAAGCACGAAGGTCTTCAAGGGTCGGGGGGGAATGACGCAGGGGGAGGGTGGTCGGCCCCTCTCGGGGGATCCGGTTCGCCGATAACAAGGGCGAAAAGTCGAGAAGGCCCGAAGATTGACCGCTTGCGGCAGTGAATACCATGGAATTCTGACGACGGTCAAGGTAAATCACCGGGGTACCAGCAAGACAGGGTTTATCAGCAAAGGGGACCAAATGGCAACAAGTGATAGGGCACACATAGGTGCGAAAAGACCCACGCACAGGGCGCAGTGGCACGAGGGGGAACGTTCAAAGATCAGTAACGTAAAAAAACGAGCTGGACAGATCCATCCTTTCCAAATCCACCGCGGGCAAAGGGAACAAGATCGGAAGGAAAGAAAATCGGTGCGGAAAAAAAAAAAAAAAAAAAACTGATCGGTACGACACGGAAAGAGACCTCAAGTCACATGAAGCGCAGGCACTGGCTAAAATGACGTTCGAAAACGAGGGGCGCGAAAGTGAAAGAATTATCCAGCGCAGTCTAACAGGCCAGAAGCTAAGATATCACAGGGGGGAAGCCAGAACTGGTAGGGAGCGATGGGGAAAAAAACCGCAATCCTCCTTAAAAAAAGCGAAGAAAAAAGGTCCGGGGGCACAAAGACCGACGGAAATAGCCGTATGTTAGGCGAAAAAAAAACGGTTGCATGGAAAAGGGAGACGGGAAAAAGGAAAGTAAAAAAAACAAAAAACCAAGGGGAGTAACAACCGCGACAACGAAGAAGGTGTTTGGAGGCCAAAACCGGGGAGCCGGGGCGGAAAAAAGGGGTGAGGATGGGGGGGACAAGCATACACACCTGATCTAAAAGAGAGCGGGGGGAAGTGGAGCCTACAAAGACGGTCGAGGGGTCCTGTTGAAAGCAGTGTCGGAACGATGTGTGTAGGGCGACGTTGCCAAGTGCGCTGAAAAAGAACGGAGTGAGAGGACTATCGAAGGGGGAGGAGGAGAGAAGAGATGGTGTCAAAGCCTCGAGAAAAACAAATAGATCTCAGAAAACTGGTTGGGTTACTGACATTATTCGCTGTGGGGGGGTCAATGGTCCGCTCAAAGATGGAATTGATGGCCACGAAGGAGGACCCTTGGAAAGAAATGGCTAGAAAGGGGGGGGGGATGCTTGGCCAACCAAGACGGCCGACAATATGCGAGGTACCTCGGAAAGTTAGGCCGAAAGTAGAGAAAAAGCGGGGTCATGTGAGGAGGGCCAGGAAGCGGTGAATAGGGCGAGGCATGGCGTAAGTACGGGAACAGCCAAACATCACAGGACGATCAGGGATGTGGGGAAGAAAGCACGGCCATTGTGTGAAAAGTTCTCAGCAGAAAAGAAATCGAAAAGGAAAAGAAATAAAAGGCAGGGGAGCCACTCCGGATATCATATCTACCAAACAAAAAGAAAAAAAATAAGATAGAGAGATGTAGAAAGGGAAACCAAAAAAGGAAAAGGGAGCCTATGGGATTTACAGCCTGGGGAGAAATTCTGATGGGGAGGCGAAAAAAGTGAACCGCGCAGATCAACAACAAGAACCGCACTTAAGGCTGTTTATGGAGCTGGTTGGGGTTGGAAGGAGAACGCCAAAACGACCCAGCGAGACAGAAAATCAATTAGGGTAGAACTTAAGAGCTGCTGTATAGGATGAAAGGAAAGACTGGGAGGGTTGAGATCAGAAAAAATTGTAAGCCCGAGGCAGATGGAGTAAAACAGCACCAGACGTAGAAAGTTTCGTCAGCAACGCCCAGGGTCAAAAACTAGGGAGAGACTAAGGTAAGTGAAAAAAAGAGCGCTTCCGGGAAATTGGACACAAAGGCTACGAAGCTTTCCCACCAAACGTTGCGGGGGGGAAAGAAGAGTGGCAGGTCCGCCGGAAAATCAGGGCCACCAGAGAGAACAGTCAAAGAGATGTCAGATGAAAGAAGGGGGTGGTGCCGCGCCCAGAAGAGTCTAATTCAAGGGGGGGGGGGGAAGCAAATGGACCACAAAAAAAAAAGATGCAACTAAAAGGAAATAAAGGACTAAAGGGGACGAGTTGTAAGAACCGGGAGACAGAGTCTGGTCGAGGAGGGAGGATGGTGGAAAACGCCTCAACAAAAAAAGAAAAAAAAGGGGAAGAAAAGTAGAGCAACCCAGGGCACCAACCGGTATTGTTGGCAGAGGGGAGGCCAAGGAACGGAACAGGGGGAAGTGTAAGTTCTGCTTGCTGTGGCACGGATCAGGTTTCAAGGAAAAAAAAAGGGGGGCCGGCGCGGGGAAGACGGGACAGTTAATCTGCTTGGGGTCGCGAATCCGTGGGCCGTAGATGTTCAGGCCCGGTCTTGGAAAGGCTGACTTTCAAAAATCAGAGAAAAGCCTAATCGGACTTGCAGGATCAAATATTGAAGGAAAAGGGGTCCAGAAAAAAACGGGATAGGGATAAAAGCGAAGTGTCAAAGAAGGGAGGAGGAAGACCGGAGTATTAACAGTACAGGGACAGCAGGGAAAGCGCGTCTGCAGAGGATGGAAAGATTGCGTCGCCAGCAGCGTTCAAACACAGAGCGTGGTCCAACTATCTGTACCGGCAGGAGAAGCGTTTGGGATGATCATCGTACAGCCCGTTGGAAAAAAAAAAAAGGGGAGTAAATGGACTGGAGAACGCACCGACGCCATCACCTGAGACTGGAGTGGTGTCCAGGGTAGCAAGACCCGGGCCAAGAAGGGAGGTACCAGGTGGGAAGTCAAAGGATTAAGCCCAGGGTAAAGTTTCGGAAGCACTTTTCTCGGTCCTATACGTTTAAAAGCCTCAATAAATTCCCTAGCACACGGAAGAGATCAAAGGCAGCACCCCATTCTTGGCTTCACGCCATTTGGTCACGGCGGCAAAAGGATAAACTAGAGGGACGCCGCACCGAGTAGTCATCACCGCAACTCCCTCAGGGGCAGGATGAACACAGAGACGGCTGCCAACATACATAAGCTCCACCAAAAAACCGCTCTTTTCCAACTCGCACTCATGTCAATACGCAACCCGGCAGGGGGGGGTCCACTCTGGCGACATTAATTCAGTGTGCCCCAGCCTACATGTGGATTTCTTTCGGTCGGGACACAGGCCGAATTCTTAAAAATTCCGGTCCGATTAAGAATGTGAGGAGGGGTAAGTCACTTATCTGGGCCCCCTGTTCTAGAGGGGGGGGGATTGGAAAGTGAAATACCACAAAAGGACTTGAGACTGCCAACGTGCAAGACCCAACGCACAGGGTGCAGAGCGGGATGAACAACAAATTGTCCTTGGAAATTTTCGATAGCTTCACATCTCCCCGGGTGACACGGGGGACGGTACTTCGAGCACTACTGGGGGCGATGTGTTTTCAGTCAAAACGGATTCCTTCCATTGGGGTATCTTCCTGTGTGGCTTCTTCTTATTCCTTGCTCAAGGAATTGGGAGACAGGGGAAGGAGCACCCATAGGTCCTCGGAACGGCACTGGCGAAAGAACAATGACTGCTTGGCGAACAAGGCACACATTCGCTTCGGGACGCAAGCCAGAGTTGACCCCTGACACGCGGGCATAAAAACGCGAAAAAAGGGGGGAAGGTGTCGGTGGGCCCACCATTTGCGGGCGTGGACGGGGAGCTGCCTGAAAACACGATGTAACTCCCACACAGAAAACACTACAGCACTGTAAAGGGAGGAGGGTCCTGAGTTGAATGGTGACACACAGTTAATGTTCGAACTACGAGTCTTGGGAGCTGCGGAGGTGCAAGGAGGAAAGGATCGTTCCAGAATGAACAAAAACAACTTCGAGAGACATAGAGAAAGGATCTTGGAACCGAGCTGGACAACGCATCAAAAAGAGAAGAGCGAAGCGCGAGCTTAAAGGGAAACCGACAATGGGGGAAACGCTGACCAGGCTTGGGTCTCTGGAATGAAGGGGGGCGTTTTGGAAGAGGAGCCGCATCGGGACTCCGAAAAATGGGTCGGAAAAGAAGGAAATCCGGTGCCAGGATGTCCATATGAAGAGAAAAGTGCTGGGGGACGCAACGCGAAAAAAAAGTGTAGTGTTCAGAGCAAGGGGGAGAGTTCAAAGACCCTACGGGAGGGAAGGAAAATATGGGGGCTGACTGACATTTATCGACGATCCAACCAAGAAGAGCCAAAGGACGGATAACCCTGGCACGGTTCCGCGGGGACAGGAGTACACAGACTCATACATGCGGGCGCAAATGCAACATCAGACCGGTGGAACAACGGGAAGGAGGAAAGCGAAAGAGGGAGGAGTGGAATCAGTCTCTTGAAAGGGAGGGGTGGTCGGAAATCAGGCGTTCTTGAAGTGTAAAAAAAGGGGAAGCGCCGACTGGTGACCCACAAACCCCGGGGGTGGACAACGGCAAGTAACAAAGCCGAGAAGGAGTCCTGTGAAGGGAGAAGGGGGAGTAAAAACAAAGGAACCAAGAGCTGAATCCTTATTTGCATACTAATTACAATCCTGGGGGGGAATGTTAGGATCTAAATATAGAAGTGGGCATTGAAACTCCTGCTTGGAGGGAGTAGGGGGGAATGAGGCGCAACAGGGTACTCTTTCTGTCTGAGATTGGCTGGTGCATCCGGCGTGCAATTCGGCCCTACATTTAGTCCCGTGGGTCTAAGTAGAGGAGTCCACCGACGTGTTAAAATTTCTTCTGGTATTTCGTAATGAAGGAAGGATACGTGGACATGTCGCCCAAGTATTGGGAAAAAAGCAATAAACGACATAAATGAAGAAACAAAGGGTCACCGAAGAGGAGTTCGAAAAGACACAACGCCAGGGGACAGTGTTGCCGAGGGGGCGGTCTATCCGTGGAAAGCACACCGGGATGGAAAAGAGCATAATTGTCCAGCAAAAAGAAGCCGGAAAAAATAGGGACAGGGTGAACATCCCCTATCTGAGTCTGAAATGCTGCAGGTCCGACTACAAGAAAATAAAAAAAAAAATCAACTCAAAAGGGAGAAAAATGCAGAGGACAGGGCAAAAGTCCGGTTACGATAAGTTACCTTTGGAAGCGACCTAAAGTCGCGGGGAGAACATCCTCTAAGGAACAACCGCTGGGAGAATTAAGACTGTAATGGGGTACAATAGTGTGATGGTGTTGAAATCAGCTCCAGCAATACAGTCCTGACCATCTAGCGGGCCAGTAATTATCGGGCACAGCCGAAAACTGTAAGGGATGTCTCTCCGTGGTGTCAGGAGGATACGGACCCGCGAAGCATAAACTTACACTCACCATGGTCGGAGTTGACAAACACATGCAGAATATTGGGGTTGTTAACAAGGGGATGTCCGGCGAAAAGGCCAGCAAGGGGGAGAATGATTGGGGAAAAGGTCTACAAGAATAAACTATCGAACAACTCTCTTAAGGAGACAAGGTGACAGTAAAACATCTGGTTCGACTCGGTGCATTAAATGGAAGACGGTGAGGACAAGGGTTTCCGAGCCCTTTGCAAAAGGCGCGCAGCCCGTTTAGCTGAAAAAGGAGATGTCAGGACGAAAGAGGTAGGGTGTCAAGACTCGGCGCAGTAAAAAAAGTATTATGCGCACGAACAAGGGGAAAGGACCTTCTTCAATGTGGGGAGGAAAACGCAGCCGACAGGAAAAATCGACCAAAGGGTTAGAAAATAAGTTCTGGACGGGTGGGGAGGTGAACCGAAAAAATGGCGGGGGGGGGATGGCACACCATAAGGTAACCAATGGCGCGGATGGCAAAACCTAGCAGTTCTGTCGTAAAATAAGAAAGGGTCGTGAGTCATTTGGACTGTGGAGGGGTCCTGAGATCTTCCAGGGGTGGGCGTCGCGTACGCGCAAAATAACTAAGGGAAGGCGGATTGGACGAACTTAAATGGTTGAAAAGTAGAACTCCCATGCGAACCCAAGAGAGTGAATATGCATCGCGCGGTATCGGTGGCAACGCCGGGGTATCTCAGACTAGAAACACAAAGAGGGGAAGAGATATAGTGATAAAGCCATCGCAGTAGAGCCGATTTCATTTCAGCAAGTGCACAGCGGCATTGGTGCTGGAATGAAAACCTGGGCGCAGCCATCACAACAAGGACCCGCAGGGCCATTCGTTATGGCGAGGCATCGAAAAAGGGAGAGGGGAGTGTTAAAGCACGATCCACGGGGGGGACCAGTTCCAATGCCGAATGAATCATTCGAGATTACTGAAAAAGAACGAAGGGTTAGCAAAGCCTCAATTTTGGACCATTCGGGAAAGCGAACCATAGAAAAGTTGAAGTCGTGGAAACAAAAGTTCAAAACCTTCGGTCAATAACTTTTCCGATCTATATTACGTTAATAACCAAACACATCTACGACATTAGTAAAAACACGAATCGTTGGGACAAGGTCGGCGCCAAGATTTTGTTGACGGGCGCCAGGTTCTTGAAAAAAACACAGAGAGCTCTACGTAAGAGAGAGTCAGGATAAACGCAGTATTTGCAAGCCGGAGGAAACGTCACGGCCGCCACAATCGTGAAAAACACTTAGGGGGTAACTTTCATGAAACAAATGCGAACATAGATTTTCGCTAAAAGGGGAAATCCGGACCGCAGTGGGTTAACGGGGGGGATGAAGGACATCAACCCCCCATCCTCCAAATGGGGACTGGGAAGGCACAGAAATGGGCTGGCCAACACCTGTCGTTGTACTGGATGGGAGGTCAAGCCGCACAGGGGGTGGGTGAGTGAGAAGAGGTCAGGGGGATTGCCACGTCTAAGGAAAATAAGCCGCAGGGGAAAAAACAATCCACAGGGTCGTCGAAAAGAAGCGAAAAAGGAAGGCGAATGGGCAGGAATTAGGAGGGAAAGAAGGTCAAAAAAACAATCGAGCAAAGGGTAGCTGGGGCCGAAACAGAACAGACTGAAATAGCGGCCACGGTAAAAATAGCGGGGGGGGGGGGGGGGGGGGCCTTGATCCGAGAGTCGGCCCGAAGCCAGAACCGGAGCGTAAAACAGCATGAACATCCAGGGGCAAACCGGGAGAACTGGGTCGGCATCAGAGGGATGGCAGGGGATACGTGAGGTTCAGGACAAAAGCAAGGGGAAAACCGCAAGGAGACAACACTATCTGGGGGTCCGGGGGAGAGGCTCGGCTGTGGAAATTATTATCTCGTCAGAGTGGGAAGTAGGGACTGAAGGAGAACGAATAACCGAGAAGCACGCGCCCGTGGGGTCGGGGTCAAAAAAAGAAAGAAAAAAAAGGGGCGGTGAAAAAGTGGTCCAGGAGGCTCAACGTGTAGTTGGGGGAGTCAACATGTCTTACGGGGCAGTCGGGCAATCCTCGTACAAGACTGCCAAGAACAAGTTGGACAAGATTTGAGGCGCCTTTGTATGGGGACTACTGGGAATCTGGAAAGTATCAGGATAGGGTCCGACGAAAAGCGGTCTGGAGGTCAGGCACACAACAAAAAGAGAAAAGACATAGCCCGGCGGGTGCCAGAGTAGCAAAAAAGGAAAGGCTTTTGCAACATACCGAAGTTCGATACGCAACCGGGGTTGTAAATAAAACGACGAAAACTGAAAGGTGATTCAGAAGTTAAAGGGCAACGTGTGACCTTGGCCACACCAACACCTCTTACACAGGAAACTGAACTGCATCGATATTTGTTTGCCTGAAGCCCTCTCTTGTCAGGGGATGAAAGGCCACTGGGGGAAAATGCAAAAGGGGGCACGAAAAACCAGGTGATCCAGGGGAAGGTCCAAACGAATTGTCAGACGGGGGAATTCCATGGTGCTTCAGCAGTGAGACGGGGGTGTGAGGACGGAAACATCGTGGAAAAAGAGGGCCCGTCGCGAGGGGGAAAACACTATGCTGATGGTTTTCGCCTAACAGGTACCAAAGGGATTTCGTCCCCGGTGGGGTCGAGCTTGCGTGCTCTCAATAAGAGGGATCAAGGCCAGATTGTCGCAACGGCAAGGAAAAAAAGATCCTTGAGCTGAGGGACAATGAAAATCGACGACGGGGAGGGGACAGCACAGCTTTTCATTCGACTGAAAATCGGCAAAAACGGATTTTGTGTGGGGAGCCGAAAGGTGCAGGGGGTTTTGGACGATGGGCGGAGTCTGATGGGAAACAAAAACCCTGACGTTACAGCGACCAACCAGCCGGGGAGAGGGACTCCGTTGTCAGGGTTGTTGAAGGTGTTCGACGCGAAGCGGATCATTAAAAATGAGGCACGGCGCCGGGAGGAAAAAATATAGAGCAAAACAACAAAAAAGGATGAGAAAAGAGAGATATCTGTAACAGCTGAACGCAAAGAATGCCGCTAAAAAAAGATCGCGGCGGGCCCTGGGGAAAAGGAAAAAAAAAACAATCAAGAAGAAGACTGTCTTGGGGGGGATGGAAGGGGACATGGGGGTGAAAAGAATCCGAATCGTAAAAGCCAAGGTTGTTAACAAAGAAAAAAACAGAAAGAAGGGATAAATGGCAAGCGCTGAAATAAAATCTGATGCCGCCCAGAATCTAATGGAGGGGGGCTTTTTGCAGCGCAAAAAGGAGAGTAAGCGCCACGTGCGGCGAACGGTACCTTGCGTTAGAACCTGACAATGGAGACAATCGGTACAAGGCCAGCTAAAGAAAGACAGCGAGAACCCTCCATAAGCGGGGGGGGGAAGGAGACCCAAAGAATCCGGGTGTACCATCAGACGGCAGGGAACCGGGGAAAGAAGAAGGACGGGAAAAATCGAGAAGCGGAGCCATGGATCACGTCTGGACGGGGAGTGTGGTGGCGGAAAAAAAGGCACGTGCCGGTGCAAGTTGTACATTCAAAAAAATGATTAACAAGCGGGCAAAAAAACGACTCAGGGCGAGTACCAAGGACCCTCGAAGGTACGGGTCATTGGTGGGGGGGGGGGTTCCTCATTTTTTGTGTGGGTTGGGGGGTGTGGGGGATAAAAAAAACCTGAACCCGCCGCTGGGGAAGCTTCCTTAGAAACAACACCGCCCTTTTGTTGGTTGGTAATACCCCTTAAGCGAGGGACGGGAAACCATCGGTGTTGTCAGGGGATCCGCACCAAAACTAGGAGAGATGATAGGGGCTGTATGGGACCTCCTCTTGGATGCGGTGTCCCTTCAGGTATAAGGGTCAAAGAAAGGGCTCATACCCTAAGTGTTCAAAGGCTTAATGCAGGTGCTGCGGGGAAGGCTTGACAGAGTGCTGCCGCAAAGGGGGAGGTCAGGTTAAGACCGGGGAAGGCCGGGGGGAAAAAGAGGGTAATGGGGACATGAAGGAACCAACCAAAGCGATTGTATGGGAAACTATGACAGTCTCTCACGGATCCAAAAAGGCTGAAATAGGGATTGAAATCAGGAGACGGGGGGGAGGGGACAATAAAATCGGGGGGGGCAAATCCCAAGATAGGTCGGCTTACACTGCTTGGGACCAGAAAGAAAAGAACTAGGACGCTTCAAACTGGGTGCAATGCAAAGGGGGTACATGGTAGAGGGAGCGCTTGCCGGGGGAGGACGCGTGATCAAGGCTACGACCATGACAGGATGAGCGGGAGTCATTTAGGGGGAGGAGGGTGGGAAGCAGAATGGTTCAAAAAACACAATACCCCTTACAAGCGACTGGAAAGGAATTGGCAAAAAGCATCGGTCGGAGGGTATCTCACAAAGGCGGGGTCATGAAGTGAGCCTGGGACACAGGAAAAAGTACAACAAACCAAACGGGCTTTACCGCAATGCACATGACAGTAAAAGTGGGTTTGGAGACACTGTCCCGATTAATGCCCGGAAATGGTGAAAAGGATGGGGGAACTACTAAGAACTATCGATAGAGGAGGGAAGACAAGGGAGCGAACAACAGCAGCGTTCGAAGATCCTGAAAGTGGAACAGAAGGGCGTCAGAAACTAGGGTGTGAGGTCCGGAGACGTTGCCAAAGCCCCCAACGACGCGAAAGCAACGTTGGGACTATGTTCTTATCTGGGATCGGGGGAAAATTCCTCCGCGATCAACAAGTGACTACAGAAAAACTGGGGGGGAAAGAAGTTGATGCTGGGGGGGGAATTAAAGAGGCGGAAAATCGTACCATTATGGGAAGGGAGTAAGACCCGGGCGTTAAAACGAAAGGCAGGAAGGGTTGGGAGGCCGGCCCAGACGGCCGTCCCCTGCTGCGGATGGGTCTAAACAATGATTTCGTCAAATAGAGGAGAAAAGCGTAAGTTCGGCAGTGACGAAGGCAGGGGGGGGATTAGCACGAGAGTAGTGGGGGAGTACGAGACCGCGAATCAAAAAACATCCGCCGTAGGGGATTTTGTGCCGAGGGGGGGGACAGGGGCCCAAGACACCCACGCCAGCGAAAAAAAAAAAAAAAAAAAAAAAAAAAAAAAAATAAAAAAAAAAGGAAAAAAAAAAAAAAAAAAACAGAATGAGGAACCATGCTCTGACATCATCGTAGCTAGTGTGGAAGAAGAAGTA
>Ga0179593_1476442_pt1 | contig 11666 bp, 12 predicted proteins | sample CZODoug2_1_08_16_FD_185931 | JGI IMG/M metagenome (GOLD analysis project Ga0179593, IMG submission 185931) | Vadose zone soil fungal communities from Angelo Coast Range Reserve, California, USA - CZODoug2_1_08_16fungal (PacBio error correction) | ecosystem: Environmental > Terrestrial > Soil >...
GGGTCCCTGCGCAGGACAGAGGTGGTAAAACCTCTTGCCGTCACGGGGCAGTTCAAACGTAAAACTCGAATCAACCCCATTGGAAGGTTTGCGTGGCATAAAGGGTCATCCTCGTGGAACTGTCCTGCAGTGCTTCCGGAAAAAGGAAACGAACAGAACTATGGGGCACGCAGCAAGTGGCCTTGGGAAGAACATCACCTCCCCAGGAAAAGGGGAGAAGAAATAAGCATTGGGGGGAAAAAAGAGCGTAAACAGGTAGGGGGCTCGGGTTTAACGTGAGCCCAAAGTATACAAACGAAATTCTTACCCTAGCAACCACGCAGGAACAGAAAAAACCAAAGGGGGACTTTTCAAGAAAACTTCCTGGTCACATTTAAACAGAACACAAGGTGTCAGCAAAGCTCAAAAAGTTACTCTGTGTCTTCTGGATAACGGTCTGGGATCGAATCCCGTGAATGGTAGGTGTCCTAGGAGAGTTTCCCAGGACTCTGATTCAGTGTGACATGACGGAAATACAAAGGGCACGGTGGGTGGATCGCTGCGTATGGGCTATGCATAGGAAGGGCCAAAAAAAATCTCTGCAAAACAAAAAAAAATAAAACATATGGAGAAAGAAGACCTAGAACAGAAAAAAGATACAGTACTACAAAACAAAAACTGTATTCTGAAAACAACTGGAGCTGGAGTGTGTATTCTCGCAAAAATTGACTGGGAATCAATCACCTGAGGAGGGAACAAAGAATGTAGGGGACGGGAAAACGACGGTTGGTCAATGACGGTGATAGAACACTGCAGTGGTAACGAAATAAATAAAGGAGTAGGGGGTAAGCCAGCAACGCAGGAGGGGGCGTTAAAAAGGCGAGGAAAAAGGAAAAAACGCAAAAAACGTGTCATTAGGGACACAGGCCAGAAAAACAAGGGGGAATGTACGAAACAGTAAAAAAAAGTGTTACCAAACGGCACTATCCAAACCGTGGCTGCCAATAAGTGGGTGAGCAGTGACCCAACAAAGCTACAATGAGTGGATTTCAAGGAAAAACCCGCGCAGTCTGTGGACAAAGCGCTTGTGTCAAAGATAAACGTGTGCAAAAGAGCAGTTGCCAAGCAAGAAGCAACCACGAGATGCCAATCAAAACATAGGGCAAAAATAATGATTCTGGAGAACGTTTTCCATGACTGGCTTGGGGGGGTAACCGAGTTAAAAAAATGGCCAGGTACAAGCACGGGAACTCGGGGGGGGCCTCAATGTGGGAAACTCTCGTGAGTAAGCGGTTGTGATTTAAAGGGGGATCTGTCAAGAGGACTGCGAAATTCCCTCCGGGGGGGGAGTTTGAAAAACCCAAATACCGTGTAGCTCAGAATTCCCGCCCAAAGAAACACGGGGAATAAGTAGAAAATGGGCGGATTAAAAGGGTTGATTGAGTCAAGCCGGGTCATGGGCGCTACCGACAGCACATTGGACAAGTGATGACACAGAAAGCGGGCGTTGGGCCGGCCCAGAAGCCCGTGAAAAAAGCCAGGTGAGCACTGTTGTGAGAATGAACGAAGTATATGAAACACAGTCCAAAGAATGGAAGACGTTACGGACGGCGTTATGGGGGGAGGACGGTGGCTCCCAAGGACCAACAAACGCAAGCACCTGCGACACAACCGAGTGGCTAAACGGGATTGGGAAAAGCTCCAACGAGACCTGACCGGAGTCCCTGAGGAAAAGCCGGGCTGTCACTTGATGGCCAGCGGACCCAAATGGGGGAAAAAATCCTCAAAGACGGCGGACTCCCATGGGGGCCATAGCCACCGGGGAAAGGAATCGGATCGCAACAAGGGGGACTGACGATCCCCATCAACTGCAGACGAAATACGCAGAGTGTCCCGTCGAGGCAGAAAACTCCAGGCAAAAGAAGGGAGGCCACCGCGTGTTGTCTGTTAGGGCCGTGAGAGAAAAGGAAGCTGCCAATGCCAAAAGAGGGTCTAGCCAGGCAAGGCCCAAGGACCCCCTACATAGGACGAGGCACAGCAAAAAAGCTGACAATGGCCCGCACCAAACGACGACCAAACCAGAACAAGCGGCGCATAATCAGGAACCTGGGACAAGGACCTCTAACAAAGACACGCCTCATTAAAAAAGACAAATGGGGACCCGCTTTCCAAATTCAACAGGAAAGAAAGGGACAAGGATTAGCCAATCGGGATCAACAAAAAAAAGAGGAAAAGACGAGAGATGAGTTCCAGCACTGGGACTTTGGCTCATGGCCTGGATTACAACACATAGGGAACACTTTTGCGCGAATGTGCGGAGGGTAATTGTGGGGGGGCGCGGTCACAACGAGGCGTGTGGGGGGTTTTGTTCGGCTGGATTAAACGCTGGGCTTTTCGGGGGGGGGCGGTCAATTGTGGTAAGTTAATGCTGGCGTATAGGATCCTCTGTCTTTACGCGACTCAGTAAAATACCAGTCTGTGTGTCTGACAATTGTTTCGTGGGCGAGTTCTGGTCCCAGTCACTAATCGACAGCAAAACTGAGTCGTAAACAAACACGCTCCAGGATATATACTGGTGGGCCTTCGCCGAAGCCACAGGGGGGGTATCGTCCAACAAACTCTCCACGAACAGCGAAACAACCCTTTCCGTCCGGGCCTGATTTCTTTGAGCAAACAGTGGGCTACGAAAAGGCCCGTGAGCCCGATCCAACACGACCCTCAGTACAATTGATCGGCACAGAACGGGGGGGGAATGGGTATGCATAAATCAACGGAAGCAGCCTGGCATTGTCCCACAAACAGAAGCTGCCCGCCCAGTGGCCTATGGCCCATGGTGGGGCCGCCGTGGAAATTATTTGTCAACGGGGGGGGGTGGGGGGTCGGCCAGATAAAAGCAACAAAACGGGGGGACCCTTCAAAAAGCCGGGGTTCAGCCCGTGCACGCGACAACACTAAAAAACGGTAAGTCTCATCAAAAAAAAAAGGACAGTGTCCATTGAATTAGTAATTGGGGGGGGACACAAGGGATGGGGGGGGCGCAGTGCCGTGGGGGTAAAACTGTTGGGAGGGGGACGAACAAACCCAGTTGCAATGCAGGGAAGTACCACGAGAGGGGCAGAAAGGGGGGCGGAGGTGTAGGGGACAAGGGAAAAAGGAAGGGGGGGGAAGGGAAGGGAGGACGGGGGGGGACAAGGGAAGAGAGTCGACGACAAACCCAACGGGGGGAGAGGGGGGGAGGGGGGGAAGACGGGAGGGCGGAGAGGGGGGGGGGGGGCCCCAGGTGCATGGCGAAGAGCTTTACCCCCGCCCGTCTGCGAGGAGGAGTAGAGGGAAAGTAGGGGGGGAACACTCGCGAGCGGTTGTGGTGGTTAATTTTGAGAACCAAAAGAAAACATGTAGCCGAGTCCGGAGCGGCAAGGGTCAGATGATGAAGAACGGTGGAAGGCGGGGGAAGAAAAGGGGGCGGAGATGGGGAGTCATGTACGGGGGGGGAAGAAGGGCCGCGTGGCAACTCCAACAACAAAAAGAAAAAAGAGCAACCACGAAGAACCCGCGCGTCCTGGGGGTGGGGGGCGAATGGGGTGGGGGGGGGGGAGAGCAGGGGGGCGGGAGTGTGAAGGAGAACAACTCAGGGTTGCACGGTAAACGATGGGGAGGAGGGGGGGTGAGGGGGGCTGTGGGTGGGGGGGAGAAAAAGAAAAAGACCCCATGTTTGCAAGGGGTACAGAAAGACTTAAAATGCAGTTCCACATTGGCGGTGGGACTGGTCGTAATGGGGAATAGACTCTTGTTAATTAGGGGCAGAGGCCATGTGGTCAACGAAAACCAAAACTATTAAACTTTGATTAAGATAACAAAGGTGTGAAATTCGCCAGGCGTGGGGGAGTGGGTTAAGGAGGGGAAGTTGGGGGGAATCCTCAAGCATTTTATTATACATGTGAAACGCATGAAAGCCAAATCAACGACATGAACTGACGGGGGGTGTTGTCTTAAAAACATCCGTTCGATTAATGTTCGCCAGGAACACGGTTTAACGAAAAGAAGAAGCAGGCATAAACTTTGTATTTTACTCGTAGGCATCAAGACGTGGGCTTAGGGTCTATTAGAACTGTCTGAGTGCGTGGTTAAGCGTTGTGGGGAAAAGAGGCTGCATTCACCAACGAAGGGTCTCAACAACGCTTTCAAATATCTGCACCATAGGGGTAGGATGCATAAAGAAGCAGGCGGGGGGAGGGAGACAGGGAAAGGGGCGGCGGGTCTCCCTTACCCCCGCGTTTCGAGAACCCCTGCGAAGCTGGGATCAAAAGTTCACTCCGAAGCCGCCGGTGCGTACCGAAGACCACACACTTACGGCTGGAAAAAACGGACAGCGCCCCAATGAAATGTGGACAACTGACCTTTCAACCATGTTGCGGACGGCGAACAGAGGACAATATGTGTTTGGAAGTCAAGCACCGGCCCGAACCGAAAAAGAGGTGGCCGTCCGTTTGGGGAACCTGTAATATTTAGGGCCTTAGTGGAAAGCAGACGGGAGCTAAAACGTCGGCCCCTTGCCCAATAAACGTGGGGGACTAAGTCGTAAGAAGGTGGGGTGCCAGTTCCGTCACGCCGGTCTTGCGCTTTATGTTCTCACTCCACTGAAAAAACGAAAATAACGCACTCAGCCCACGGGGAAAAAAAAAACACCGGTCGGCTACTTAACCGGTTGACACAGGTGCAACACCTGGAAACAGAGGTGAGGCGGCTCGGTCCAGAGGAATACCTCCCGGTGTGATGAGTAGAGGTTGCGTTCCAAAACACCACCGGGTCACCTATGGCGGGCGGAGATCCTTCGTTTCCTTGGTCGGCCTTGATGCCCCTCCTAAAGGGGCAACTTTCATGCCCTTTAAAAAAAGAGGGGACAAATCCAAACGCCAATGTTAAATCAGTCAGTTGGTCTTAGCAAGCACGCGGTCCTCCCCGAACCAAGCATCGATCCCATTAGCCAATCTAGGAGCGGAACACCGAGGACCCGCTTAGGAGACACGTCTGACTCGTAAAAATGGTTCTAACCAGGAGAATCAAACGTGGGGCTATTTTGCCGCCGGCCAGAGTTTGCCGGCCGCACTTTTCGACTTCCCCCCGGCGTTAGTGCACCCCGGGGGGAGGATCGGCAGTGGGGTCCCTTTGTAATGCACTTGACGATCCACCACACACAAAAACAAACAAAAAAAACAAACAACCCAAATCCGTTTCACCACACGTCTTGGCCAGTTCGTGAGTGCCCCGTTTCTCTTATGGTGGGTAATCGCCTGCAGGTGCAGCCTCTTCCACCTGGGAGCCAAGTGCATGGCGTCTGCGGATGACCAGTCCGTGAAATGTGCCGGGGGGGTAAGAGGGCACCTAAGGTTCAGGGGGTTGGGATGTGGACGAGAGTGAGGGGGGGATGTGGGTAATGTTGGAGGGGGGATCAAGCAGGAGGGAGATGTTTTTTTTTTGTTGTTTGGTTTGTTATTTGAGGTTTTTTTTTTAGTGAATGTGTTTTTTTTTTGATTATTTATGATATTTCCAAGATAAAGGGAGGGGAAAGAGGGGCGGAGGGGAGGGAGGCGCTTGTAGGGTAGCGATATCTTCAAAAAAGGTCGGGAAATCGGGGGACCAGTGCCTTCTGGTTGGAGTTAAATGGTGTCACGCTAATGAAGAACGGGAGAAAACTTCTTGGCAAGAAAGTTCTTCGCGTGCCTCTTCAATACGGGTGGGAAGAAAAGGTCCTAAGGGGACTAAACCGGTATTGACCCAAAACGTCCTGTACCCGCAAACGGCGGACCACTACAAAAAGTCCAGGGGGTGTGCCGGGTAATATTCGGACGTGGCCAAGGCCGGTGAAGGGGGGGGGAAGTCTGTCCCAGTGGGGAGGGGGGGGGAGATGAGGAGGGAAAGGAGTCCGCTGGTCAAATTTTCCGGGATGAAGTACTGTGACACAGGTAAACCTTACCAAACATTACAAAAAAAAAAAACCCCCGACAACCAAACCAAACGGACATTCGGGCGACAACCTGCTGAAGGTTAATGAATAATATAAAACAAACCCCAACCCTTCTTGAGTGAAAAGACTAGTCCCTTAACCTGACAGTTCAAACTCTTGAGGCGCTTTAAACTACCCTGAACAAAGCCGGACAACTTAGCAGGGGGGAAACAAGGGAACTATTGCCAGCCGATCACTCAAGCCAGTGACGTATTAATGAAGGTAAATAATAGGTTGGACGGGGTTCCTCGGGGGAGGTCCTCTGCAACGAGGAGAAGATTTGGGGAACTCCACAGTTGGCAGGTTAGTATCAGACTCATCATCAAAATGGAGACGTTGGGAATACCTACGGGGAAAAAAAAAATTAAAAGAAAGTCCTGGGCACGCGCGAGCAAATTAAAGGGGGAGTCGCAACGAAAAAGAGACTCCAAGAGACTAAACGCCAAAACATGCCAATGGGAAAAACTCTTAATGATGGACGGCCATTCAAAGAACATCATTGATCTACCAAAAATCAAATTCGGCTCACATGGTCCAGTAGTATCATACCTTTGTTCACTGGCACCGTGGGGGCACTCACATGAAAAAGGGGTCACGGAAGCGGTAATACGGGTAATAGCGTGTAAGTGGGGCAATCTATAGTAATGAAAACATTTTTCAAAAAGGATGGCGAAGAGCCCAATGATCGGAGAGATATAGCGCAAACAATTAAAAAAAAAGCGTGAAGACACACAACCAGAGTGCAAAACGTTATTGCGCCGACGACGGTGTGTCGTTCACTAGCGCTTACAGGGGAGGGTTTAGAACGAAATAAATAAAGAACAGGGAATTTGTTAAGGAACCACAAAAACGAAGTAAAGTGGAGTTGACGGCGATGACACTGATACAACAAAGAAAAGGAAAGGCCGCCAAACATTGGAACTTCTCCTAACATTTACCTTACCAACGTGGGGAAACGTCAGAAAGCGTCGGGGAGCAAGTTGGGTCCCGGGGTGAAAACTCTGAAGCGGGAGTTTATGGAAAGAGTGCTGGGGAGACAGAACTGTGACACTCTGGTGCCCTATAAGAGGGTTGAGTTGACAGAAGAGGGAACCACGGAGAAGGAACAACAGAAAGCCGACCCACCTGTAGGGGGTGATTAGACGAGAATTAAATGCCAAAAAGATTGGTCAGGAGGGAAAATCGAAGGAGAAAGAGGGGTAGCGACGGAAGGGTGGTAAACCGTAAGGAAGGGGGGAGGTGGATTTCGTGATCTTCGCGGGAACAAAAGTCTTAGAAAGTCAGCTTGGAAGGAAACAGAGCCTCTTAAAAACTCCCCAAAGTCGCAATAAATGAGGGGAAATTGGAGTAAGGGGTGAAGGAGTCAGCTAGGGAAGGAACGCCTAACCCCCACATGCAAAAGACACCATAATCGGGGGGGATTTAAAAAAAGAAGAAAGGTCAGAAACGCAGGGTTTAGAGGTTTTGAAAGAAATTAGCTTGAGGAGAGGCCCAGCCCCAGGATTAAGGCAATTTGGTTGAACTTACACTGTAGGTCAGACGGGTATGAAACGGTCCGAAACCAAGACAAAAGGTTGCCAAGGAGCTCGAAAACTGGTTCCCGTAAGTAAAGCATCTGCCTTATGGGGTGGATGACCACCAATGAAAAAGAGATACCGGGGGGGCTTGAGGGGGGAGGACGAGCAGGAAAAAGTAATTCAGCTTCGGGTCAAGAAAAAAAATTGAAAAGACTCATCCAAGATCCGGGGATCGCAAAAAACTTTCAACGGGGTTGGAATACAATAAACGAGGAAGACGAAATAATAAAAGTATCCAAAGATCACGATCTGACGACTTCCTAAAAATCAAGAAGACACATCAAACGGTTTTGGGAAATGGGACGTCAAACCCCTCAAATGTCGAAGGGAGATTCAAAAAAAAAAGCAACTGATGTGGAAAAAGCCAAAAAGAAACCATTGCAAGAAAAATACAAGGACAAAAAAAAAAGAAAAGAAATGGAACAATAAAAGAAGATCCAGAAGGAAACAAACGAAGAAACTTTCTCCATACAAGAAGAACATTGTAAACAAGACTCTAAAAAAAATCCAACAAGGACATAGGAAGAAAAAAATGGACCCTTTTTCAAACTTTTCCATTCAAAGAAAGGAAAAAGTCTAAATCAAACTCTCCAGCAACAAAAAAACAGTAAAGAGAAGAGATGAGGAAAAAAAAAGGAGGGGGGGATCTTGCAAAACTTTGGGGGGAAAAAAAAACAAGCAAATGGGTCTGGCCATGATGGCGGACGTCAAATGTGGGTCCCAGGCAAATTGTTAAAACGGTGTCGGCTGGGGGGGAAAGGACAGGCCGGTGGTTTTGGGGACCAGTTCGGGGCTTTCATTTTAAAGGGACATTGAACGCAAGACAAACGTTTGTTGTGAGGACGGGAATGGCTGGGGTAACATCACGAAAATGGGGGGATGGAAAATAACATTGCGAGAAAAAAGGCCAACGAAAAACCAGAGGGGAATTGGCGAAGGGGTTCTTGTCGGCCGGCGGAGAGGAGAAGTGTGAAATCAGATGAAAACATCCACTGGGAAGGTCCGGGAGGTAGGAGCAACGACGGAGGGTCGGCCCCCGAGGCGCATCTGGACTATGGGGACCGGGTGCGGAAGGGAACTGAATGATTAATTACGACACTGGTGGGGGGGACGAAGACACAATCCGAACGGGCTTGGTACCGTACATGCAGCATGGAAGCTCAAACCAAAAAAGAGGGGGTGCAAAAGGGAAAAAAGAAACACCAGAAATTGGGGGTCATTTCGGGGGAAAGGGTGCTGGCCCCACACGTCATCAAAGGGCGACACGGGACTTCAAAACGATCCCCTCCGCCGAGGGGACCCAGGGGGAAAAAGGTTTGTTGGAACCAAAGAAGAGTAAATCTCCGGAGAAAAAAACTGCACATTTGCAGGACCGGTCACTGGAGGGAAAAAGGAAGCATGGGGAAGTACCTTCAAAGGGGCAGGGGTGCTGGGTCAGGGAGGCCCATTAAGAGGGGAAATTTTCATTAAACAGGGAATCAAACCGAATGAGAAGTTATTTGTATAAGTTTGAGACGGAGTGGGAAAAAATAAGGGAAAAAAACATTCACTAGGAGAATTATTTGGCCCACCGAGGGCTCACGGGCTTCATGGATCTAAGAGTAGGCGGGTGGCTCCCGGGCGTACCTTACCCTCAATCGAATCCAGTTTTTTCCCAAACAGGGGGAGGCTAACGCTGAAAGTCAACATCTCTTGACGAGTAGACCTGAAAAAAAGAAAGGTCAGGATAGACAGGGGAGGAACAATAAAGATATGTCGAGATTTGGATGAAAAAAGATCCTCAGGTTTCGATTTCAGGTAAACTGCCAATAACAATGAGGAAAGCACCCGACACGGGATTCACGGCCATCTGCGCAACTCGGCGCCGAGTGGCCAAATCAAACCGCAAGCGACCAGCGCGGGTGCAGAACAGGACCGCCCACCATCCGCAAGAACTCAGCCGCAGTGGAAAGTAAACCTTTTTCCCCAAATAAAAAAAGCACACGTGGACAAGAAAGTTATAAAAGTAAGTACGTTTCAGGCAGAGGGGAGTTGTTTGAGGACACAGTGGGGACTAAGGTAGTCCGTCGGTGGGCGGGGGCCAGGGGAGGGGGCCCATGTTGGTGCACAGCCCCCAGTCCAGAAAAGCCCAATCACCACGGGGAGAGAGGGAGTCTTGCTTTGGGCCTGAAAAAAACCTCGTGGCGGTAAATTTGATTTATTCATCAAACAAAAAAAAAAATGAAAAGGACCGAAAGCAGCATGGGGAACCGACAGGGGTGAGGGGGTAACCGGGCGGGGGCGCAATAAAAACCCCAGGTGCCAACGCAAAACGGGGGGCACCATCCCACTCAAAGGTTCAGGAGTAAAAAAGCAGAAGGCATTAAGAGATAAATGCCGGTGGCGTGACACTCAGTTGGTTGAGCCTCCGGGGGGGGGGGGAAAAAAAGGGCATTTGTCCCCTACATAGCCCGCATTAAGAGTGAAAGGAACCAAGGAGCGGGGGAAGCTGGTCTTGGAACCTCAATGCTCCCCCCGGCAAATCGAGGAGGACCAGCGAAGGACACACCGGGATACACGACTGTTTACTTTGGTTATTGTGGAACAGGTTGGGGAAAAGGGGGGTTTTGGGGATTAGGGGATGCCTACGGGAGTGATTGGTGGGGTGGTTAAAGGGGAAGGTGGGGGGGATTCAGGGGGAATTACGATAGAGGAAGGTGTATTTCCGGAGGTTCAAAAACCCCCTCACGTATTCGGGGCCCCAGCAAACCACACCGGGTGAGATTTAGGAAAGCTTTGCTGATGAAGGAGGGAAAGAGGATTTCACAGTACGGATGGGTCCTTCTGTGTAAGCGTTCTATCATGCGTATACCGGAGACCCGTCCAGACGAGCCTCTCTGGGCCCGGCACGCTTTCGTTTGGTTTTGGTTTGGGTTTGTGGAAACTGATTATTGTCTGTGTCCGGACCCGGATCCTGGAGGGGGAAGGGGGATTTTTGCGATAGAAACTGTGAGACAACTGCTTGGGAGTTTCCATCGCCGTTTGTCGCTACTGGGGTAAAAAAGTCACGGGTTAAATGAATCCACGCACAGGAACCACAGAACACTGAAGGCAACTCCCCCGAAATCCGTACCCCAGTAAATGTGCAATTGTCGGCGCGTGATCGGCGCGGCCACAGAAATCCAGGGTCCATTAACCATGGACCACTCCACGGGACACTTTGATGAAGTCCTGGAACTGCCGACCACCGATCCCTTGCCTGACCACCTGCCCAGAAGCTGCTAAAAACCCCATGAAAAGGCCTGAATTGCCAGGTATTGAAAAACCCTTTTTCATTGGATAGGTCTAATTAAACCGTAGTAAAAAACAAAGCAAAATTTGACCTATTGGACTATCCAGGAAAAAGCAAGGGGAACAATTGAATTGGTAATTGACTTGCAGAGTCAGGAAGAAAAGGTTAGTGGGGGGGGAAGGGAAGAGTGGTCAATTTCGCGCAAAGGGAAGGCAAAGGACTCAAAAAGATAGGGGACAGGAAAGATTCCATCAGGGGGGCACGAGGAAAATCAAGGAACATAAAGTCTCAATGGGAAGAGCCTACTCGGCAAAAAGGAGCACAAGGCACAAGACATGAGATGGGTGACTGGCGGGACATCACTAAGATACGCAATAAAAGAGAAAAACCATCCAAAAAAAAACATGGGGAAAGACCTTGCCTCCCTTGCGCACCGGATTTAAAGCAAGACTCAAAAGAGAAAGGATAGGGCGGCCGGAAAAAATTGATCAAAAAGGGTAGATGGGGGAACTCCTGGATGAAGGGGAGCAGGGGAATAACAGGTCCTGTAATACACTCAAAAAAAAAGGGGCTAACAGAAAAGGGGATGAAATGGGCGTACAATTGGGAAAAGGGAAAAAGGAATGTGTGGGTGGCGAAGAAACGACCAGGCATAGAAAAAGTAAGATAGACAAAAGGACTTCACCCGGTAAGAAAAGACACCCCGAGTTATTTCCAAAGGGTGTCAGACTACACTTGGGTGTGCATAAATGACTTGAAAGGGCTTGTAGAAAACTAAAGAAAAAAACAGAAGGGTTTTATCACGAAACTCAAAGGTGGGCGGGTGGAAACAGTC
>Ga0179593_1480992_pt1 | contig 11666 bp, 14 predicted proteins | sample CZODoug2_1_08_16_FD_185931 | JGI IMG/M metagenome (GOLD analysis project Ga0179593, IMG submission 185931) | Vadose zone soil fungal communities from Angelo Coast Range Reserve, California, USA - CZODoug2_1_08_16fungal (PacBio error correction) | ecosystem: Environmental > Terrestrial > Soil >...
GGTGAGATGGGTCTTACTTGGGGGGGATGATCTTCGCGTCTGCGGGTTCTGAGGCGGGGTTTCAGAAAAAAGGGAAGAGGCTCTTGGATGCGTGACGCGCCGTTGTATTCCCACTTCCGTACTACAATGAAAGTACATGAAAAAGGATCGGCCACTAGAAACAAACAAAGGGAGGCTTGGGGCATACCTCATCGGGGGGAGGAAGAAAAAAAAAATAGTGCTGATCACGAGTAGCGGAAAGTAAAAGAAAGGGCTTTTGGGAAGGGAACTGGGGGGGGAAAAATAAATCCTCACACTACCCAGGATTAGAAGTCGGGAAGGGAGGAATAAGCTGAGTAAAGAGGGGGGGAGAATCAAGAATCTGACACTAAGCTAATTCAGAGGGGGGACGAGTCCACAAAAAAAAAGATGCGAGAAAAAAACAGTTCAGAGGACCGAATAAAACGCGCCTGAGATGGGGGAAAAAAAAAGAGGAACATCAACGGACATATCAACCACGGTGAAATCGGGAAACTGATGCTCGAAGAACAAAAAGGCTTGAAAGATCAAAATCAATAAGTCATTTTAGGACAGAAGGATCTCGGGGGAGGGGGTCGGCACGACAAAACAAAAAAACCCAAAAAACAAAAAAAAAAAACACAATACCACCCAAAACAAAAAAACAAAAAAACACAAAAAAAACCCAACACCCAACACCGGCGCGTTTGAAAGAACAAAGCCCCCACGGGAGTTTGACGGAGCGGAAAGATAAGATCGAAAAGCAGCTGGCACGTTGAGGGGGAGGTGAGGGGATAAAAAAAAGAGGGGGACAAACCAAAGCGTCTCTTGGGAAGGCGGGGGGAGAAAGGGGGACAGTTGCAAAGAAGTGATGTTTAACAAACATTTGGCCACCGAAAACGGGCGTGTGGAGTCAGTCACGGCTGAACTCGGGAAAAAAAAAAAGGTGAGGAGTGAAAAAAAGGAGGGTTGGGGGACCCGAGGGGGGGACTCCAGAGGAAAGGTGTCAAAAGAGGGGATAAACCGGAAGATCTGTGGGAGGGAAAAGGAAATTAGGGGGAAACAAGGAGGAAGGGAGGTGACAAGGGGAGACCACTCCCAAAAAACACGTCGCAGATTGGATTTTAAGGGGAAGTTCGGCGGGTTGGATCGGAGGGGAAACTCGGGGAGGGGAAAGAAAACTAAGGGGGGGTTATGGGGATAGGTCTGGGAAATGGGGGAAAAAAAAAAATAACAAAAAATCCAAACCCTCAAGACTTAGCGGGAGGCATACATAGTAAAGGAGGAAACAGGACAGAAGGGAGGAGGGGGGGTAGGTCTCAGAAGGGGGGAGAAACTCGGGAAAAAGCCAAAGGTGTTTGTCGGGGGGGTCAAATCGGAGTCTCAGGGACCATGAGGGAAGAAAAAAAAATAGGGGTCAAAGAAAGGGGGGGGGGGGGAAGTGGGTAAAAGGTATCTCAGGGGGGGTTAACGGTTAGTAAATTCGAAAAAACTAATTAGCGTGGGAAACGAGAGGCACGCCATAGGAGGCAACGCATGCCTTGGGGAAAAAAAAAAAAAGATTAAAGTTACTAAAAGGATAAATGCGGTCAAGAAAAAAACCAAAAAAAAAAAGACCTCTAAACAAAGCAGAAAGGGATTTCAAATGTTTTAAAAGGGAATTAAATTGGAGCTTTCGCAATGTTGGAAGCAGGCGTGGCGTGTCCACTCTAGGGGGAGATTGGGTCCCTGTCCATAGGCTAACGTCAAATCAGATCTTTAATACAAACTAGGATTGTGAAATTTTAGGAGAGCCGAGGAAAAGGAAAGCCTCTTGACGTGGCTACAGGAAGCAGAAGACGTTTCAGTTCATGCTCCCCTAACGGCTGGATTAAAGACGGATTCCTAAGGGAGGCGGGTGGGATCGGGTGTTTCCCTTGTGCCATTCTAATCAGGACGTAAAAAAATTCTATCGAAAGAAGGTCAGACGTGTGCACGGAATAAGGAAAAAACTCCAGCTCGCCAAGGGGTTAGATGTTGGGAATGTCCGAACGAACCCATAAACTCATCGGTTTGACGAAAAATGATTTAAAAAAACATGGGCACGAGTCAGGTTTGTCTTCAAAAAAGGCGATGCGCCACGATTGATTCGGGTCCGAAGTGTAAGCGTCTTGGGAAAAAAAAATTGTGCATTCAACCTGGGACTCTCTTCTTGGGAAAAAGGGGGGCAGGGGGGGGGAAAAAAGCAAAAAAAGACAAAATGGGCCAGGTTTTTGAATCAGACCGGAGGTGTTTCGTCAAAGACTTAATGTGTTTAGCCCCGCCCAGAAACTTTTCGGGGAGGGTAAGTAAGAAAAAAACATGTTAAAGGAAAACAAAAGAAGGGAGGCTGCAAAACCCTTTCCGCTGGGCCCGGGGCGAATCTCCTCCACAAGCGCGGAAAAGGACTTGCTCACAAGGAGGACGCAAATCTTGGGGAAAAAAAGGAGTGATCTGTAAGGGATTGGGGTGCGCAAAAATAAGGACAGCGTTTTTGAGCTGGTCCGTTTTTTGAAATGAAGGATCGGGGTGTCTGGGGAGGGGGGGGCGGAATGCAAAAAAAGACTTGAATGAGGAGGTTTAAAAACAAACATCGCAGAGGAAGATAGTAATGAGCCTTTGGTGTGGGGAGGGAACAAAAAACAAGGGGGGAGGTAACAGGCACTAAGATACGGGGGACATCGGAAGCCTTAATTCTGAATCTCGCTTCGCATGAAATAACAGGCCCACCTTTGGGAAAAGGGTTCCGAATGTCTATAAGGTGAGGGGAAGGGGGCTTCTTGTCCAAAGGGGAAAAAGGGGAAGACAACAGCGTCCACGATCTGACGGACGTCGAAGCCGCAAATGGGGTTCCGGGTGAATGCGAGGTGGGAAAGGGGAGGAGGGGGGAAGTTGGGGGGGCCCAAGAAGGGAGAATATTCCTTCTCCAGTCCAACGAAGAAGAAGGATAATCTGGCGAAGGGGGAGAAACGGGGTACTGAGTTGTAACGGAGGAAGGAGCGTTCCGGGGAAAGGGGAAAAAGGAAAAAGCGGCTGGCAAGAAAAAGGAAAAACAGTACGAATGACGTTTTATTGTCACAGGGATCACAGCGTATTAGGGAGGAAGAGAAAGCATTATGACTTTTTAATTGGTGAATTTAGAGTGTTAGCAGGGCAAAAGGTTAGAGGAGAAAGGTTTCAGGGGAAACGAAAGGAAAAAAAGGAGGATATAGGGGACTACCCTCCTTATCACCTTAACATGCCGCGATAGCTCTTCTCTAAAAAAAAAAAAAAACGATTGCAGGAAGGAAAGCGATCAGCGGTTAGAAGGGGAAGGGGAAAGGGACCGTGGAGGAGACATGGATATCACAGGAAAAATCGATGGCTGCTTAGGGGTAGGTGAGGGTTGGCATTCGATGAGAACAGGAATCAACCTAGAAAGTCACAAAGAAAGAGACAACCTTAGGGGGGAGGCAGGAACCGCTTCTTTTCAAAAAAACAGGGGGGTAGATCTTGTGTTACCTTGTCAATCAGATTGGATTACGGGGGTGCAAGCCGGGGTCCATACAGGAAAAAAGGAATCTCGGGGGGGTTTGGGCACTTGCAGCTCCGGAAAGGGGAGAAGGTACATCTTTCAAAAAGAACAGAAGAAACTACCTTAAAAGAGGAAGTATGTGGGGGAAAAGGAAACAGGGGTTTATGAAGGAAATCTTGGACACTAGAAGATTACTTGGAAATTAAACTGCTGTCTTGCAGAAAGGTTGGTTGACACAAGTGTCTAAAAAATAAAAAAAGAAAGCTTAGTTTTCTTGGGTAAAGTGATTTGCGTGTTAGATCAAAAAAAAACAAAGGGGAGGGCCAAAGAGAGATACAGGAACATGTACCAGTCTCTCTCACGACCCCGAGTGTAAACATGTAAAAACACGTAATCGATGCAAGAACGAAGATACAGACAGACGGGGGGCAGGAGGGAGGGAAGGAAATCAAAAGCCTGGATTAAAATCCACCCTTTCGATGTCCTCTGAGGGGAAGTTGACCACGCTCTTGCCATGCACAGGGGAGAAAAGCGGCCCCCCCGAGAAAGGGGGGGGGGGGGGGACTAATGGAATATTTTGAAATAAGATCACAAAGGGATAAAAATATAGGAACTCTTTAACGGAAGGAGGAAATCGAAAAACATCAAAACGAAAGGGTTTGTTACTTGACCGAAAGTAGCGAACGTAATGTCGATCTAGTCACTACTGCCTAACCTTCTAAGAGGGCGAGAATCGATTTGGGATTGGATATTCAGCTACCTACCTCAGATCTCCTAACCGTTAGTGGAGTAAAGAGGGATTACTGCAATGAGCAATCGCTTCAAATTCTACTATAGGAGTAGTCAGTCTTGGATTCCAGCATGTTCCCGGGATAAGTGGGGTAGCAACTAGAGACCTTTTCCCTTCGTTTAAAACCTCTGATCGAAGTTGGGTTCAGGCAAAGCGCTCAACCCGCTCTCACGGAAATCGCCCCTTCCCCTTCTACTAGAGCGCCTAATAATAGACTGGGGGTTGCGCCGGAATGTTAATTAGACTTCGTCAGAGGAAGAGCCCAGAGGTTATGTAAACTCAGCACAAGATCCTGTTCTCAGAGAGGGTCGTTTTGCTTGTGTGTGTTGCCGTACGCAAAGGCCGAAAGCAGATCGTTCCTCGCTTAAAGCCGCCATGGAGGGCACCTCAGGAAAAACCCTTTACCTACCACTCCTTTCACTGACATGCGGCAGGGGTGAGCCGAGTACGCGGAGGGGAGGCTTTTGTGCTTAACAACTTGGGAAGGAATAGAACAAGGAATGGATATGTGCAAATTAACTAACACTCTTAAACAATTAGACCCCTGGTCTGTTCGAGCCGATCGCGAAGAGTTGAGAGAAACGAGGGAAATGCTGAGGACGAGTATTCAAATGGTGTCATCTTTAGCCGTGAAAGACACTCCACCGGATTAAGACTAGTACGCTGGTGTAAAAGCGGGAATGGAACGGGACTCAAAAAGTGTCCGATTCCGCCAAATAGATCCCCGGCGGCATGGAAAAGTACCGAAAACGCTAACTTCAAGTGTATGCAAACCCTATAATCACCGGACAAGTCGGTAAAGCGGTCCTGCGGGCTCGCTCCAACGGGAAGGACGATGGGGACTGCGAAATTTCCTTACGCGCAGTTTTGATGGTTAACTAGGATCTCGGGGTTTACCTTCTTCAATGCATACTTTTCGCAAAGGCACCGGTTGCTTTACGTGAAGCTCGATAAGATCAGAAAAAGTGCGTTGAGAAATCTCCAAAACGTCAGACAGCGCAGCGATTGGCACAAACTCCGGCGGCGATACCATCCAGGCGATTCTTGATTCACAACACCATTGGTGGCAAACGAAGGAACGCGTTTCGGGGGAAGATGTCGCGGAAAATGGGGGGAAGCTGCTGCAGATGAAAAAACGTTCGATCAACACTTCGTGGGGAAAAAACCATCACTAAATGCGCCATCGAAAGGTTCATATCTGAACCCCCGACTACTCCGGTGATAATATACTGTTCGAAACAGACATCTTCGTAAACCACAGTTCCTCGTCGTTTACGTGGCTTCTATACACCGCCCCACAGGTAACACAAATCTAGGTCTCGTTTTTTGGACGCAAAAATAAGGAATTAGACGATCACAAGTTCCTAGGGGTCTCTGATAGTCGATAAAGGGAGACGGTGGAAGGGAACACCCTCAGGTTCGAATGGCACAAGAAAAGAAAAACCAGAAAAAAAACCCGCTCCTTCAAAAAGAAAAATAAGAACGAGTAAATGACGGGGAAATAATCAAGTCTATGGGTGGGCGAGCATAACATCTTGCATCCTTAGGAAGAGCCCGCTCGGGGGGGGCCTTTTTGTTTGATTACTACGGGTTTTGTGTGGGCTACTCTCCACCCAGAGGCAATTTCGGCCCAATTGCTTCTCGTAAAATCCGGAGAAGGATGCTTTCAACCACGACGAAGACCCACCCGCCCCAACAGAAAAAAACACACAAAACCAACACACGACCCGCCCTCAAAAAATACATGGATGGTTGCCTATTCCTCTAGACAAGCCGAGAGCTACTTGCATCTTTACACTTGTTTTGTAATAATTCAACCACCTAAAAGCTACTTCGGAGTTTGAAGAAAAAAACTCTTACCGTCCACTATTCCGGGCGCTAAAAAGGCACGAAAGGTGGCCAATTGAACAAACATACTTCCCTTCTTTTCCATCAAACACCAAACACGGGAAATCCCTCTTAATAACCCCAAGACAGGGGGGGCGGGGGAGTGATTACCAAAAGAACTATATATTAAGTTTCCCGTTGGGGTGGGGGTTTTTAGCCAAAAGCATTGGGGAAGGGCCGTCCTGTTGGTTGTGAGTACAACTGTGATTTGGGAAAAGGTAGGGTCAAACTGTGACCTGCTTCGTCAATTAAATCATGTCAGTTTGTGGACGCGCCGTCGTTTCATATATTCCTGTCAAAGGGGAAAAAAGTGTGATCGTCGTTCTTTTTTCCATGCCTGGGAAGAGAGCTTCGAAGGCGTTTAGACAAGGCGGGACCGTTCCCGCTGGCTCTTCGTTCTCAAGGGGGGGGGGGGTGAGGAGTCGTTGTCATGGGGGCTGATCTAGTCATAGGCACAGGACGGATTACAATACTTCGCGGCTGCGGCCCTCATTGGTAATTTGGGGGTGCAGAAAAAAGGAAACAAAGGCCGCAGAGGACGGACAAAGGAGGAAAGTTGAAAGCGCGCTCGCAGCGCCAGGTCAAGATCCAGGAAGGAAGGGTAGAGGGCGGAAAGGAGAAGAAGGATTCGGGGGGAGGGGGTGGATCGGGGGGTTAGGGGTCAAGGGGGGACAGGTCAAATCCTGATCGAATAACAACCGTAGTCAAGCGAAATCAGAAGGGGAAGCGTTCAAACCGGGTTTGGGGGTGGAAGAAAGGAAAACTTAAAATTCGATGTTCGCACGAAAGAGGCGAAGAAAACGTGGGGATAGGTGTTGGGCGGGGATCCGAAGCCCCTGAAAGAGTGAATACTGGGGGTTAAAAATTTTATGTTTTTCACCGAAGTGGTAGGCAAGTGAGGCAAGGGGGGTGGGTCACTTAGGGGGCGGGAACATTGGGGAAAGGGCGGGAAAGAAGTGGGGAAGGGGGGAAAAAAAAAGCAGGGGGGGAAGCTAATCTGGGGGGAAAAAAAACATCCTTTAAGCATGGGAGAGTTAGTCGAGAACAACCTCGAGGATTTGAGGGGGACACCTAGGGGTGAAACAGGAAACAGGAAGCGCGGGGGCCAGTTGTAATCGAACCCGGAAGTGGGTGAACAATCAGAGATAATTAGGGAGGAGAAACTTGTGTGGAAAGAAGGAAAGAATCAAAACGGAAAGACTGTCGATCTTAGAGGGGGAAAGGGAGAGACAAGCCGGTTCCTTTGGGATCGTGGAAAAAACGTAGGGGCAGTGGGAGGGGGGGTGCCGAATTAATCGAAGGAAAATAAGATGGGAATACCCTGGAGAGGAAAAAGGAATTAGAGCCTCAAAAAAGACGGGATCGATTCAGGGAAAAGCCATCTCGAGCGGCTTTCCGGGGGGGAATCGGAAGGTTGGGGGGTTTAGCTGGTGGCGCAAGGGAGAGAGGGGTAAAGAAGCTTTTTCAAGCCACGCGGAGGAGTAGGTTCTTTGGAGGAAGAGGGGGAAATCTGAATTAGCTTTAGGGGGAAGGGAAATGACCGCTTCCAAAAGGAAAAATAAGTAAAAACCAAATCGCAGTATAATCCTGGGGGGGGAGGAATTTCCATACCGGCCTTAAAGGTCAGACACATAAAAAAGAATAGAGAGTGGGGACTCGGAAGCAATGAAACGCAGGGAAAATAGCAAATCCTTCAGGAGCGAGCGCCGAAAGGGGAAACCCTCACTGTCAAAAAAGAAGAAAAAGGGTTTTGGGTGGGGGGGGGGGGTTTTTTGGTTTGGTAAAGGGGATTGGGCTCGAGAATGGGGGGGGCAACATAGTATAGGGCAGGGGGCGTCTCAACTTTCCAAAGGAAGACAAAAAAGAAATAGGGCCCGAAGAGCGACCTCGAAAAAACGCCGCCATTGGGGTTGATTATGGCGCGGGACGGTAAAGAAGGTTGTGGGGAAAAAAAAGGAAAATGAACAATCTTACTCCCAAGGGAAGCCGCTCAGTGATCAAAGGGAGCGAACAAAAACGTCGCAAAGGGCTTCTAAGGGGGTGGGTCCAACGACGCACCGGGGGGGGGGGGGACCGGAAAAAGAGGAGAAAAAGGACAATCGCTTTCAAGGGGGAGGGCAAAGAAAATACTGATACATCGAAGGAACGGAAAAAAAGGGAAAGGGTCCAATGAAGAAAAACCGGGAGTAGCTTCCTCTATTCAAGCATATCATTTTAAAAGGGGGACTTTCTATAAGGGGGGAGAGGGGGGGCAAGGTAACAAATGAGAGATCAGAGGTATTTGAACGACGGAGTTGCGAAAAAAACCTATACCCAAGTAACATGACAGAAATTCCGCAGAGGAGCAAAGAGTTCGTAAAAGAAAGAGAGATTGCTCAAGGTAATGAATAGATTTAAGTATCATAACGGTTCTGAAAAGGAGGGAGGTTGTATGATAGAGACGAAGGGGTAAGACATCACAAATCGGATCGTATAAATTAGGAAGGGGGAGGGGGTCATGGTCAGGGTTCGGTCAGAAATGGGAGAAAAAAAGGATTATATTCGCCAACTAAGACACTGAACGACTACTGACCAGTCTGGGAAAAAGGGGAGGGACGCTTTCCAATGCCGGAAGGTAAAAAAAGGAGTTTGTATCATGGTGATTTGGGAAAAATTCTCATGACAAGGGAGGGCCGGGGTGACAGATTTACTTAACCATACATCAACCCTTGTAATGGGACAAGGCAGAAGGAAAGGGTAAGGGGCAAAACGAAGGAGGGGAAACGTAAAAAGGAAAAAGAGACACGGAGAAAGAAGAGATTTGGAAGGCTGAACTACTTCCAGGTTTTGATATCCCTTACCTGAATCGGAAAAGGAAAGGGGTGAACGTCATTGGGAAGGAACGGGACTGGAGTAAAAAGGTTGGAAAAAATGTTTTCTACCAATAAAGTGGGATTTCGGATCGGCGCAGTCCTTTTCAAAGGTGTATAAGAAACACAAAACGGATTGAGGAAGAAGATCACAGGGAAAAGCAACCGCGCGATCTAATCCAAGGGGCTGGGTAACATGTAAAAACACGAAAAAGGATGCGAGAGGAAGGAAGGATACATGCAAGGGGTGTCAAAGGAACCAAAATCATGGAAGTAAGAAAAGTCCATATAAGTTTCGTACTTCCTTCGGTAGCGTTGGCAAAAAAAAGTTGCGTGCAACGGGAGTGGGGGCGAATGCGACTCTAAAACCGTTAACCATATACAGGTGGGGATGGAAAAATGGCATAGGCAAAAGAAACAATGCAGAACAAAAGTTGAAAGAAACCACTAATCACTGGGGGGTAACTTAAGTGCAAGCGGAAGACAAGCCAACAAACAAAAAAAACCCACACAAGACAAAACGATTGGGCAGCGTCGTTGGGTACCTGGTTGCGAGGGAGAGCAAAAATGTCTCGCTATTATACGCCACGAAGGACGGAGAGCGGGGAGGGGAGAAAAAAGGGAGAAGGTGTGATTTTATCTGTACCCAGTCGCCCAAAACATCAACCGAACCGTTGAGACGAGGAAGAAAAGGGGAAAGGTCAAGGAAAGGTCTGCCTTCCTTGAAAAAAGCGGCAGAGTACTCGAGGAATAAAAGCTGTCATTTTCTCGTAGAAGGGGGGTCAACGGAGACCTTCCGTCTTTTCCAATGACCTCCTCTAATTTGGTGAAAACGGCAAAAGAGAGAAACCTTCTGCCCGTAACCTTCAGAGACAACCCTGCCCCTGTGACTAGAAGAGAAAGAATAAAGACGATGTTGGGAGGATTGGGTGAAAGTTGAAGTAAATCCCGGATCCTCGGAAAAGTCGACGAGATTGGACTTTCGCAGCCTAAAGAGAATGGGACGTGCGCTATTAACCGGTGGGAGTAGGCCCCTTCTCATCGGAGCAGAGCGCGCGCAGGTGACTAACGGAGTGCAGGAAAAAAATGGATGGACTAATGGGGGACCAGACTTTCAAAACTCATTACCCGGAAAGCGATAAGCAACCTGAAAAAAAAGCGGGCTTTGGCGTCCGCGGATCGGGACCGAGGCCGCTGGTGACGGGGGAACTGGGGGGAAAAGAAGAGAACCTGCATAACTGAGGTGGAAAGTCCGACCACAAACTTAAATTCGCAAACGGGCGGAACTGTTCGAGACGAGAAAATAGAGCGAAAACGACTTATGCTGCCAGGTCCCGAGATGCTGGTGATGGGAGTACTTGAAAATGGATAAGAAAAAGAACCCAGATTTCCTCGCTGCTGAAAACGCCTGCGGCACGTGAGAAGCGGGAAGAACTGAACCGAAAGGAAATTCAATGAAAAATCTGAAAAAAGGAACGCGGAGAACCGCGGCATAAAATTAGGAAGGTATAAAACTCTCATCTTGGTAAGATGAACCAGAGAACACACCGAACAGGAGACTAAAGGTAAAAGCTTTTTCGATATTGATAGCGCCAAATGAGACGATTGGGAAGGCCAGATTCTTGACTCGCATTGGGTTTTGATGAAAAGAAAAGTGGTGCTAGTTATCGGCACCAGAAGGCAAAGGGTGGTCACGCTCAAACAAGCACTTTGATTTACGGAAGAGCGATATATCGAAAAGCAAATTCCGTGAGTCTTGAAGAAAAAAATAACAAGCGTCAAAGTAAAAAAAAAGGGTCGAAGAGTATTTCTGAACTCGGCGGGAGAAGAAACTGCCATTGGGAGGCTTTGCTGGTTTAAACAACTCCAAGGGTGGTATCAATAATCGCTTTGCGTTACTGTCAAATCCTGGGGTGAAACCTCCAGAGGGGAAAAAAAAGGTAGCTTCAAACATCTGGTCCTAAAGAAGCGTGCGCCATCGATGTTCAGATCGAAAGGACCCAACAAAGGAAAAGGGGAAGACTATCGTTCGAAACATCAAATCGGGTACCCCCATTTAGCCAGTTTTTGTGTGTTCCCTTCGGAACGCACATCTATCCAGCTCGGCGGCTGGATCGTGGTGTGGCAAAAACAGAGGAGGAAGCGGGTCAACAACGGGGGAGGCTGAAGCGGATATAGTTTTCTATACGAAGGGCAGTAGTTTCGATCATGATAATGCACAAAGAAAGAAACAACCAGCCAAAACTACTGAACTAGCTTCGCTTCTACAGTCCTGCTGACGCAGCCCTGCGCGAGAAAGGTCATCCTCTTTTCGCGTCGAGCGGCCTTTGTGGGGTTTTCTGGAAATAGGGGGGGGGGGCTCTCCTCAAACATGGTATAAAAGAAGCCTCAGCCGTAATTTGCAAAAGAATTTGGCCTATGAACCGAGAACCGAAAGGCAGCCAAAGAAGATGGAATTTGAGAAGAAAAGGAAACATCCGCGACATTTCGCTTGGAAACATCAAGACGAAGGATTCCACTCTTTGACATGGAAAAACAAAAAAAGGTTCCTATGCAAATTGGACAGCGGGCTCAAATTCTTTTCAAAATCAAACCCAAACACCTGGAATTA
>Ga0179593_1664604_pt1 | contig 11666 bp, 9 predicted proteins | sample CZODoug2_1_08_16_FD_185931 | JGI IMG/M metagenome (GOLD analysis project Ga0179593, IMG submission 185931) | Vadose zone soil fungal communities from Angelo Coast Range Reserve, California, USA - CZODoug2_1_08_16fungal (PacBio error correction) | ecosystem: Environmental > Terrestrial > Soil >...
GGGGCAAAGGGAATACCTCCCTCACCACCCGACAAAAGGAACGCGACTACCATCGCTTGGAGCTCAGGGAGGTTTTTCGCTGGAAACTGCTCAGCAAGAAAAAAATGGAAGGAGGAGAAGGGGATCCCCTACTACAGACTTCTAATCCATTCATTGTAGGGTGTTGACTAAAAAATACATAGTTAAGGATAAATGAATTAATTGCAAGGGGAAAAACCGAGGAGAGGAAAACTACATAAAAAGACCTTCTGATACAAGAAAGATCGCCTGGGGGGATCTCCGGCATCGAGAAACCCCTGAAAAATCCTTCCTTAAAGTGAAGGGGAGGGAGGCTACTGTCTCCTCGAGAAAGGACCCTCTAGTTTATCTCCTGAACCTGGATGCAGGACGGCCACTGCCAAAAGGAGGACAGTATCTACAGAAGAAGAAGATAGTGTTGGGAAGAGGGTGGAAGAAAAGTCGAAGCCCGCATTCAATCCGGCTAATTCATATACCGAGAAGTAATTCTCGGGAAGCTTGGAATGCTGGGGGGAAGGTCGGACGGGAACTACCAAGTTCCCCTTTTCTGAATCTCCCTACGCCTCTTTACTCCTGTAAAAAAAAAAACTCGGGAAAGGAACCAAACGTCTCGCCAGGAGGTGGGGAGCGGAGAAAATCCAAAAGGGGAAGAAGGTAGATGGCTACCCAGTTCGAATTCATCGGGAGCAGCGTCGGCTGGCTGGAGACTAATAAGAAAAGGCCTTGCGTTCTATCAGGCAAAAAAATAGGAAGAGCTCTCTCAGGAGGGGAATAGATTCCACAGAGGTCGTTTCCGGAAGTCTCATAGCGCCAAGCGCTTCGGACGAACATTCAAGAACCAGCCCTCGCGAGAAAGTGGCTCCCAGGAATCCCTTCTTCAAGAGAAAGCATAGGGGGAAACTCCTTGTCGAAGGTTCTCTGGTCGGCCCAGCGCCGCTCATCGCAACCGCGGAAAAGAATTGCAGTATGTACCCAGGGAAAAAGGGGGAGAATTGAAGAGGAGAAGGAAAGGCTAAGAGAGCGAGCGCATTACGGGGACCTTCCTGACCGGCTAGCGTATCCGGCGTGCGAATTATTTCGACCTTCCTCGACGGAGGAGAGAGGCAAGCGCAGACCGAGTCTGTAGATAGGCAAGACATGTAGTCCTTCAGAGTGAGGCTTCTGAATGCTCTCTCCATGGTGGTCCACAAAAAAAAGGGACCTAGCGAAGGGGGGGTTCTTCGTCAAATACACATTCCAAAAGTGAAAGATGTGCGACTGCAAGGAGTGCCGTGGGGCGCTTGTCGAATCTTTGAAGGGAACGCCATAGGGGCGAGGCTCGGGGGGGTAGTCTGGGGGGGGGGTGGGACCCGGGGCTCGTACGGTCGAGGGACACTTTAGCATCTTCGCGGCCTCCTTCTTCCGGTCTTGGAGGGGGTTTGAGGAAAAAGAATTACATCGAGGGGAGCTCAATCGCAGGGGGGAGGGGAGGGTCCACAACACCTTTTCGATGAAAATGCTCGCGAACCAACACCATCGCCTGGGGCGCCGATGGGGGAGGGAGGCTGGAGAGGCGGCGTTAGGAAGAGAAGCGGGAAAAACCGCAGTTCGTCAAAATTCTTCGCTGTGTTAGGGGCCCCCTATTGCGTGGCAGGTTCATAACCCAGGACACACCGAACCTGGACCGGGGAAGAAGAAGTGGGGGAAGGTCTCTCTGGCCTAAGTTAGTCGAAGTATGCAAGAGGGGAAAAAACTCAGTAAGTTCGGGCTGGGGTATGAAATGAACCTGGAGCGTCAAAAAATGTGCGGGCGAGGTCACGCGAACTCCAACCCGGGGGAAGGGAAATATAGAGTAGAAAACTTTTCTAAAAACCCCAACTGACTGGCAAACAAATTTTGCTTAGGCCAGTAAAGAAAAAATCTAGGGAAAAGATAGGACAATTCCAGGGATCATCTCTGTGGGGCCCTTCATCATTGGATCGGAAACCGGCACTGGGAGGGGGCATGGACCACTCGTTAATTGAAAAAATGCGGGAGAAGGAAGGGAGGAATTGGGAAAGGTCGCTGATAGGGCTCCTATCTTCTTTTTTACTAAGTGGTCGCGGACGTTCTTGGTTGCGGTGTGGTCAGGACTAGGAAAAAAGAAGGCCTGAAATGAGTAGAGCTAGTATAGAGAAAAGTAGATGCAAAAGAGACAAGCGACGGGAAAAGTTCCTCTCCTCTGACATTCACTTCAGTTGACCCGCGAGCGGTCGCCAAAAAAAAGGGGTTGAATGCTCTGGACTTAGGAAGGATTAGAGGATCAACAGAAACAACGGAGTAGTAGTGGGGAGAGATCCTGCCGCGAACTTCAGTGTACGAGAGGCCAAATCGCCGGCAGTGGCGAAAATACGAGCGCGGGTGCTCTCCTAAAGGCGGAAAGACGGTCGCTGGGGGATGAGGGGAAAATGCTAGAGAGCTGACGAAGGCCGTTGCTGTACTAGGAAACAAGAAGCCAGCCGCCGACGATTCTGTCAAAAGTACTGCTGAGGAAAAGCAAGGGTGTTAAAAGCTCTGCAAGGGGCGGCAAAGGCCGACACGCCACTGGTAATTTCCCTAGACGTCCATTCACTCCCATATTCCATTAGGTAGGTCCAGGCCTACGCATCACTGGGCCGAAGACGCGGGAGGGAAAAGCCGCAACGGGAAAGAAGAAGGAGTGACCGTTGCAGCAATTTCTCGCGCCCCAACGGAGGTGCCGTTGGGGTTAAAACACGAGGTCATCCGAAAAGAGACGAGAGGGGGAAAGGGTAGGAAAATACCTCGTGCAACGAACGGTCCCTCGATCACGTTAAAAAGTGATGGGGGGAAGCACTAGAAGAAAAGGCAACCACTTCCGGTAGGAAAATGAGGGATCAGGGGGGGGGGGGGGTGGGAAAGGAAAAGGTACTTCCACGCCAGGGAACAGCCCACCTACTACGAATTCGGAGATTACCCTTCTGCTCAAATCTTCGCGGGCGAGCATAAAAAAAGAGGGCAGAGCTTGAGGCGCCTACTCCCAAGGGAAAAGTGGGACCGAAAGAGGGGCCAGAAAATTAGGCCTATTTACCAAAAAAACAAGAACGACCACTAACTCCTGAGATTCCAGGAAAAGGAAAAAAATGATCAGGGGCCCCTAAAAAAAAAAAAAGACGCGTCTTGCGGCGGAATTAGAAAACAGAAAGGGGGAATTGGTCCACTACATGATCCACGAATTCTCCGACCCGGGAAGGATCGGGCGCTTGCCAGGCGAGCGAAAGAAAATCAGGCGACCCACGCGAAAACTGACCGTCGCACATCTCACACTTGTCATGTGGAAGGAGAGAGAGGGAGCCGAAAAAACAGACTGCCCGAAAAGGGCAATACAAAACTGGAGCGAACGGAAAGAAAGAAAAAAAGAAAAGGGGAAAGATAGAAGGTGACATATGCTAAAGGATATTTTTCTAAAGTGACTAGGGGATCGTAGCCGCATTCAGACAAAAAAGGAGCCTCCGCCGTCCGTCATGGAGGAAGAGAGGTCTCCTGATTCAACTGCAAAAACAAGCACGACCAGCGAGCAACTTGTCGAATATCCCTAACCCTTCAATCTTTCAAAAGGCGGCTCAACGGTGGTAGACTTCCTCGCAGCGGGAAGATCGTATAGAAATCTAAGTAGAAAAACTCGCAAGGGGGGGGACAGAAGGGAAGAAACCAGGTCCGAAGTCAAGGACGTCAGCTGGCGGGCTAGGTCCGTTCCTAGAAAAAAGGTCAGCGCTGGGGGGATCTTCGGGAAGAAAAAAAGAATGGGGGGGTAATATTTTACAGTAAAAATTGGGGGGGGGGTGGAGGGGTGGGGAAACACTTGGGGAAAAATTTATAAATTGGGTGTAAAACAACTATTGGGTGTGGGGGGGGGGGTTTAGAACTCTCACAAAAAACGGAGGATGAGGAAGATTCCTCTAGAGTTTGCCTGCCCTCTCATTGATCTCCAAAAAGATCCGTCCTCTAAATCCACAACTCCGAGGGCTCGCAGCTGGAACTGGAATGTCTCCCAGTGAAAGGGACCCTTTAGCGAGGCATCTCCTTCATCGAGACCCCTCAAAATGGAAAAAAAGGGGAACCTGGTCAGAAGCTCGAAAAAAAAATCGCGATGAAGATTGGGAAGGTAGTTGAGGGGGAAACATGGGTCAGCTGTCGGGCCTTGAGCGAAGCCTCTTCCAAGAAAATTCGATCGAGCATAAAAAAAAAGAAAGAAAGTTCAGAACGTCTGCTAAGGGCTGAGGGAGGGAGCTTCAAGAGGGAGGGCCGAGAGCGTCGCCTTCGAGGCAATTTCCCTTCTGGGGGATAGGACATCTCTCATTTTCCTGAGCGGTCTAATGCCGGAAAGAAAAAAGGGGGGGACCCTAGAATCAAAAGCTGAGCAAAGTTTAGAGGGGGATCTCCTTCCACATTCCCATGGAGAGTTAATATGTGGGGGGGGAAAAAGGGACGCAGGCTCTTTCAGGGAGTCCAAGAGGGGCAGCTCGGGGGGGAAAGCTTTAAGTTAGTTGGTCGATCAAGATTCTCTTAAAAAGGAAGGGGGTCAGAAGCAATGAGAACTCCAAAGGCTGGTTGTCGGGCGGGATTGGGCAGCGGATCGCCGAAGGACGTGGTCGCTGTTTTCGCTGGTATCCTGCCATGGCCTTGGTGTAGTCAAAGAGAAGTCTGAAAAAACCGCGGCCAGTAGGCCAGATTGATGGAAGCTCGAAAAGGGGGAGCGCCCCGCGCGCCGCTGAAAATGTCATCCGCATTTCTTCAAAGCTCAGAAAAGGTTCTGGAGGGGTTGCGGGATTGATGGGGAAGGAAAAGAAAGGAGGGGGGAAAGTATAAAAACTCGGCAGACTGTCGCACTTACTGTAATAAAAAGGAAATTATTGGAAATTTCCAGAAAGGCTGCGGGTGACACGGATGGAAGGAAAAAGCGAGGAAAGCGTGCATGTCTCGTCTAAACGCCAACCCGGCACAGAGGAAAAGGGAAGAGACGGAACGAAGTCATCACAGGGGGGGGGATGAGGGACCGACCTGTAACGCGCAAGGCTGTCGGCCAAAAAAAACGGGAAAGGAAATCAGCAAAAAGGGCGGGAACAGGCCTCGGGAAACGGGGGGGGCAGGGGGGGAGGGTGACATTGCCTATCTCGGGAATTCCACACAGCGGCGTTCTTGAAGGGAAATGCCGCTTACCTCTCGGATAGGGAAAAAAAAAGAAAGAGAGGGACTAAGGGTTGTCGCAGGCGGAGGCGAAGAGGCGGGAAAAGTCACAGCAGCGGGAGGAACTTTATTCTGTCGAGCTTCTTCCATACCAGCTGCGCAAAAGAGCAGGGAAAGCCTATAGGAAAGACCTCGACGTTACTGCAAAGAAGGAGGGACTCCAGCTCAGAATTTGACTCCACTGCCCAAAGATTTGGCCTGCTCGCTGAAATATGACTTTCTGGACAGTGTGCTAAACAACAACGTAGAGAACACGCCTCAAGAAAGAGTCCACGAGAAAAAGTGGAAAACCAAAAAAAAAGTCTTGTTCAAGTGGGATCTCCCCACACCAAAAAGGAAACCCCCCGCCTGCATGTACCGAGTTCTTCGGCAAGGGGGAAAGGGGGTTTAGCAGCTGCTCTACTTACTTATGGAAGACGCCTGTATTTCTAAAGGAAGCGACGAATGCTGCTGATCGGGCAGAAAAACCTGCCATCGCAAGGACGAGGCGCAAAGCCGGGTTGTAGAAGATGTGCGCAGCGGACTAAAAAAAGAAAAATGTTTTATTGGCCATGAATCCGGGCCAGTGCGGTTGGAAGAAGCCCTGCTGAATGCCAAAGATGGATTCAGCCGAATTTTCCGAGGACATCTGCGAGGGGGGACAGGGGGGCGATCCGCAACAAGGGGGGAGGGAAGGCCGTTTCAGCCAGTTCTCGCGGCCCGCCCTGTCAATGGGGCCAGGGGGCTCAAAGAAGCCGCACCCTCAGAGGAGGGGGGGAAAAGGGTTACCCTACCATTTGTCACTCTCGGACACGCCTGGGGAAAAAAGGGAAGAGTATTTTCAGCTAGGACGCCGGAAAAAAAGAACCTTAATAAGTTTATACGGCAGGGAAGTTGAGGGGCTCAGTGGGGGGGATTACGTACTTTCAAAAAAGAATCTTTTTAAAGACAGGAAGGTCCCTAATTCCTAAGGACGACTGGGCTGCGGAAGAGCGCTCCGAAAAGGGGACTTCGCTTAAAAAAAAGGACAGAGGGGGTTTGGCGCGCCGGCGCGCGTAGGCCTACGGACAAACTTAAGTGGACAAGAGAAGATGGAAAATAAAATGAATCAGACGTGAATACACTCTCCGCCCGAAAAAAAGAAAAGTTATGGAAGGGAATCAATGGCCAATTAGAAAAGACTTCGATCAACATACGGGATCGCAACGAATGACAGCTACTAAAAGCGAAGAGGGCCTGCCGGAACAAAGGGGAAAAAAACCCGGGAAACCCACGCGCCGCATCGAATTCGCACTCTTCACTCGGGTAATTTTTTATAGTCGGCGAACAGATCGTAGCAGACCGGCAAGGGGATAGCCAGGAAAAGGGAGCGACTGTCGACGCCCTTAAGAGACGTACTACCTGTATTATGCCGTGAAAGGAACTTTAAACCAGGATTCGTGCTCGAGAAGAGTACTTCCGGGTGACGAAAATGACGCCGCAATTCGCAGCCGGAGAAATAGAGAGAAAAGTCATGAAGGAGGGGAGAGGGAAATAAGAGGCTTCGGCGGGGGGTCAAGGCACTACCAGAACGGTCCTGCGAAATATCGAACTCCGAGGGGGGGCTTTCTGAAAAAAAAAAAGAGCGTGCCCTAAACGGGACGAAAAACGTAGAGAAAAAGAGGAAAAGGGGGCAGAAGGGATTCGACATGGGTCTAAAACCCATTTCAGCCACTGGCGGGAGCGCGGGCTGGCTGTCAAGTTAAATTTAAACTGGATCTGCTGCCTAACCTCGAGGGAGGAAAAAAAAAACGTAGGAAAAAAGAGGGGGGAATGAGGTCGAAACCAAGGACGATCGCATGAGTCGCCAATTGACGTCGGGAAAAAAAGGGCTCGGCACCTCAAAGCAAAAAAAAAAAGAGGACTTAGACCTGGGTCGCAGAGCGAGGAAAAAGAGAAGAAAAATTCGGGGGGGGGGGGGAAATCCTGGCTGCACTGTTTCCTCCTTCCGTGTCGCCCCACAAAAAAAGGAGGTCAAAAAAGATGAAGGTGACGGGGGGGGGAAAGGGAGATAGGTCTGCCATTGGGGAACGGAAGGCCTAAGGGAAGGAAAGGAATTCAGAGATAGAAATACGGTGCGGGACTCTTGCTAGCGCATATCCGGACAAGTTCCTAGGGGCTGGATGGTCACCTCTGCGTCGATCAAGCTCGAGAAAGGCCAGGAGGGAGTGGGAAACCAGTATGGGAAGGACTCGGGTTCATTTCTTCTAAAGTCGATAGGGCCTGGCGGAGCCACTAAGAAAAAAAATTGCTAAGACGAGTGTTCGGGGCTCCTTAACAAGCAAGTGAAGATGTGAGAAAAAAAGTGCTGCGCTGGGGCAAAGGGAAGTGGTCGATCTTTTCGTAGGGGATTTCTCCTGGAAAACAAACTCGGCGAAAGGGAGTCGAAATGGTGAGAAGGGGGGGGGCCAGCTCTAGCGAAGAATCGGAAATCCTGATTCCGGAAGGGCTTTGTCCGTGGACGCTAAGTTTTAGCCACGCCAGAAAATTCCAGCTCATGTAAATCGGGAAGGTCTTCGGGGAGGTGTTTTGGAGAAAGGATCCTTGCAGGCGTAGGCCAATAAGAAAACGCCCAACCATCGGGCCTTGTAGTAGGACCTATCCGGCGGATGTTCGCAGCAGGGTCTGCAAAGAGCCGCACGCGTGACAAAAACGAGGGGTAGGGAAAGAAGGGGGAAAGAACCAGATGGCGTGTACGTCAAATCACAACACCGAAAAAAAAAAGTCGGGCCGAGACAAGGGAAGCGGGAGAGAAGGGACGGAGGCTAATAAAAGGGACACAAATCATCTCGAACTGTTACCGGAAGTTTCAACGGGAAAGGGACCAAAATTAGGAAGCGAGGGCGGGATGATAGAAATGGGTGCTCGGCGAGCCAACCCGTCAAAAGGGTCCAATGGAGGGGACACGTACTAGGAATTTCTTCCACCAAGGGAGTAAAAAACCGGGACTAAAAGACTGTCGCAAGAAGTAAAATTTCCGGCTGAAAAGCACGCGGGGAAGTCCAGCAAGGGGAAAAACGCAAGGCTTTTGCATGTCAAAGAAGCTAGGGCTTGAGGGGGCGGGGAAAGAGGGAAGTAGGGTCCTTGCCGAGGCGCGGCGCCTAGCTTCTTTTCAAGCCTTTGTATCAAAGGGTCGTCAGGGCAACTTTTTGAAACTATGAGAAAAGAAAAGATGAAAAAAATGGATGCTGCTAGCTCGTCCAAAAGGCTGCGCGAAGAAGAGTAGATAAATCAAAAATCCAAGCGAGTTGGCTCCCCTCGTTAAAGGAAGGCGAGCATCTGAAAGACCCCATTCGTAAGGATTCCGCACGGGGACCCGCGTGTAGGTGTAGGAAGACTGCGTATAGGTCCTGAAGGTTAGAGACAACAAAGGGGGGGAAATAGAGATCACTGCCGGAATCATCTTCAGTAATCATGGAAAAAAAGCATCCGGGCATGGAAGAAGACGAGAAAGAAAGTCAAAGCTGAAATTTAAGGGGGACATCGAGGCATTGGAGAAATCGGGGGGGAGATACTACATTCGGGAAAGCTCAGCCTTTGCCTGTACAATCTAAATCCATCCAGTCGCAAAAAGGACGCTGCTTGAGGAAGAATCAACAAAGAGAAAATAGGGAGGAGACACCTGAGTGGAAAGCGCTCAGAGAAAAAAAAAGACCGCCACGCCTACTCAGGTAATTTCCCTAGCCGGCCAAGCAACCTCAGATGGAGATGCGGTTTCACAGGCCTGAAAGCTTATTCAAAAGGGAGGCACGACGCGAGTTAGGGAAATCCGCAAACAAATTGGGAAAAATGACGTAGAGGGACCGCCACGTTCGAGAAAAGGGGGCCGCCTGGCACTCGTGACGGGTTTTTGCAATCCCGAGCAAAAATCAGCAATCGCTCCACGGAGAAGGGCTTGACGCGTGCAACGCGAAGTCCACTCGACTTAAGGGAGGCGCGGGAAATTCGCCTCGACCTAACTAAGCTCAAAGAAAAGAGAAAAGGGTACCCAATGATCCATGGGCGCAGGGGTGAGACGGGGAAACCATCTTGGTACCGGAAAAATGGACTACTAATTCTCCGAGGGGACGAAAACTGGAAAAAAAACGGGGAGGAACTGCTAAAAAGAAGAACTACAAGCTTCCATAGGCGCCGCAAAGTGTTTAAGAAAGGCGCGCTAAAGACTGAAAAAAGCCATGGCCGGTAAAAAGTCAACCCGCGAAAAAAGAAAGTCGGCAATTAGGAAAAAAACCACTAGGAAATAAAAAAAAAACAATACCTACGCGCGGCAGAGATGCTTCGAGGATCAATGGCCTTAAAAAAGCGACACGGTTATGACACCTCAAAAAACAGCTCAGGAAAAAGGAAGCCCTCGCAAAAGGACTCCCCTCTTCGCCCCCCCTCTCAGCAGGAAGTCTCACACTTAGAGAGTGGGGTGGAGAAGGGGAATCGAATCGTACGAGACAAGGGAAGGTGGAATCGCCATTACCAAAAGGGGTTATCTACTGAGAGGGAAAACTGGAGAGACTACTAACGTGGAGAAAAACTACAGAAAGAGAGTATAGAAGGAAAAAAAAAAAGGGTTATCTCTAAAAAGGCCTAAAGAGGAATCAAAAAAGGCGTCATTGCGCTCAAGTAGCTCCTCGCCCTGGGAGGAGAACTTCTTCAAAGAAAAAACTACCAGCAGGGATAAATAGAATCCTTAGCGATCGCCGTTGGGGGGCTCACCGAACGGGACGGCCAGGAGTTTGGGCTGACTAGATCCATGCCTCGAAGGGCAGATTTAGGAAGAAAGCGCATGTCTAAGTGAAAAGGGTTGAAGAGCCTATAAGATGGACTCAGAAGAGGAAAGAAGTCTGGAAAAAAGAAAGAGGATCGAACAAACACCAACGGAGGAGGAGTAGATACGAGTCCTCGATGGTCGGGACTATCTCATTGAGCGCCATGATTCTGGGAGAAGTCACGCGAAAAGGAAGGCAGAGGGCTAACCTTGGTCCAAAAGGAAAAGGATAGGGAGGGAGCTCCGGAAGCGGAGACTCAGGATCTCCTTTTCCGGGGAAAGCTCTTAAGTCTCCCAGACTCGCGGGGATTAAAAGCTGGGAGTATGGTTTAGATCCCATTGAAAGACCGGGGGCGTGAGCTTCCATTCTCGTGCTCTCAAGCATGACTGGGGTCCTGTACTGGGTCAGAGAGGGATGTAGGGATAGTCACCCTTCCGCCAGCTCAGAAAAAGGAATCAAAGGGTCCCTCTGGGCATACCCATTTATTCTTCGGAGGTCAGTAAAGGAAAACTTCTAGGGCGCCACAGAGTTCCTTCTTAGCGAAAGAGAAAGAGAATCAAAGGAACAGGCGAGTGAAGATTTTCTTTGACGTCATTTTCTTCTCCGGAAAGGTGCGAGGGATTTTCGCAGAAAAAAAAAAAAAAGACGAGGTCTAGTTTTATTCAGGGGGGGAAGGATCATTTAGGAAGAAAAGGGAAGGGGTCTCGACAGGAAAGAGCCATTGAGAATATCAGCGACGAATTCAAGCAGGGAGCGTAGGGATTGAGAAAGTTGTAGGAAAAAAAAAAAAAGGGAAATGAGAAGAGAATCGGGAAGATGGGAAAAAATGTCCTTGTCGTAGGCAAAGGCAGAAGACTTATACAAAGAGGAAAAAATTGGAGGGCGCCGAGTAAGAGAACTCGCGGGCTGTCTTCTAAACAGAAACTAAACTCCTCTTTCTTGCGCAGAAGGGATTCCTTCGGAGAGGAGGGAGAGGCTTGGGGAGTTCGGGTCAGCTGAAAAAGGAACGCCAAGGGGGAAGGGGGGGCAAAAGACTGTAATCACTAACTGTCCTGACGTATGCGAAGAAGAAGATTTCCAGAAAAGAGGAACTGAAAAAGGGACAGGAAGTAAGGGACCTTGACAAAAATAAATTCTTATCGGAATCCGTGCTCGGACTAACTCCAAAAGCCCGAGTGATCTTAAGGAAAAAGGGAACAAGGACACTGGAAGAGGGGGGGGGAAGTAAAGGGAACCAGGTCACGAACGCGGCGCTGGAAAAAACTCTCGGAAAATTCCGGCTGGGAAAAGTCATCGCTTGAACCTTTCAGGACTCGGGGAAGGGTCGGGGGACCGGGGATGGCCAGAGAGATGGGAGGAACAAGCGTGGCTGTGGAAATCTGCGGGCCGTGAGGGGACACGGGTGGGAGGGGGGTCGCCTATCTGCGGGGAAAAAGAGGGGGCGAAGTGCCTATTGACGGCTGGAAGAAGAGGAGAGCCTTGATGCGTCATATTCCCAAAAACCGAAAATAGAGGGAGCTAAGAGGAACATATCTAGCGACGAAGGGAAGGGAACGAGTATTACATAAGGGAACTAGCATCTTTACAGATAAGGGGGAAGGAAAAAGTCCCCTGCCGGTTCAAAAAATCGGACGACGATTCTGAAAA
>Ga0179593_1810773_pt1 | contig 11666 bp, 12 predicted proteins | sample CZODoug2_1_08_16_FD_185931 | JGI IMG/M metagenome (GOLD analysis project Ga0179593, IMG submission 185931) | Vadose zone soil fungal communities from Angelo Coast Range Reserve, California, USA - CZODoug2_1_08_16fungal (PacBio error correction) | ecosystem: Environmental > Terrestrial > Soil >...
GTCAACAGGAAAAAAAAGGGGTCCAGGGACACAACTGCCATTTTATCAAGTTGTAGATGTGAAAAAAAAACGACGGTATAGGTATAAGGCGAGCCGCAGAAAAAAGGGCACGGGAACCTTAACCGACGAGTCAATGCTTGTGTGGGAAAAGGGGGAGAGAAAATCTCATTCTTTTTCTATTACAGAGATTATGGCTCGTAGAGGGTAAAAAACTACATCGGGGACATAGAAAAAGTGGTGAAGCAAGGGGACGAGAAAGCTCCACCGAGTCATCAAACATTAAAAAAGTGACAGAAAACAAGCTCTATCCACTGACTGGAAAAGGAAAAAAAACAAGTGCAAACCGACCAATGTCATGGCGGTGGAAGAGGCTTTGCACAAGGACGGGGGGGGGGACTGACATTGCCATAAAAAAAGTCTGGCCGAAGGGAGGAAGCAAAACTTGCAAGGGGATCCGGCTGGGCCGCCAGCGTGAAAGAGAGAAAAAAAGGTAATTTTTCAGGGGGGGAACGCAAGGGATAGCGGGGAAGGTTGCAGTAGTCTATGGAAAAACCTTTATTGGAAGATGGGAATCGCCTTTATAAAAAGAACCACTGAGAAACCAAGAGACTTTGCCGGCATCGGGAAAAAGGAAGCCTGCTGAAAAACGGTGGTATCCATTAAATGGGGGGGGATTAGACAACGACGGTTTTGGACTTGGAAATTGGAATCGAAACACAGCTGGACAAATCCAGATCTGAAAAGAGGTTTTTCTTACAAAAAGGACAAGTCGAAGGCCCCAAAAGGGGTGGAGTTTAGAAAACGTGTTGACTTCATCCCGCATCGTTTGGGGGGGGGAGGGGGTGCTACTCCTACGAGGGGACAATTATTTAGAGCGACATAATGAACCGTTGGCGAGAATAAACTTCGAAAGGACGGTGTAAAAAAAGAGCAATTTGAGGGGAAAGGGTTTCGGAACCAAAACCGGGCCCAACCCACAGGCTTAATAATATACTTAAAAGCTTCGGGGGGGGAAAATGGAACAGAACAAAGGGGAAATGAGCTCATGTCCGCCAGCGAAACGAATCAATTTGGGTGGGCAAGAAGGGGGATCGAGACAGAGCGAGGGAACAAACACATAGATGTTCCCATCGGGAAAAAAAAAAACGTTAGGGGGAAAAGATCGGCAGCAAATTTCCAAATGCCCAATAGAACTTAGGACCATTCAGGAAAAGCGAACGAGAACGGAGCAGACAGAGAGACCAAAGGGGAAGGGGGATTCTCCTCCACTACGCCGTGACGGGGAGGAAAAAAATTCGGCGACTACGACAAAGGACATCGTTGCCACTCATTTTGGGGGGGGGAAAGGATTGCCTCCAATCTGCGCAACTACGGAAAAAGGTAATGGATCATTAAAACTGATCAGGGGACCAAATAAAAATTACTGAAAGAAAAACAAAAACGAGCGAGGGCGAAACAAGCAATGTAGGAAGTCCAAGAGGCTCCAGCAGGAGGTTCGCAATTCGACAAGGGATCCACTCGGTGGAGGAAAGATGGGTGAGAGAGCTGCAACCACCAAAGAAAGGACTCTTCCTACAGGTGAAGGCCAATAAGGGAGACAATATCCGTTAATTCAGATGGGGAAAGGGAGAGCAGTTAAAACAAATGAGAGGAATAAAGGGAACTACTCTCCTTTTTTGGGGATCTCAACAACACAAAGGAAAAAAATTAAACTATAGAGATAATTCCCCAAACTCTATTTGAAGAGGAAAAAAAAAGTCCCAGCATAAGTTTCAGTGGGTTTTGTTCCGAGAGAAAGGGGGAGTGGGAAAAGCATGATTGGCCTACACATTTTGGAAAGGAATGCGGGGATGGGTGGAAGGGGGGAAGGCCTTACCCAGAAAAAGAAAAAGAAAATGGCCAAACAAACCGAAGGGGTAGCCGTAAGGGCAGGAAGGGACATCACAAGAAGCGGTTTACGCATTTGACTTGGAAAACAAACGACGAGGGGAGGGCATGGGGTACCGATCAGTGTAATGTTATAAAAGGGAGTGTCGCCGTAGGTGCGCATAAGAGAAAATCAATTCAATAATTCAAAAATTTCAACGAGGGGGGCGGAAGGCAGCCGACGACGCGGTGTATAAGGATGAAAAGACAAGAAAAGATGGATGTGGCTTATGTATGGGAAATGCTTCGTTCGCGGAATGCTTGTGGTGGAATAAAGGATGTGGAAGGGCAAATGCATCTGTTCCCTAGGAAAGGGGGATGATCTTGTCGATGGGAAAAAAGTAAGACGGTCGACTTGCCCAAAAAGGCGAAGGGGTTGAAAAAAGCGAGCGTGGAAAGCTTGGCGGACATGAGCTCATCCGAGTTGCCTGGTCCAGGCGCTAACCTCGGAAAGTAAGCTTTAGCCGGAAGCAAAAAAAAGGTGTGGGCGGAAATGACAGAAAATTGGGTTTAAACCGTCATTTCGCAGGAGTTATGTGAATCGCCACTTTTTGGGGGGGAGATGTGGAGAATAAGGGAGGAAGCCAAGATGGGTTTCATGAAGAAAACGCCCACCCGGGGCTGAACTTTCTCGAGGAACCTCTCCACGGTTGGAAAAAGGGGGGGCTCCTTGTATGGAGCCGGGAGTAGGAAGGTTCACGGGGAAGGGAAGGCACGAGTTGGTCGTAGCCAGAAATTTTCAGGCTACACAAGCTCAGCAGGATTTCCGGGTTCCTATGCCGTGCAGAGAGGAGTGGAAAGGGGGCCATCGAAGGGTGGGGCTAGGAAGAGTTGACGAGAAGAAGCCTCAAGGGTCGACGGGAGGAGGGCCTATTCCCATATCTTGCCGTTCCGAAATCAAATGGACAGCGGACGAACTAGAACGGTTCCTCAAGGTTCCGTTTTTGTGGAAAGGGGGAAAAAAGAAATATGGAGGTCAGGAAAGGAAAAAAAGAGAAACCAGGACCACGCCAAAAGCCCTTGGACTCGGGGGGGGGAAAGCCGGATAATCACTAAGGAAAGTTAAGGGGGGTGATTGGGGGGAGAGGGGAGTACTGTGACAATAGGGGAAAAACACCGGACTCGCCGCACCCTGTGGTGGTGCGGAGACCACTAGCTTTAGTTTGAGTAGATCGAGAAAAAAGGAGTTGTCGTAATCCGAAACAAGCGGGGCGGGACAAATACCAGAACGCCTGGGCAGGGGGGACTCGGTGAGTCCGGGGAACATTGTTTTATAGGGATAGCGCGGGGGGGGCCGGGATCACAGGGGGAAAATCTACATGGGAGTGGCCCTGACCCAGACCAGCTGTTTTGGTGGAAAGGGGGGGGTAAAGTCCCGTCGCCATTATGAAGAGAAAAAAAAAAACACCGAGGAGGAAAAGATAGACCTTGAAAAAAGGGGGGGAAGGCCACGGGTAAAGCCGCGAAGGTGTGTCATGTCAAGAAAGGGGAAAGGGGTAGCCTTTTTATAGTTGACAACGACGGAGAAAAAAAAAAAATATCCCGAGAGGGGCTTACGAAGGGAAAACAATGGCGAAAAGGGAACAAACGAGTTCGTCAGGCGGTTGGGTACTAAGGGGAATGGAAATCTCGAATTTTAGGGAATACGAAAGGAGGGCGGAGATCTGGCACAAACTACAGCGAGGGTCACCAAAAAAAAGTTTTAGGAGAGCAAAGAAGGGAACATTTGAATCCTCGACACTTAAAAAGGCAGAATCCCAAGCTCTATAAAATCACAACTAACTTTTCAAGGAGGGCTTATCCGGATTGGGCAAAACAAAAGGAGCCTGGCTGGGAGAGGGGGCAAATCTCACTACAGATCCTAATTTTGAGGGTTTCACTAAGGAACGGAACCGGGGGAAGTCTCGAGTACAGACAGGCGTGCGCCAGCGAGCGGGGAGGGGAGCAGCCGTCGTAACGGTGAACGCTTGCCGGAGGGAGATTCAACTCACCTGGAGCTGATTGGGGGGGAGAAGGGAAAAGCAACAAGAACATGGAAGAACGAGATAGTGTGAGGCAAATCGGGAAACAAGGAAAGAGAGGCGGGGTAACATGAAATTCCTGGATTACGAAAAAGACGGTTGGAAAAAAAAATTTCTGCAATTGTAAAGGAAAAGGGCTGGACATATCCAGCCTGAAAGGGGGTGTAAGGAAACAGGAAAGGGATGTTACGCAACAGTGAGAAAAAGAAATGGTGAAGGGGAAAAGGGTTACTGAACCATCGTTGAAAGTTTCTGTCTACACGCCGAGGCGCCAATGAAATATCGACATCGCCATTAAGAAGAATACTCACTACCCTGCGAAATGACGCAAGGCTGGAAGGGGAATCTCCCACCGGTTAAAAAAAGCGAATCTGACGTGGAAGGTCTTCGGCAAGGAGGGGACATTCAAAGTTCGGCATGAGATATACATTTCCGAAGAACCGCGAATGAAAGGGGTGGGGAAAAGACGCGAAGAGAGACTTGCCCAAAGGGAAAGAGAAGTTTTAATCGACCAGATCATCCGTTTAATGAGGGAACGGAAGAGCAGCAAAATTTCCAAAAAAGTGGAGAAAAAAGTGAAAACTATTACAAGGAAGAGGAAAAAAAGCGGAAACTAAGAAAAAGACGAAAGCAAAAGACAGTCGTCTCTCCACTAGGCCTGTCGGCAGCCGCATTTTTTGGTTGTTTTTTGGGGGGGGGTTTCTGAGACAAAGAAGGGGAAAGCGAAACAAGTGTGGGTGAGTGGGGGATCGAGGAGGGGAGGCCCTGACACTGGATCAACATTAACCTGAGCTAAACCAAATGAAAAAGGCCTGAAAAGAGCGCAAAGTGCGATGTGGGGGGGAACCCCGGAGAAAAGGGGTGACCACAGCGGCTCAAACGTGATGTCTCAAGGTCGAAACCTACGAACTTCTGTTTGTCGGGGCCAAGATAAGTCTGATCGAGGAAGACACCAGAACCTTCCTACAGGGAGGAAACTTATCCGAAGGCCTATAATAGATAGGCGAAAAAAAAACCCAATGCAGGAAAGGCTGAAAGAGGTGTCTCGGGACATGGGAATAAGACAAACAACGTAGAGTGATTAAATAGAAGGGAAAATCATGGGGGACCAACTGCTATTTAGGTAAACCTATTAAAAAAAGGTGCCAGGAACCTCGACGGAAAGGAGGAGAGAGCCTGATTGGTCCACCTGTATGAAGAGTTCCGGGGGTGTTGTTCGTTCCTAAAACTCTATCATATCTACAAAAGAGAAAAGCAACAGAATAAGGAAGGTCGAGTGCGAACTTTAGAAAGGTACAGTTTTATCGTGTTTAAGGTCAACCTCTCAACGCGCGGAAAAATGGAAAAGGTCCGGTTTGCAGAAACAGATCAGGGAATCCATTTGGAGGGGGGGGGGCCCGCCGTGACGCAGCCGTAGTCAAATCATTCATAAAGGATTTCATCGATGTCCCCCAGGGGGGAGTAGTCGCCGAGAAGGAGGGGGGGGAGAAGGCGAGCCAATGGGATGTTGCTTGGGGAAGGGATCATGCGTCCGCTTTGAGATGCAACTAATTTTCTCTTTTGCCACGTTTGCGGGGCAAAAGGGGAAATCCTTAACGGTCGGGGAAAGTGGGGAAATAAGGCAGACGAGGAAAGGACAGCGAATGGTAGGGAAAAGGGACTCTCGAGACTTGCCCAAACAAATTTGGATCGAAGATGGCGGACATTTAGCGAGCCGCCCTTTGACAGAGCGAAGGAACAAGGGTAGCGAAGCACCATGGAAGACTGGGGGGGTGTTCAGATGACAGTACTCCCACCCACTGATTGGCAATTGTCCCCGTAGGTCGGAGGAGTGTATTGATGAAAGGAATGGAGGGGGGGGATCTCATAGGTCTGGCTAGCGGCCACGCCCAACTATGGGGGGGGAAAAAGACCATGGGTCCTTAAAAGGTCTCTAATTTAAGGGACACGGTTGGGCACATCAGAATTGTCGGGTATAGAAGGATGTCCATCATGGCCCGTTTCAATGGGCAGAAGGGGGGGCCTAAGAGTTGTCGTAATAAAAGAATGGGCTACCCTGTCTGGACAGGGAGGGAAGGCGAAACACTCTTCGTTGAAGGTAAGGGTTATTGTATAAAAAATTCAATTCGACATCCAGGGGAATAGACAGCTGAGAAATGGAGAAGTGGAGGAAAGTCCCGTTCGTAGAGACGCCCTGGCCTCGATGGCGTCCAAAAGAGAAGAAAAACGAAGTAGGCAATTGCTGATTGATAACGAAGAATTAGGCCACCGATTTCTCTATTGGGGGGGTCAGTCCCAGCGGAGGGAAAATAAGAAGGGAACCGTCAATGAAACATTTTACGGGAAAAGGAACACTAACACGGCAAAAGTTTACCGTGTTATTTGTTGGATAGGAGGAGTCCTGTCCTTTGTAAATTGTTGGGAAAAGAGAAGCGGTAGCCCGGCCGTGCAGAAGAAACAACTGGTGGTTCGGAAAAGAGGAGGGAGGGTGTGAAACCATCCGGAGGAAAAAATCAAGGGAAATTTGCGGACATACCCTTCGTCCCAACACAAAACCAAAGCCTTGCCGTTTCACGTGCCGGAAGGGCCCGTCGCCATTGGTGGGGGAATAAAGAAGGGAGGCGATAGAAAGAAAAGAGGAACGTTGTCAAAAAAGAGTACGTCTACACGGCCGTGTGTCACTGACCCCCGAAACGGCTTTTTTCGGTGACATCGTTAGACGTCGCCATTATCGAAAAAAAGGGGGAGGAGGAAGTAGAAGGGGAGGGTAAAAAGCCGGAGAGGGGGGCTAAGAACCAGGTGGAGCCGTTGGTGAGATTTGGAAAACGACGGTATACGTCTTTATGGGGAACCGCGAGAACGGCTATCCTTTATCACAACAGGGCGAAGGGACCTTCAAAAAAAAGGGGGGTTGAAATCAAGCGAAGGAGGGTTATACAAGCTGATGATCGATCTGACTGTCCAAAAGAATCTGAGTGTCACCGAAAACACCATGGTTGGCTGAGAGCAACGGCCAACGCTCTATTGTTACAAAGGAAAGAAAGAAAAAGAAGAGAAACCAATCAACCACTTTCACAACGTGAGTGAACTGATCAAGGGTCAAACCAGAGTCCGCATTGGCGTTGTCCTGTACAAAAAAGGGAAGGCTGACTGACATTGCAAAAGAAAAAAAGAATTTTGAAAGGGGCACAATCCGGACGGGCATCTTAGCCGGCGGTCGCCATCGAGGAAGCGCTACTTAAGCGGGAATGGAAGCTACTCGAACGTACGACTGTTAGGAAATTTCCACCAGGGAGTAGAATCAACGGTATCACAATAACGCAACGAATGTAACCTTCAAAGGGAAAAAAGTGTTTCGCTAAATCAGGGGAACATTCCATAAAAAACAGGGGTATAAAAATTGCTTGTAAAGGTTTAAAGTCTGCAAATTGGGCGGCCATGCTGAAATCCAGCAAAAAGGTTTCTTACATGTAAAGGGATGTTCCGCAACCGGGGACATTAAAACATAAATTGAAGGAAGTATTTTGCTGGAATGAACCCACGTTTTTTCGTTGTCTTTCTACCGGGGACTTCGACAATGAGAATAACGGAAGTAAATAAAACGGTGCGACTAGCTAATTACAGGGACCTATTGGGGAGGGAAATCCTGTTGATAACACGCTCCACCCTGGGACATCGGGGAGGAGAGGGAGTCTAGAGAAGGCATTAGCATAAGGGGGGAAAGAGATACAAGGGTTTGGCAAGCGAGGACAAGAGGTAATCTCTAAATCTGACCCGGAAAAAAACATCTTTCAAGTGAGGACAGGGGTATGACTGAGTAGAATAGGGCCATCGGGAAAAGATGTTACAAAAATGTAACCAATATGAAACGAGTACAATTATATAAAATCGGGGAAACAGAAGCATAACAAGGACATATGCACCCCATTACTTGAGGGGGGAAAGAAGTCTACCACTAAAAATCGAGAAGCATTTAGAAAAACAACTACGTGGGGAAGCCACATTTTGAATTATTATTTGCCAAGAAAAGGCGCAACTACTTCTTCAACCAAAACAGACTTTATCAACCTTAAAAGATGGGGGACCAGGAGGAAAGAGGCGCGTTGACCTGCAAAAAACTGGGTCTGAAATCCAAGAGGCTACATCGTGATTTTGTCGCAATGCGATACGTCTCCACTGAGGGGAGGAAAAGATTGTAGAATAGAGGTAAGGAGGAAAAAACCACAAAACCGGTGAAAAGAAAGGCACTAGCCTGGAAGGCTATAATATCGAGGCTAACCCACTTCAGAGAAATGTCTGTAATATTGGGGAAATGAAGGGGGTTGGAGGAGAAAAAAAAAATCACAACAAACCAAAGGAAGAAAAGAGAGAGGTCATTTAAGCAAACGGCGAGTTAACGGTAACCTCATCATTCTACGTTGTCGGAAAGCCCTCTACGATGAGGGGGACCAGGGATGTGAGAAAAAAGTCCCGGGAAAAGAGGGAGGGTTGGTGGGGCGGGCCTGAATGACCCGCGAAAGATGAAAATCTTTGTCCCGCCAAAAGGAAGGAAGTATGTCGCATTCCAGGGGGGGGCCGATGTGGGACTTCATCAAGTGGGTTGCCGTAAGAAAAGCGAGAGAACGAAATGAGGAGTGGCTTTGGGCTGAAAAGTGTAATGTTGGGGATCACATGAAGGTTGCCGCCGTCGTGGAAAAGTCAGAACGCTGAGGCGAGACATATGAAAGGAAAAGCCAGGTCGCCTAGGTTCGCGACGAGCTGTATGGGTGGCTAAGGAAGAGAAGGGGAAAGGGAATTGGTGCTTAGGTATGCGAGGAAAAAATTCGTTCCGCTTTCCGGAAGTGTGAAAGTGTGGGGAAAAGGTGGTAAATTGGAAAACGGTAAAGAATGAACGAGTTTTGGAAAAATCTGTCTATGGAAAATCAGTCAGAAGAAACTTGTCCCGCGGGGAAAAGGCGATTTCGAGGGGGGATGATTTCAGGCCCAAAAAGAACGGTAGGACGGACATGTATCATGCCGCCAGGGGGGAAGGGAACTTGCGCTAATCCGGTAAAAAACTCAGCTTTAGCGAAGAAAGGGGACGAAAGTTGGATTGCCGATCAAAAGACAGAAGATGGACCACCCGAAGTTAAAAGGGGAGTGAGGGATAGTCGCCAAGATTAGGTCGATGTCGATATATAGGTCGAGTACAGGCGTGTAGGAGGGAAGCCCACGCGGGGGCCGGGAAAGGGAGGAACTCTCAAGGTTGACGAACATCAACTGGGGGCTCCCGTGGAAACCTCTTTTTGCTTATCGGGGGGCTCAAAGGGGGCGCCCCCGTGAGGGGAGGCGGGGAAGCATGGCGAACACCGCCAACAGTATGGACTGTGGTGAAAGATGAGGGGGGGACGAACTCTCGTCTGAAGGCAGCGTGTTATTGTGATAATGCGATTAAGAAGCCAGTGAGTGACATTAGCCAGAAAGCAACAGGATGCGAGCCTTAATTCGTACGCAAAGTCCATAGATGAGGCCAAAAGAACTAAAACTTCCGAAGGTTCGTTTTCTGGGAAAGAAAAAGGCAAAAGAGGAAAAAGGGGGGTGAAGGGAGCTAAGAAAGCATCGCCGTCATGTAAAATAAAAGCGCCCATTCCGTACTCGGTTTGGGACAAATCCGATAAGTCCACTCACGGAAAAATTGGAGGGGAAATTTTGGGAGGCTGTCCTTTGGGAGGGGGGGGGAAAGGAAAAAGAGGTAGCCGACCGGACAGGTGCTCGCCGCAAAAAGGGGGGGGGGGGGGAGGTGACCACTCGATTTAGTTTGAAAAATAGATCGAGCCATCCGTCTTGGGCGAGGGACAAGAAGGCGATGGAAAGTCCACCACCGGACACGGTCCACGTAGGTGATCCCCTTCTCCAAGGGGGGTGATTAATGATAGAAGAAAATAAAAACCGTCAGGTGGGGGTCCCGCTAAACCTGGCCGAGTGTACCGACCCCCACTCCGTCTTTTTCGGGACAGCGGGGGGAACGTCGAAAAAGGATCTAGAAAAAAAAAAAGGATGAGAGAGATTTCTAAGGGGAGATTCCGAAAAAGCACGGCGAGGGGGTCCGTGACACTAAGGCCAGGGCCGTTTATATTTTGAGAGGGGTATCATGTTACCGGCGCTATGACTTAAGAGGAGACGGACTTCACCGACGGAAAAGGTCTGTTGTTGAAGAAAATTGGGGATAAAGGCAAGAGAAAGGGGTTCGTACAAGACGAGGTCTATCTACTGGGGAAAAACTCAATGAGTGGTCAAAAGGACAACCAGGTTCACAGGAACGGGAATACCTCTCCGAGGGAACATCCAAAAAAAATGACAACAGAAAGACAACTCTGCACAACAATCAAGTAACTTTCACGCGTTAAGGGAAAACGGGAATTTGAAAAAGCCAATGCATGGGCTGGGGTCCACTGTGGGTCCCAACAAGGGCGTCTTTACCTTAATCCCTCTAGAACGAGAGGGATAAGTGTTGGTCCTTGTGCAATCACCACGGAACACATTTGAGTGACGGAACGTTATCATAAGAGGCCGGGACGGGCTACGAAGGGGAATGGGCTGGACTCCGGCGACAAAAAACTTTAAGGGGCAGGAAATTGAGGGAAACTGGATTTGTCTGAATCACAATACAACGAATACAAACCCGACTTTCGACCTGCATTCGGAAAAAGGAATCCTGTCTTATTCTGGGATCCATAAATTGAGGGAAAAAAAAAAAGGAGGGAACAGGGGGCATTGAGGAGAATGCTGAAATATCCGAAGAATCTTCACAACTATTTACTTACACAAGTGAGAGATAAGGCAGGAGAGAAAGTCAGGCCCCCTGGGATTTTACGTCATGACACCATCCTGGGCGTTTCCGAGCGAATTCGGAGGGGTGGATATATCTAAAATCATTATAACTGGCACGAAGGAACTCACTCCCGGGGGAAATTACTGGGGAAAGGCCAGGGGACGTGGAAGTTAGCCAGAACCGGAATTTCGGCATTTTTCTGCCTAATAGGTTCTAAGTTCATCTCAAAAATTTGAAGAGGGCAGTCATGACTAAATGTACGGCACAACGTACGCAATCCTTTTGTTGTTTCGGATAAAGGAAAAAATCTATACTCTCTAAGACTGGCCCAGCGTCCAAGGGCTGAGGGGGGGGAAAAAGGCTACACATAATAAAGAAGAAAAAGGAAGTTCACCAAGTGGGCCCCTCAAATTTCCGTTCACACTATGAAATTAGGACCAAGGAAAAGCTTAACGAATCATAAAAAAGCATAATCCCTCCATTAAAAGGGCAGGGGGATACGAAGGAACGAAAGCCTGGAGAGGGGCATTAGGGGGAGAAAACGAAGAACAGACCGACAATGAGTAAAAGGAACATTTTTGAATATGAATAAAAAACCTCCGCTCTTACGCAAAAAGGGCGGCAAACCTCAGAAATGAAAAAACCCCATGAAGGAGGACATAGAACGCCTGCTGTCAACCTTCAACACGCAATTGTATTAAGTCCATCAGCAAGAAAAGCTGTGATTTCCGAAAGGACTACTCGTTGCGGGGGTGTTTATCTGAAATCGGAGCTACCACAAGGAACGCTTCCTACCTGTGAAGCCAATCAAAGGGCTCACTATCCGTGAATGAGAAAGGGGGGGGGGAGGGGGGGCTGGAAAAAAAATATTGCTGGGGGCTCCTGTAGATCGTCCGGTGGGGAAATTA
>Ga0179593_1303321_pt1 | contig 11665 bp, 23 predicted proteins | sample CZODoug2_1_08_16_FD_185931 | JGI IMG/M metagenome (GOLD analysis project Ga0179593, IMG submission 185931) | Vadose zone soil fungal communities from Angelo Coast Range Reserve, California, USA - CZODoug2_1_08_16fungal (PacBio error correction) | ecosystem: Environmental > Terrestrial > Soil >...
AAAAACGACGAGAATCGTCTCGAAGCCTCGCACGGTTACGTGAGCGCTAACGGGGGCGTAAAGAAAAAAGCAACGGAAACAATGGGGATAGAGAACGGGGGGATAGACAAAGGACCTCCAGGGGCAGTTTAAAGAAAAGGAAGAAAGATGGGAGATGCATGCCGCGCAAAACAGCCTTGGCGAAGATGAGCAACCAGTGGAGGGGAAAAGAGGAGCCAAACACACCAAACGTCGAAATATTGAAAACCGAAACTAATATATCACCAGAGAAAGAAAAAACGAAAAGAGTTGAGCCCACTGAACGTCTAGCCCGTAAAGACCGCAAGCCGAAGGGGAAACGACACCAGGAATAAAAGAAAATGAAGAACCTCCAAAATGGAAAGAAAGAGGTAGAGAGAGGGAAGTATCCCACAAAGGAAGACGACTCCTGCAAGCACAACACCATGTGTTAATGAAAGCAGTAAGGGGGGAAACACGTGCGCCCTAGAAACAAGGGGGGGACGAGGTGACCCAGGGCAGCAACGACTAGCGGGGTCAAGATTGCTCTACGAATCCATTGTAGCGATAAGACTTTGGGAACGGGGGGGATAAAAGAACTGGAAAAAAGTCAACGCGAAATAACAAAAACTTGGGAAAATGGGTGGGGGGGATGACAAGGGCAGGGGAAACTGTACAAAGGGAGCCTGTTTTCAAAGCAAAGTCGAACAATCAGAGAAAAAAGAAAAAGTGGAGGATGCGGCTTCATTGGCACAACGATAGAAGGGAAAAAAACGACAGGGGAAAAAAACACAACCGGAAAGGCAAAAAATGTAACAAGAAAAATGGGTGAAAAGACGGAAGCTCCCGGGAGCCGAAGACTAAGGAAGCTGCGCAGAAGAAAAAACAAGGAAATAAAACCAAGACGAGGTAATAAAGCTCCGCTATCAACAATCAAGCGAAAAGTCAAACGGAGGGACGACACAGTCATGCAGGATCAGAAGTTTGAGGGGGGTTCACAGGGTTTTACGGTAGTTCATGAAATCGAAATTGAGGGTTAGCAGGCAAGTAAAACGAAAAAAGATAAATCTAACAGGCAAGCGACAAAAAAAGGGGGGAATTAAGAAAGGCAACCGGAACGAAAGAAGTATATGACATCACGCGAAAACTGAACACTTTAAATGGCAAAATACCTAAACACCAAGCGTAATGTAACAAAATCCGTAAAAAAAGACCTACTGGCGGGAAGCTTTGGGGGACGACACTGGTGTGACAACAAAAGAGACTTGCGGTGAAAACCAAGCCCCCCTAAGAAAGAAGAAAGAGAAAAAAAAGAAATTTGTATATAGGTACACCGTCAACCACAAAGACCTTGGGTCATTGGGAAAGAAGGGTGGAAGGAGGGGGGAAAACGTAGAGTTCTTAGCCGAGGTACAAAAAAGAACCGGGGCGACGGAACCGAAGAAGATCGAAAAACTCAAAAAAGAAAAACAGGAAAATCCTCCCTCGTTGAAAATCCCTACATAAAACGGACAAGCACTGAAAGAACAAAAAAATAATCCAGCGAACCGAGGTCTAAACGCCGGAAACAGGGAGGAATGCGGATAACAGGGTCGGTCTGAGGGTATTTTCAAACTGTTTCCGTAAAGGTAGAAAAGAGGGGGTGGGGGCGAATGGCCTGGGTGTGCTCAAAAAGCGACTCAGAGTAAGGGCAACGAAACAAGCGGAGGCGAATACAAGCGTACAGCGGCAGAAACAAAGGAAGAAAGTCATCTTATCATGCAATTGGGGAAGGGGAGTCTAACACGGGGGGAAGGTCGGAGCCGCAGGGGGTGGCTCACAAAAAAGAAAAAAATACCGACCACGTAGAAAAACGAACCCTGGGGCAGAAAGGCTAAGTCCCAGGATAAAATCACGAGGCAAAGTGCAATCAAAAAAAAGAAGGCGCGTCGGCGAATGACGCTCAAATCGCGACAAAGCCAGGAAAAGAAACGACGGGAAAAACAGCAAAGGAGACGGACCAAGGGAAAAGAGGGGAAAAATCGCCCGCATGTAACTCCAAGCGGGGGCTCAGAAAGGTGGAGGGGCCGTTCTCAAAACCAACCAACTAATCAGCGTGATAAGAGGAAGGACGTTTCCGAACAGGCAAGTCAAATCGATGTGGACGCAGGGGGGGAAGAAAAAAACGTGAAGGGAAAAGCAACCTCCGCCCAAGGGTTGCCGACATGGGACCATGAGCGGCGCAAAAAAGTAGCATTCAAAGCCCAAAACCAAAAATTTGATGAAAAGAAGACGGGTAGTAGGCAAGAAAAGCCCGCGACTTGGGTATGGGGTGTGGTGACCTCACCAAAAAAAAAAAAGCAGACAAAGGGGGGGAGGGGTCGGCCCAAAAGCTGTTACTTTTGGGCAAAAAAAGTGGGAAACCAGGGTGGGGCAATCTTCCAAAAAAGAAGGCAGTGAAGTGTCAAAAATGGTCAGACGACAGCGCCTGTACTGGAATCCACTGAAGGACACCAAGCTTTCGAGTCAAGAATACTGTTCAGTCATTTCGCGACTGAGGGGACAAAGGGCCGGTGTAGTCAAGGGGAGAAAAACGAAGGTAAAAAAAAAGGGAGGGAATCGGGGCGTCCACGGTCGATTGTGCTTCGGAGCGCAAAAAGGCAGCCGCGCCCAAAAAAATGGAGGAAGTAAGGGGGCAGTGGCGCCGGGTGTCATCCGGGGGGCGGGCATTCCGGAAGATACGTCGTCCCTTCCAACAGAGCAGATCCTGTTGGGTAACCAAAAGGAATTGCGGAAGGAAGGAATCGAAGAGCAACACGCTTTCCACACGTTGGAAGGAGTGAAAGAACGGGAGGCGAAAATCTCTTTAACGAACGTTGGTCAAAAAGGAGAAAAGCGAGCAAATCTGTGGGGACGATAAAAAAGGAAAAGGAAAAGGGAATCCGGCTTATAGGAAAGAGTAAAAGCTTGGAAAAAAAGCATCAGAACAACAAAAACACGGAGGAAGGGATGAAGAAAGCTGATTTAAACCAGAGAAACGAACGATAATCTGTGTCACTATCGAATGCCGACACCCGATCCTCGAGTGGCAACTCAGAAAACGTGCTAATGTCGGACATACGGCTGGCAAATGAAGGCAAAAAAAAGTGGGGAAGATGGGGGAAAAATACTGGCTGCTATCTGGGCTGGCGTTCGCAAGTCGGGAACAGCACAAAAGGGGCTGGAGGGGAGGGAAAGAGTGGGGAAGGGGAAAATGACGTACCGGAACACGGGGGGGAAAAAGGACCCACCAGCAGACCGCCTCTAGGTTGGATAAGAAAAGGAAAGCGAAAACCGTATGGAAGGCAAGGACGACATCCCAGAGGTCGAACAGGAAATGTTCCAAGGGAAAAAGCGAACGCGGGACCGCATTCCAAAAAAGAAATGAACCCTGTTGTCAAGTAAGGGGATACGAAAGAACGAAAAGGGGTGCAGAAAGGAATCAGGCACTAATGTCCTGTTTAAAGGGAAAAAAGTGTGCCTGCATTGGTGATTTGATGCTTGAAGCGACCAACTTGTCCATCAGGGAAAATTAATAAAGACGCAAAAAAAAACGAAAATTTGCTGATTGGGGGGGCGGATGAACTCTGGGTGGAGAACAACAAGGAGAAAAAAAAGGAGGGAGGAAAAAAGGGGAAAGCCAACTCATTAAAAACTGCTACATGTGAGTTAACAGGGGAGAGGGTGTAGCGGAGACACGGGGGGAGGAAAAGAGCTTACAGCACCATGAAAAGGGTGGGGGAGGAAGTAAATGCTCCCATCGATACAATTAGGCCTTTGAAAAGGGACAGGGGAAAAAGAGAATGGAGGCAACGCAGGGAGGAGGGGTGTTAAAGGAACGGAAAAAACAGAAAAAACAGCTGGGGCGCTCGGCCGAAATTAGCTTAAAGTGGTCGTCATGAAGTTGCACGAAAAAAGGGCCGGGAACCAAGCGGCCCTTTCGCGATTCTGGCCCGTCATTGCCTAAAAAGCTACAGGCGGGGGGGGACGCGCAAGAAAGTGCAGGGGGTTGGAATCAACATCCTGAAAGGAGGAAGGGAATACAGGAAAAAACGGATAAAAGGACTGGCGGAAAGCACACTGAGTTGAGGAACAAGAAACGGGGGAAACCGGGGGGGGCTAACACCAACGGGCTAAAAATCGCAAACAGGAACTTCGAAAGGTTGAGAAGTTACCTCCGCAGCCAAAAAAAAAAACAAGGGCAAAGACGGTCAGCCCACAAAAAAGGTTGTTGAGAAAAGAGTTGAGACTGGGGAAGGAAAGAAAAAGAGCAAGATAAATGGCTTCCACCGAAAAGGAAGGCAGAGCACGTCCCTCGCCAGTTAGCGTTTGGACATATAACCTGTTGTTTTAGTGAGGACAGAGGGAACGATTTGGTCTCTAGCAAACGTTTGGCAGACCCGGTGAATCGAGAAAAGAGAATCGGGAAGGGGAGAGGAAGAAACTTGACCGCCAAAAAGGAGAGGGGGAGGGACGAAAAAAAGGGGGAAAGGTGACTTGCGAAACAGCTGTAACTGACAGGGTTGTGAAAAGGAAAAGAAGGAAAACAAAATGTCGCACCAGCAATACAGGCCCAAATAAACTACCGAGGGGGGAATTAGCTTGAGGGCGAAAAAGGGGGGGATGGTGAAAAGTTCCTATCAACATCCGGCTGGGGGGGGAAATGTTCTGGCAAAAAACCTTGAGGAGGAAAAAAAGGGCACAAGGGGGTCTTTTTGCAACTGAACCTTTTGGATCACCCGGCAAAGAGGAAAACCTACAACTGTTGGGGTTGAACGGGGCGTGCGGTGGTTTGGGGAAAAAAGGGGCTCGGAAAGCAGGGGTTGCCCGCCGGTGGGAGTTCGCAAATTTAGGAGGGGGGGGTGGGGGGAAAAAGGGACAAAAAGGCTCCCAAACGCGAGCATCAACGTTAGGCGAGCTTCAACGTGGAAAGAGGGGGAAATCGAAAGGTGCGGAAGGTCACCGCGCGCCGACTCTGGGGTGTTCAGACGTTGGTGGGGGAAAGGAGGTTCTGAAGCCCCAATGAGGGGTTGAGTGGAGGGGAAAAAGGGAGACGGAAAAAAAGGCCCGTTTGTTTAAAGTTTGCCTGCCCGTGCCGGCGTAAAAAGGAAAAAAAAAAAAAGGGCCAAGAGATGAACGCCGAAGGAAAGAAAGGGAATAAGGCCGAGCCTTACATGGGGGGACCCGTAGAGAATCAAAAAAAGAAGGGAGGGGTTGGGAACGGAAAGAACCTCCAAGCCCCAACTTAGGCAACAATCCGGCTCAGAAACCTTAAGGGGAAAGGAGGGAAAAGGGGGGGGCTGGCAGGTTTTAAGAAAGAAACGCTGCTTGTTGGAATACGACTAAAAAGAAGGGGGTGAAATCTTCGCTACGGTTTTTTCACTTGGCGTATTGGAGTTTACTACTTCGGAAAGGCACGGTAAGGGAAAGGGGGACGAAACATACCGGGCTCACGCGCCTTGGGATTACTGGGTGCAAGAAAGGGGGGGGGGGAGGGGTGGAAACGGAGTTTGGGGGCTCAACATATTACAACAACGTCCGTGAGGCTCAAAGGGGGGGCCGAAGGCTGCCGCGATAGGAACCATAATAGAACAAACAAGACGGAGGGGGGGGAAAATGGGGGAAAAAGAGGGGGTGCTAGGATCGGAAACATGACGAACAGAGCATTCGAAGGGTAGCGCGTAGTACAACAACCGGGGGAAGGGAAAAGGAGGGGGATAAAAAAAAGTAAGATGAAATCGCAGAGACACAAAAGAAAAGCTAAAAAAACAAACAACGGAAGAGGGAGAAAATAGGGAGATATTGGGTACAACAGTTCTGGCCCCTGTCCGGGAGCTTAGATAAGGTTACGACGAACGAAAAAGGGGGAACCTCCTTAAACTCCACGGTTCATGAATCGAATGAGCACATAAGAAAAGGGGGGGGAACATAAAAGGTCGTGTTTTGGAAAAGTCCCTGCGTGTGAATAAATGCCGCCGGAAAAAAAGGAAAGAAGGCCAGCCAGTTAAGATCGGGGGTCCAATAGGGCCACCAAAGAAGTGTGGGAAAAAAAAAGGAACAACAAAATCGTTGCACTTCGTAACTGGCCGAAAGACACGTGACAAAAACGGAAAATCACTATAGCCGGTAATCGACAGGAAGAACATCGAACCTTCAAACCATAGATAGCTTTCCGAAAATTGAACAATAAGCGGGGGGGAAGAATAAGCAAAGCCGCGACTAGTAAAAACAACTTTTGAAAAAGGAAAAGCCTAGTTTTACGTCTCCGCTTTGGGGAGACCGGACGTGAAGGCAAAGGGGACCAGGGTCATTATAAAAACGTTTTTCCGCGGTTCTGTACGGCCCAATGGGCCGGACAAAAAAAGGCTGAAAAGAGTTTGGAAGGGGGATAAGTTCAGAGCAATAGCGGGTTTATGGGGGAATGGGGCAGGGGGGGGGGAAAGGAAAAGACGAAACGAAAAAACAACGGTGGTCCAACGGAAAGTCAAAAAAAAAACAACAAAAAACGGCTACCCATTTTCCCAACGCAGGAGAAACAAAAGCCGGGGAAAAAAAAATCTACCTAAAACCGACGGATCCCGACAAAAAGAATGGGAAAGGGGAAAACGTAGAGAGAAGAAGTTGGAGGAGAGATACCTTGGAGCCAGGTGTGTAAACCAAGGCTTGAAGGCCAAAGAAACTCACAAGGAACACCAGGAGAGGCAAAAAAAGAAAAAAAACGGGTCTAACGACGGGACTCAAGGTTAGGTTGACTGATTAAAGGAGAAGGGGAGAGTGGAAAAAACAAAGGAGGTGAACGAACCACCCAAGTACACCCTTCCAGAGGAACGACAAAAAGCGGAAAATCAGGGGACAACTGTGGGGAAAAAGACCCTAAAATCAGCAGATCAGTAAAAGAACAGGACGTAGGAAATAATGGTCCTGGGATGGACTGTAGGTTCGTTGGGCGGGGAAAAAAAAAAAACACCTAAAAAGAACGAAAAGGGAAAAAAATGAACAATCAAAATTGTGGCAGGGCCTAATAAAACCGACACGCCGAGAAAATTGGACGGGGGGCACGACGTTTCAAGGCGTCAGACTTCCATCCGAGAAGGACGTTCTGCTACTTTCAAAAAAAAAAGGGGGAAAAAAGAGGCGAACTCAACAGTCGCAAACTCAAAAAAAACGGTACAAAAAAACCAAATAACGAACAACACCCATGCCGAAACAGCCCTCAGCCCTGCGTAAGCTCGTCGCTGAGTGGGAGGCAAAGGGGGAAAAAAGAAGGTCAGGCTTTATAAGGGAAACGGCCGGTTTCTTTCCACTGAATTAAAAAACGTTTATCGAAAAAAAAAAAAAAAAGGGGGTCCGGTCGAACAACAGCTCAGCGCAACAGTAGATTGCAAATCCCTAAAAAACGAGCGTTACGACAAAAAAAGGAACCCATCCGCTAGTCGACGGGAAGTTAAACTCCTATCTTGCATCGGGGGGGGGCTCAAACTAAAAGGAAAAAAGCACCAGAAACGTATCCATCGCACGGTGTCGGAGAAAAAAGGCAACGAACTGAATAAAAATTTGTCACTTGAAAATCAAAGGACAAGGGTGCCGGCAAGTTGAAAAGGGCCGAAGGCCTTGGGGGTCGCGCAAGACGGAGCCAGTAAAATCGCGAGCCGAAAAAAAGGGAGCCGGCGGGGGAAAAATCCACGGACGGGGACAAAAGGAAAGGCAGGGAATCCCACTCGGCCCAAAGATGATATCGGGGGTGTTGGACAACTCCTTTCAAAAAAGAAAAATAAACCCAACCAGAAATTAAATACAGAGTGACATGAAAAAAGGAAAGGGGACCCTCAAGAGTAGGACGATTGGACGAAAAAAGGGGCATCCGAAAAAAAGATTGGTCAAAAAGCAAGGCCGTAAGGGGGAAGAAAAAAAAAAGAAAGGCAGCTACATCCCAGTGGGACAGCCATAGAGGGGGGCACGTCAAAAAAAAAAGGGGGGGAAAGGGGGGATAGAAACGTCTGAAGGACTTTGCTTTACTCGCCCAGGCATTTGGGGGGGAAAAAAAGTGGTTGGACACTGGTTCCCCGTAAATTCAGCAAGGAAAAGGGAGGGGTGGTCCAGAAGGGAGTTGATTACGGTGTCAAAGGGGCAGCAGCACCACCGGGGACAGAGAGAAGACAGAAATCAAAAAGCGCAATGATCATCCCCAAGCACTTTCAAGGGAAATCCCGGGAAAAGTTAGCAAACTAACTGAGGGAAAAAGGGTTTTCCGCTCCCTTTCGCTCATAACAAGACGAACCAGGGGAAAGGAAAGGTTTTTAACTGGGGAAACACAGAGAGGAAAAGGGAAAAAAATGCTCGGGAGCAGCAATCTGATGTGTGGGGGGAAGGAGGGTGGAGGGACAGGGGAAAAAAAGAGGGGTCCTTAAGGGGTTCCAAAAAACCGCCCTCACGACCTTGCTGATTGAGAGGGAATGGTGTTGCCGGTCCCAAAAAAAAAAGGAAAGGAGGGAATTGACCTGAAACCTATCGTTCTTCACAGACAGCGGGATGGAGGGTAAGTAAAAAAACAACGGGGGGCGAATATCAGCAAGGCGGAGAAAAAAAAGACGTGGGAAAAGATTACCACGGGGGGTTGATTATTCATCCGTAGATTAGTAGAGTCGAAACGGACTTTCTGATAAAAGCGAAAAAAAAGCAGGGGAAGGCAGGGCAAAGATTCAGTGGGGGGAAACCGAGATCAACAGAGAATATGGAAAAAAACAGTTGTCCCGCATAACCAACAAAAAACGGAAGAGGGGCGTACCCCACCTGAGTGGGCCCTCCCGGGATTTATCTACGAAAGGAAAAGGACGGGATCAAAAAACGGTCGGACCGATAGCAGGCTGGTTTACTCATAAACAAAACGTGTCGAAAGATAAACAGACAAGACGGCTGGGGAAGAACTGCAAAAAAGCAGGCTGACTGATATGGGTAGAGGGGAACGAAGACATAGGGGAACCCCGTCCGGAGTGGGGGATGTAGGGGGGGTGGAAGGAAAAGGAAAAAGCGGTGTACGGCCCGACTGCAGGGGGGCACGCTCTAAAGACAAAAACAAAGCGGATCAAAGGGGGGGGGGGCACAGCACTGTACAAGACTGCCGGACACAAGATTTAAAGAAAACGAGGGAAAAGGAGCTCGCGCCCAGGGTTCGAAAAGGATTCGACCGCCTTGGGACTGTAAATAAAAAGGAAATGGAAAAGAACTGGAGAGAAGAGACGGGAACTTGGCGGAGGGGGTAAAAACACAGCGGCAAGCGGCCGAGAAGGGGGAAACGCCACTTGCCGGCCAGTTTGTTTTTTTGGGGGGAGAGCAATGACGATGGAACATGTTGCCGCCGCAAAGCAAACGGAGCAGGCCCCCTCAAAACATCTGCTATGGTGGGGACTAGGGGGACAAAACACTAGGGGATCAAACAACTTAAAAAAGGCCAAAGTACGTTGCTGGGACGAGGAGAAAGAAATCCCAAATGGGGGGGGGGGGGGTGCTTGAACAGCTGATTCCAAACAACAAGGGGTCCCCCATGAGATTGAAAAGGAGGGTACGGAAAGGCAACGTGTCAGGAAGTTCAGGAAAAAGGGAACAGCGAAAAAATCAGGATTTAACAAACTTGGGGCCTTGTTCTTGCATGCCCCAAAAGCAGTAAAGCAGGATTTGGGTTCACCGTAATTAAAAAAAAAGCAAACCCAACCTATTTTTGAAGCCATTTCCCCAAGGCTGGCAAAGGGGCGGGAAAAAGGGGGGGGGCTGGTCAGGCCAGAACAAAAAAAAAAAATTTCAGAAAGTGTGGGGGGAAAAAGAAGGGAAAGAGCGGGAAAAAAAAAAATGGTCCGAGCAAACGCCTCGAAAGGACCAGCGAGATGGACGTCCTTTATGGGGAATCGAACCGCAGGGTTACTGCCTAAGGTTCCATAAACAGGAGGGATAAGGTGTGAAAAGGGAAAGGAGGAAAAAGACAAACACGATTAAGGCGTAAAAAGGGAAGCAAAGAGCCGACCGTGTTTGAATCTGTCCTGAGAGAACCGGGGAAAAAAAAAGAAAGGGTTCTTTGCAACCTCGACGGCGCTCAAAGCCATTCAGGCGAGGGGACAATGAAACCCAACCGAGTTGGTGGTTCAGTGGGTACGGACGGTTGGGGGAAAAAAAAAAAATCCGACGAACTAAAGATGATGGAAAGAAACTTCCGGACAGACAAACGCAGGGAGGAATAGCTGTGGCGAGCGGCGGGCTGACAGGATTGGACAGTGGATCAGTGGTGAGGGGGATAGTCGCAGATGACGCGGGACCGGGGGGGAAAAGGGAAGAGAGAATCGGCTTTGAAGATGGAGATCCGTGACCCCCACAAGGAGCAGGGACGGGGGACAGTAGCCAAAGTAAGGGGGGGGGAAAGGGAAAACTCCTGTTCACTTTTCTGGAACAGGTGGGTTGTCACGCAAGAGACGAAAAAGGAGGAAAAAAATAGACAGAATTGAAAAAGTGCAACTATACCAGTTAGCCAGACAATGTGAAGGGGGATTGGAAAAAGGGGGCAAGAACCGCTTGTAAACCGGGGGGACTGGAAGGAGGTTGGAAAAGCAATTTAGAAGGGGGGGAGGTGGGTGGGAAGGGAAAGAAGGGGGGAGCACACCTTCTAAAAATAATACTGAAACAAAGGTTTGTGGACGGGGAGAGGATGGGGGGGAAAAAGGTTAAAAAACGGTGTGGGGAAAAAGAGAATCGGGGCCGCCAGTGAATTTGCGGGGCATTTTACATTGTTCGGGGGAAAAAGTGCACTCAACAAGGAAGACGGGCTTAACTACAAAGAAAAAACCAACGAAAAAGGCCGTTCCCTCGGTACAAGGAGACGTGGGTCCAGGATCGTCGCCGGCACTCAGGTGGGGTTCCAGGCCGTTTGTTACTCCTGCGTCCAAGGGCATGCGAAAGCGGGGGGGGGATCTGAAGGGTGGAGGGGGGAGGGGAGAAAAAGTGAACTTTGGGTAGCCGCAAAATAAGCCCGCCGTGGACATAAAAAAAGAAAGGAAAAAAGCCGGGGAAAACTCCCTAGACATAACAACTCTGAATAGAAGGACCGAGCTTCAAATGGCAGGAGACGAAAAAAAAAAATGTGCGGAAAGGGGAAAACACAGTCACTGATCGACAAAATGGGGAAAGGGGAAAAAAATTATAGGTGAAGGAACCAATTTGTCATTGGCAAGTTGTAATAGTCTAGAAGGTTTGAAGGAGGGAGGACTAGATTGTTCAATCGGGAAAGTACGGCCGGATATGGCGATGGTGGCAGGGTTCAGAAAGGACGGGGAGGGGAGGAGGTCCGTAACCGTTCGACTTATGTTTCGGGGGCCAACGATCAGTGGACCTGGGAGAGGAAGGGCAACGAGGCGGTTCAAAAACGTCAAAATTTTGAACACAAATTGGAACATAAGGAAAAAAAGGAAAGGATCCAACTGGTCTCCCCAAGGCTTTGGGCGAGGATGCCTGCATCCAAATGAGGAAGGGACAGAGACAAAAAAACAAGGGAAAAATGGTTGAGGATGCCAGGACAGGCAGCCAAACGTTGGTGAAGAGTAAGAGCACCAAGTTTAGCGGGGGAAAAAAAGAATTTGAGGACGAGAAGCGTCCCCTATGCCGCGGTTAC
>Ga0179593_1339454_pt1 | contig 11665 bp, 12 predicted proteins | sample CZODoug2_1_08_16_FD_185931 | JGI IMG/M metagenome (GOLD analysis project Ga0179593, IMG submission 185931) | Vadose zone soil fungal communities from Angelo Coast Range Reserve, California, USA - CZODoug2_1_08_16fungal (PacBio error correction) | ecosystem: Environmental > Terrestrial > Soil >...
ACAGCTCTGTGTAGAAAACAATAAGCAGCGGGGAAACCGGGCAAGCAGGGGAGGGGGGAGGTTTCGGAAAAAGGGGGAAAAGTGGGAGGGGGGATGAGTGTCCACTGACAAGGTCAGCCGAGAAACGCGGCCAGGAAGGGGGTTACACGTTCGTAAAAGGTTGGGAAGTCCCATCACCTAAAACGGTAGTGAAAGCCTTTAGGGGCGACCGGAAGCCGATCTGAATAGCGACAAGGGCCATGGCATAGGAGGGAAGGCAAAAAAAGAAGGAGTAATAAAACGAACCAGAATGTCGCGAGACGGGTGAAAGGGCAACGCTAACACCAGGAACCTGCCTTAAGCCTAGCAGATCAGAGAACTTCTAGCGAAACCAGCTAAATCCCAGAAAAGAGCTCAGCCAAGAGCGTGAGAGAATTAAAAAGGGGGGGGCTGAGGGGGTAAATTTGCATTAAAACCGGGGCCACTACCACCATCGAGGGCCGCATGCTTATCTTACTTCTGGCGAAAGGAGGTTTGAAAAAGGTGGGGAGGACTTTGGCAAAGAGCAGGAGTCGTCACACAAAGAAGGAGGCAAGTTTAATGGAGACCGTGTTCTTGCAAATTAATGCTCTCGGGCAGTCAAAGATCGGGGTAGTAGGTAAGGGGGAGGAAGGGATCCTCGAACACCGAGAGACCGGGGAGAGGTTTCCCAGACGTATAAAACGCCAAAGAAGTGGCATACCGGTTCGGTCCCCACTGGTTCAGACAAACAGTTCGGCGCACGTGGGAGGGTGGGGGGGGTCTCTTTTCTTATTCAACGCGAAGAAAAAAGATGGAAGAAAACTAAACCCGGCAAGAAGGCGCGGTCAGTGCGGACATCAGTTTTCCAACAAAATCCGTAGAAGGTCAACCTCGGTGGGGGGGAAAAAGGGGAAGAGAGAACTAGCGGTCGAATAAATTACCGCGGGGGGAGCCAGCGAGCAATGGCCAGGGAAGGAGGGGTAGTAGTGCTCGATAGTCCTGGCCAACGAACGCACAAAAAGAGGCAATATCTGGAAAAAATGTACTGACAATCTTAAAATGAGGGGAATGTTCCAACGAGTGGGGGGATAATCAAACTACAGATGGCGAAGGCTACAAGAGGATCAAATTCACAATAGGAATCAGGTAATCAATTTACGAAAAACCTGAGAAGGAACATCAGACAGAGCACTGAATCGACTGAAGAAATCTCTGAGATGTAATCGATTGACACTTCTTCCTAGCCTATCTAGCAGCCGCTTCCATAGCCGAAAAATAACAATCAAATAAATCAAGAAGCCTTACACTGAAAAGTCACTACAGAGCATGGACCTTAAAAAAATAAAAAAGGAAGAGTCTGGAGGGGCTGGATCAGGTTTTTAGAAACCTAGACGCCTTCCCTTCTGAATTGCATCCGCTAACAAACCGAAAGGGTAAAAGGGGAAGGAAAGGTTGCTTATCTTAAGGTCACTAGGGAAATGATTCAAATAAGGTTGAGCGGGGAAAAAATCGGCGCAGGGTGATCAAAAAAGTAGCAAGCGGAATTAAAAAACGATAGTGATTTAGCAATCAATAAGATATGTGCTCTTTCTATCGGGCTCAAATCTGTTCCTTTGGGTGAATGGGGTCAAAAAGGACAGGTGGAATCCGGTTGGTGGTGTGAGGGTATCCTTCTAAGGAGGCCATCAGGCTTAGAATCGATGCTACTTAGTGGGTGAGAGTCTTTCGGGATGAGTTCTGGGGCTTTGGAGTTCGTCTGGTAAAGCAGTCGGGGACACAGGCGGTGGCGATTTGATCTGGGGAACTGGTGAGCAAATTGTAGAAGAGACGCCGTCCTTACTCGTAGGGAAAACTAGGGAGATGGTAACATATTCGAAAGGTGGCGGTCGAAAGGTGAGATCGAAAAGGCGTCTATGATCAGGGGTAAAAAAGGGTTCGAACGCAAAGTCTTAGGCCATACGAACGGAAAAAAAACCCCCGATGTTCAGCTAAAAGGTCGGCTGGGCAAGACAGCATGGGAGCCGCATGATAGAATAACAGAGTTTGTTGGTCTCTTCATTAGTTTTTAACCTGGAACGTAAAGCAATAAAGGAGGGGACACAGCCGGTCTTTTTAACGAAAGCAGAATGTCTTTTGCGCATAAAGGAGACAAGATCATTGTTGGTGGGGCGGTACATACTAAAGCTGGGAAAATTAACTCTGGGCGGGGAAAAAATCAACTTCCTCGATAGGGGGCAAGGTATTGTCGCAGGGAGGAGATGCAGCTTCTTAAGGTGCGTGGGGAAATAGTGAGAGGGGTTAAGCTCTCGGATCGACCAGCGAAACAAGGGCCAATCGAATGAGTTAAACGGTCGTGTTGGGGAGGGGGGTACTGATCAGGCTATCATCTGGCTTGTCAAGGAGTACAGGCAAAAAGAGTGGAACACGGGAGCAATGATGGGGGTAGGCCAAGAATTCATGTCAGTGGTAAGTAAATGTCGAGGGTGGGGGAAAAGCATATTGTTTTTGAGGTAGAGGACAACTACGTACTTGGAACGAACATGTCTAAGCAAGGCTGGTGTCGATGATGGAGAGACCACCGGGGGAGCCTTATGTCAGTCACGCTCCCCGAGGGCTGGGAGCTCGATTCTTTCTAAAAACGCCGAGGGAAGCAAAAAGTCCCAGAACATGAAACGATTAAAGAGCAGTTGCCAATTGTATGAGGGGTTGGGACGAGATCTTAGCATCTCTGAATAGCGAGGAAATTTTGAGGTTCAGATCAGAAAAGAGGGGGAACTCTAATCGATTCGACCTGTCCCTGAGGATTAACGGCCGGGGGGGGCGGCTCAGGGAAAGGTGCAAAGTCGGATAAGGGTGTGGGGGGGGAAAGGAAAGGTGTTGAAGTCGTCTCTGAAGAAGGATAAAGAAATCCTTTGGGTACCTTCATAAAATCACCATAGGGGGGAGCGGGAAGTGCATACCCTCCAAAGAAACTCGCTTGAGAGCAAACATTTTTTGCCCGATGTAAAATTACCAACTCGCAAAATGGGTCGACACCAAACAACTTCTTATGGTCTCCAATTACGGGTCAAACTAGGCTGCGAGGGAACGGGTTTGTGGGGGGGGTGGGAAGAGGATCTTCTAACATGACGTATCTTGGAGTTACAACAAAACGAAAGGAAGTGACTGATCGTTCTTTGGCGCAGATTGTCCTTAAACAACCATATCTGGGATGTTAGTAGAGCATCATGTATAGGAGAAAAAAGGTTCTCAGGACTTGAAGATCAGAGTCGCTCGAAGGGAGCACAAATAAACCGTACTTTGTGAAAGAACAAGGCTACGCCTGGACGCGGGCCGCGGGAAGGCCAGAAAAAGACGGTTCGGAAGGATGAAAAGATTCGGCGTAGGTGGAGTAAATTGACCTGCGGAGAGTAAGACAGGGATGATTACTAGGGGGGGGGGAAAAGTGGTTGGGGGACTCACCGCAGCTGTGGGCAGCGATGCCGAGCGAGTGGGGAGGGAGGGGTGCAGCAAAAAGCAGGAAAGAAACACACCAAGCGAATGGGTTCAAGAGAGCACATCGGCATAGGGGGAGGTTGGGGTCGCCAAACGGAGAACGAAACTGCAGCCTACTTGACCGGCAGGGTACACTTTCGACCGGAACACGTTCCAAAACGGGGAGGGGGGAGGGTGAGGATCAGAACAAAGGTCGGGGAAAAAAAATAGGTGGAAAGCTTTACGGCCATCTGGGGGACCTAAGAAAAACTAAAAACTACCAAGGAGTACGCAAAAATCACTAAGCTAGTATAAAATATGTCAAAACGTCGAAAGATGTACGAGAAAACAGCATCTTCAAGCGGGCGTTCGGTCTCTGGGGTATAAACGGCGGCGGTGAAAATATAAGAGAGAAGAAAATCGTTTTTATTAATTACCTGTGCCAAGGTGGGAATATCCAGCTGGAAAAGCCGGGGATACTCGAGGCGGTAAGAGAAATATAATGCCCATTTGGAAATCGAAACCTGGAAGCAGAGGCGTTCACCTGTTCCCTTAACATTCTACGGAGCAAAAACAAACACCGAAGGTAATCTAGGGGGATCCAGACCAATTACGTCATACAAATAAGAATAGCAGACCTTGAAGCAATCGCTGAAAGAATGAGACTCGACACAACAAAATTCCAAACTTAAAAAAGGAACCTAATCGTCAAAGAGGAGAGCACGGTCGAAAAGAATCCGGTATAGGCTCGAACAACAACACTGAGGTAATTTAATATAAGTGGGAAAACCGCCATTCCGGGTAAGTAATTGAGGCACCAGGTTGTTCACGCCGATGCCTGGCCTTTATAAAAAAAGATAAGGGGTAAGGGTTCACAGGGGATTCAAAGGCAGAAAAGAGGAAAAAACGGATGAAAAGTAGCGAAGGGAGGGAGTTGACCCAAAGGGGCTGGATAACGTTCCCGCTATAGGTGTGGGTTACCCTTCGACTGAAGGGGTAAAGTAAAGAAGGGATCTGTTTGATGAGCTGAATGCTGGAGATAACGAGGCGATTGATAAGGGTTAAACGCGCAAGTCCCGGAACCAATCAAGGGCGAGGGCGTCAGGTGAAACAAGAGGGTTTCGAGATTCAGTCAAGAGGACAAAAGGCCACGCCCTACGTCTGGACGAGGCATAGGAGGGGGGCATCGCTGAAAGAGAGTCCACTGGAGCTGAACGCAGTTGGCGTCACGGGAGGACTGCCGGCAACGAAGGGGCAGATAAAAAAATTCGGGCTGAACAGCTTTGGTGGTCCGAAGTACGGAGGGCACAAGGTGCCGGTGATCCTTCTAAAAATTGGGCCGGGCCAGGTCCGGCAGGCAGATTTGGATCGGGAAGTCGGGCGCCAGCAAAGTACAGAAGGGCTAGGGGCAAAAGCTCGTGGGGGAGTGATAGTTTATCTTTGGGCAGACACGATCAGTCACTCCTCGCCGTCGCTGAAAAACGGAGGGGGGAAGGGAAAAACCAACAAGGTAAGATGTCAATCAAAGCCGGCTCGAGAGAGCGGAAAAGGGGAAAAGGAAAATAAGCCGAGTGCAAAGGCGTCAGTCCAACGCTGACGGAAACGGCCTATCAGGGCAGCTTATCCCAAAAGGGGCGAGGGAGAGTCGCGGGTGAGGGAAGCTTGAGCCGAGGGACAGGTTAACAGCGTTGAGATACGGGGAAGGGGGGGGAAAATCCGCGTAAGGGGGGAGGGTGGCGGTCGCTCAACTACAACGCCATGATAAGGGGATCAGGGGAAACTCTCCGAATCGTTAGAACCGAGAAGTCGTAACCTAAAAGGGGTTGTCCTTCTCAGCTCCCATCTGCTGGGATTGAGGGGTGGATGCCGAAGCGGTGTGGGGTTTCGCCGAAACGGCGGAGGCTATGGAAGGGGAAAAGGTATGGCGTGCCACCTCTTACAAGCAGGTCAAGGTTAGATGCCCCGGATTCAGGGAAGGCGATAGTGACTGAAAGTGTCTAAAGGTTGGACGAAAATAAGATCAAAAGTAACCTAGGGAAAACAACCCCTCTTCTAGAGCACAGGCCGCGAAAAAAAACAAAAACAAAACAAAAGGCATTTACGCCAAAGAACGAAAAAGGAATCGAAACGGAAAAAAAAAAAAAAAAAAAAAAAATTAGCGAGGAAAAAAACAAGCAATTAAACAAAAGGGGACGAATCTCAATCAACAACCCCCGAACAAACAAATCAAAAGAAAATAAGAAAGTCAAAAAGCAAAAAATAAAAAACCTAAAAGAAGGACGCAAAAGGGGCAACAATACCCGAAAACCTGTCTTGGCCTCGCGTTGCCTCGAGTCGGGGGGGAGCGATGTCCATTAAACGCCGAAGAATCGATCATACCAACGCGGGGGGGCAAGAGGATAGTCAGGGGCACCGAACCTAAAACGTGGGAAAAAAGATAGCAACAATCTAAGTCGTAACCATTCGTGCGCAGACGGCCTTAGTACGCCAACGGTGACGTTCCTTACTACAAAACGTTCCAGAGAGCAGATTAACTTAGGATTAAAAGAGTCATGGGGAGACCATCAAAGGAGAGACCAGGGGGGGCACCATCGGGGAAAGCAGTCCCATGCATTTGGTCCGAGCTCGTAGAAATGGCCGGGACTAAAATGGCAAAGCTAACTAAAACGGCCGAGGGCTAAGTATTTCTGCTATCGAGGGGGGGACAGAACCAGAATCCTCCAACGGCTTGGAAGCAAGGAGGAACTAAAGGGCCAGAGGAGGCAAACATGGCCGTGTACGGGGTAACGGTCAAAAAACTCTACGATAAGCTCGTTAAAAGAAAGCAAAAGGCGTGGGGACGAGTCGACGAACTCCAGGGAAGGCGAATGTCTTTGTCAATATGGCGCTGTCAGGGGGTGAACGGGGGGGGGGTTGTTCAAACGTTACCTCTAAAACCGCGTTTCTATAAAACGGGCCCAGCCTATTCATCAGACTAAAAAGGAGGGCCGGGGAAACTGGACTCTATGTCGCTAAGTCCTCTCGGTAAATCACAACTGCGGAAAATGTCTTAGCCTACCGTAGAGGGGGACACTAACCGGGACGCACCAGAGACCGTCGGAATCTACGATAGCCTAGGGGGGAAAAATATGGGTACGGAACTCGAAATCTACCAATATCCAGGCGACAATGAAAAGACAGTATCGAGACGCAGAAGTATGAGGAGCCAACTAGAAATGCATCTTAAAAGAACGGAGCTGGATCTCGCCGGGGCAGAAGAAGGCCACAAAATAAAAATGTTTGGCCAAACTTTACAACTTAAAAAACAAAAAAAAAATAGAGCCAGCAGGACAGCTAAGAGAAAATAACTATCGGACATTCGAAGCAGGAGGAAGAAGCGGGAGAATACGTCGAAGCAACGGCTCGGACCGTGAGAAAGTCGGTGCAATCCCGAAAGGGTGAAAAGGCTTGAACGCAAAAGACGGCGGAACAAACGTAAGGGTCAAGAGGTCAAAAAGCCGGGGAAGGGTGGCATTGGGGTTTATTAAAAACATGCTACAGAGTCGCCGCATCGGTTTGGGTCCGGGGAAAGAACAGTTCCGGTATGCGGAGGAAGTGTTAAGAGGTAAAATTGATACTGAAGGCTGAGAGAAAGAGGCTGCGCGGGAACCCGATTGAAGGGGCTGTCGATAATACGCGGTCGGAATTGGGCTGTGCATTGGATGCCGGAAGCTGTGTGTTTAGGGCCTTATGGCTCTTCAGCTATTCTCGGAAAAGGGCAAGGTCAAACGCGTGTGTCCGCGAACAGTAAAAGCAAGCTTGGAGGTGATCAGAAACAGCGGGGGCTAGTAGCAATACCTCAAAAGTGCGGGCAAGGCAGAAGCGGCCTTTTTGAGTGCGGGAAGGAGGGGGGGATCGCAGACCCAACAAAAACTTATTCAGCGCACGCCTGGGACCAATTCTAAACAAGCAAAAGTCTTCAACCCTGAGGGTGGGAGAAACCTCTTCTATAGACATTGGGGAAAACCGCGGTATGCGCGACGGAATACGGTGGGTGGCAGCACCTGCGGTACTAACTTTCGAGAAAATTCGTAAGGGGGTCGGAAATAAGAACCGAATGAACTCCAAAAAAAAAAAAGAACTCCCCATGCGGACCTAGAGGAATAGGAAATCTAGCAACACGGAGCCGAGGAGAAGGGTAAAAAACCTAAAAGGGTAGCGCTTAAGAGTGGACATCGACACCCGAGTCACACAAATCTGGGGGACAGGGTCAAGCGTAGGGGGGGCCCGCACTTAAAAGGGTGCCATTGAAACCTCCTCAGGCGGAATGGAGAGAAGGTCAGCAAGAAAAAGACAACTGGAAAAAAAAGTGCTAAGAAGACTGAAAGATAAAAATGGGGCGGGCTGGAACAAATTTGCTAGGGGGGATCAATCGAGGAAAAAGAGAAAAAGAAGTGGAAAATGTAATCAAGGAGATCGGGAGGAGGGCGGTCGGGGCTAGGAAGGAGAGAAGGCCGGTATGCGGTTCTGAGTTAGGAGCGAAAGGGGAAGGGGGACGTCGAGAATGAGCCCTGAAACTATACTCTTAACGAGGGGACGGGGCCCGATATGGAGGGTGAGTCGGGCACTTCGAGGCAAACGGTCGGGTAGAGGAGTGTGAGAGAACATCAATACCTTTCGGGGGGGGGAAAAGACCAAGCTGGACCTGATATGCTTGTCCAAATTCTGTGATAGGGGTGACCAAAATTATCGGGGTGAGTCTCTCCACGGGTAGAGGTTCGGAAGAACCTCAAACCGTTGGCAAGAGAAAAACCGCCTACTCTTCGACCGAGGGTAAGGTTCCACCCTAAGAAGTTCTTTGTTAGTGATGAAAAACTAATAAAATGAGGTTCACCATTATAGAAGATGCGTCGGCGAAACCACCCGTAGTCTTCTTCTCGGAACCTGCTCTCGACTCACTTAAAACGACAGGGACCCATATAGGGAACGGGGCAAGCGGATTTTGTTTGTGAAGAGTTTGGCGGAGAGGCTGAGAGGTGGCAGTAAACATCTCCCTGGCAGCAAGAAGAAAAACCATAGTTAAAAATTCGGACACATCAGGGGCCTGTTGAATCAACAACCCGGTTGCTGATACAAAAGGACAAATCGGCTACGATAAATTCTGGATCGAAAATGAAGAGAGAAAAAATAAATATAAGTAAAAGGAAACGGGAAACGGAATCGTGTTTAAGTAACCTAAAAAGAATCGGCAGGGTAGAAACTTCCTTCTACAAGGCTTACTCACTCCTAATAAAGACCTGAACAGGCACGGTAGATACCAGCCCATGCACATCGGATCCCCGATCAAACGATGGAAGAATCCTCCTTCTCTATTAGCTAACTTGAAAAAGATGGGGGCTATGTTTAGGCGCGGGAAGACCAGCGAAGACCGGGAACCTCCCGCCCCAGCGCGATAAGGCTTGTGCTATCCGGACGGAGCTCAACTTCTTTGCCGCAAACTTGTCAGAAACAGTTTTGACGAAAGAGAAGCGCCTACTCCGTCGTCAAGTTAACGTGTCAAACCAACTTACCCCTTGAAAGGGAAATTTAAGAGGCAAAATTGTCAAAAACCAGATACCGGTGAGTACTGGGGGTGGATTGAAGACACGCAGAAGAACGCCGTAAAAGGGACGAGCTGTTCCACCGAGATCAAAGCTTCAAGAAGGTGGGGAATTGGCCGGAGTGGACCTCTCTCATGTAGAAAGGGTGGGGGGGAGTTGGGGCCCGGGTCTCATCGGGACGAAGAAAAACCGTCCCGAAATTTCGCAAAAAGTGCGGCAAGAATGGGCACACCTTCGGCTTAGCGAAAGGACGCGGGGGTTACAAATGGAAGCTAGACAGTGCGGTGCGAAAAATTACCGGGGGAGACATGCGGTGGGGCGAAAAAGGTGGGAAACAAGGCGCGGCGGAGGGGCTCGAACAGGTCCAACGAAGACGAAAACAAGGGACAATAGGATGTGAGGAGAAGCATGCATGAGGAGGCCTAGGTCTCCCTCACCTGGTGATGGAAAACGGGAAAAGTTTCCCAAGAGGGGCGCTTAAAAGATGGAGATCATGAAGAGATGATCATCGGAAGATGTGACTCAAAACCTGACGAGGAAACTGACAGCCGCAAAAGACGAGAAGACAGGGCAAATGAGCAGAAAAACTCGAGGGCCAGGCAACGGGTACCTCTCCAGGCTCAGGAAGAATAAATACCGCGTACAGTAACCCAGCGACGTCCTGAAAAAAGAGGAATAAGCTTCGTAAAACAAAGACGAGGGAAAATAGGGGACATGGGGGGAAACACCCATGAATTCCAAAATACGGCACCCGAAATACAATTTACTTTTTCAGATCACGGGGGGGGAAAAATAAGGGTTCCGGTAAGGAATTTACAGCAAGAGGTAGAAGCTCTTCCCTTGGAAGACGACTACGTTAGACTGGCAATACCAGGGCTTATTAAAGATGATGTCTCCTGCTCGAGGGAGGTCTGCCTAGACTGGGAGAAAGGGCATGTCAAGTTTTGTCATTTGAATCAGGGGAACTTTTTGTCATTCACGGGAGCTACAAGCGCGGAGGAGATCACGGCGAGAGAGGGGCTATAGGCTTTTTGATGAGGGGCGAGAGGGTCCGGAGGGGTCGAAAGGGGATAAAGGAGGTCCAGGGGGGGTGACTGGGATAGGTACGGTAGAATGGTCCGGAGAAGCACCAGTCGGAAAGAGAAAGGGGGATGTCAAAACTTTAACAGGCGTCGAGAGGTGCTAAGTACAATCGGGCGATTATGAGCGGGGATCCTTTTATAAAAGATAACATTGGATGACGAAGGCAGTTCCGTAACGACTTTCCTCTCGGTTCGTGGGGGAAGATCTTTAAGCCGAGCAAATCTTGATGTCTCGGCAGCCTTTTACCCGTCACAATCAAGCCAGGAAATTGGAAAAAAAGAGTAAGCACTCAGTCAAGATTGATTTGCGCGGAGGGGGCCACTCGCAATTTGTGACATGCTTGAAAAAGAAGCTTTCTGAGGAGCGTGGAAAGAAATCAACGAGTCCGCTCTGGGTAGGCTGAGGGAAGGCAGGAAGATCAGCCGTGCGGCACGAGGGCGAAATGGAGGGGTGAAGTCTCAGTCAACGAATCAACGAGCAAGGAATTCGTCGTTAAATGGGGGCGTCGGCAATTCTCAGAAGCGCCAAGGGACCGGGAAAAGGGGACGGTAACAACCAAGCGTGAACAACTGGGGGGGGACAATTATGGGTACGGTCATTCTCATTGGGAGGAGCCGGGGCGTCCAAGATATTGGGGGGGAGCAACACAGGGGTGGCCTGCGGACTGCGCAAAAACAGAGCTGGGGGGGAAAGGGGGATTATCTCAGAACGTGGTTCGCGGGCCGATCTCGAAGGGACCCGTGGATTCTGTCTGAGGGCTTGGAGAAAAATGAAGGGGGGCCAAAACAATGAGGGCCGACGATGATTACGCAGGAAGCCAGGGGGCGGGAATGTTCCTGGGGGGCGAGCAGAGACACATAGAAGCCGGTCTGGGGGGGTGTCTGATCGGATAGGGCGAATGTCGCTAAGTATGACCTTCCTCAGAGAGGAACTCAAACTTTGCGTCGACAATTCGCGTATAAATGGGGGGGAAAACGACGGGGGGTGCCAGTTTCAGAGCAGATGAACGCCATAAGGTGTACGCCTGAAGATGATCATAACTCACCTACCCTCTCCCAAACTCAAAGCGGTTGTCTGAAGTCAAATGACTCTTGCGAGCCCCCGTTCTCTACAACCCAAAAAACGGACGAAGGCGCCAGTGGCAACTCCGTAAAGCGCCAGCAAAAACGAGTTGAAGTGGGGGTTAAAACGAGTCGAAAAACTTAAGGATTGAAAAAACAACCTATCCGACGGATCAAAAACGGGTCTGGGCGGTTTGAGCGGCAGCAACAAGGTCTTAGATGAGGGGGGGTTCGGGAAGGAATTGGGGGATCAACGATTGGCTAAACTGACGATCAAAAATCAGCGTATCACCCGGGAAATTCGACCTGAAGGGGAACTCCAACGTCACGCAAGCGGTCGCAGCGACAGGCGGGATCGGTATAGGAGAAACACCCATCTCAGAGGAGTTCGGGGGAAGCCAGGAGAAACAGTCGGGGTGAAAGAAGGGAGTACCTGGTTGGGGAACTGAAAGACAGCTTGTGCACGCC
>Ga0179593_1723259_pt1:0-7500 | contig 11665 bp, 22 predicted proteins | sample CZODoug2_1_08_16_FD_185931 | JGI IMG/M metagenome (GOLD analysis project Ga0179593, IMG submission 185931) | Vadose zone soil fungal communities from Angelo Coast Range Reserve, California, USA - CZODoug2_1_08_16fungal (PacBio error correction) | ecosystem: Environmental > Terrestrial >...
ACCAGGGATCAAACCGTCGTGGGGGAAAAGAGACAACGAGCCGGGAAAAATAAGGATGAAAACGCGAGGTACTCGGGAGGGGGTGGAGGGAAGTTTCTTCTCGATTCAGGAAGAAATATTTAGAATTCATCACTCTTCACGTCTGTCAGGGCAGCAATTGCACGTCTTGGCCTATTGTCATGCATTCCATGAGGGGGGGAACGTTAGAACCCGTTCTTGGGGTCAAGCAAGTTTGGCCGTTTTTTTTGGGGAAGTGGGAGGCGTAGAGGCAGAACGGCGGGGGAGGCGTTCTTGTTGCCTTCACCAGGGGGGAAAAAAAGAACGCAGAGAAGGCCAAAGGAAAAGGAATCAGTGACGGTCGGAAAAGGTAGGCTATTCGGTCTGGGGGCTCGTTTGTCCCTCGGGGGGGTGGGGGGGGGGGGGGGGGAGTTGACTGAAGAACGGGAGAACTCCCATTTCTACTGACGTAGAATAGTTAGACAGAGGGCTTATTGAGGGGGGGGGGGGGGGGGGGGGGGGGGGGGGGGGGGGGGATAGAGGGGGGGGGAGAAGCGCGGGGGGAACTGAAAAAGGGAGAAAGGGGGGTGACTTCTGAGATAATTAATATCTGTCTCTCTCTTCAAGCACTCAATATCATGAATTATGCTGCTGACCGGCTGCATTCGATATGAAGAAAAGCGTTGTAGCAAATCGTTGGGGGGAGAAGGACTCTATAAGTCGAAAAATAAACCAAGCCGAGGAAACTTTAAGACGGGCTCTCAAGTCCTCGGACAGGTAAGACAAAACTTTAAGGGGGGAAAAAAAAAGGTCCTCGGAACTCTCATCACTTTTATGTCTAAGAGGTGGGGAGAGGGGAATGCAGAAGGTCTTATGTCGACAATTTGCCGTCTCATTCCAAAGCTTCTCGGGACAGAGACTCTTCGTATGTTCTTATTCAATATGGGGCAAAACGCTAAAAAAGACGAAGAACCCAGGAGGGGAGGAGGGGGGGGGGAGGCACAGTAACATAAAGGGAGCAAAGGGGGAAAGTGTGTGGGGGGGATGATGATAGACTTGTGGGAGGGAGAGTGGAGATGGAGGGAGGGGGGGGGGGAGGTTAAGGAAGGGGGAGTAGAAGGGGAGGGGGGGCGAGGGTGGGGTAGATAGGGAAAGGGGAGGGAGAAGAGAGACGATAGGGTAAGGACTGGGGGGGGTGTGGTGGAGTTCGGGGGGGCGGATGGGGAAAGTGAGGTGGTGTAAGGCAGTGGATAGCTTCTTTCATCATTATAACTTATCGTTGTCAACGAAGAGGCTAACAATTTCAGGCCCCAGGCTCAGAGGGGATAGCTTTTCTTTTTTTCGTCTAACGACGGCTATCATCATACAAATAGTAATTAGGAGGGGAGTGCGGAGGGGGGGGGGAAGGGGGGGTGGGATAAGTTAGGGGAGGCGGAGGGGAGGGGGGAGAATCAGGAGTGGATAGTTGGAGCGTGAAGAAAGTAAAAAAGTCTGACAGCGGGAACTTCAAAGTTAAGGGATTTCTCACTCTCGACAGACCTCCTCTGTCTTCATCGTAAGTGTGATCTTCCATAGGATCCTCAAAAAAAAAAAAGGTATGGGAGAGAGATCTTCAGGGGTTGTTCATACGCCCTCGCGTGTAAACTATGAAGAAGTATTTCTTTCTTCTCTCAGGGGTGAGTGCTCAGCACTCGGGCAACGCTAGAAGGGAGGATGAATTTCAAAGGACAAGGGGGGCGCTAAGCAAAACCACTCCGCAATGATACGATGTGATGCGGGAGAAAAAGGGGTAGACGAAGAAGAAACTCATAGGAAAAAGGCTGACCGATGCTCGAAGGGAAGGGAAAAATTTATTGTCCCTTTTCCCGGGAAAGCCCACGACGAGAGGAAAAGATAGAAAAAGGGCATACCCATTTTTTATAAGGCAAGGGGGGAAAGAAACAATTGACGGCAATTCCGCTTAGCAGCCGGGGGAATTGGGCCGAGCGATGTCTGACGCAAAGGAAGTTTGAAAGGGATCCTTCCTCTGTCTTAGGAGAGCTACATTCGTTGCAAACTTTCGATACTTTTCGCCTGAGACAAGGAAAACGGGAGAAGACGTCTTCGAGCCCGACTGCTTAAGACGGGGAAGTGCAAAATATCCTTCTGATGTATGAACTAGTTTGATCTCGCGTAAAGACCGAAGATTCGTAAAGAGTACCAGGGGCGCGGGACAAAAAGCCCCTGCAAAAACGAAAAAAGGGGTAAGCTTCGGAAAGAGAGGTCAGGCAGTTCCATGTTAGGGGGAAAAGACAACAAGGAGGAAAGGAAAAATAGGGGAGAATCAAGAGAAATACGGAGGAAGGGGACATCCTTCACTGAATTACATTGAGGAAAAAAAGGTCTCTGGTTGCTAGGTTCTCACGGGTTAAAAGGGAAAAAGCGGGAAAAAAAATCTGAGGAAAAACGGAGGGAAATTAGAGCATGCTAACCATGGAAGAACCGGCCAAAAATAAAAAAGGGAACAAGAAAACGGGGGGGAGAACAGACCTCATAAACCTTCGTGCAAAAATAGAACTCCGTGTCAAAGCAGAAGTGGTGTCAAAGATCAGGGGGGGAGAAGGTTCGAATGGGGAAGAGATAAAGGGGAAAAGGCTCGGAGAAGGAAAGACGAGTACCTATCAGCCGGATTGGGCACGGGGCAGGATTTATCGAGCGTCAGAAACGAAGGAGGGACAATTTCAACTCGACAAGAAAGGATTGGAAAAGAGAGGAAGGGACAGGGACTTCAGGCAGGAGAAACGGAGTGGTAAAGGAGTCTACTTTCGCCCGGATCAAGAACTCGAGTTAAGAATCGAGGGTTCTTTGGCGGTCGAGGCTTATGAGATTTCTCTAAGAACTGGGGAAAAAAAGGGACAGGAACGGAGGGGAACTTAGGATGCGTGCAGAGGAGGAGAAAGGAAGGGAGGGGGGGCTTGGAAAAAAAAAAAGAACCGATGGTTCATGAGTCAAATTTTTTTAAAAAAGGTTCTTTGTGACGAGCTTAGGGAACGGTGGCTTAGAATGGCTGGGGGGGGGGGGGGGGAGAGGGTCGACGGTAATTGAAACAGAGAATCTCAAAAAAAAGAAAGAAAAAAATCAAGGGGGGGGCTCACTATAAGGAGGATGAAAAACTAAGGGAAGTGATTCTCTGGTGTCCACTTTGGGGGTCTTGTTGTCGTTCTGAGGAAGGGGGGGGGAAAAACACTAATATTCGACCTGCAGGAGAATATTTCTGCGCAGTCTTTGTGGATCTAAGGAGAATCGGAGGAAAAAAAAAAAAAAAAAAAAAGAGGAGGGAGAAGGAAATTACTTAGAAGAGCGGGGAAAGGCGCATAATATGCGCATATTCAAGAAGGGGGAAAGGAGAAAGGGGGCGAAGTCGGGAGGGAGGGGAAAAAGGCTGTCAACGACAGTCGGCAGGGGAAAGGGGAAGACGGTCGCCCCTCTTGAAAGTGCTCGACCAGAGAATGAATCTCTCCCGCTAAGAAAGAAACTGGGGGAAAATGTAGTTGTCCGGCCGCGAACGGGGGCCTTCACGAAACCCAATCCGTGTTTCTTGTCAGAGCTCGTGCTCAATTGGGGAATCTCTCTTAGGTAGGAGGACATCTTATTGATGAGGAAAATATCTCCAAGGGGAGTTCTGCGGTTCAGTCTATCACAAAGAAGAGGAGGTAAAGAAGAGGGAGGGGAGAGGGAAGAGGGAGTAGGGAGGTAGGGCGAGGGGATGGAAGAAAGTCGAAACTCAACTGGAGTCGTCAATTATGGAAAAGATAAGACTTTGATCACGTGTTCGTTAGGGGGGACTACGCATCTAATACTGTCTTCCATGATGGGGGGGAGGGAGGGTTCAGGGCCAGGCGGGAGAAAAAAAAACCCAAAAAAAAAATGTAGTCGTTCCTGCTGCAAAGATATAAGAAAAGGGGGCAGTGTTGGGCTTAGTCTAACCGGCCGCTTGCATAAAACTTGAAAGGAGTAAAGGTTGACTTTATTCTCTATTGCCCGCGGAGTAACGTCTACATCCTTTACACTTCTGGGGGAGGAAAAACAAGAGATATATCAAAAAAGTTCTTCTTGAGAGGAAAATTATATGATTTGGACAAAGCCCCTCCTTTTCCCAAGGAGACTTAGGGGGGGTGAAACTTTTATTATGAAAGAAAAAATAAAGCTACTCCTTTCGGGGTCGCCGGCAACTTTAGGGGAGGAAGGAAGCTCTCTAGAAGGAAGAAAAGAAAGCGGAAGAGAGGCAGCGGACTAAAAAGGGGTTGGCGCCCCGGAGAGGAAAAAGATCTAATCCTTTTCGACCGTTGCTGATATTGTTTATTTTCATTCATTCACGCACGACGCAAAAGTTGGGGAGAGGAGACCAAAGAAAAAAAAAAGGGATTGGGGGGAAAAAGGGCTCATATCTAAAAGTACTTTCCAGCATTACCGATCGCTCTCTCAAAAAAGGGGGGATATATTTCCGATAGGAAGGAAGGAGTCAAAAACTTCAGTCTTCCTTGTGGGGGCCGAGGGGAGGGTTCTAAAAAGAGTGGGAAATTCGTGAATTGCAAGAGGGGAGAGCTGGAGGGGAGGGAATGAAAAGGTTCCTAGACGTTGCAGAAAGTGGCGAAGCTCGAGGGACTGCTTCAGCCAAAAATTTCAGCATCATCCTTCGGCCAAGGAGGGATATAACACCCATGACTTCCGCGGGAAGAGAAAGGGGGAGAATCAAGAAAAAAGAGGGGGGAGGCCAACAACGGAGGTCAGAGACGAAAAAAAGAAAAGGGCTGTTTCTCTAACGATTCGGCGTAGAGATTGAGAGTTTTTAAATTCCTAAAAATAAACAAAAAAGGAGTGGACAAAGTAAAACAAAAAAGAAAAAAAAGAAGATCAAAGGGGGAGGACGTTGTCCCTTAAAGGAGGAGCCGGAAAAAGGGGGGAGCGAGGTTTCTTTAAGGCAGCGTAATGCCGGAAGAACAACAAATACCCGAAACGAGTACTTTCAGACGAAAAGGGACATACAGAAAAAAAGTGCTGTAATTTGAAAAAAAAAAAGGGGGGGGGGTAAAAGAAGCCCAAAAATTCCGGCGCAGCCGTTGAAAGCCTGACAGATTGTGCAAAAAGTGTGCAAGGAGGGGCTGGCGCTTGGAAGAGAGAAAGAAAAAAAGGATCAACGCTCGAAAAAGAAAAGGGGGGCTGAAAGGATGTCCTCGGACCGTGTGTCAGGAGGGAGGAAGAAAACGGCAAAGGGGATTGGTCCCTGAAAGAGCTCTCAAGGGAGGGAGAAAAAAGATTTTCCGGGACCGGAATCCGGCCTTTCGTGACGCTAAAGACAAAGGGGAAGCTGGGAAAGAGATGAACAGAGGAAAGTTTAAGCTGGGCAATTCCTTCTGCTGATCAGAAGAATTGATCGAACTGGAAAAGCGGGAAAAGGGTCGGAAGGGGCGGATGGATGGCGGGGTGGAAGGCCTGGTGGGAGAGCTCCTTGAACTTTCTGTGCCATCGTTCTTGGTTCAGGGGAAAAGCAAGGGTGTCTTGGGGTGGGAGGCGTGTCGAAGAGAGGGGGGGCTGATACGTTCTGGTTGCGGGGGGCCAACTTTAATAACAGAGAAAAAGAAAAGAACAGAAAAAGAGGTGCTGCATATTAATATACGGCAAGAAAACAGAAGAACTGTGTCGCTCTTGGGGCCGTGTTTGTTGCGGGGAAAGGGGAATTTAACATGGTAAACAAGGAAATAAGCTTAGAGATTGCAGCATGAAAAAACTGGGTTGGGGTGGCGTCTCGTCATCGGCTAGATCGTCGAGGAGGGGGGGGAAAACTAGAAAGGAGGAGGGAGTCTCGAACTGTAGAAGAAGAATAGTCGGAAAAAGGTATGCGGAAAAAGGCGAGGAGAATCCTGGAAAGAATCTTTCTCAGATTGCCATGTCGATGACAGGACAGCGAAGACAAGCGGGTCTCAAGAAACTGGATTTTGAAACGGAGAACGTCCGATTACAGAAAAACGAAGGGGAAGTAATTGGTCTAAAGGCTCGCTGGCACTCTCGAACATTAGCTTATCTGAAGCAAATTGGCAAGAAAGCTCTCTTTGCGAAGGGTGCTGTCCGTCTCCGGAAAACTAGGGTCAAAAAAAAAACGTAGGAAAAAAAGATACTCAAAAAGAAATTTATTTCTTAGGTTGAGTGGCAAAGGTTCAAGGACGACTACCAAGGCAACTCGCAAGGAATCCTTCTGTTGTCAAAATCGGCCGCGGGGCAGAACAATCCCAAAACATCCTTGAAGTCCAAGATGCGCTTTTCTTGGGGAGTATACTAACACTTCTCGTGAAATCTACTAATCTGGCGGCGACCGCTCAGTCTTTATGATTCTCATTCTCCTCACCATAAAGAAGAAGTCTGTAGTGTACACTGCGGGGGGGTTAACTATAATATATATATACAACAACAACTGAGGAGGGGGGGGGGGGAATCTAAAAAGGGGGGGGAACTGCGTGTGCAGACCCCGTGTACAACGGGAAAAAACTCTGAAAATGTTTTCTTTCTAGTGCGCTTATGTCAAACCTTCTGGGGAGCAAATTCAAAAAAGAAAGGGAGGAGTAATTATTGGGAAGCGTCCAGGGGAAATCAAAACCGAAAAGACCAATCGCTGAATCGGAAAGTTTTCGCTAAAGATTCGTATGGGACCCTTGGAGAAGGTACGGAGGGCTTCGCTGGGTATCTGGGAAAGGTGAAAGGACACTAACGAAGGAAAAGGGGGGGAGAAGACCCTGGGAAAGGAGACTAAGAAGCCGTTTGAGGGCAAAGTGGAGACAGAGAAGTTCCGCAATTCCTGCTTGAAAGCAAGACTCCAGGTCCGAAGAGCATCCATCCGAATTTGATGGGTGTCTCAAGGGGAGAAAAAACAACAAGTTGAGAAGGAAGAGGAGTATGAGGGGAAATTCGTTTGAGGGAGACGAGGTCAAATTGGGCAACGGGGTTGAAGAGTCTGACTGCTGCTTCAGGCCGGGGTCAAAGGGATCTCTCCCTTCTTGGAGGGGGGGGGAGAAAAAAAATTTAGAGGCGCCAGGAGAGAGGAGTAGCAGAGGGATTAAGAAACGTCGGCATAAAAAAACAAAAAGAAAGCGAGTAGACGTCTATTCGGGAGAAAGTGAAGCCGTTTCAATGCGGGACAGAAAAGTCACCAAAGGGGACAAAAAAGGGGAACGAAATCAGAGAGCTACCGGTTTCACGTCACTTCGGCTGAGCCAGAGTGTTGGAAGTTTCCGGGTTTGTTAAAAATGCAGAAGCGCAACAAAAACTCAGACAAAAGGGAGAGAATCGAAACACATTAACACAAAGTAGGAAAAAATATTGAAGGTTAACTCAAATGGTCTCATCGTCAGGCCTCATGAATGAGGGAAAGTACATATTCCATTGGGGGGGGCCCGAAAGGCCGGCATATGGGGGAAGGAGGTGCCATTCAAGTTAGGAGGGAGGATGAAGACTGAAAAGGGAGGCGGGAGA
>Ga0179593_1739794_pt1 | contig 11665 bp, 11 predicted proteins | sample CZODoug2_1_08_16_FD_185931 | JGI IMG/M metagenome (GOLD analysis project Ga0179593, IMG submission 185931) | Vadose zone soil fungal communities from Angelo Coast Range Reserve, California, USA - CZODoug2_1_08_16fungal (PacBio error correction) | ecosystem: Environmental > Terrestrial > Soil >...
AGAAAAAGAAATCGGGGGGGGGAAGAAATAATTGGGGGAGGGAGTCTTGGGAGCCAACGCGTAAATTCCACATGCTCATGGGAAAAGAGGGTGGGGTAAAACAAAAAAGATCGAAAATTCAAGAAGAGAAAAAAACACGAAAATCTTTCATGAGTGAGTAAACTACGCGGGAGAGAGTCAGCGGGAATACAAGTGAGGGAGGAACCAGTGAATAGGGGGGGTCACACGATCTTCTACTTTACCGGAGGTTCAGAAGAGGGGGAAGGAAGATACTTGGACAGCTCATAGAAAAAGACAAGAAAGCGATCTTGTAAATGGTCGCTTATTGCGTCGGGATGGAAACGGCGATGTTAAGAGGAAAGTTGAATTGATCCGCGGCCAAAAACTAGCCCGATCTTTTAAATAAGGCGGTGCCGATTAGGATAAAAGGGGAGCCGGGAGACAGCCAAAACGTTCGACTGTTTTATCGAAAAAGTAAAAGAACCGAGGCTAAATCAGAATCCAGCATCTGTCATGCGAGCGCCTAAAGAAGAGCGAAAGCGGGAGAATCGGAAGAAAAAAAAAAGAAAGGTTCTCTTCCTCAGTGACTACTTGTTAAAAAGCCCTCAAATCAAAGGGGCAAATGAAAAAGGGAAAAGCATTTCCATGTAGCGGTCTGCAGTAAGGAGAGAAGGCTCGAAATTAAATCACTGTGTATGTTTTAAAAAAAAACCAAGCTTACAAATTACGTGATCCGAATTCCTCGGGTGCTGGATAGGAAAAGTATTTGAACGGTCCTAACTGCCGTTGTCTGTAGAGAGGAAGGATTAACAGGACACAGAGTCTTTAAATTCGAAGAAGTTAATGTCTGTCCACGCACGGTAACCTCAACGTGAATAATTTCTCTAGAAGAAACTGGGGGTACAATTATGGAAAAAGAATCCAATAAGCCGAATAGACAGTGGAGGAAGGGAAGTACGCCGGGAATCTGGATAAGCAGCCATCTTCTAGGTCTTTCTCTCGGTGGGCTAGGGGCCGAAATGAGTCAGACATATCGTCATCGATAGGAAGGGAAATGGAGCCAAGGAGCTGGCCACTCAGTCTGTTTCGAACTTAAATTAAGACCAAAAACCCAGAAGGTTGGAGGGGGGACAAGCTGCCCGCGATTTAGGAGAATGGGGAACGTAAAGGACGGTGACTTGAGTTGGTTCCTCTGTACATTGCCAGGAGCTAAAGGAGGCCAAGATAGGGACGGCACAAAGAAGAAGACATTAAAAAGAGCAGCCGCCCTCGGCGAATTTCAGGAGCAAAGGAAAGCATCTAAAAAAAGACTGTACTAGCGCGCAATTCATTGGAGGATCAAGAGGCGTCGCGAGCTTTGGAAAACTGGGCTCTCACTTTCCGGGGGGGATGGGCTCTGGGATCCGGGGATTCGGCGAGTTCGTGGAAAGGAGTCTTAAGGGAGAATCAAAATATACGAAATTAGGGCATAATGGGAGGGTCTAAAATATAGCGGAGGGATTGTGAACTGTAGATAGTGCATTAGGGGAATAGCAAATCCTTACTGGGTCCCTTCGGCTTGACTAACAAGCGTGGCAGGATACTCTAAACGGGTTGAAATTGGTGGGTGTAAAAGTAACCGAGAAGGGGAAATCAAAACGGGGGGGAGAAGGGGGAATACCCACAAGGATAGACTTTTACAAATACAAGGGAACAAACCTAGAGAGAAAGCTTGGTGGGGCGAAAAGCAAAGGAAAACGATTCCCGGGAGGAAAAAATGATGAAGATGAGAAAATCGGCATCAGGCACCCTCCCGGAAGAGCTTTCTTGGAGCCGTCCAGCAACAGATCGAAAAGGGTGGAAGAAGTGATCGACCTTCCGGTAAGTGCGAGAGCCGAACGGCAAAATAAAACCGTCTCGAAGAAGGAACCCAGGAATGGCTCACGAGACCACAGGACAAAGGATCGTCTGGAAAATCAAAAGGGAGGGAGAGGATCTAAGAGGTCACTACTATTCTTCTCTTATTACCGCTTCGGACTTTAGGCTCATGAACTATTCTGGAATTAGACTAGAGAGCTGCGGAAGTCGAAGTAAGAAGTGGGGGGGGAACTCGGAAGTTGATTTCGCGCCCGTGGAAGGATCATCTCTGTTTAAAAGTATGGGGACATGATCCGGACAGGGGGAGGAAGCCGAGGGACCACGGGAAAGCTGGCAGGAAAAAAAAGCAAACAAGAAAAAGGGTTGCCGTACAGGAAAAAACGTAGAAAACGGCGTTGCCAGCAAGTTTAAGAGGGGAGTCTGCTAAAACTACGCTTTCACTATCACGGGGGGATGTTCTAGTGACGCCGTCGAGGCAACAACACCGGAAGCCAAAGGGCAAGGGAAGGGGAAGGAGATTCCCGGGCATCACACCTTCGGAGGACGGGGGAGGATGCCCAGATGCTGGAGGCCGGAACATAGAGCAAACTTCTTCAAGGAGGTAAAAAGACTAGGGGGACACAGCCAAGAACGCTAAAAGAACGACGAAAAAAAAAAGGTTGAACCGGCTTTGCATCAGGAAAAGAAAAAAACCTTGAAGGGAACATTGATCACCCCACGATAAACGGAGGGAAAAGTTGCAATCAGCTCATGAAAGGGGGAAGAAAAAAGAGGAGGGGTGGAATTCAATATAATTGATCCGAATCAAAGGAAGAGGGAGAGCAAGGGGGAAAGAAAAGAAAACTAGGAGATTAAACCGAGACGATAGTTTGCGGCCGGTTCTTGGCCTCAAGATGGGGTATTAAAGTTTGAGCGAAAGGGAGATGGAAACTAGCGGAGTTCACTGAGGGAGAAAAAGAATCCAGGAAGAAAAGGAGGGGACGAGGAGCGTTCGCCGTTTGAATGTTGAATACCGAGACGAACTTCGTTTGGGCAGACGGAAAAGAAACGTTAAATATAGGGGATATATGTATTACAACACGCCGGGGAAGGGCAATGATACGAATGATTCCACGAACTCTCCGGGTCAGGGATAGATGCCGAAGGGAAAAGGAAGTAACACTGAAGCGGCGGATTTGGGGGGAAGACTAGGGAGGGTAAGGACATCTAAGAAATCTCGAAGGCTGGGAAATCAGATTAGAAGGGGAATCTGGGGACGGTAGACAGTTGTTGACTACGCGATGAGGGGGAAGGGAGGGCGCAAGAGAGTGGGACAAACCTGGGGAAACGAGATAAAACGGGGTTGGTTCTCAATCTCCAGAATTGTCACTAGCCTTTTGGAGGGGGTCCAAAAGGGAATGACGTTTGAAGTTTGGTGGGGCAGACATCGCAAGTCTTGGAAAAGAAGGGGAAAAACGGCCGAAGATAGGGGGGAATCTCAGAACAAAAAAGAGGAGGAAGAGATAGAGATTACTTCCAAGAGTATCTTCCTTTAGAAACCGGTGAATCGAGTCAATTCAAAAGAAGGGAAACAGCCAACATTGAGTACAGATTGGGGGGGGACGCTTAAAAGCAGATAAAAAACACTGTGGGAGTGGCCATGCTTTGAATGGAACCAAATCGCCGGAGAAAGGGGACCCCATAGGCAGGGAAGAAATCTGATCGGGAAAAGATTTATCTACTGGAGAATCTGAAGGGCCAGCATAGAGGTGAGCAGATGAAACTGCGGAACGGCGAAAGAGCGTTGAGAAAGGGGCTAAAAAATCCCAGCTAATACTTAGAAGATTAGAGGGAGCGGAAAGTACTTGAATCAGGCGCCAGTGCCTGATTGGAAGTAACGGGACGTGTTTCAAATATCTATAAAAATATTGGGGAGAAAAGTCAAGGAGAAGGCGTACTGGGGGTATCCAAGAAAGTACTTCGAAAAGAGATCTCAAGAATCAGATGAAAACTAGGTGTCAGGGGAACCTCCTGCGAGTAATCTTACTTCTACGAAGGGGGGACTGGGGGATCATCTGGAAGCACACAAAAACTTCACAGAGAGGAGAAGAAGTGGCAGGAGCTGGACTTAGAGGTCCATTCTAAAAATACTTCTAAAGCAATGAAGGAAAAACCTCACGGTGTATTGGGAGGAATGAAAAGGACGAAGACAAAAGTCTGCTGTATCTTCAAAGGAAAATCAGAGACAGGGGTCCCTTAGGAGAGGCTGAAGGAGCAAAGGGAAGAAATACCTCTGGGAGAAAAAAAGATCGGGGAGGGGAATTGGTCATAGATACGCTCCGGAGTTAACATCCCTGGAAGTCGCGGGGGAATGGAAAGAACGGGGAGGGAAGAATTGAGGTCAAAAGACCTAATATCATCAGGGCAGTATGCCAAGCACCCATAAGAAAAGGCGGGGGAAGTTCGCGAGGTGTGGGGGGAAAGAGTCAAGGAGGATAAATAAAAATGAGGGTACCAATCGAGTGTCTAAGACCTAGAAATTGGCGCACTGGAGATTGACCTTTACGCACAAAAGAGGGGGGGCCTTACATGGGAAAAAAGACTGAAAAGAGAAAAGGGCACGACACTATAATTAACAGGGGGAATTGGATGGGGTCCAGGTAAAATATGTAAGAGGACAAAGAGAGGATTATAAAATCGCACAATCCTTAAATTCCGTTATAGACAGAAAAAAATGATTCGGTACAATCTAGAGGATGAAAATGCAATCTGGGCAAGATATCCGAGCCGCTCTGGGAAGACAAAAGGTATCGAGTTAACCTGCCGCATCTCATGAGCGGTAAAGCTAGACACTGCTAAGTACGTGAGGGAAACTCTTTCAGAAAAGTTTGGGTTCACGGCTTGAGGTCGTTTTTCCCGACTATTCTTAGCCGACAGAGCTAACTAAAAGAAGGGGAATAAGCGGAATTGAAAGGAAACGGGAGATCGTTAAATAGGAGGTTTCATCTGGCCTACGAAAACTTTGGCCATGCAATAGGGTAAAAAATCCAATACGGGTCCTTGGGGGCTTGCGATTGGAGATCGGGAAAACTGCGCGCCGAGCCGTAGTGGGTCAAATAAACGGTGGGTGTGAAAAGATCAACAAAAAGGGGAGAGAAGAGATTAAATAGGTGACTGGCAAATACAATTGGGGGGGAACATAAGGGGGAGGGGAGGGGGATCGAAAAAAAATGTCGACCGCGCAGACACGGAAAGGAAAGGACACGCAAGACGAGGGGCTAACGAGAGAATCAGAGGAAAGCGAGATAGGGGACATGGCCGCCGCCCCCATCCAAAAAGCGGAATCTCATGAGGGGATGGGATCTGAGAGTCTGAAGTGAGGGCAGAGGGAGGAAAAACTCCTGCCTCATCCTCATGGGATTAGAAGGAAAAAAACCTAGTGCACGGGTAAAAGAAGCTAAGACTCTCGAGGGGATAAAAAAGGGGGCATGCGCGGAACAGCTCTGCCAATCTCCTACAAAAGATTGTGACAAAACGAGGGAAGAGATGGCGGGAGGATCGAATGGGGCCGAGGGGGGATCTGTGGCCTTCGCGCAAGGTTTCGGAAGAGGATCATGGTAGGAACATCCCATCATGAAAAACCGCAGTGGACCACGAAAAATCGCTAAAGAGGAAGACGCTCGGTCGCAGGACAAAAATGTTTGTGAGGAGGTGCGGGAAGGAGCAGCTAGACCAGGGAAGATGGAGCACTATAGAAGGGGGGGGGAACGTATGAGGTCAGAAAGCCGTCGATTCACTCACCCGCAACTCGACCTAAAGTGAGAAAGTCCTCAAAAACGAAGTGAGGGGATCTGGTTAGGAGTAAAGTGCGGTGTCAAGGGAAAAGGAATAAAGTGTAGGGAAGAACTCCGGAGACAGACTTATTCCCGTGTACAAGAAAAAAAGCTGTGGAAACAAACGGTAAGATACCGCATTCGGATCCAACCACGTATTCCAAGACTTGAATTAAGAAGAAGAAATGAGGAACGGAAAAACGAGTGATCCTGGCCACAAGAAGGGACGTAGTTCGGAAAGTAATAGTGTGGAAAAAACGACACCTTAGGGGCTTGGGGGGATAAAACAGAGAGGAGAAAGAGAGCATGTACCTTGGACCGCCCACTAGGCATCAGAAAAGGGTGCTGACGAAAAGATTTATCGGACGATAAAAAAAAGGGAATCCTTGAAGGGAAAAGCTCTAGATCGAGGTCGTCACTCGATCACCGTCTAGGAGGGAGAAATAGTGGAGGAACGAGGGAGGGGAGTTTGTACATGGTGGAAAAAACAGCTCGGGCGAAGATTCGGAAAGAAAAGATCCCGGGCTTTCCACCTACTATTTGGTCTCAGGGTTATTAAGACGGCAAGTTATAAAAAGGAACAGGGAAAGGATTCCAAGAGGAATAGTAAGGGGAAAAAGCCAATAGAGGGGTTGGCGAAGTCCACGATTAAACGGGCGGGAAGAAAGTAAAGGGGGCCAGTCATAGTGACCACTCGGGAAAGAAGGTCAATAATCGTGGACCCCGAGTTGGAAGAGGAAAAAGGGGTGGGAACTCGAGGAAAAGGTCAAAATTCATGGTGGGGGAACACAAAGCATGGAAGAGAAAAGCGCAATCGGGGGAAGGGGCAGACGAAAAAAGAGGGGGGGATCAAATAGATTCCTTTTTCATACCTGGGGGTGAAAGGGCACGACCTACAGGCCGGTCTCCAAGGGCCGGGGAAATCACTCAAAACAAAAAAGATTAAGTAGGAAGGGAGGGAATGAACGATAGTGGGGAGGGGGAAGGGAAAAGGGGGGGGGTTATCGAGTCTTTGCCCGAAAAAGTAACTGTCAAAAGGAAAAAATAAAGGTCTTGAACGAGGTGTGGGAATCCACAAGGATAGAGAAAAAAGGATATGGAAAAAGGAACTAGAGGAGGGGGGGGATGAAGAATCCAACATGCCGCTTCGCAGAAAGACTAAAATGCGTCAAAAAGGGAAACAAAAGAGGTGTCCACATCTGATTGGAAGAGCCTCAGGGGGGGGGGAAGCACGAGGCAGAGGGAGCTTATCATAGAATCCTTTCACATGCATGAGAGAAAAGCATAACAGGGATAAATGCAAGGCAAAACAAGAAGAAAAGTTCGGAAAAGAAGGAGCCCAGGAGAAGGCCAATCCTTGTACTAGGAACGGGGGGGGGAAAATACATAGATAAAAAGAGGTTGAAAGGGGGGGGAGCCCGCCGAGCTTCTGTCGGACCACGACGTTGAGGATGAGGGGGGACACAAAGGCTAACGACTTCACGACCACCTCAAAATCAGGGGAGGAAACGGATCTAGAAGGAGCTCATGCGCTTCTCAAGACACGGATTTCTGTTCTCGGAACGGCTGAACCCCCAGTGTGGACCTATCGTCAAAATGGGGAAAGGGGCTGGAAGGGGGGTCATCTCGCCTAGCTAAGAAAAGAAAAGACCATTTATTTAAGAAGGACAATCACGGGGGATTTTTTAAAGAGGACAAGGAGAAAAAAAAGACTAGGGAGAGGGGAGGGTGAGAGTGCCTGTTCTCCGATAGGGGGGGTTCCTCCTGAACGAAAGGGAGAGGATGGAAGTATGAAAGTACCAACGAGGTAAAAAAGGAAGCGGAAGGTCTGGGGCCTCTCCAGCTCGTCAGGGAAGGTAACAGAGGATGGCTCTCGGGCGCAGGAAATAAACAGAAAAAGGGAAGGGGCCAGAAAAAAAAAGGAATAAGGGATGGAGGGGGGGACACCCGTCTCACCGAGAGAGACTCTTGAAGGAGGAGCGAGTTGAGGTTTTTATAGTACAGTAAAAGAACCGGAGAATCATATCTCAAAGAGGGGGTGCCTAGGGAAAGGGCGACGTATCTCATGATGTCCACTCAACATGTTCTCATTCCCTGAAAAAATGGACCAGTGGGGGAGGAAAAAGGGTTTCAGTGGCCCCCTAAAAGCGAAAAAGGACGATGGAATCTAGTAGGGGGGTTAAACAATAGATTTATCTCCAAAGTGGCAATCGCCAAGAAGGGGCAGGCAATCCTCAGAGTAAGGGAAAGCAATCCCTCCCGCTTCTAAGTCTTCGAAAATTCTGTTGAAGGGACAAGATAATTCCGGAATAGAAGACTCTCACGAAAAAGGGACGCTATGTGACCAGGAAGAAGACTTTGGAGCGGCAGCGCTCTCGTGGAGGGGGTGTATTTGAAAGGGAAAGAGATAAAACAGACGGAGGAGTCTTGTTTGCAAAGGAAAAAAGGGGGGAAGGCGACAATCACTGCATACGGGAACATGAGCTTCCTAGAGGGGGACTGAGTGAAGGAGGGACTCACGGAGGGGAGGGGCATAGATTTACAAGGAACAAGGGCAGAGGGGGGGAGAGACCATGGGCCTACTTTTAACTTGGGGGGAGAGGGGGGAACAAGAATAAAAGGGGGAGGGCTGATCAGCAGGGAATGGTTATTGGGGTACGTTAAAAAGACAAAAAAAAAAAAGGGAAAGAAAAGAGAGAGATGCCCACGTCGTTTGAAAGGGAAAAAAAACAAGGGGGGGGGAATCGTAAATGCAAGCGAGATTGTTCGGGGGGGGGGGGGGGTCTCCCAGAGCAAAAAAAGTTAACGGCGAGAAGAAAGGAGGGGAATAGTCGAGTAGGATAAGATTCAAAAAAAAAAAAACCGAAAATCATGCGAAAGAAACATCAAGAAATTGAAAGGGAGAGGGAGTAATGCAAAGGGGAAAGGAAGGTCCCGTCAGAAGGCATATGAGCGAGAAAGAAGAAAAACCACTGTCTGGCTGCGCAATCACCGGAAAAACGGGGGCCGAGATAATCTCGAGAAGAGGACCTTCAAGCGAAGGAAGACGTGCAACAGGGGGGGGAGGGGGGAAGGACCATTGATGACTAACGGGAAACGTGAGGTAGGATCTAAGCAAGGGGGAAACAATGTGGGGAGGGACATTGAGAAAAGGTGGCGATACAAAGGGGGATAGGGGGGGGAAAGGAAGGTAAGGCTTCCCGCCTTTTCGGACACTGGAAAATCAGGAAAGGTCAGGCCGAACCATTGTGTGCGTAGCTGGGATGGGATAGCGCTAGGCGAGGAAAGGATTGAGGGACAAGAGTGAACGATATGAGTTCCTCAAATTTACGAAAAAGGGGTGACGGAAAGCGTAGATCGGGAGAAGAAGAGAAAGAGCCAGAGGGGAAGCTTATGAACAGGGGAGAAGAACACTTATGAATTTAGTGGGGACGGAGGCCAGATAATTTCTTTCAAGCTTCCAAAAAAAAAGGGGACTAGAAAGATGTGACAGGGGATAGGGTCACCAACCTTACGCTCCAGGGAGGAGAGCCAAAGTAAAGGGGGAGAATAATGCGCAAACGGCCGTGAAACCAGAAAATTGCCGGAATATCAAGAGAGGAAGGAGAAGATCATGTCCTTGAAAACCATACAAAGGGAGGGGTTGGCCGGCGGAAATTCAGAAAAGAAGCGAATAAGCATGGCACTGCCGGCCGCAATCGGGGAAAAGGGGAACCAGAGAAGTTCACCGCTTGAGCATGAAAAGAGCACCCAAACGAAATCAGCGCGAGAGGAGGCGGTGTGAAAAACGGATCACAGCTTCGGCAGCATGACATTTGCGATCTGTATTACTATCGCTTTAGAAAGGGGTTGATAAACATCAGGGGAGCGGAGGCGAAGTTTACTCACAAAAAGAGTTATCTGGGAAGACGACTCCGTGTGATAAGGAGGAAGAATTAGCCGGATTAAACGAAAGAGGAGTGAAGGAAAGTAGAACCGAAGAAGAGCGGGTGCCACATTGGACTGGCGATTTTGAGGAGGGGAACTGAAGGACAGCAGGGAGATGCGGCCACAAATCGATGCTGGCAACAAAGGCTAATTCTGAATAGAGGGGGAAAAATCGCTTGGGGGAGTCACGCGACTTTCTAACAGGAGATGCGAGAGGAATGGGACATGCTGTGGGGACATTAAGGAAAAAGGGTTGCGCAATCCTCCTGAGCTAGGGCCGTTTGGGGGGGGGGGGGGGGGCCAACTCTGCCTGTTTGAAGAGGGACGGGCAAGGACTCGGAAGAAAAAGGAGCCTAACCGTGTAGAAAGAAACGATTGGGGTAAAAAAAAAAAAGAAATCAAAAAAAGGGAGGGGGAGGGGGAGAGAGGAAGGAAAATCGTTTTTCTGAGTCCTTGGGGGAAAAGAGGGTACCGGAAGGAGGTCTTGTGCAGAAAAAACACCAAATTGCTTGCCACTATTTGAAAGAAAATGCTCAACACAGAAAGGGGGAAATGAGTGACACCACTCCAAGCATGACGAAGAAACCCAAACCTCAAAACGAAAAACGCAATGCAGAAAACCAAGATCAGCGTGAATAAAAGAGAGAGGTCCACCTAAAAGAAGGAATGGGCAAGAAAGGGGGGGAAAAAGCTGGGAATCATCGATGAAAACTGCTGACCGCTCAAAACATATATCCTTTCCCACGCAGAAAAAGAGGGGGCAAGGGCGGAGGGACGGTGAATAGGGTGCAGTTAGGTCTTTTCGTACGGCCAAATTTACGATTAAAGCTTGTTTGACACGAGAAATTAGGAAAAAAAATCGTAATGTCAGGGGAGAAGAACGAAAGTTACCAATGTTTATAGATCAGGAGCAAAGGAAAAGCAAGCCGGGGCTGCGCCGCCGCCGATTTTAAATTGGGAAAACCGTCAGCTATCCTGACAAACTTCGACGAGATGACTTGGACGGGAGAAGGCTCGGGGGGAAAAAAAAAAAGGGGCAAGGAAAGAGTTTCCTGATGAAGCTGGGGCGGCAGGCAGTGTCTGCCAAAAAAATTAGGGAGTGTAAAAAAAAGGGGGGATTAGAAGTAAAAAAAAAACCGCAGGGGGGAGTGGGTTTGGGAACCAAATGGGGGAAATAAAGCGCGCGGGCGTTCGCGGGTCCGGGAAGTTCATCTTTGCGTGAAAAAAACTGAGGAGGGCAAGATGACAAGTAAGGACCAGAAAAAGCGGGAGGAGAAGGAATAAAGCTTGAAACTCGCTCGGAGTCGGCCCTTAGGGAAACTCAGGAAAGAGCTCCCGAACATTATCGGAATCGGGGAAAGGCACGCAAAGCCAAGAAGATGGGAAGAAAAGGTCAAAGGAGGAACAATCTAACGCTTGAAGGAGGGGGCGAGTGAGAATTTTGTTGCATCGAAGCGTCGGAAGAGAAAAGATCTCCATCTATAGAGGAGCTGCCTGAGAAAAAGCCACTGAAGCCGCTTGGGCTCTCCCGGGAAGCAACTTTACCGAGGGAGGGCAAGTCCAGGAAAAAGAGATTTCCAAGATCCCAGAGAGCACGTGGGTGGGAAGGAAGATTGGAGTTACCCAGAGATGTTAGCCAACCTTGTCAGAGGGGGAATTCTGACTTCGACTCACTGCCACTCGGAGAGGGAATCAATCTGTCGCGAGAAAAAGTCATTAGAAAAGAAGGAGACGGAGGGGGAAAAAGGGAAAGCGGGAGTAACGCCGCGAGCCTCTGGGGGAGCGCAGCGAGGAGTTGTAGAGGAAAGCCAGTTAAAAGCGGCGAGGGCTTGGTGAAAAGAATGCTGAAAAGGAAGGACATGCGCAGATCATGGTCATTCCGACATGGGGCGGAATAAGGCGTGGGACACCCGGGAAAAACATATTCTAGGATTGCGGGTGCAAGCAAAGTACCGGTTATCACATATCATCGCTTTGATAAACGAAAAAAGGTGTCAAAAGGTTCAGGGCGGAACGCGTGGCCGCAAGGGGAAACTCGAAGACATTTTGGAACGGAAAATATCCCGGGC
>Ga0179593_1316997_pt1 | contig 11664 bp, 16 predicted proteins | sample CZODoug2_1_08_16_FD_185931 | JGI IMG/M metagenome (GOLD analysis project Ga0179593, IMG submission 185931) | Vadose zone soil fungal communities from Angelo Coast Range Reserve, California, USA - CZODoug2_1_08_16fungal (PacBio error correction) | ecosystem: Environmental > Terrestrial > Soil >...
GTGCCCACGTAGAGAGGGAAAATACGCAGATGCCGAGCGCAGGAACAGAAAATCAGTTCGGGCGACGAGATACAACGAGGGGGGGAGCTTCTGAACATCTTCGAAACCTAGAAAAGAGCTGTAGCCTTGGTGCCGATTTTATCCCACTTTGGTCTGCGACGACGAGATCGCGGACCGCAAGGATTGACCGAGGATTTGGCACTCACTCGAAGATCTTAAGAAAACCGAGCGGGTCTCTGAGACAAGAAACCAACCAAGACCTCATGCAGAGGCCACCGCGCCACGAACGAGAGATCAGGACGGAAAAAGGGGGCGGGAGAAGGGTGGAGGAAGGTTTCTGGGGGGGCGTCGTTGCCGTCCGAGGTACGACGACTAACATTCTAAATGTTAAAGGGGGACTAAGGGTGAACGCCTTCCAAAGCCGCCCCTGTCGTGACTAAAGCTCGGGCCCCGAAATGGGGATAACGCGCATTACAGACAGGTGCATCGGGCAAAGATTTGCCTCTCCAAAACTTACCGGACCAGACTCCGGGACTATTCAAGAGGACTATACCATCTGGGGAGCACAGAGAAAATGCCTACGTACAAACGATACCTGCAGAAGAACTCCCAGACGTTAGAGGGAGAAGTGATGGGGAGGGAAAAAAACCATCTGAAAGGATCGTCCCGGGCCGATTGTCCAGGGAAAGAGGCGAACAGTCGAGAAGAAAATAAGCGGAATTTATAAAGAAGGACTCGAATCAAGAGACGCGTCGACGGTCAGACAAAAGCAGGAATCGTCGATAGAGTGCCCTCCACGAGAGAGACGAGCCAATTATCTCCTACACGCAGGCGGCAATTATACTGGAAAGGGACTCAGCAGACATCAACTGGGACCCGCGCGCGTGGCAGGCCGCGTCAAATTAGGGCTAACTGCGTTTAAACTAGCCTGATGAAAAGCGGCAAGGTCGGTCAGAAGAAAAGGGAACCTTTCAGGAATCTAAGCGGCGCGAGTGGTTCGCTATCGATAAATCTCAAGGGGGGGCGAAGATTTACATGCAAACGGAGTAAGTTAAACGAGAGCAGGGGAGTTCAAAAAATTAACTGGGTAAAGAGGTGGGGTGGGGGGTAGTGGGGGGGGGAGGAAGGGGAAGTGGGAGGGTGGGAGGGGGGGGGGGGGGGGGGGGTTGGATCAAAGATAGCTCGACCCTCCTTTGTCAGGGGAAAATGAGTATTAAAAGTCTTGTCCATCACGTTGACTTAAGGGGGCACGAGTAGCTGAAACGTCCTTCGCGTCTAAGGACTACCACCATCGCAGTCAATCACATAGGGGCATGGGGGTCTCCTAAATCAATTAGTCTCTGGGGAGAGGGAGTTTGCTAGGAAATCAGGACGTTGGAAAAAGTGATACCGGACAGGGTGGCGTTGAATCAATCAAAAATCAGGCGAGGTGGCGGTTCGGGCCAAAAGGTAAGCGCTAAATTAAAAAAAAGCTCACGGGAGGAGATCCAGCCTAGGGGGCAGAAAGAGGAGGTAGACTCGCCGAATTTTGAGCGGGCAGGGAAATTCGTATAAAGGGCCGGAAACGAGAAACTGCAGGCCGCGAAGGGTCAAGGGAAGCGAAGACGGAGAGTAACTCGGTATATCTGTCTCAGGTTTTGGAGAAACGTGTCCGTGAGAAAAAGAGGAAGGGGCTGTGGGCTCGTTAACTCCAGCGTATAGAGACGTAAATCTGAAATCAGGTCCTACCCAGCGAAAGCCGTTTTCGCCTCTTTCCCTGACTTTCGAAAAGAGGGAAAAAAGCCGTAGAATCCAAAAGAAAGCCGCCTGCGAGTTCTGACTTCGTGTTTTGGTTTTTTAAGGAGTCGTAAGGGGTGGGGTAAAGGAGAGGGAAGCATCACCCACAACGATATGGAAAAAGATAATATGCTTCACTCTCAAGAGCCGTAAGAAGAGAGCTAACGCCCGCGCAAACAACTTCTTCGACAGTTCTTTTCTCGTTCAAAGCCAGTCGGGGCAGGGGGGCGCCGAGACGCGGCGACACGGGGAGCTTCGCGGAGCGTAGGGTGCGCGGAGGTGCGAGGTAGACCGCGACGATTATAAACCTAACCGCACCAAGGAAAAAGGGTGTCCGAGTTCGCCCGAAAAGAAAAAAGAGGTTCACTTAGAAGGAGCGAACGAGGCGACAAAAAGAAAGAAAATAAGAGGTACAAAGCTTGAGCATCGCCAAGCATATCAAGAAAGGGGGGGGGTCCACTGGAACGAGCGGAAGGTAAAAGGGAGGAAGAGGAAAACGCGCCTTGAGTTGATGCTCGAACGAAAAGCGCTTTTAGTTGGTAATAATGAAAAGAACGCGTCGCAAAAACACTCAAAAGGAACCAAAGGCTGAGACCGAGAGGCGCTCTACGTAAGGATTCTGATGCAAAGAAAGATAAGGCTGGCCCGAAAAGTGAAAAAAACACAGTGCGCGAAAATGCCCGCTTGACGGGGGTCCAAGTAAATCATCAGAGAACGGGATAGGACTACTAGGGGACTCTGGCCTTGAGTTGCAAAAAAGGCAATTCCGGCGATCCTTCTACAAAAAGGGAAGAGGGAGCAGAGCCCCACGCCGGAGTCCTTACCATCGGGGGGAGGAAGGGGGACAGAGAGCTGGGAAGATCTAGCGTGAAAAAAGGGGGACTGTCAAGGGGGGAAACGGATTCAAGAAAAAACTACCTTAAAGCAATACTAAGGAAGAGGAGGAGAAACTCCAAACTACTGGATGATAGCACGCAAAAATGAAACTTCTCTAGTTCAATGACTAAGAGGACGCAAAAAAAACCGTTCTAAGGATCTATATTTTTCAGAAGGAGGAAGAAAGAAGTAGAAGGAAAAAGATTTCGCGTTCTATCGGGGAAGAGGATAGATTAAAGGTGGAGAGGAACTGAATTAAGGGGTAGAGGACAAATAGGAAAGAAAACATTCGTCGAGGTATTTCGAGGCGAGCTTGTAAAAAGGGGAAAAAAAAAAAAGTACGAGAACCGGGGGACCATTGGTGGAATAGACACCAAAGAGGGGCCCTTGACTATCGGCGAAAGGGACTAAAGGGAGGGAAAAGGAGGGGGAGGGAAAGTTAAACCGGGCACAAAATTAACGTTCAGTGATCCTCTTAACGCTTGGCAGAGACAAGGACCAGCACCCCTTATCGTTAAAAAGGGGGGGAGGAAAAGAAGTGACGAGAAAAAGAGAAAAGTCGTCTGACAGTGGGAGAAAAAAATCTCCTTAGCTTGGGAAGGATCAACCCAAGGCCGGCGACAGGTCAATTGAATTTGGGAAAAGAAAAAAAAAAAACGCTGCCAAAGAAAAGTATGGGGGCTTGGCCAGAGTATGCTGGCGGGGGGGTGTGCGTGGATCTTCGGCACAAAAATTTGGGAAAAGAGTTGTCAGTTGGCTGGAAGAGACTCAGGGGAGGGTCCTTACGCAAAGAAAAGAAAAACTATCCCTTTAACCAAGGGCCGAAATCAGGTCTCAAAAAGGGCAGGTACGTGGTCTGCGTAGGGGAAAAAAGGAGGATTGAAGGAAGGGAGTTTACTGCTCGGAGCTTGGGTAACTGACGCGACCCGGGAAGGATGCACAAGGCGAAAAGCAAGAGGCCACAACATCAAGAGGGGGGGGGAAGGACAGAGGAAGAAGACGAGAGAGAGCACACTACAGCTCCATCTCGGTAAAGGTACAAGGGGTCTCCTTCTTGGTACCCGTCGTTCAAGTCACGAGGGGGGGGAAAGAAGTGGAAGAAGACATAGAAAAGGGAATCGTTAGGCTGGGTCCAACCAAAAATAGAGTCTGTTCCTCCGGCGCCATCTCATCTTCTTAAATACCAGAAAGGAAAGAAGGAGTAGAAGGCGTTTCATCTAGATTCAAACATAACGCAAAAAAGCGTCGTCTTCGAAAATTTGAAAAGTTGAAAAAATAGGCTGTCCCCAGGAATTTTGGGCTAAAAGGAAGTCAGAGGAAAGAAGGGGTAGAAGGGGTTGGGGCCCACGGGGAGATTGACTGAGTCCAAGCGGATCGAGAACCTCAAAGTAGTTCGACTACGTGGACACTATCTAAAAAAAAAAAAAGAAGGAGGAGAAAGAAAGAAGGACGGATGTGTAGCGACAGCTATGGACGTAGATTGCGCTACGGAGGGTAAGGTCGATCCTCTGAAAGGGAACGGAGTTTATCACCAAATTGTCGCAGCATTTGAAAGAAAGGGAGGGAAGAAAAAGGGGGAGGTAGTATCAGGGGCCTTCATACGCCGGGGGGCAGGGGGCCTTCCACTCGGAAACACATTGGTTCCTTGTCGCAGCAGCGATATGAACAAGGGAAAAGCGCTCGGGAAAAAAGAGGAAGAGACCTCACGAAAAGATTGGGAACCCCCAAAACTAACTGTCTTGGCGGAAAAAGTAAGGCTAAGAAGTAAACTTATTCGATTGCTTCTGGACACCGGGAACGGGGTCCCAAAGTCGGATTGAAGGAAAGGAAAAAAAGAAGTCATGAGCTTGGGCAACAAACTTACTTAGAGGTCGAGTTCCAGGTCCTCATTGGGGACTCGAGGGGAAGGGGGATCGGCCTAGCAGTTGGGGAAAGAGGAGATAAAAGAGGAAGAGTAGTAAAACAAATAAAAAAGGGAGAGACCGCTGCACGGGGAAAAGCCGTGACAATACTGGTAAAAAAGAAAAAGGCGACCACAAGGGAGAAAATCTTTCGGGAAGGACGAAAAGAAGATGAATTGGGGATGATACGCCAGTACGACTGGACTTAGAGGAGTTAAAACGGCCTGGAGTGTCGAAGGAGCTGCCCCCTAGAAGAGAAGCAAAAAGGGGAAAAAAGAACGCAATGTTCTAAAGAGAGTCACCGCACCGTCACGTGGGGGCAACTTTTAAGAAGATGAAAGGTAAAGCGCTTGGGATCTCATACCTCCCGCACACAGAAAAAAAAAAAAGAAGGACTGGGAACTATCCAGAGGGGCGAAAAGAAGATTGTGCGCCTGGCGGGGAAGGTTCAAACGAATAAAAAGAAGGGAAAGGGCATTTCAAGCTAACCATTCAATCGATCCCTCTCGGGTTTCCAAGAGTGCCTAAAGAGGCAAACCTCAGGGAGGAGGGAGGCTTGGGAAAAGAAAAAGAAAAGGCAAGACGAGCGCAGCAAAAAGAGGGAAAGTTAACCATAGGGGGGGTAGACGGTCAGGAAAAATGGGCGCGACCGCCGATCAGGGGGAAGATCTTGTGTCAAAAAAAGCGGGGCAAAGATTGTATTACAACGCCAGGACTATAACCGTCAGATCAGGCCGATCAATGGCATGCATGATGGGGGGGGGGGACGGCCATCCACCAGAAGGGGAAGTAAAACGTGATAGCTGGAATCGGGAGGGAATCAAAGCACTTGACACAGAGGAGGGGGTCTGGATTTCGGGGGAGCTAGTAAAGAAAAGAAAAAAACGAGGCATTGGGGGAGATAAGCCAAGATTCGTATGGTTCCGAGAGAAGCTACTTGGGAGTTAAGAACCATCATCTGAAGAGAGAGAGAAGCGAGCTGAGGAAAAAGCAAAACTTTAAACTACAGAAGGAGGAGGTCGCTCCGGTAAGGGGGCAACACTTGGAAGGCCTGTCTCTGAAGCGTCACGGGAAAAATAAGAAAAGAAAGGTTCTTTAAAATATGAAAAAATCAAGGGGTCGGGGTTCCCTCATTGGGAGTCACGAAAAGGAAACACCCATCATCTCGGGCCCGGCCTGGGAAAAAGGGGAGAAGGGAAGAGCACTTTTCACGCCGAAAGAGAGGGTGGGTTCCATAGAAAAAGAAGTGGGACTATCTCACCGAAGGGGGGATTGAACGTGCGGGTTTTGGAGGGTGCTTCAGGGGTGTTGGGGGTGTTGGTTGAAGGAGGGAAAGCCGGGGATAATAGAAAGGGCTGACAAATACCTAGAGTTCTGTTACAAGCATCGGAAGAATTAGGGAGATAAAAAAGTTAGATCTCTATTACTAGGTCAAACGGTATACAACTAAGCAGGGGAGGTAACTGATGGGCTTGGGCGGTCAAATAGGGGAGGAAGAGGGGAACAAAGAATTTGAAAATCTAGGAGGGGGGATGAGTCGAAGATTGTCGTAGAAGAAACAAAAAGCTGAATACGTGGTGAGGGGGTAGTAAGCAAAAACTGGTAAGAGAGAAAGCGCACCAAGATCCTGCTTTCGAGGAAAAAGATACTCAAACTTTTCGCCGTCAGGGAAGAGGAGAAAAAAGAGAAAGGAAAAAGTCTTAAAACCGTAGTACCAAGATCGAAGGGACTTTCGCCGAGTCTAGAAAAAAGCGGTGAGTGCGAGGGGGGGAGGGCAGAATCAAGGCGCGTTCGCTAAGAGACAAACACCGAAGGGAAGAAAAGGGGAAAAGAGATCTGCAAAACGGTCCTCGAGAGAAAAAAAACGCCAAACCCTCGGAGAGGTAGGAGAAAAAGGGCAGCGAAAGGATATTGGGATAAAGAAAGGGCATGGGAAAGAGGCGCCAGAAAGAAAAAATGGAATGCGGAAAGGAAGCGTAAGGCAGCTGCGGATTTTTCGGGAGATATACCTTCGGAGAAAAAGAGCAACGCCCTTTACTAAGTACTCAGTAAAAAAGAGAGAGAAAAAAGAGGGAACCCGCGAAGGGGGGCCATAGCAGGAAAAAGAGACAAAAAAAGATAAGGAAGAAGAAGGGTAGTGCCGAGGGTTTAAGAAAAAGGGCCCCCTAAAAGGGGGCCAATAAGGGGGACGAAGAGGAATGGGGGGAGAGTCCAGGAAAGGATAGGAAACCATGTCTCGGAAAGGAATGCTTGATGGTTAAAAGCCGGATTTATTAGCGATCAACTAACAGAAAAACTAAAAAACACAGCAAAAAGGGAAAGACCACTCGAGATGGGAAGGAGGGAAGACAAGAGAAAGGTTGTGAAATGATTAACTAGGGGAAAACCGTGAGTCAGAAATTACATCGGTCTCAGGTCAAGGGAAGAGGAAGGGGAAGTAGCTCAAGGGGATGCCCGGGTAGTACTTCCCTGGAGGAAGGGTGGGAGGCCGGTGGTACGCCCTGCTGAGAGTGAGTCTATGAGGGAGAGTATAGTCCGGATATTGACACAGCGCTATCGTACGAGACAAGAAGGGGAGGAGTACAGACACTCTTTGCACAACTCTGGCTTGCTGGGGTTACGAGGAGAGGGCGGTCCTCTTGAACGCACCGGATCTTGAGAGAAAGTTACGAAGGGAGAAAAAGATAATGCTGGAGCCAGGCAGAACCCATTAAAAAAAGTTCTTTGGGATCGTCGCCAAAAAAAGAAAAACCGGGGAAGCGGAGGGACGGGATCCAACGTGAAGGAAGAAAAAATTTAAAAAGAGCTCAGAAGGGAGCTGGGGGCTTATGTTAAGACACGCACTTCAAAGAGAAATGGGGGTCAAAAGGTTAGCTGGCATCGCCTGCGGAAATGATGTGATCTTTAAGAGAGGAGAGAAAGATGGCCTTGAAACGTCGATTATAGGGGAGGGGAGAGGGTCAAACCGGCAGTTCTTTACGCCGAAAGGGAGGAACAAACCTCCGGTCTAAGGTAGGGGGGCGGGCGACCGTCGACGTCGGTAGGCTAGGGAAATCGTAAGGAGGAAAAACAAGCTACCGGTTCCTTGCGATTGTGGGGGGGAAAGCGCTCAAAAAGTAAAGCGGTGACAGAAGGGGAAAAAAAAGTGCAGAGAATCTCGGGAAGGGCACTTAGAAAGCTAAAAAAGGGTATGACAGGCTCATCGAGACAAAAAAAAAAGTAAAGCCTAAGAAAGGGGATGCGGGGTACGGGTTCAGCTTGAAAAAAGGGGACTATGTAGTGTTTCGTAATGGAGGGAGAAAAAAGAAAGAGAAGACAGTGTACTTTCCTTTAAAAACGGAGGAACCAATCATTAAAAATGAAACTGCTTAGAACTTTTGCGTTGGTAAAAGGAGAAGAGGGGAAGGAAGAACTCACGGGGCGAAAAGGGAAAAAAGGGAAATGTTGGTTGTGTAAAAGGGAAGAAGCAGTCCCTATCACGACCCCGAAGCCGAAAAGAAAAATCAAGGACGAACTGGCGTAATGCCGACGATCGAAGAGTGGTGGCTGGGGAGGAGGGAAAGATCGTCGGGCTTACATGGTTCGCGACAGAGAATTCTTTGTCGACGCAGGCACTAAAAACACAGGGCGCGGCATCGGAGAACAGAAAGTAAAGGAGGAAAGCGGGAGAAAAAAGAACGAGAAAAGAAGCCGACCCAGGGGTAAAGCTAAAAAATTAACTTCTAAACTTTATTTTAGGGGAGAACAAACTAGGGGGGGACGGGCAGTAGAAGCTCGCATCGAAATACGGTAAGAGGGGAGAGAAGAGAAGCACCGGCTCAACGTCGAGACGAGCGCAGAAATCAGGACGGAGAAAAATCCCAAAAAAATCGCGGCTACGGAAGCGAATTGGTTCCCTCAGACCGGAGGAAAGGGGGACTGAGAGTCATCGTTTTCAAGAAGTTAGGGGGGACTGCAGGAAAAAAGAGCTGGGTGGACTAACACCCGCGTAGTGCGAAAAACTGGACTACGACTAAAGAAAGGTCGAGTTTGGGGGGAGGGAGGGGGAGCAAAATTGGTGGTATGAAAGGGAGTGTTTGCGCGACACCGACCTGGAAATCCATTTGCTAAGGGGGAAAGAATAACAGAGGCGAAAGGTCAGAATAACGGAGGAAATCTTCTCTTCAAACCGATGAATGATCGGGGGGGGGAGGGAGAAGGAACTCGATGTAGGAAGAGGGAAGGAGAAAAGTGAGGGGGGAAAAGAGGGGGGTGAGAAGAGCCTGACCTTATCCAAACGGGGCGGACTAACGCTCAGAAAATTCCCGAAATACCTCCTGGAAGCAAGGCCACTCGCTTCGGCGCTCGCAGCAGACGAAGGGGGGAAGAGAATCATGAGAAGAAGCCCGCACTTTGAACAATGAGCGCTACTTAAATCGTCTCTCAGGAGAGTCCTGATTGAGAGAAGGAGGGAAAATAAGGGAGCTGATTAAAAAAAACGGGAGAAGGAAGAGATGGGCCAATAGTTCCGATGTCAAGGAGGAAAATGATTTAAAACCGGCTTGAACCGGCTGCACCGCACGTGGAGGAGAACAATCGAGGGGAGGGGGGGAGAAAGCGTGCCAAGTTTTTCGGCAGGAGGGAAGAGTACTTGGAAAAAAAGAGTGTGGACTTGGGCCTCGAGCAGAAAAAAAGGTGAACGAAAGCAAATGCAGGGAAAATCTTGAAACATCGCCCGAAGAGGGGAAGACAGAAAGAATTGCAGAACGATCGCCGTACATCACAGAAAAAACAGAAAATCGGGGGGTAGGACTGACGCCAGTCAGGAGAGAAAAGAGAAGGGGGAAGATCGGGTTGTAGGGTGTCGGAATCATGGGATGAAAAAGAATTTGGGGGGGGAAAAGGGGGATTGAAACAGCGGAGCTGGCCGGGAAACGACAGCAAAAGGAAAAACGGGGGAAAAAGGACTTGAAAACCCGGCATGTTAAGAGACTCGCAGCCGGGGGGGTCCTTTGGAAAGAAATGGAAACCACAAGGGAAGATGGGTCAGAAAAAGGAGAAAGAAACCGCCAAAAGAGGAAAAGGAAGGATTATAATCGGCTGCACTCTAAGTCCAGGGAGGAAATGGTACTGAAAGATCAAGGGGGGGTGGGAACTCTCATCCAGTGAGAGGAAGGTCAAAGTGCTTGCAAGAGGGAGAGAGGAAAAAGAGGTCTACCAGCGGGCTTCCAGAAAACGGCGAAGGTTCCTAGAATCATTGAGTCAACGTTCTCGGGGGGTCAAGACTCATAAGAAAAAGAAAGAAGACGGGGAACAAAACTCCAGCACTGCCCCAGATCGTCTGAGTTCGCCGCCAAAAGCACAGGAAAAAAAAAGGACAAGAAGACCTCTACTAGAGTGGGAAGAGAAAAAACGGGAAGAGAAGGAGGAGGAGGCGACGTTCCATCAATAGACCCCTTCAAGGCTCAGACGCGGAAGAATACCGCCATTAGGGGAGAAGGGAAAGGTAAACGCTGTTTTTACTAACAATAACAAAGAGAGCAAGGCGACAATACACTAAAGTTCGGGACATCACAAAATCTCCCACTCTCTCCAAAGAGGGAGTTCGTGGGGTCTCGATGAGGAAAGAAAGGGAGAGTGGGATGGAATCACGAAGCGAGGACAAAAGCACGGGAACGGTCAGTTTCGATAGTCCTGGGGGAAATCAAGGACCGAGGAAGAAAGGGGGGGGGACAGTGAAACTCTCGTTCTTCAAGAACCTACGGGGTGAAAGAATCTCACTCTCTGTTGCGGATCGAGGGAGAGTTGGGGGGAAAAGAAAGCATCGGCCTCGTAACCTGTCCCGTCTTCCTCAGTACAAAGAAGAAATCCCCGCCTTTGTCCTTGAATTTAAGAAAAGCGAAGTAAGGATGTGGGCCCGTGAATCACCTAACGGGATTTCATAGGGGATGAGATGTTCTGCGGAAGTAGGCAGGAAAAGGATTAATGCTGACGAGGAAAAGAGGACAGGACAAAGGCGCAATCTAGGGGGAAATCCCCATAAGTTTCAAAAATCGCTGCACCGCGGGAGGGAGGGGGGGGCGAAGTGGGAGGGGGCGGTGTTGTTTGCGTCGTGTTCAAGCTAATAAAAAAAGCCGACCGCAAGAGTCCAGGGGGAGCCAACTAAAGGGGGGAAAGGAAGGGAAACGCGCAGAAATTGCGAGGAGGAAAGGAAGGAGATGGGAACCAATTAAAATCAGGGAAAAGCCTATGGGCCAGAAACGGAATGAGGAGAAAATTCTGATGGGGAGAGTGAGGGGCAAAGAGGGAAGGCATTTGCCCAGCCCTGCCAATTTACTCAAGGGGGGGATCGGGGGGGACAGGAAGCTGTGATCCGGGGGAAAAAAAAGATACCTGAAAAAGAGATTGTCGGGGCGAAAGAGGAAAGAAACGTCGGAAAAAGAACGGAGGAAATAAGCTACATTTCGAATCGTGAAGAGGCTACCTCAAAAAGGGGAACAAAGCGGAAAGAAAAGAAAAGAAACTAACCTGTTCTCTCAGGGGGGAGGTGAGGGAAACGAAGGAGGGAGGTACTTCTTGAGCCTCGATTCGTATCGGAGTGAGGATAAAGTAGACGACAACAACAACGGAGTGGTTTATATATTTCTCAGAAAGAGGAAGTTAGACAGAAGGGAGAAAGGGGACCTCTAAAAAATCCTAAAAGTAGGACGACGTAGATCCCATGCATGCGGGTAATGGGCTAAAAAAGAAAGGTAGCTTTTTGAATCGAAGTGGTCCTCATGAAAAGGAGGGAAAATTCATAGTCCTCGTCGGGGGGGAAAAGACTTGCTTTGTACTCGATACGTGATCTTAAAAGAAGAGGGAAACTAACGGCTCTTTTCGAGGGGGGGATAGGCGGAAAAACTGTCGAACTCGAAAAGATGTCTTTGCCAGAAAGAAAAAAGGTCTACGCCCACAACAGCTCATAAAAGTGTGGAAAGATCGTAAAAAATTTGGGAGACAAAAATTGTGAAAATAAGAGGAAGGAAGGAGAGCCCGGTATCCGAGAACGGGGGGAGCCTATTTCAAGGGAAAAAGGACCTTGCCGTGGTCTAAAGAGGAGGGGAGTCAGCAATGATTAGAAGAAGGGATG
>Ga0179593_1366896_pt1 | contig 11664 bp, 10 predicted proteins | sample CZODoug2_1_08_16_FD_185931 | JGI IMG/M metagenome (GOLD analysis project Ga0179593, IMG submission 185931) | Vadose zone soil fungal communities from Angelo Coast Range Reserve, California, USA - CZODoug2_1_08_16fungal (PacBio error correction) | ecosystem: Environmental > Terrestrial > Soil >...
CAAGCAGGGGGTGTAAATTGAATGGAGAATTAATGCCCACGGGGGGGGGAAGCAAAGTGTGGAAGAAACCAGAAGGAAGGTAGGGACCAGGGAAGGAAATCGGACATCAGCACAGGTTAATACGCGAAAACGCCTTTGAAGAAGGCACTGTATAAAAAGGTCTAGCTGGGAGGAGGAAGAAAGCGAGTAAAAACAGGGGCTTGCGCCTCATCATGCGGAGAAAACGGAAACTGAGAAGCCTCACTGGGAGGCGTCCAAAGGGAGAAGAACGAGCGCGAGGTATTCATGCACGAGGTCGACGTGGTCCCTAATTGGAGAAGAGGACTGCCAATGACAGACTCGTAATGAATAACTCTTAGAGGGGTGTAATTGGGGTTTCCCTGAGAGAGAAATGCTAGGGGGCGGAGGGAACTCCGGAGCTCACGGAAACAGAATCCAAGAAAAACCATAAAAAAAGACAGATGAAGGGAAGTCGAGCACTCTCCGTAGAGGGGAGAAACGAGGAGGAGCCCATTTGACACGTTTTCAACGACCGGGGGAGACACTCAGGGAAAGCTTCAAACTTCTGTCGCGACCAATGGAGAAAAGGGCCGTGGGGGGGGAAAAGAACCAAAGCTTGAAGAAAAGGGGCTCCGGAGAAGGGGAACCCCAAGGAGAACACTGCATCACATCGAAAACAGGAAGAAACTGTCAAGATGGGGGGTCTATGGCAAGAAGGGAACGAATCAAGCGTGAGAAGGAGGGACAGTGCCATCGTGAAAAAGGAAAAAAAGAGGGGAATAGGTCACAACGTCTCGAGAGACAGAAGAAGGTGAAAAAGAATACGGGGATTGACTGACATATAATGTCAGGAGGGAGGGCGCAGCGGGGTGACTACTATTGAAGAGGGGGGAAAGAGGAAACACACCGCATCGTCCCGTTTGCGGAAGGGGGGGGGGGTGTGCTTAATCTAAACACCGCCGCAATGAAGAAAAATCTCGGGGGGAATGGTCACAAAAAAAGGAAGGAAATGGGAGGGTGGAAAGTAGACACAGCTTAACGAGGAAGGGGAGGTGCAAAAGTCACGACTTGAAACACGACGCACAGGAAAGATCTAAATAGAAGGGGATTCAAAGAGGGGGAGCGGGAAACGCCCTAGTTAAGTGTGGAGGACCATGAAGGAAATCTCACGGAGCACGAAAACGTGCGGGTTTTCAAGGTATGTAACCGCAAACTCCAACGGGGTGAAGAGCGTGTGTCCACTGGCCAGCCCATTAAGATGCACAAACGGGCCCGGAGGAACGCAAACTGCAGGGGGACAGACGAAGAATCTCAGAAAGGGACCAATGCGAGAAAGTAAAATGGATCTGCGATCAGGCAATGCTCTCGAGGAGATCTAAACGAGAGACTGCGATCAAAAAACAAGAAGAACTATCTAATGGGAAAAACCGATAGGCGGAGACATTCAAAACACGTGGCTAGGAGCTTAAGGAGGGGGTCGATACAGAGTCAAAACAAACAAGTATGAGGAAACAAGAAATAGAGGTAGTAAACTGCCTTAGCAAGATGGGAGAAAGACGGGCCACTGTCACCCGAAAGGGGAATCTTCCAAGGGAATATTGATTACGGTTCCCGGCTCTCCCGCTGGATATCAGTACAACTGAGAGTCCGCGCTAGCTGGCTAGCCTAGAAAACGCTCTACAAGTCCAGAAATTATCTACTTGGTGGGGGGAAGAGGTAATACGTTGGAGAAGGAAACGGGGGGAGGGGGTCAATGGTCACAACTGGATCGTATTAAAAAACGCGGAACAGAGGCGAACGAACATAAGCTCTTGACGATTCCGAAGGAAGAAAAGAAGAGACGAAACGACCGCAACTAACAATAAAGTAGAGAGGAGGAGACCGGTAGGGGTAATTCGGAAAAAAAAGATCGGTGTGGCGGAAAGGACTCTCACGAAAAACAAAGACTGGCTACTTTCAAAAAAAATCGAAAATCTCAGGCAGGGAAGAGCAAAGAAAAATGGGGGGGATTTTCCTTCCACGGTCTGAGAAAGTTCCGAAAGGAGCTGAAAAGGTAATCGGCTATGGAAAAAGATTCACATAATGTTCTCAGAGATAAATTAGATAGTGGAAAACGTTAATGCTCACTTAAGATAAAGAATAGACGTTAAGAAAAAGACCGGCAGAAAAATGATGAGGGGGCCGACTGGACCTGACACATGCTGCAGCTGATCAAAAAAAGAGGGAAACCCAAATTCTCACAATCCCAGAAAAAGGCAGAAGTCCGACAGATGAAGGGAAAAAGGTGAGAAAGTTGCGGATTTAAACAACTTCGGGGCCCTTCGGGGGGAGTCTGCTGGAGAGCGTCGAAAAGAACCGGAGAAAAAGAGCGGGAGAAGGGGGTCTAACTTATGACTCCGTGGGGAGTCAGAAGACATCGAGGTAAAGGGACCGGCAAGGGGGAATGAAAAAGAAACTACGCGAGACAATCTCAAAGAGAAGATGCTTCAAAAATGAAAATTAATAAACGATTGAGGGGAATTAACAAGGAAAGTCTAAAAAAGAAAGAAATCTACGAGGAACGACCCGCGCATCGAGAAGAGGGAACCCATTAAAACATCTGAAAAGAGGGAGAAAATGTAGACCGTTAAAGTCGCTCTAGGAAACGGACACAAAGAGACAGGTGAGGGAAAAATAGTGGGGAGGAACGCGCAGAGTCTGGGAAAGATAAATAGGGGGGGTCTTAGGTAAACGGATGGGAAGAATCAACCGTCTCCGCGATAACAAAGTTGCGCCTCAAAGGGGACGGAAGCTCTTGAGGAGACATCAAAGAAGAAAGCGCTAGGGGAGGGCCCATACAAAGGGCTGTGCTAAGCAGCAATGAAGGAAGGACTTGCACAGGAGGTGGCCGGGGGCATGATCAAAAAGAACGTATCGTGTAAATGGATGTCTCACAAACGCCTGAACCAGGTCCAAAAGTAATAAACTGAAGGTAAGTTCACAAGGGAGCGGCTGTGTTTCGTCGCCAGCAGAAAGGTGCGAAGGGGGAAGGGAACAAGGGAATCCCTATAGGCCAGGGCAGCCGTTGCAAGGGGGGAAAGTCAACAAGACGGCGAAAAGTACAGCAAGAAAAAGGCACCGACTATTTAAAGGGGGGCACGACACCGACCGCGGGGGTACATCGAGTTGGGCAATCGAAGAAGAGCCCAGGTTCCGAAAACGAGGGAAAAACGTTACGACGAGAGGGAAAAACTGAACGTATACCGGGCGTGGGGGTTGGGGACGAAGTGGGAAACAAGACGGAAGAGTCAAGCTTCGAAAAGCCACCGGCGTTGTCACACTCGGGCTTGGCGGGCTTCAACATTTACGAATAACGTCTCGAAAACAGGGAGCTAACGGAGAATGGGAGTCGGGTTGGTAGAACTATCGGCTCAAGTCAAAAAAAGCTAAAAAAAGCATCAACGATTCGAGTGACAGGGACTTGGGAAAAAGAAAGGGAGGAGAATGAGAAAGCAATGAGGAAATCGACACCATTTCCCTAAGAAAAACCAGGCGACATACGATGACGGTTTGACAGCAGCAAAGCTCCAGAGGAAAGCTGAATTAGAATACGTCGGCGAAAAAGAACGCAGAAACTGTCACTAGGGTAGCGGGGGCGCGAAGGCCTGGTCAGGGGGAAAAGCGCAGAGAAGAAAGTTGGTGCAAGCTCAATTGAAGAATCGGAGAGGCAGAAGGGAGAGAGAGAGTTCGCGGAGGTCGGTCAGGGCCGGGACTCGGGGGGGAAAACACAATCCTTCGCAAGGGGGAGGGACGAGACAGATCTCTGCTCCAGTCGTAAAGGGAGCGGCGAAATAATGTGGCATAGCAGAAATTAACTACTGGGGAGGGGGGAAAAAGAACAATCCACCCTTACGGAAAGGCAAGGACATGATTGCGTCGATACTCTCTGGGTCTTGGCAGTTGGAGCACCAACAGGGCGCCTGGGTCAACTGAGGGGGTGAACTGCGGATGGTGGGTCGGGACGGGCCAATCTAATTGAGGGTGGGGGGGGCAACGCACGGCGACTAGAAAACGTCTCAGTCCTAAAAAAGACCGGGACTACTCTTTACAAGCGAAGCGGAGCTTTTGGGGAACGACGTCCACTTCGGTCCAGGGGGGGGATTCTGGGCGCGGCTCGGGACCTAGGGGGAGAGGAAACCAGGTGGGAGGCTGAATCTCAATCCAACGAGAGCACCTGTTAGAGATGATCCTAGAGCCCCGAAACATTGAAAATGGAACGAAAACTATGGGGCAAACTCCGAAACCGTTGGGATAAAGTCTTCAGCAAAAATTAGTGGGTCCAGGTAGGGATGTTTCAGTGAGGGAGAAAAAAATACTTGGATGAAGCGCATGGCACTCAAGTCCAGATTAATCAGAAGCCAAAAGTATCTATTTGCGTATGAAACGCATGAGTAGAGGGCACGATCCCATGCAAACAGCTCGGTGGTCAGGAGATGAGAAAGTCTATCGGTAGCATAGAGCCGCCTGTTTTTAGAAAAGGGAGGCACCGAAGTAAGGGGTTCGCATAAAATGAGTCTAAGGTATGAGGGGCTACATGACATGGAAAAGGAAGGATGACAACATCTGCAGGCCCTAAAGGGGTTTGGAAAGGACCACGGACGTACGACGACATAGAGGGGCTTGTGAGCGGAAAAATAGACCACAGGGGTATTAAAAAAGAGAGAGGATTAAAGACAGCCGCCTCCGTTCGAGCAAGGGGACGACCCAAAAAGGAGCATTAGGCCGGAAGGATCTACATACAAAGAAAATCGAAATCTAAAACGGAAGTCTGAGAACGTTCGCGGTCATCCGCTGGGGAGGGATAAAACTCCGGCGAGGGGAGATGAAAATAATCCAAGCATACGAGAAACAACGTGAAGAGGTCAGGTAACCTGCAGAAAGTCAGCGGGGGAACGATCGATCCATAGAGAACCAGTCTCGACGGACGCTGGAATGGGGTGAAAAAAACATGCCCAGGCGACCACGACGCGACGAAACAACAAGAGCCTCCTAGGGGAGCCGGCCAAATTAGAAAAGCGTGGGTCTGATTCCACGGGCGGTGTTTTTGTAGTTCCACGACAACAGAAATGTCAAAGGGATGCTGTCGCGAAAAGGCCTGGGGGGTTAGATCAGGCCACGCAAATCCTGACATCGCAGAGAAGGGGAGAAAAAGAAAACCAGCTAAAAAAAAGGATTGTAGGGACTCCCCAAAAAGCCACCCACTGCTCTAAAGATCATGAGAAAAAAAGCGGAAGGGAACCGGGTAAGCGTTTACTTAGGCAGAAAGTATAGGCAGAGGGGGTCCAACGACACGAGGGTCCCAGTCCGAAAAAGCGTTAACACCGAATGGAAAAACAGCGGAGGATGAGAGCCCGGGCCATATGAGGACGTCAGACGGTTGTATACGAGGCAAGACCGTGTGGAAAAGAGGAAAATCAAAAAGTATTCGAAACCTGAGCTCTAAGAACAGCCCGCCTCTCCAATCAGCCTACGGAAGAAGTATAGAGAAGAACGCGGCGAAAGGGGAGGGGGGGTTACTAAGAATACTACAAAAAAACCGACACGGACGAATAAGGCAATACGCAACTTCTGCAACGGCGGCTCTAAGGAGGTAAATCGGTCCATCACCAATTAGGCAGGGTGCAGAGACCACCATCAGGACTATTCACAAAGTCCGAAAAAATTATAATAATCCCGGCGCAAAAAGAAGACGATCGGAAGAAAAAGTCACGTAACGGGGGAGCTAAATTACAGAAAGTCCTTATTTTCGCCCGTGGGAAAGAAGAAGAGAAGGGGTTGCATTTCACGAAACGCGTCTTAATAAGATCTCAGCCCTTTCTTACAATTCACAGCTAACCGTAGAGGGGGGAAGACATGCACCCGTCTGGGGGGAAAAAGACGGCCGGACGATCTGGGTGATACAAAAGAGAACCGAAGGATAAACTAAAAAAAGACTGCATAGAACGTCTTGGACTTCTCAGGTGAGGACTCTGGAAACGCGGGGAAAAAAAGCACAGGCATGGTCATCAACGTCCGTTGAAAGTTCACCGTACAGGAAAAACGCCCGAGAAAACCGGAGAGACAACAACTCTCTCAGAAAATAAGGAAGCAAAAGATTCAGGGGATCGGCCGCAAGGAAAGGCCAATCTCGTACGAGCCGGCGAGCAAAAAAAGGAAAGAGGTTGACAGGGGTAGATTCAACTCTGCCAGAGGGTTACTTCCGCCACTATTGGACGGCCATCGAACTGGGGACGTAGGCCAAGCAGGTGCGCGGACCCCCCGAAAAAAAAGAGTTGAAAGTCAGGAAGGGGGAAAAAAAATAATGATGCGTTCACAGAGGTTTGAACGGAGGCACAGCACAAGACGATTCAAAACGGTACCCGGGAAGGGAAACGGAGCATCGAAGGGAATTGATAAGGACAAGGGGGAAGGGGTGAATATAAAATGAGACTCGATCTGGAAGGAAACCGAGCTTAAAAAAAGTTATTCGCAAAGCATGAAGGAGAAGGAGGGATAGAACGAGATTGAGAGAAACAATAACCAAGGGTATCCTACAGGGGGAAGCCTGCGGACGGAATAAGAAGTTAGAAAGGACCGAAGGGGGAGGAGAGACTCATTAGGGGGGAGCGCCGCTTTACTGGCTCAGAGAAACCTCAGAATCATGGGTTCTTTTTTTAAAACACTAGAGGTATGCTCAAAGCGGAGACACAAATCTCTGAGGGGCCAGAAAAAGTCGCTAAAGGGGAAAACAGCCGAAAAAAGGAGGTCATCAACGAGCCTAGGGAGAAAGAGGGACTCAACCATGGGGCAGGGAAAAGAGGAGTACTTCTCAAATGGAGGTCGGAAGTAGAACTGAGGGGAAGAAAGTGGTTTGAAAAACGGAGGGGAGTGGGAAAAGTGATAAGCAGAGCTTAATCAAAAATTCAGCTCGGGGTACCAGAACCCTGCTCCCCTGCGAGGAAAGGCGAATCATAAATGTTTGGCGAGGGGCGTGGCGAAGGGAAAAATATGATGAAAAGGGTTCGCATGAATCAAAGGGACCGTGAAAACATCAAGAGATAGCGTTGAGGAACCCGGCCTCCACTAGTACATCCTAGGAGGCATAGCGGAGGAGGACACCTAGATGTACGGAGGGGAGGAGAGAAGAAAAAAAAGCTGGACAGAGTACAAGATGACCGGAACCAGCCGAGGACCGCGAAATACACGGGGAAAAAAAATAACTAAGCGATCGAATTCGGTCGAGAAGGGGGTGGGTGAAGGCGAACCAAGGAAAAGATGGGGGCAGGAAAAAAAAAAGCCGGCTGCAAAAAAATCGAAAAATAGCTCCCTGAATCACGGGAAAGACGCAAAAAGAGGTCCGTGAGGGGGGTGGTCCAGGCCAGTCTGCTCAAAATGTCAATAGGTCAAACAGGTTCCCTTCTAAGCAAGCCGCCAGTGGCAGAGACGTTATAACGTGACCAGGGGCCGGGGAACAGGCCACCGGGAAGAGAAGAAAACCGCGTTTCCCGCGCAATCATCTAAAACTGGCCAAACAGAAGCTTCTTTCAGGAAAAGTATCGACGAAACTCAGGGCAGGGCTTCAGAAATCAACAGGAAATCTATCGCACGGGGAGAAAAGGAATCCTAGGGGAAGGGAAAGATAAGGTTTCTAATTTAAGTCGATAATAACTCTACGAGCAGGGTATCCTCTCTACACAACAGGGGAGGAGAGTAGAAAGTCTAAAAAAAAGTACAAGAGGTCGAGAAAATCCGGCAAAAAAAATGTCGAACCGACGCGGTCAACCTGAGGATAAGTGATTAGGGAAATATAGAAGAGCAAAATCAGGAGAGATGGCCGAGAGAAGTAGAGTCACCTAATAACAACTGCTCTCCTATGGCAAGACGCGAATGATGCGCTAAAAGGATGGAGTGCTATGCAAGGGGAAGGGGGGAACCAAACTTTTCAGAAAGGGATACCTAGGCACAAGGCTTAAGTGGCTAAAAGGCCATCCCGGGGTAATGCGTGACTATCCAAGGGGGAATGAAGAGATCAAAATGAAAACTCACGGAGGATGGCTAAAGGAAGGGACCTGTGTCAAGTCGAGTGACGTCTTTCGGCAGGAAGGCCCTGCACACCGAACCGCGGGGGGTATGTGTAAGGAGGAAAAAGAGTCGTGAGCAGACATAAAAGCATGTTAAAGAGACGTTCGTCAAATTCTTGTCGATGCAGTCGGAAGTGTTGCGCGGCGAAACGGGGGTGCGAAATCTGTGGTGCGCTGGGCGATTAAACGTCTGGTTAAGATGTCGCACTGGGGGTGCATTCGACGGTGCACACAAGCAATGAGTCCAACAAGGTGGAAGAAGTGAACTAGAAGCCTAAGTGAGATGTGAGGGCACGCTGGGGGGAAAACCGAGAAAGCTGACGCACGCTGAATACTAGGGTCAAGGAAGGCGAAAAAGAAAGAGGAAAAAAGTAAGGCCGGCCGCCGATGGGGAGACTGTAAGGGGGTATCAATGGGTTCTGGACCAACGCGCTGTGCAAACTGATTAGTCAGCGACGTGAGGTGGTCAAGGACAAGAAACGACCGAAGGTGAAGAAAGGCTGCGAGAGGGGCAACGGATACTCACGGGGGGGGTCGCAATTCAAGCCGAGAGCTAACTTCAATGGAGAATCTCGCGAAGAAGCTCGACTTAAAGAATCACGTCAGGGACGGTATCTAACAGCGGGCGTTATGGAGTCCGGGATGGACGCAAGTGGCGAAAGACAAGAGAAAGATTTACATCACTCGAAGAGAGATTCTGGGGGAAAAGCATACAAAAGGCACAGCTTAATTTTGGGACCACGGGGATGGGGACACAAGTCAGATGCTGAAGCAAATGATGTCCGCAAAGAGTGATTAAGTCCATCTCACTATCTGGGCCGGGGGATCGGACGGGCCAATGAGGCAAAAGATCCGACCGAACCAAGAGGAAAAAGCATGAGGGGGAAGCGAAGGAAGGGTTACGCGAGTCATACCTACAACATCAGAGCGGGGGAGTTCAAGCTTTTGTGGAAACTCGTCAGGGGGGTTGTCATCTAGAATTTACATTCCCGACACCCGCTTCCCGAAACGAGGAGGTGTTAGGATTGCAAACAATTAACCAAAGTTGGGGACTCAAGATTGAAAACAAGGCTTCACACGTGCGATAAAGCTGGGAAGCGAAGCGCCCTCCATAGAGTATCTGACCTAAAAAAAAATTTCGATGCATGGGACAGTTTCCCGCACATCAAAGAGCGCGCGTCTAACAAACAAACTTCAAAACGTAAAATTTCGGGGGGGAGAGGCAAAAATGCGCGGGAAAAGATGTGCCATCTGGAACGTTATCAAGAAAAGAGGGGAATCTACGCGCGGGTAGAACTTTTCATGCGGAAGACGTAGGGGCGTGGAGCGAAGTCCTTTCGTGGGGGTGTTACGACGGTAAAATTGGGACATGTGTTACAGTACTTCTAGAAAAATCGCCCCGCGGGTCGGACAAGGGGGCGGTTAGAGTGATACAGGAAGGTACGGGAATCGCACGAATGCTAAAATAGCCCGTGGAGGGGTGAAACCGTGAGAAAAATATCGGGAAGAATAGGCCAGGAAAAAATGCATGATGCAAGGATGTGAGGATTCGGAGGGTTGAGGGAGCAAGGAGCGATCTATACGGAACTCGGATAGGAAAAAACAGGAGCTAACTGAAGGGGGTCACAGGGGAACAAAAGGAAGGGGGGCGAAGTTTGAAGGGCCCCTCTAGTGGTAAGTTACGGGGGATAGGGGGGAAGGCGCGTCGATAGGCGCACCGGGAGCGCTGCAATAATCATTTGGATCAGGGGACACGGAGGTGGGAGAACCGGGCTGGGTCGGGTGAGCATGAACGAGAAAGAAGTTGATGGCGAACTGCGCAGAGTCGATCATAAAGGATATAAAAAATGCGAGATAGGTCGGGGGCCGGAGCGGGAGAACGACGGGAGGTCCTTCAGAAATGGTGAATTAGATATCCTTCGCCGGGGTGACGAACGGGGCATGTGGGGTGGGAAAAGAGATGGGCGGGGGCTTACCGGCAGTCTCCATGCACTAAAAAGGTAGGACTGGTGGTACGACCGTCAAGACTATAATGACAAAAAGAGAAGTGGGAGAGCACGGTGATAAAATACTAATTGCCGTGGCGAGGTAAAGAGTCAGCAAACGTCAGTGTGAAAAAGAACAAAGGTTGTTAGGCATAGCACGAGATTGTGGAAAGGGCACGCCACATACGACGCAGGGACGGCGAAAACGGGTGGAGCTTGTTCGAGGTCGACGGAGCTTGTGGATCGGCAGCCAAGCAGGGCCTGTGGGTTTTATCAAGGTAGGATACTACCTCAGAGGGGAAGTTACGAGGATCGCGGATCGCAGGGCGTGCTGGTGAGAACTGGGGGAATTAACGCTAGCACGCACACCCTGAGGAAAAAAATCACAAAGGGAGGAATCTTGGTCTGAAAAACTAGACCTTGGGATAACAAAAACAGAGGGATCCTGAAAACAGTGAGGGATCCCACGCGGTTAAAGGAGAAAGAGGTGAAAGGTAAGCAGCGGGGTAAATGCGTATAACGGGCAAGTCTTCACGCAAACCGAGGAAGAGACAACATTCCAAGGCGCTGCCGGGGACACTGAAAAGGGAGGTCTCTAGGAGAGGACAGCTGAATGATCTGCAGGAATTGACGGACCATCAGAAGAGGTGTCAGCGGTAAATGTCTATAGTAGTCTACGTTCGCCGGGCGTGTGTTCTCCGGAAGCGGATCCGTAAAAATTTGAGGCAAATATATAGGGGGGAGTCAGAGAGCTAGTTCAGCCCGTCAGGTGTCGTTCACGATCAGGGTTGGTTGGGACAAAAGGCCTAAAAAAGGAGAGGTGGTGGGGAAAATGGTCCCAGGGCGGAGACTAAGGACGGGCGCGAAGCTTCTCAACAAACGAAACGAAAATCAATCACAGGAAGAAAGAAAAAGTTCGAACACTCACCAGGAGTTGTCTCAAAGCAGCAGCCCCCACGTTGAAGAACCCGATCGAAATATCGAGAGAAAATAAGTCCCTCTAGTGGAGAAACTAGCGGGTGGTGACGAAACACCGCATGGAAACGACGCTTCAGGAGAAACCAGGGGCCATGCGAAAATCGCTAGAAAGGAATTCGCAGAGAAGGCCCGGCGAACGCGAAGGGCGATGGTGGGAAAGCAGTTCACGAAAAAACGAAAGACAAAATAGATAAGATTCTATAACTCGCAGACCGCATCAGAATTCACGGCAGCGGGAAGAAGGGGTGAAGCATAACGCTGCATCCAAAACGATCCGGAAAAAATCAGCGCTCATCTCGAGAGACTGCCGACGGCAACCCTAGGGGGAAAGCCCCCGGGGGGGGGGTAACCAAGTCTGGAAAGGGTTGGTAAAAAAAAGACTATGGGGAACACGGCAAGTCACTGCAACGAGTACCGCGGGAACCCAACAAAATTACGTAAACAAGAAAGCAGAATCAGAAGGCCCGAGAACTGCTTCGTGAACCAAGAAACAAGCTATGGAAGTCACCCAGGTATAAAACGGGGGGGGTGGTAGCGAAACTCAAATGGAAGTGAGCAAAGAAAAGGAAGAAAGAGGCACTCTCAAGAGATAGTGAAGTGCC
>Ga0179593_1480926_pt1 | contig 11664 bp, 11 predicted proteins | sample CZODoug2_1_08_16_FD_185931 | JGI IMG/M metagenome (GOLD analysis project Ga0179593, IMG submission 185931) | Vadose zone soil fungal communities from Angelo Coast Range Reserve, California, USA - CZODoug2_1_08_16fungal (PacBio error correction) | ecosystem: Environmental > Terrestrial > Soil >...
GACTCCTAGCTGACGACAGAAGAAGGGAAGTGTTCCTCAACTCATGGTTTTCGGGGGACTAGGAAAAAAGCAAGGCTTCGTGAATCATTGGGAGATGGGCTAAAGCTGCTTCACAGGAAAGAACTAAGCTACGAGACTGCTCTACGTTGGTCTAGGGGTAAAAGTCAGTACTGTGGACTGTACTCGGGGTCACGAGAGGGGACATAGTCTCCGTCTCTAACGGCAAGGGAAGGCACCCTTTATGTATCCAGTAGAAAAGGCTAAAAGATTTATTCTGGGAAGAAGAGAGAGGGGTAGAGTTTCTACTTGCCTCAGTGACTCTACTCCACCGGTGCAGGAAAAGGAAACCGAAGTATCTTCAATTAAGGTCCATAAAGGAGACTTTCCGGGCCGCCTCTCTCAGAGACGACGAGAACCGCTGGTGAGGTAGGAAACGGAGCTTATGACGTAGGTCTCTGCACTATTCAAAGGGCAAGAAGAATCCTCATCTCCAGAGAAGAAGAGGAAGCTAACCATTTCAGGTAAATGTCCGCTGAGGACAGAGACTCACGAAAGCAGCGTGGAGTCTGATACGAGATTCTTGGGCGCGGGTTTTTATCGAATGGTAAAAGGAAAACAGGTAATCTGAAGATGAATCCTCGCAGGGAAAAGAAAGGGATTTCCTGACGTATGACTGAATATTCTGGCAATGACAAACGCTTTGCTGGGAGAAAAACAGAAAAATTCGACAAGGAAGAGAAGACTAACAAACCTTCGATATGTCGGATCAGGGGGAAAAGAGGAGTCAACTGATCCACCAAATCTAAAAAAAGGAAACTCCCTAGAAAAGAGGATCGAATATATCTATCTGGGAAAAGACGGAACGTTGCAAACGTATAGAACCCACGGCAAGCCGTTCGGCCGGAGTCGGACGGACTAGCAACATAAGTGTAACAAGAATCTTCTCCAGGATCAAAAAGGAAGGGGTCGTGTGGGAGACAGACAAGTGACCAAAGCCACCCATCAGAGCCGGGAGGCGAGAATTACCTCTCGGCATAAGAGGGAGAAAAAATCGGCCATGAAAAAGAGGAGCCGAGTTCCTTCGGCGAACGGCAGTCTGAGGGAAAGTGGGAGACCTTCTTTCCTGTCGCGTGCCCTAGCTCGGCCAAGAAAAAAGGTAAATGCGTTCCTCGAGGGGGCAAGCTAGGGTCGGCGAAGGAGGAAAGAAACGCCCAACAGCGGGGCTAGAAACTTCCAAAGAAAAGCGCGAGAGGTGCAAAACGGCTTATTAAAGGATCTTCGAGAAGGGGGCAGCCTAGCAGAACTCGGAGTCCGAAAGGGGAGACCAGTTAATTCGTACCCCTACGCGGAGCTTTCCGCTCACCGCTCTTTCATTAACGAAAAGAAAAAAGGGTGCGAACGGGAGAATATAGCCGCAGAATCGAGCCGCAGAATAGGGGGGAGGGTCAAGGTCTTCAGGACTCGGGGGGAGATTCGATGGGGGTTACGCGGTCCACAGGGCCGTGAGGATCACGAGACCCACTACTACCCTTCAAGGCCAAAAAGTGCTCGCCTATGGATATGCACCTACTTGATGTAGATGACAGCTAAAGACTCCTAGAGGAAGGTTCCAGGGAGGGGAGGGAGAAGGGGATCATAACATCACCTAATGGGCTGATTCAAAGTTGATCAAAAAAAACAAGGCCGAAAAGAAAAAGAAAACCTGGGCTCATCTCGACAAAAAACAAGAGTATGAAAGGGGAAGTATGAGCCACCATGTGAGGACTGCGAAAGGGAACGGACTGCGGGGACGGAGGGGGGTCCGCATTAAACAATGTGAAGGACATTCGTTCGGTGGCTAGAGCCCCCGAAAAAACCGAAAAGAACGACTAGTTAGGTAGAAAATCGTCACCATAATCAGGCAGTAGGACCTCAAGGAGAGCACTCTTGCAGGGGAAGGGGCGGTTTTATACCAGTAGTGTCGCAGACCGAACCTGGACGCGAACAGAAATCTATAAACCCGCGAAACCCCGACACGGAGGTCTTCTAGAGCAGGAAAGTTCTATCGACGGAGGGCTCACCCTAATCAGGGCTCCAGGCGTATGCCCCTAGCGGAAGGGAACTACATCCGCGACGTCGAAACTTTATACCGGGCATAGCAAAATCGCTTGCAGGTCGACGGTGATTCCCAACAGCCAGGCAAGGCAGACGGGAAATCAACGGAAAGCGGCGGAACTTGGGAAAAGGTTTCGGGTATACGATCTTCCGATGCTTGGAGAGGACAGAAATGCCAGGGGGGCCGGGTGAAATACATGTCCTTTAAGTAAAGGGGGTCGTAGGGGGACCCTTTTCAACGGCACGACGGGGCAGAGGTACTTTCGGGATCCACGGAGGGCGCCGGTCTTAATTTCCAGAAGGGGGAGGCCGTGAGGAACCTGGATAGGGAACTCGGGGGCTGGCCCAGAGGGCGATGGCGGTATATCGCCCTTTGGGGAAAAAAACCAAAGGACGAGAAGTGTGATCCAGTAGGAGAAGGGGGGAAAAAAGACCTGTCATGCTGGCTCACGTGGTGACAGTGGGAGGACCTCAACTGATTGCCGTTTTGTGGGAACTATCTGCGAAAGGGTGAATCAGAGCGGCAATGGGAGGAACAGATAGCTCCGGAAGAGAGAGGTTGCTGACCAGGGTAATGGATCAGAGGGGAAGAACACTAGGGGAAAGAAGAAAGAGAGCATGTAAGGTAGAGGGGAGACTCTTTTCGGCCGCCCAAGAAAACAGATGGAGAGTAACGGTCAGATCTCCTTACCATAGGGATAATGAAGAGAATTATTCAGACGTGGGAGGTCAGGGGAGTTTTGCTTCGCTGAAAAATTGAAAAGGCCACTTCGACTCAGGAAGCTAGGGAAAACCGCGGGGCGAGAGGGAACGGGCGGCCGAAGTGCTTCCTTTGGCCTAAATTTTCAGGTCGGCGCAGGGTGAGGGAGGAGGTCTTGAAGAGTGCTGATCCATTACCGTAATCAAAGATCTCCGGGTCTCGAAAACACCAGCGTCTGGGGAGTCAGGAGAGAACTAAGGAGTCGGGAACTGGTTCGATGTTCTCAAAGGACGGTCATGGATCCTAGTCCGGACAGAGAGCAGCAGAACTAAGGAGAAGAAGGACTACCCTACCGAGGGGAAACTTTTAATCTCGAATCCCTGAGGAGAAGATGAGGATAGATCAAAGGGTTTCAGCAAGGGTTCCGAGTAGGATAGTGGAACATCCTCTCCTGAACCAGGAGGGGGATTAGAAGAAGTAACGACGTAACCTGAGATAGGGGGAAGAAGGATGCTCTGGGAGGGTCATCGATAAGGGGAGACTAAATTTTATGCTTTGAAGTAAAGGAGCCGTTCCCGTCATCGGGGAAGTGATTACCATTAGGATCTTCTATCGGAGAAGGAGGCAAAGATCTCTCAAATAGGAGGAAAAGAATTGGACCGAAGTCAGCCTACTCGACAAGAAAAAGGTTCCGAGAGGCTTCTCTCTAAGAAGAGTCTGCAGGGCTGAAACTCTCAAGCATACCGGAGCAGAGAAGAGCAAAAGGAAGCATACTACTCGAAAATAGCCTTAAGAGACTGGGTGGACGACCTCTACTCAAGCCTACTTTAACTTCCGGGACGGGCACAGAAGGATACACATATTAGAATCAAAATAAAAAATCGAAAGGGCCGTAACGGGGGGGCGGATCAAGAAGAGTCAGAACAAGATCGGCGCTCAGTCTTATCTTAAAGCGAAGTCACCTATTGGCACAGGCATTCAAGCGCTGAAGGGAAGAGGCGCCCAGAAAAGGAGCTCCAAAAACTTCCGTTAAAAGTGTAGAGAGGAGAGGGCTACTCTAAGCCGATGGGGAACGACTGAGGATGCTTCTGACCGAACTTTACTTTCCTCTCTGGGGGCAGGAAAGATCAAGGAAGCCTACAATCTACGCGTTCGTCCATGCCAAAGGAGAAGTCTGGAAGAAAGGGCTAGCCAGCGGGTGGGGTTAACTCCAGAGAGGAGAGGTGGGGAAGAAGTTAGCAAAGTTGACGAAAAGGGAAACAAATGGACCTGTCTCATCCCCAAAGAGATCCATTCACTCTTGGCCCTCTGAGCCCTCTTGCAAGGGCGAGGAAGCAAGGCGAAGGTAAACTACATTCCGGAACTATTTAGAACGGAAGAACATAACCAAAAAAAATGTCGAGTCCTTGATCAAGTTGATCGACACGCGATCACACCAAGAACGGCTGAACGCCTATCCAATGATAGCGAGAATAGGACTTTTCAAAGAAAACTGACGCTCTACAGGCACCTTGGGGAGAGAATTTAAAACAAAGGGAAAGAACTGGAGGGGAGGGACTTCGCCTATAGACCTGAAAAGCGCTCAAAGAAGAGCTTGGGCTGAGCAAATCGTAAGACCGAGGGGGGATTAAGGGTCGGAGATACAAAGGTTCTCATCCACTACAGCCATACGACTAGGAGCGCTATACCTCTCTTCATGAGGAAGATAAAAAAGAGTGTGAAATTAAATAAGAGTCGAATTGACTGGGACCGAGGAGAACTTTTCGGTCTAAAGGAGCAAGGCGTTCTGAAACGCTTAACAGCTGCCGGCAATTATCGAGCCCGAAAAAGAAGGGCAGCCAAAACATCATGGAATCGTCTACCCTGAACCAGCCCTAAAGAGTTCCTATCGATAAGAAAAACGTCAGGTTTTGTACTCAAATAGACACCAGAACGAAGGAGGGTTCGGGGGCGCGAAGGTTAATGAGGTAAAGACTCGCGGATGTCGTCCCCTGGCTCGAGTCAATAAAAAGAAAGAGGAACTGCCTGAAGAAGGGAAGCTGCGTTCTTCCTCAACTCACTCAGTCGGTAGAGGAATAAAGCTAGGAGCCTCTCGATTTGATGCTTGGGGGCGAAAAGTTCCATTCGGCGGACGCCAAAGCACAGAATAACCGTACAAGGGAAAAAATGACAGCTGCTCGCCGTCTGCTATGCCTAAGAGTATAGTTTAACTACGAAAGCCCCGGACCTTGGAAAGTGGGGATTTTTCTGGAGGGAGCCGGCATAGCCTAATTTCTCTTCCGGCATGACGAAGAGAGGAAAGGAAGGGGGCAAGAATATGGCGCAGCTCAATGGGCGATTCTCAAACGGAGGAGGGGAAGAAAAGGGAATAGAAGTGCGCCAGACAATTTCCGGAGGACGGGTAATATCGGAAGAAGACCTTCCATTAAAGGCGGCGGGGTGTCCGGGGCACCTGAAGAGCGAAACAAAACACCACTCGCTTACAGGACGGTATAGACGTAGAGCGGCACCGAGAAAGGAACGTCACCCTAAACTGCTTTTCCGGAAGGGTTGCTTAGGGGAGAAGTTACTGGAGAAAGACCGGCGGTCACTCTAATCGGACCAGGGGGGCGCCGGATCTTCTTAAAGGGGGAAACGAGGGGAATAGATCTGCTTCGCAGACTCTCTCAAAACAACGTCTTCCTGTCCCTAGCTTGCTTAGGGGAACGACAGTAACGACATACGCGTCGGGGGGACGACTTCACGGGAATCAAAGCGCCGACCAACGCTGCTTTCAGTGGAGGGAGGCGAAAAGAACCAGGAACTGGTCATCAGTCGTGCTTAAGGCTGTCGGGGACGGGGTGGGGAAAAAATTATATTATTGTCAAAAGAAGAGGTCCTTTCGTCGAGAGAAGAGGAACCGGGTTCCGGAATCTCCGAACGAGCCAGGAAGTAAAAAAAGGAAGTAAGGCCCGTCAACCGTCAACTACTAAATTACTCTCCTTAAATTGACGCAAAAAAAGTCGGGGCTACGCGTAGTAATTTTAAATAAAGAGGGGGCTTTCTTCCGGGCGAGTACGACTAAGCGGGCGGCCTTATGGCGGAGTTGACTGGGGTCGGGCGCCACAAATGACTCCTTATACCAGGACGGAAAAAGGATTAACGAAAAACGTGTCCCTTCTGGAGTCGAGTTTTCAGCGTTTCGGCTCCCGCGAGAGTTGTGGGGAAAAGGTCCCTTTTCTAGGTGGAGTCGGGGGGAGAGAAGTCTCGGACCAGCGAAAAAGACCTGCTTAATAGGCGTGGGGAAAGGGAAGGGGAAACTGTGTCGCACACGTGCAGAACTCGAAGGTTCGGGGGAGGCGGGTCAATTGGCGTTTCAGCCAAAAAAAAAAGATGTCGGAAAAGAACAAGATCTCCAAACTGATAAGGACATCTGGCAAAGGGGGGGAAGCGAGGGCGGCGCGACGGAAGAAAGCTAAACCTAAAGCAAAAAGTCGAAGGAGGGCGGCAGAAAGCTTGGCGGGTCGCCTGAGAAAACACCTTTCCTAAAAGGGGTCGAGAATATTGCCGAAGAAATATGCGGCTGGGGGAAAAGGTCTGAGATTCCGGGATTCACAAACGAGCATCATACGACTTTAAAAGAAAACTTCGGCGAGCGCAGAAACTTGAACTTCCTCTCGGCGATGAGCTGATTGAAAGCCTTTGAGGTGCGCTCCATTAAGCGTTGAAGAAAAAAAAGGGAATAAAAAAAACCCCCTAACCAATCGACCATCTAAACACAGGAGCGAAAAATCCCTACTTTCTTGGCTATCAAGCTCAAAAGGGTGTCCGAAATGGTCGCGTCGTCACAGAGTGTGAAACAGCGAGTCCAAACCGGACATTCTGCGGAAGGCCGCTGGAGGGGTCAAAAAAAGATCTAGCTCGTATGCGTGCACTTTCGAAATTGGTAGGAGGGGAGGAACGCCAACGCTCCGCTGACAGTAACGCAAAGATGGTAACAGGCGGGGGAAAGGTCTCTGTTGAGGCGGCATCTCTCAGGAGGGAAAATATCGGTATATTCGGAAGAACCTGTAGACCTCATGGACTCACCGAGTGCGGCTGGACGCTGAAGTACCGCAAGATTCAGGGGACATGGAAAAGCCTGAACGCCACGCACTCGCTACGAGCTGTCTCGCAAGGTACGACTATTACGCCAAAAGGTTAAACGGAAAGAGGGAGATGCGATGACACCTCGGCGCGCCGACGCAGAAAATTTCAATCGGACAAATTATCTCACGAAAGATGTCGGCGCTCAAAGGCCTATCTCGAGTCTACTCTCCTCATACGTCGCTGAGAAACTTCGCTGCACCGCACGCAATGACCGGAGTCGCCAACGCCAGAGAATTAAAGGTGCTCTCGCGCAAAACCAGCAAGAGGGGGGTACCCGTGGAGGGAATGCTTTCTCTTCAGACGGGAAGGGGGGAATTCCGCAGCGGCCGCAAGCAACCATCAGGCGCAGAAACATGAGACAAGGAAGGAAAACAGCCGTCCTCGCCTCCCACGAAATCGGGGGGGGGGTGAACCGCGCCCAAGAAGGCCGGGGGGTCAAGGTTAGCGAGAAAAAAGACCTGCCTCCTCGCTATCGATCACGCCCTGATGGGGCCGTCGCTTAGGAAAGGGAAAAGAAAACGACACCTGGGGTCTGGAGAAGGAAAAGTCTGAAAAGCAGCCAACTCATACCAGAACCGAACTAGAAGCGAAGAAAGGCGTGTGCGCACGACTGAACCCTTTCATAAGGGGACTAGCGAAAACGAGAGCTATGGGAAAAGACCTACTATCTGACGCTCAACAAGTGCGCACGGCAAGTTGGGCCAAAAAAATCAGGGACGTCGCCATACGCTGAAAAAAAAAACTCGAGACAGGGTAGCCGCGGGGGTTCGGGAAAGAAATCCCGCCGAAGTATAGGATGTCGATGGGTTGGAGAAAACAGGGAAAAGTCATCCACGAACCCATCCGGAAGACCGGGGAAGGAGGAATTCCGGCCTCACTGAATATAAAACTAGGAACTCTGCACCGACCAGGGCGCGCGAAAGAAGGGTAAAAGGACGTCTGGAAGGGGGGAGGGGGCACCGGAAAGAATCGGTTACGGCGCAATGGGGGAGGAAAAAAAGGACTATTGAAGCCGGCAAAAGGGAAAGCCCAGAAAAATCGCCTAAAGACGTTCCCCAGAGGGGAAGGCGAGGGGACAAGGAGAGGGTGACCGAAGACGGGAAGGGGGGGGGGGGGGGGGGGGGGGGGGGGGGGGGTGGGTTGGGGTGTGTGGGGTGGGGTGTCTTGTTTCCCCTCGCCCGACGCCTTTCTTTCTCCTCTTCCCTTGTGACCCCGTTTAAGTAAAAAACTCCGAGTCAGGAAAAATGACTCACCGAAAGGATCACTGGGAATTGCCTCCTATGCCCTGCCCTCTATCCCTCGATCTCCCAGCTCTTCTAGATTCTCCCTCCTGCTTTGTCCTTTCAAAAAAGTCCGAAAAGCTGGAGGAAACCTATCCTTTCTCCCTACGAACAACATTCAAAGAAGCTGTCAAAGAGGAGAGAGAGTTCTTGAGAATCCGCTACTAACTCTACTCGGATTGCGGGGAAGTATCACCTGCGCAAGGCCCGGGCATCACCTTGCGCTCTGCAAGGGGGACGGCCTAGAGGAGAAAAGAACATTGAAGGAAGGCCGGGAGATTGCTCGCTTCACCTGGGAAGAACTCACACAAAAGAGGAGATATCTATATGAGAAGCTATAAACCTGCCTCCTGCATGGAAGGATCTCTAAGGAAGAGCGGCTGGGGCGTGATGCACGGCCTGGTATACCCAAAAAAAAAAAATTCGGGGATCGTGAGCGGGGAAATGGGGGGAAGAGCAAAACGCCTCGGCGAGCAGCAGGCTGGGATTGAGGGTCGTATGGGGAGAACGGGTGAAACTTTGTGTCGAACAGAACTTGAGGGCAATAGAGACTATCCAGTAGGAAAGTGCGCCTACGGCGTCTTCGGTACGTCAGGGCTAAGGCGGGATAGATGAATTCTCAACCCTCTCCCTGCATTCCTTCCCTAGCTGCCAGAGGCTTCTGAGGATACTACTCGCAAGAAGGTCGGGGAAATACTGAAAAAGTACCCGGAATAGGTCTCAACGCGGAATCTTGACTAGGCGTAAAATCCATGAAACAGGGCACATCTCAAAATCTGCAAGATGCGACTGTGAGGGTAGACGAGCGAGGCATGCGTTTATGGCAATTGGGAAGCGAATACTGTTTCCTTGAACAGTAGAAGGCCGTCCGGAATGGCGATATTAAAAAGGCATACCTGCACTACACTTCAACATGCGCTCAGGGAAACAATTGGACCTTTGGAAAACCGGCTCCGCGTCGTACGAAGGAGAGTCGAGTGAGCACGTAGCTGTATGTCTAGCGCCTGAACTCGGGGAACGGGCCTTTATGACACCTTGGGAGGTCGCAAACAAATCTGAATGGAGACAGTTCGGAACGATGGGAGTAGACGCTTTTGGTGGGCTGCAGAGTGTTTCAGGCAACTTCAGATTCGAAAGGGATTGTGGGGTGATCCTTGGGCGACAGGGGAGGAAGCATTCAGAAGAGGTCCCGGCATAGCTCTCGGGGAGGGGGCTATGGGCTACCAGATCAGCAGGGTCGCAAAACACTATTGAAACATATCACTACCGAAGTCAGGGGTATTAGGTTCGTGTATGGAGAAAAACATCGTGGTCGTAGTCTGCAGGAAAATCGTTCAAATGAGGGAAGGAATGCGGTGGAATAAGCGAGTAGAGCTGCCGTGTTCGGGTCCCGGCTCTAACAACCGGGTGAGAGATGAGCACGAGGGCGAAAGGCACAAAGGGAGTCGGGAAAAAGCCGTAGGAATTTCCATAAATGGGGGCGATGGAGGAGAATTATTGGAAAAAGGCTGAAAGTGCGTAACGTCCCGACATCGAAGCAGAATCAAGCGAGGGACGCAAAACCAAATCACATCGGAGAGGACGGAGGAGGCGAAGGAACGCCAAAGCTGGGGAAGGCCGACGGATTGACTCAAGCCTTCGGGAGAAGGCGCAGTCATTCCCGCAGGGTACGAGCCGTCAGAAATTAACCGACTCAGGAGAGGCTCCAAGGGAACAGGGGGGGATCATGGAGAGGAAAAAGGGGTCCTTCAAATTGTAGACTCGGGATCATAATCGGAGTCACCAGGAGCCCCGGCAGGGAAAAAACGAAAAATGGAGCAGTAAACGCGTAAGAAGGCTCTTTCGCGTATTGAGCCGTTGCAAGATCTAGAACGAATGGTATTCTGAACGGAAGCCGGCCGACGCTTCTCAGCGTCTCCGCCCTCGTGAGGTAAGGAAGTGGTCAAGGAGCCGGGCAGGTTCTTTGGGCGTAGCCGATTAGGGGGGGAAGGGGATTTAGGAAAGAGACGCTCGCCGCTCTGTTAAGATATTGCGTCGCTCAAGAGGGCGGGAAAAGGAACGCAATACCAGGAGATTTCTCTCGGGAAGAAACTCAGACGCGCAAAGACCAGGTGGACGAGAAAGAGGACGATGAACCTAGGGGCGTCTCGGGTAAGACGGAAGAGAGCCCGAGCACAACTAGAAAAAATTTCCGGAAAAAGGGGAAGAGAGCTCAGGAAAGAAATAACGCCTACCATATGGGGAGATATGAGGAGGATTTCAGGGATGACTGCCATAAAAACACATGACTTCATCTCAGCAAATTCTGCAAAAACGGTCCATCTCAAAATCTCGTACGAAAGGATAAATGACGAGGGAAAGCCTGTTTAGAGCTTCGCCTGATGAGAAGGACGGGGTGACAGAAAAAATCCTCATCCCCAGAGACCAAACCATGGAGGGAACCAGTGAGAAAGACTCCCGCACGATCATCAGGGGGAAGGGGGCCAGCAAACGATCTTCCCTTTGCATTTGAAAGGTTAGAGAAAAAGAACGCAAGCGGGGCCTCCTCCGAGACTGCACAAAGACGAGATCCTTACAGCGGGAAGGAACAAAAAGGGCTGCGACTAGGAAAAAGGGTCGACATCTCAACAAAATTCGCGAGTTCGTGTCAGGCGCACCAGCAAAACACGACACCGGTCAGCACCTGCCTGCTCGCAGAGGGAAAGTTCCGAACGCAAGGGAGGGGGACTTGCTCAAAGGGGATAAAAGATTCAAAAGGCGAGACGTAGCCTATACTCAGAAAACGCGAGCAAAAGTACGCAACATTCCCGACGGGATCAAGGAGGGGTGCGCCCGACAAGGCAGAAACAACGGCGAGTCTGGAACCGCAAACCGAATCTAAAAGCTTGCAAGTAATAGAAAACTGTTTCCTGCTCTAAAAGAAGTCCGGCGAGGCGCCTTCGGGGAAGGCCCTACAGAGAGGGAAAGTTTGAACTGCAGGGGCTTCGAGAGGGAAAGGGAACCCTACATTCTAGAGGCAGGCCAGAGCTGACAAATCACTACAGAGGGGATACTCAAGTGAAGAAAAATACAGGAAATCTACTTGGTGACGCACTCGAACGAGATGGCAAAGGGAACCGGATACCTTTAGTGCCAGGCCAGAAAGAAACGGTTTCTTTAACAGAAGGGGCCTGCCTCTCTTGGGAGACCTGGAAATCCGAGCGCCATCTTCACGCCGCTTCTATAGAGAAGAAGAGCGTCAAGGAATCGACCGAGGTGGACGGGCGACGGCCGACTTGAGGGAGGGGGGGGACGTCCGGCAAACTAACCCGCCAATGCAAAGACTCTCCTAGGAGGGTCTATGCACGACGGCTTCTCGACGAAAATACTACCTCGAAGAAGTTAATCTGGCGGGTCCAAAACGATTGCGTAAATGCAATGGACTGAAGGAGGGGGGATCTTCCATACAGGCAGCGAAAGTAA
>Ga0179593_1554175_pt1 | contig 11664 bp, 9 predicted proteins | sample CZODoug2_1_08_16_FD_185931 | JGI IMG/M metagenome (GOLD analysis project Ga0179593, IMG submission 185931) | Vadose zone soil fungal communities from Angelo Coast Range Reserve, California, USA - CZODoug2_1_08_16fungal (PacBio error correction) | ecosystem: Environmental > Terrestrial > Soil >...
CTTATGACTCGTGGGGGTCACAACACCGGGAGGCGAATGTTGCTGAAAGAATGAGGAGACCTTTGGGGCAAGAAAACGTTGCATATCTATTCCTCGCGCATAATCATACGACCGGTCGAGAGAGGCGGCGCCACGACGGCGGGAGGGGAAGAGAAAAGACGTGGGAAGGAGCTGCTCAAGTGCTCGACATAACGGAAGTCACCTCCCCGACGCACGCAGGGGGAACCGGGGTGGGGTAGTGACTATCTCACCACTTCATGCTGACAGCGGGAGGGTGGATTGGGACAGCGTGACATCACTCAATCAGCAGCACAAAAACACTGGGCAACCAGGCAAGGGGAGGGTCTAGTTCAATTATCTGAGGCTTGCCTCAGGCAGCAAAAGGAGAACCCTAGCGGAAGAGAAGGGGACGTAAAAAAGAAGACGACCCGTCAATAACACCGCCCGAAAGCAGCATCACTAATATATCGAACACGACCCCCCCTAGCAGAAGCTGCTCCAAATACGCATTCCTCGCGAGCCTCAATATAAACAAAAAAACCAGGACCAGGCACCGATAACCCATCAAAAAACAAAACACACAACAGAGAAGGGGGGAAGAACGCCACTCAGCACCCAAATAACCGGCTAGCAAGAGCACATGGAGAAAGGACCGCCAAGACTTTAAGACTAGACACCCTTAGCCTTCATAGAAAACACATTCAGCGGGAGGAAAATAGAAGGGGAGACACCATCGCGGGAGGGAGTCTTATGTAATTGTAAACGGAGGCTTATGGGGCTAATGGAGCCAGAAGAGCATGTCTTCACTTTGGGAAGTCGCAAGGAAGCGAAAGAATTCATGACGGCAGGGGGGATAAAATGATCATGTTCTTTCCGAAATTTACTAGCAAGAAAGCTCTCACCGTTGTATCCAAAAAAAGTGGAAAGTATTAATGAGAGTAGCGAGAGTGAAAAAGATTGGGAGAGCGCCGAAGTCTACCAGCCTTCGCCATTGGAAGAAAGAGAGACTATCGAGGGGAATATAGGAAGCGGGTTCCCTGGCCAGGTGAAATGTCATTGACTAAAGCGCTCAATGACTAATACGGGAAGAGCCAAACTCCACCCCGCGTGAGCGCCGCTCCCTTCTAGAGTTCAACGAAAAAGGGAGATTCAAGTGGCCTTATTAAAACATGAAGTCTCCTGTTGGCGGCCGCAACTCTACCGGAAAAGCAAGATATGGTGGGGATAAGGGGTCGATTTTGGGTCCGGAGTGGAGGTAAGGATTAGTGTCCGTTGGTGGATAGGGGGGGGGGATCAACAGACTCGGGGGTTGGGGCTGGAATAAGGTATGCATATTGAGGTGGTTTGTTCCGATACTTGTGAGTCGGGGGGAGGATAGGACCATATAGGCCTCGAACTTAGGAGGCCTGGGGCAGAAGGAGGATAAAAAGGTCAAGGTTCCTGACATAGCCGGCAGCAGGGGTAGAAAAGGGGCTGGGTGGGGTGCTTCGATAACCGAGGAGGAGTTGGACGTGGAAAAAAGGCTGTCGGGGCCTTGGGGAGGGTATTGGGGCTCAGAAGATGAGAGAGTTCAATTTGGGGGAGGAAGTCTTCATAATTTACACATTTACGGGAAGGGTTTTTGTCGGTTGCGGCTCGCAGGCCATGAGAAACCGGACGGGGGGGGTAGATCATCCCCATACAAAACTGAGCAAATTCAAGGAAAAGGGTTTATTGAAATGGACGTTGCCTAAAACCCTTGCGTTCCGTATTCGTGGGAAAGCTCAATCTGTGCCAAACGTCGCGGTCGCCGCTAGAAAAAATTTAATCTCATAGGCTGACCAACCACCTCGGGTCTGCGCAGAAATCCTAATTGGACCCAAAAGTCGTGGGGGAACTCGTCGGAAGTCGGGAGTTGTGACAGAGGAACGACAACCCCCGCTGATTTCGAAGAATCAGTCTGAGGGGCCCAAAGAATCTGCGGACTATCAGAGTCTCTACGAACAAGAAACGAAGAAAATGAAATCAAGCGGACGGTGGGCCAGCGTCTTCGGGGAAGAGGGGTGTTGGCGGGCATCACTACCAAGACTAGGAACGACAGAACACACAAATTTGGCGAACAGGCAAGACGAACCGACAAACCGTGAAAAGCTGAGAAAGGGGTTCACTGGTAGGAAAAGACCAGCGGCAACATAGGACCGTCGGTCTCGGCAAAGACAGGACGACGGTAGAAAAAGTGGGCAAACAAAAAAGTTAGAATGGCGCAAAAAGGGCGCGGGATGGGGCTGCAGCGAGGGGGAAAGGCGAGCGAAACGAGGGGGGAGGTGAAGATAAGGTGGGGAGCCATTATTCTACGGCAGTCGAACTCGCTCATGGCGGAAAATACCTCAGAAATCAAGCCCGGCTTTAAGGGAAAAGAAAACTGGTATGAGAATAACCCGAACAAAACCTCATCTCTCAGCCAAGAAGGACATTCTAGCGAACTAGGTGGCCTGGGAGAAACCGTTCAGAATACGTAGAGAGGGAATGGAGTCCTAATAAGAAAAGAGACCGCCCCTCAATCATTGTGGGTACAAAGGGGCCCTGTTGAGAAATTATAGGGGGGGACCACAACGGAATAACCTCAGGCGGGACGAAAAGAGGAATATCCAAACCCCGCACACAAAAAACCAAGCATAAAAAGACTTCTTCGAGTTAACTGGAAAAAGCTCAGCACCAACAAAACCCCAATGGTCAAGCAAGTGGCGCAATCATCTAACTCGCTGCTAGAAGAGAGCGTCGGCATCAAAATTAAAAGGAGTCAAAAAACAGGGAGACACCGCACCCCCGCAGGGTGAATGCCTCAATCAAAAAGGCCAAGGTGACAAGGAAAACTTCCATGGACCGGCATCCGTACGGACGCGAATAACCAACTCTTGTACTACATGAGGAAAAATGGACTAACTGGCTCGAAGGAGCATATCAAAAAGAACTGAAGACTCTGACGCTCATATGCTACGATCTGCCTCCCGCGCCTGGAGGAATGGCTAAAAGGAAGCCTTCGTGCCGGAGGTGAGTCAAAAAAATGCGTCAGGATTTTCCCTGCAGATGGGGGGAGAGGGCGCAGGCCCAGGGGAAGAAAATAGACTAAAGAGGGGGACGCCAGCTTTCGGAAAACTCCGCAAAAACACAAAGAAAAAAGAAAAGAGACGAGACAAGGGGTCGACCCTGGTATTTTCAAGAGATGCTATCGGGTCTTCGGGAGCCTTGATACGGGAATTAATAAGGAAACAACTCAGATTGTTTCACCAACGGCTTGGGTAGAACAGAGGTCCGACTAGGGGAGATTCCTGCTCTAGAGGCTCTCTTAACAAATAACACGGCAACCCACAGGTTCTTAAACATAAGCGAAGGAAAGCGAACCACGTAGGCCTCGGGAACGCTACAAGAATGAGATACCTCCGAAGTTAGCAAGGCGACAAGAAGAAGGGACGGTGCTTACAACGATAAAAATTAAAACGACCCCCCTTCTTGGGTCATGGGGGGGGGGGGGTGAGGGCCGCATAGGGAATCGGGAGACCTGAAAAAAACCCAAAGGTGTCCAGCTCGCTAAAGCATTAGGGGGTTCATGTTGACTAGCAGACACACCCAACCCAAAAGGTGTATGTGGCAAAAGTTTTATCGGGTGACAGAGAGAGAAGAAGTCCTCGCTAGTCTTCTAAGAAGATATGATCAGAGAACGTGCGCGCCGTGCAGGAGTAGATCCGGAAGAGGTCGGCACTGGGAGTTGATCAGAAAGAGCGCATCCCACGCACTCATTAAAGGAGAATCTGGTGGGCAGGCACCGGACGACGATTCAAGGACGCGAGGCTGGGAGTAGGACCTCGACCATTTTCGAGGGAGGGGAGAACACGAATCTCTCTTCGTGGAACGGGGCAGACAAACACCGCTATAGTCGGAGAGGGAGGGAAAAACCAGAATACGTCCGGCAGAATTGAAGTGGGTCGCCTGTTTTCCGGAGGAAAATGTGAGCAATAGGACGAGGGTATCTGTGAATAATTCGTCCTCACCAGGGAAAGCTCTCTCGAAAAAAAACCGAAGGGGGGGGGGGGGGGAAAATAATAGATGGACTGAGGGACACGGGGTGTAACCAACAGAAGATCAGGCTGTCTAACGTGAAGAACGTAAGCGAAGAAGTCATAGGCTTCGGAAATGAGCGCCGAGAATTAAGACTAGGGTGGCGCTATGGGCGAGAGGGAGGGTGGTTCTGAAAGATAAAAGAAGAAAACTTCTGACATTGAGTCGGGTCATTCCATACTACCTCATCTAAGGAAGAGAGGTAATAATCGTTTTTGAGGTGCGGCATCTTATACTTTTAATTGGACCGAGGAAAAAACACGAAGGGGGAGAAGGAAACTGACAAAAGGGAAGGGTTTTGATTCGGACAGCGATATCCGAAAGCTCACGGGTCGGACTAGTAAAGGTTGGATTCACACACCTGGGCAACGAACGCTCACATTCTAGAATCTGACTACCGGAGGAAGAAAGGAAAAAAAACTAACTGGGACCCCAACGCAAACCTCCCTCAAAAATATTTTTATTACAGGCTGCACCTCTCTAATATCGAAAAGAATAAAGGTGGTGAGGAGGCACGGGCGGGTGATTTGTTGCTGAAGACTGGGAAGATCACTCAATCGGGCTTGTCAGAAAAAAAACCGATTGATGTACAAAGAAGTGGGTTTTGAGTTGAGTGGACAGTTGAAGTGGTGCCGGGAAAAGAGAAGGATGCCTGTCGTTAACGCCTTATCTTTCAGCCGGTATAAAAAAGGCATCTGGACGTCCTGCGATGATAAAACGTAACAGAAGAACCAGCCACGAACTCGTACAACCAAAAAACACTTTTCGGGGAAGATTACGACTTTACGCGCAATTGCTCATCGTAACATCGACGGGGCAAGCCGACGACAGAGTCTGAACCATATGAAGGTCTCCCACTCGCGTCGAATACCAAAAGCAACAACCCGGGGGGGGACAAAACTTAATACATATCCCCAACTTGACCGGAGCCTCACGCCTAGACCGATAAAAACGAGCAACAACCCTCCCTCGCAAACAAAAGCAGGACCACCCCCTTCTACAGCCCAAGAGGGGCGTGGGGGAGAAGCGGAGAGATGGATTGGTGCTTTCTGGGGTGTGGGAATTGGAAGCTGTCCTCCTTCGCCGGTCTAGATACTGGGGGGAGGCGCCGGGGCAGCGCCGGGAACAAAGGACAAAAAGAAAGAGGAGTCACTTGGGGGGAGGGGGAAGCCAGTAATCAGGCAACGAAGTATCGATCGTAAAAGCTAAAATCGGAAGACCAGCGAGCCGGTTCGGATTAAGGTAATCTAACCGACAGGAGAGATTGAAGTCTAGGGGGGAGGGAGAAGGGAGGGAGACATCTAAGAGTAATTCGAAAACGCAGACGGGCTTTGTTCCAGAGCTGGCGGAAATACTAGCTGGGGAAAGAGAGCCCTCGCCGAGGATTTATGGAGCGGGGGATAAAAGGAAAGGCGAGGAAGAACCTGAAATAGTTATTTCCGCTTCTGAACCGGTGGGAAGGGCTAGAACTGAAGGCAGGGGTGGATAAACTGAGATTGTGGTCCGAACGCGGAAGAAGTCACTTAGAGAGTCCGGTTGTAATAGAGGGGTGTAGGGAACGTGGCGGAGAGGCACCTGGGTCTTGCGTTGTGGAGAAACCGTACAAACAGAACGCTCTCGGTTGCGGCCAACACCGGCGCGCACGAGGCTGTACTAAGGGGATCCAGAAAATAGGCTCTGACTCGGCCTAAGTTTTTCGAAGTGCACTGTTCCGGGAAAAGGGCCAGCCGGCAGCTCGGGTCAGCGAGGCGGAGGGAGCTCGGAGAATTATTGGTGAATGGGGACGGTTAAGTGGCTGGGGAGCGTTGCGAGGTAATGAGACGTCCATCGTAGAGAGAACGGTGGCAGATCAGGGTACACACACGTTGAGCGCACTTAAAAATGAGATGGCTCCAAAGGGAGGGGGCATCTGGGAAATATTGAAAGACCAAAGACTCAGCGAGGAGGACCAAGTAAAGGGTTGGCCATGGGGGAGTTGTATCAAAGAGCTTCGCGACATATGAAGAAAAAGACATCAGAAAAGAGCGTGGGGGCACACAGTAAATAAAGTGCCGAGATTAACAAATGGGGAACTTCAGCAGGTCTCTTCATACCACGAGGGTCTGATTTCCGCCTGCGAAATATTAGTCCAAAAGGAGGTATCAGTTCGGAAGAGGTCCTTCTTTGTAGTTCACTAGGACTAACACCACGATAGGGAAGGGGAACGTCCTGCATGCGGCCCAGCAGATGGAAAGATCGAAACCACCATGCAAAACGGGGGGATGGGTCAATATCGATGATAAAACTCGAAGAGGTTGGACCGCTGAAAAATCGTCGAAAGTGGTGGTAACTGGAAAAAACCTCAAGCCGAAAATAGGGAAAAAGAGCTTGGGGAGAACTCTCGGTCTATCGGTGCGAATCACCGAGTGGGTTTGAAGAGAAGTACCGGATTCGGGGGGGGGTAATCCGCGACAAGAGCCTATTGTATGGACAATATGAAAACTCTCTGACTAGGAAAAGCAGCGCGGGTAAATACATAAGCCTGGCATAGCAGGGTGGCAGGGAATGGCGCCGGAGAAGCGGTGCTTTAGGGGTCCTTTTCTCTCGGTCCGCGCCAGACATGCGGCCGTCAGACTTAAGGGTGGAAGGAGATAGACTGGAGAGGCCAAGATGCAAGTGGTGCGCCATCAAAATGTCTGGGATTACATATGAACAATTCGCATCACACGGCGGAACCGGACAGTACCTGGTATGAATACCAAATAGGGAAGCTAAAAAACACGGTCCTGAGGGCCAGGCCGGGGGGTTGGTAGATGCCGCTACTTTAGAGGGGTTGTGACTGAGTACTCGTATTTCTGAGGGGAAACTTATCCTGGGGCTGGGGGAGGGACTTTAACATATCGAGCCGTGGAGAGATTGCCGGTATCCACAACGCAAAGAAACTATGCTTCTCGGTATTGAATAGAAAAATCTAGATTGTAAAGTAAGACCATTATCGAAACGGATGAGGAGGAGTCTGACCTAGTTGGGTCCAGGGGAGCGCGAAGGAAAAAGGGCGGTCCGAGTAAATGGGGGAAGAGGAAAATCATCTAACCTACGTGCCGGGATATCTGGCTAATGCTACCGTCCTTTTGAAGGGGTCGCCCCTCTGCGAGGGGGTGTCTGAGAGTAGAAGGAAATGACGATTAAAAAAAGACTGAAAAGAACGCTGTCCTAGTAACCCGCGAAAAGGGAAGGACAAGTCAGTAAAGTGAAAGATCTGGGGGCCGACGCAAAAGGGAACTGATCCAGAAAATGGACCTAGAAGCATCCGGCGAATCTGCTGTAAGGAGGGAGGAGTAGACCGGAAGGCATCTGATGGAAGAGAAACGAGACGGAATGCCGGGAGCGTCCTGCGGCGGAAGTAGAAGGCAAGAAAGCCTTTACTTACCGCTCGAGGGAAGTGGAAGTTTTCAACGTTCTATAGGAAAGGAGAGTTCAAAGCAAAAAAAGCCGACGGCAGCACGGAAGCTTGACGCTAGGCAGCCGGATCAAGCACCGGGGAGAATCTCAGGACTATGGTGGGATGTCAGAAGCCTTATATTTGGCAAGCGCTGGAAACTGAGAGGTAGACTATAAAAGGACGACGACTTAAAAAAACCCAACAGCCCGAGTTCAAAAAAACGGATGGCAAGAAAGAAGGGTGCAAGGATATTCAATCTTCCCGCGCGATATTACTCTCGTACTTCAAGGACGAGTTCAAAAATGGGAGAAGGAAAGGGCGATGCTGGAAATCGATGTAACCGGAAAGAAATGAATGAATAGTAAGGGTTAGAGGTGTGCCTGCCGGATGTTTCCATCTTGCCGATAAAAGTGCCAAACAAAACAAAGTGGAGGGGAAAGGTTGGGTTAAAGAAAAAACGATTGCAGGGATGTCACACATCGAAGAATGAACCCAACAACCCCCCTTGCCGGGCACGCTACGCATGAAAATAGGGGGTGCGCTTACGAGAAACCCAACTGTCCTCCAACTCGAGAGGGGATGTGAGACAGGGTCGGTCGACGCAAGGAAAGCCTAATAGAACTGCTAGGATATCCTCTCGAAGCAAGAATCTCCTCCGTTCGAGCGAATCGCAAGGGGGAGGTAAGACGTCTGGTAAAGATTTTGAAAAAAAATCACAAGAACGAAATCATCTACCGCCGCGAGGAGTCCCTGCAACCGGAGAAAACTCCAGGGCAGAGAGGGGGCGTCGAGATTTCAAGTGAATCTGCCAAGGGAGGGGAAGGGGCAGGGCCCTGAATCTAGAAGGACTGAGGTACGGCAACACCGGAGAGTCGCAAGGTCGACACCATCGCCGACGTGCACGAGCCTCCTGATCGCGCGGAGGACTGTTCGTTCGCCAAGAGCGAGTCGTTGTTCACCGGAAGCAGGGTCCCATCGATGCAACAACAACAAAGAGGATGAAATGAGAAGGGGTGACGCAGAAGCGAAGCCGGGGGACGAACGGGGCGCGACAAAGCGAGCAGAGGCATTACTTCTATGGGGCGAAAGGAGAATCCTGGTGTGTACCGAACCGGAAGGAAGAACTAGATCGGGGGGAGTAGCGCGTAGTGAGGGCGAACTCCACTCACCGCGCGGGGTTATCTGGTGTGGGTGAAGGGGGAAGCATCACCTTACAAAGGTGAAGAGGAGGGGGAATAATTAGGATATAGGAAAGTAGATATAACGTGGGAGAAAAAGAGAGGAGGAGGAATACGGCTCTGACTGACGGCGTCTTCTCAAGAGAAAGTCGAGTGGGAGGGAGAACGTGTAAACTGGAGGCTATAGCGTCCTTGAAAAGAACTATACCTGTGGCCGTGCCCGCTATGAAAGGGGGAGGGGGGGTTGAGGAGCGAATCTCAACCAATAAGGGAGGCGGATCACTCTTACGGGGTGGGTCCATGACGGAGGAGGTTAAAATAAAAATCTGCGGGGCAAAAACACCAAAAGGGACCAGAATGAACACGAGGGGGGGGGTCTCATAGGGTTTATCGTGAGATGGGAATACGACGGAGGCAGGATAGTCAAACCTAACCAGTCTGGGGGCAAGGTAGACAAATAAGATTGGGGGGGCCTCAGATATAATGTGCAGACCTTTAATGAATGGAATCAAGTTTCACACTCATGTGGGCGAATGACTTGAGGGCCAGTGCGTCATAGACTATCGGAAAAGAAAAAATAAGCTTCAAATGAGAGAAGCAATAGGAAATAGTTTGGGGCCGCTTAAGGAATTGATGAGTGCCTTGATCCCAGGTAGATATAGAACTTCTCTATCCACAGATTGCAAAAGAGTCCGGAAAGCACGAAAGAGGGGGAGGGTGAATGGAATACGGAAGCAGGGGGACCAAATTAGGGCTTGCTGGCGTCGATTCAAGTGGGCCTATAGGAATTTATCATGTGAAGAAAACCTGTCCTTCAGACGCCGGGGTGGACTGCATGCCTAAGGGGAAGCCTTGGCCGACGGGGGATCAGAAAAAGAGTAGCCCCTGTGTAAACACCATGGCCCAAAGCAAGAAACGAGGTTATAGGATAATAAGTATTAATGAGAAAATGAAAAAGGGGACTGGGGGGACTTCAAAGAGGGGGGGGGATAAGAGTCAAGACCAGCGCCTGCCCGTGGGAAGAGGGGTCACGAAAAACAACATCTCTCATAGTACACTTGGGACCGGCCAGAGCTTGTGCGAATCGAAACAAACGGGAAAAGAATTGAGACAAAAAAAAAGCAAGAAAGATGTAGGCCAGACCCGGGAAAAAAGGGACGGCGACGAAAGGACTCATCGGCAACGGGCTCTCCTTGTGCCTGGAACCATTTCCGATGAAGCGCGACCTGGGGGGGAGAGTGGGGGGGGAGGGAAAAGACAAATCCGAAAAATCTTGATAATCAAGAGCCTTGTGTGTAAGAAAAAAAAGATCTGTTTGAACAGCTGGGAGGACCACTCCTTATTCTGGCCGTTGGTGGGGAAAGAAAAATTTCTAAAGCACACAGAACAGTGTTGGTGTCAGTCGGGAAAACGGCGGAAAAGATGCCCGCCTCTCTAATCGGTATCGAAGAAGTTCTCTACCTATATCTCCAAAGGTCCAGGAATCGGCAGTAGAAGGAAGGGGGGACGCGCCGACAGAGAAAGGGCAGGGGGCCCTCATCACCAGTACTTGACTGCGGAAAGGAGCACCAAGGGGCGGCACGCTAAGGCGTATTCAAAATTGGCGGAAGAGAGAACCTCATGGGGCAAAAAACACTTTGAGAAAAGACAGAGCGCGCGCGCCATGACACCGGGAAAGACGCCCCATCAAAGCGGAGCAAGCCCTGAAAAGGGGAAAGGTCGGGTGGTAACCTCCTTAGCGCGGCGGGTCAGGGGGATCGAAAAGCTGAAATGCTTGTTGCCGGGACAGGTGGTGGGAAAGTACCAAGGGAAAATGACGCATCATATCCCGGACAAAAAAGCGGGGGAAGAGGAAAAAAAGGCAGCGGATGTTGCTCAAAAAAAGAAGAGTAAGGATAGTCGGGAAGTGATGAGGGCCTCACCCCCGGGGAGGGGAAAGTCAAGCAGCCAAAGTTGAATACTATCTCTCAAAAAAAAATGGGAAAAGAAGATCGAAAAAAAACTCTCGTGAGAAAAAAAGAAGTCGGGGGGGGAAGCCTCTTGCAATCAAACGCGGAAATAAATCACTAGAGGGGGGGGGAATCCACATGTCTGGGCGACGAAAAACACCTGAGGGGTTTCATCCGCGAACAGAAGCTTCAAGGGGGTGGTACGAGAAAAAAAAGGGTCCGGCACAAAAATCCAGACGAAGACTGCAACCGAGCTATGAAAAACCGACAGGGAAAACCTTTCATTAGGTGACGCCGGGGAAGAGGGGGGGGAGGGGGGATGGGTCTTTCAACACGGGGAAAGATAGGAGAGAGGGGGGGAAGAGGAAAACGAGTTAAGCTCAACTTGGAGCCTTGAAGAAAGAAAAAATATAGGAGAAGATCGAGTATCTGTGGGGGGGGTGTGGGGGCGAAGGGGGAGGCGCAAGATCTGAAGGGAATCCCGGGGGCGTTACTGTAATCAAAACAGAGACCTAGACTCAATACGCTAGCAGGCGGAAAGGTACAGGATGTTAAAGGAGGGAGGCAAAAAAAAAAAATAAAAACCGAATAAAAGGCTGAAGAGAATCGGTAGCGCTCTACAGCCTCGGGGAGTAAAATAGAGAAGTTTGACGCGAAAGGGGGATTTATCCACAATTCAGAAACCTAAGAGTGGAAGAAGGCTTCCTAGAAAACATACGGTAAAAAAATCGGGAGAGAGATTAGGATGATTTTCGTCCAAGAGGAAAGTAACCCATCACGAGAAATGTTAGAGGTGCCAGTCAGCATAAATCTTGAAACCTATATCATTAGGTCGTCGGAAGCTGTAAGGAGAAGAAAAATCCATAAATGGAAATAGGGCTCTATCAAGCTCGAAGGGAACGAGGAACTCCACGTGAACGCACAGAATGATTACACCTCATAGGGGGTCAAAGATACAATGAAAAAGAAACGGAAACAGAAGCAAGCGCCTTAAAAACTTAGAAGAGGAAGTCTTGACTAA
>Ga0179593_1635474_pt1 | contig 11664 bp, 13 predicted proteins | sample CZODoug2_1_08_16_FD_185931 | JGI IMG/M metagenome (GOLD analysis project Ga0179593, IMG submission 185931) | Vadose zone soil fungal communities from Angelo Coast Range Reserve, California, USA - CZODoug2_1_08_16fungal (PacBio error correction) | ecosystem: Environmental > Terrestrial > Soil >...
GGCGTAAACCTAATTTCCGAAAAAGACAGTGTCCAGGAGCTTTCACAAACCTTAGAGAAATTAAAATGAGAACTACTAAAGAGTGGAACAATCCTTTCATCTGAGAAGGGAACGTCGATTCAAGGATGACGGTTAGGTGTTTTAAACAACTGAAGAGATGATTAAGGAAAAAGGGAGCTTTTCTGGCCGTTTCCTTTTTCCCAGAAGAGGAAGTTCCTAGGAAACCTGAACTCCGCCTTCCTCACTCGAATAGGAGGTTAGCGAGGAAACTTGGGAAAGCTGCCGAACGGCGGGGAAATGACCGAGCGAGTCCATTCGCACGGGGGGATAGATCCCAAGCTGGCTAAATAAGATGAAGGAAGAAGGGGACAAAATCTGAGGCGGGGAACGAAAAAAGCCTGCTCCGGCGTCGACGCACACGAGGGGAATGGGGGAGAACTTGCGCAAGGAATGATGGGGACCTGTCGGGGCCGGGTGCGGGGAGAATGGTTCCAAACCACGCAGGAGCGGGCGATGGTTGGAAAGAGGGAGTCGGAAAATCTAACTTGTTGAAAAAAGAGGACTTAAATATCGGTACCGAAAAAAGAAAAAAAAAAAAGGAAAAATCTACTTCTTTGTGGGTAGGATCCAGCATTCAGGGAAGCTAACTTCCAAGCCCGTCCTACTTCGAGAAGTATGTCGAGGGCGAAGACCCACGGATCGGAGAAACCTGGGAAAATGATGTCTGGGAAAGGGTCGGATCCGTAGGTTGTTGTTCAAAACATGTCCATGAATCCGACACAAGGCAAGCAACTGGGTCTTGCAGAGACGCATTAAAATTGTTTGAGCTGGGTTAAATATGAGGAGCAGCGACCCTTTGGTAGGATAGAGCCAGCTGCAAGGTTCGGCGGGAGAGAGAGAAACGATGTTAAAAGGGGAGTGACCGCCCCAAAGGTGCAGGGCTAAGAGATCAAAAGGTCTTCGGCTCTTCTTGTCCCGGATCACAAGGGGAAAGGCGCTTAAATCAAGCCAATGACGAGATGACATCGCCGGCGCCAGGGCGAAGGGGGGGTATGGAAAAATAATCCTTGGTATAGGTTCGGGTTCCTAGCCGGGGAGAACAGGAGGGGGCGCCTAAATGTGTTCCGGGCGAAAACTCCAGAACATAGTCTTCTAGGAGGTCAAGATGGGGGGGGTGGGGGGACCCTCGGCTGGTGCAAGAATTCTAGGATCTCTGGATGGAACCAGAAGGTCTACGCTCAGCCGGGTTCCACCACGAGTTTCTCAGACTTTTGGGGAGGGGATTCTAAAAAAAGATCGGGCGAGCAAGGACTTTAGGAGACTATATCTGACAGACAGGGTGTCTTTCTGAGCGAAAGGGTCTGTCGAGGGACGCTGCCACGGGTCGGGGAACCGAAAATTGGGCGTACAGTAAAGGGAGTTCCTCGTTTCAGGGCCCGCAGAAAGCGTCAATGGGGGGGTCCATATTTTGGGGTCAACTAAGCCCAATCTGATATAAGGCATCTCGTCGGGTGCGATCGTATCAGGGACCACCAATTCGGCGAGACGGGGAATTTGCGCTCTCCGAAGATTCCATTGGTTTTGGGAGAAATGAGGGGGGGGGGGGACTGTGGTCGTAATCATCGACTCCAGGTAGATGCAATATTCTAATAAAAGGGACCGAGAAAAATCGGTGGACCCCCCAAAGAGGGAAAAAAACAGAATCAAAGGAGGCTGGCTCGGATAACGTCAACACCATCTTTTATTATCTCGAGTGGAAATCGGGTCTTGGGGGTGAGGACGGTTGAGGAGTGTCAGGATGACGGATTCTTATATATAAGCCCCACGCCGAGGGAAAAGAAGTAAAGGGGGCCGCCCTCAGGAAGCCTTGAACTCGAGAATAACTCCTCGAAAGCTTAGTGTAGGGGAATTTGACGGAACGCGATCGGGCGAGTCTTTCACAGAGCACTCCTGCAGCTTCGGAAGAGGGTGGAATCATAAGGGGAAGGTCATGGAAGCCCCAAAATAACTCAATCGGGGGGAGGAGCAAACCCCGTCCTCTAAAGAAGATACCTATACTCACCTTGAATCCCGGGGGATAGAGTAAGAAGAGGGGTATGGAAGGATCCGTCCGGATTCATTATAGGGAGTGCGCGGGGAATCTCCAGAAAAAACAGATAGGGAATGTTTCGGGGAAGTCGCTGGACCTATAAAGCTTTCTCGGGAGGGATTTAAACATCATAGTGGTCTTGGCTGACAATGGGGATTAACACTGGGCAAGTCCAAATAACGACAATTTCTAAGTTATCTTCGAGCATAGAGGGAGCCGAGCGGGTTCTTGGGTTGGACCAACTCTATTTATAAAAAGCTCCCCTCAACCAAACCGCTGAGGGAAAAAAACAACTAATGGGGAAATTTCTGAGAGGATACCCCTCTCATATCCACTTGGGGGAGGACAACTACGGGCGTCATCTGGGGGGACATGAAAAGACCTTCTAAACTTACCCTCTGAGAAAATGATGAGAAAAAATGCCTTTTCAGGGGCCTGACCAGAAAGAAAATGCTTAGCCGGAAAAAACTACCTAAATAATACACGTCCGACCTGAGCTCAAAAAGCCCAGGAGGTTTGGGTCAGCCTCACAAAGACTGTCTACCGGGGGGTGATCGGATCTGGGGGGGCACGCAGTCATACTAGAAGCTCGAAAGTTTATCCTAAAAGGAGTGTTGAAATGAAATAAAAAGGAACGGAAAGAAATGTGAAGCGTCATGCAGAATGAGACAAACCGTATTTTGGGAGAGCATCAAGGAAACAATGACTTTCTTCTGGAGGGAGTCTTCTTGTCTGGAGGGGCCTCCAGCACTTGGCAAGTTCAGAACCAAAATTTTTCCGTCTTAATACGTCTGCTGAAAGAACATGAATGTCCCTTTAGGGGCAAAACAAAGGGGTCACAATCTCCTACCTGACCTGAAAAAACGGGTCAGGGAATGCCCGCTCCAAAGAAACCAAAAGGTTAGAGCTCAGGGAAGGAAGGAGCTTTCGAAGGGAGAAAAAAAACTTTCACAAGGCTATGGGGGAAATCAAGAGCGGAGCCGCGAAAACGCTCAGCGAAGAAGATCAAAAACAGGAGGAGAAAGGGGGTCGCGGTGTGAAAGGTCACCAAAGGTCGGTGTGGGAGTCGACATAGGACAATGAAAAAAACACAAAGGAAAAGAAGGAAAAAAATTGAACTGAAGAAACGACTGGGGGCGGAAAAGGGAAGAGTTGTGGTGCATTCCTGGCGAGGGGGGGGACGTTCTCAGATTAGGAAAAGCGGAAAGGGGGACGTGTTCGAAAACCTTTCGGATCTCCTTCTAGGTGAGAACTATGTTTTGTAAAGAAGGGATAGAGGCATTAGAACACGTTTGGACTAACAACCAATCAGTTCTAGCTTGTGGAGGGCCCGCCGTTAAAACGCCATCGCATCGCGAAGACGAAAATACGCCGCGCAAGGTTGGGAGTAAGTACCCTTAGAACCTGGAGGCACTCCAGGGGAATTAAAAAGTGAATGCTATTCTAATCCTTTAGGGGGGAAAAGAGACGAAATGGAGAAGTCGAGTTAGGTCAGGGGAGTGAAAGTTGGTTATCCAAGGAAAAAAAAAAGAGGACTGGCGGAAAAAGATCAAGCAAAGATCTCCTCTGGGACGGGGGAACAGAAGAAAAGGGAAGTTGATGAGATGCCTTTACCATTACTTGGACTTTCGGGATGATCCATCATTCAACAGGTTCTTAACATGGATAAAGGAAAAAACTGACTGATGGGAAGGACTCCTTTATGGCTTTCATCAAACAGAAATGTGCGGTCGTTTACCTACGGGGGGATGATTTTTAGGAGAGGGGGGAAAGTAAAAGGAAGGGGTTCCGTAGGCTGGGCGAAGGGGGTCTCACCTACTGTGGGCCCCGTAAAATTAAAAAATCAAGGGGGGACAGGAGCAAATATCAGCCGATCCGTGGGAAAACTGGGGGGGCGACTCACAGGCATCCAAAAACCTGGACTGAAAATTATTTTTTAAAGCCTCTCCAGTTGCTGGGGGGATGGGGCTGTAGCTACAAAGATTGAAGAGCTTTCTTTAAAAAAAGAAAAATGAGATAACAAGGATAATGAAGAACCGTAAGGAGGGAAGGGGGACATCTAACAGGCTGGCGTATGAGCAGCCTGACAGGTTCTTTTATGGGGAGCGGGATTGGTTAAGTTGCGACCGAGTTGTTTTTTTTTTCAGAACAAAATTACGCGGGGGGAGGCCCCTGGGGAAGAATCAGGAAACTAAATCAGGAGTGGGGAAGGGAGTTTATAATGGGGGGAGGGGGTTCCGCTTCTTTTCTAGGAATTCCAATTCCTCAGTCATAAAATGGGGAGGAAGTTCGGTTCCGAAAGTGAGGGCCACAATTGAACAATCTTGGTGAGAAAGACCGTTTTGCTTTTGATAGCCTCAGACCCTTCATTACAGGGAAGCACCTAGGGAAAGGGGACAGGACCTATCAAGGGGGAGAAGATATCCCAAAAGGGAAACTTTTGGACTTATACTACATAGAAAAAACCGGTTAGCCGAAGTACCGAAAACCTAAGGATTCTGTCCTAAAAGGGGGGACCACTCTATTAATGCTCCCAAGTAGATCGACCACAGCCGAGAAAAAAAAGAACATCATATGAGAGAGGGTTCCTCGACAGTGCTCGGATTCTATTTGTCCGACGAAAATGCGGGAAGGGATCGATGCCTGAGTAAAACGCGCTCCTGAGAAGGGCCCCCTTGGAAACCAACACAAAAAAAAGATTGCACGACAGGTCTTGACGCTCTCCCTGGAAGGGGGGCAGCATGATCACGGGCGAAAGAGGCTCAGACATCCAAAGGGAGGGAACCATAGAGACAGGAGGAAAAGGGGGGAAAGTGCCGAAAAGCGCGACTAGATCGTACTCAGACGCCAGCCAAAATTGGAGTGTACACAGGAAGGGAAAATCCGGGGGGGACTAGTTCGTAATTGGACACCATATCCAGGGCTGCCGGGGTAAAGGGGGTAAACCTGGGGGGGGGGAAAAAAAAAAGACATCGTGTATCATAGAAGGGCATTTCTTCGCCAGACAAGGGGTCGGACAAAATTGCGGTTGGGGAGGGGCTTCACATGGAATCCGACAAAGGGGGGGGGGGGGGGGGGGGGGGGGGGGGAAGAGTTCGCAGATACCCTTCCCCTTCTAAGGCCTAAGGGGGGCGAAGGTCTCCGGTACTTCTGAAAAAGGTGAAGGATCTAAAGGATGCAACTCTCCAGCACTCTCGAGCAAACACAGTTCGCGGATGATGACAGTAAGATCAAAGTCAGACCTCCCAAGAAAAGCCGACCCTGCGAGAGGCTCGTAGCCTGATAGCCCATGGGGAATGGGATCCTACTTTTAAGGGGCGAACAACGATAGAAAAAAAAAAAAGCAAGGCAGAGGTCCCGACGGAACGGGGAGGCTCCTGGCCATAGAAACCAAAAGAACGCTGAACATACAATCGAAAGGGTCAAATCGGAAAGTCGGTCTCGGCAGACCTAAGAAGTCAATGAGGAAGACAAAATCCAGGAGTACTGGAAAAATTTATCCAAAATCTTAGGAGGGCCTAAGAAATGATCGGGAAGGAGAGGTGCGGGCAAAAGGCCTGAAGACGCATAGGAAAAAAAAAAAAGCGTCCTGTACCGAGGGGGTGTGGACTCTTCTAAACCGCACAAAAGGAAGTGATCCGCCATGCTGGAGGTCCATCGAAGGGGGTCGCCGGGGCCTTAGCAAGGAAGTCCCTTCAAAAAAAGCGCCTCCAGATTGGGTGCGGCATCAATAAGGGCGTAGGTGCTAAAAAGACAAAGGGGATCCTATGGGGGGGCGAGCTGGGGAGACGACGCGCGAGGAGGCTGAAGCACGGGGCCGCAAGTGGGACGGGTCGAGTGAGGACAGAGGAAAAAAATTTAAGGTCGGGGGAGAAACCACACGGGCGTCCATGTTGAGGAGGGGGGAAGAGAATTTTTTCAGACAAGAGTTGTGGTAACTAAGACCCCACACACGTGCTAGCAAGTCCCGGAGGGATTACCGTAAGTAAAGTCGTATTTTAAGTGAGGGGGGCAAACTGCCGAAGTGTTTGGGGGGACTTGAAGACGGTTAGACTGAGCTTTAGAAATTCGGAAAATATCTTTTCTTTGGAGGGCAAGAAACGGTCGCCTACATAGAAGAGGAGAAGATGGAAAGGGAGGACCCGGAAATTTTTGGGATTCGGAAGGGTTGAGGGTTGCTTCTATGCTGCCGGGGAGACGATCGATCATCAACCGAAAGAGAACAAACTTGTCAAATCGCCGGAAGAAGGCATCGTCCGCGCCGAATGACACCTGGATTTCCCTCCACTGGAATAGGCGCGGCCTAACTCACGGGAAGGAAAAGAGGAGCCTGCAAGAGGAACTCATAAGTTCGTCTAAGCGAGGACTGTACCCGTATGATGAGAGAAGAGAATGTCGACGACCTCTTAAAGATGTGAGGGATTCGCGCCGTCGAAAGTCAGCGCGTGCCTGGGGAGGATTTCGAAATCGAGTGAAAGCTGGTCCCGGTGAAAATAGAGCGACAACAACGGATGGAATTAGGAAAAAGAGGGAGGAAACACCCAAATCCTCGGTCAAGGGGTAAAGAGGTCACGGGAAACTTGGCAAGACCTCAAGGACGATCGCTTTAAGAGAAAGAGCTCGAAGAAATAGACAAAGAGAGAGATCGTTGGGGAGCAGCGGTCCAGTAAAGAACAAGGGAGGGTCCATCTTGAAGACAATGAGGAGAAGACCCTTCTATGAATAAAGGGGATGCTGGGCTTAAAGAATCTAACTGCATATCAACTAGGAGGAAATTTTTTCTCATGGGGACGACGCGGGACCGTGGAGCAAAGAGAAGAGGGGCCTTTAGGGTCGGAACTGATGCATCTCTCGGAGCAAACACGAGGCTAGCAGCAAAAAAAGGGCCGCTTGGAGGAATTAGGCAAATATCTCGCGGGGACTGTAGGCGCCAGTCAGGAGGACGCCACAAGATAGGGGAAAATAGTAAGTCCGAAGTAAATTCCATTTGATGTCAGCCGAGGGGCATTTTCCGAGAAAGAAAGAATAGAAGCTAAAGGGAAGAACTAAACGGGAAACGATCACTACAGTGCGATGGAGGCTTTTGTCTTAGCACTTACTGGATCTCTTAAAAAGAAGATGACGAAAATGCGGGTCCGTAAAGGGGGTGCTGAGGAGAAGTCTGACAGAAATCGGAAGTCTTCCTCACTCTATGCGGAGAGCATAAGCATCGATTTCGAAGGAGTCCAGGATTAGGGGGGACAGCTTCTATCATCCGAAAAAACCCAGGGTCATCGAGAAAAAGAACGAGAAGGGGGTGAGGTTGAAAAAAAGGCAGGCGATGGCTGCACACGCCCTGCGCAGGCAGGAAGACCGAGATTGGGGGAGAGGAAAAGTTGTGAGCTGGCAACCGGGCTGATCACTTCCCCATCGCCTGGTTCCTGGGTATAGAAGAGTACCGGCGAGAGAAGGGGAAGGAAGTTCGACTCCAGGCGTAAGAAGGTGTCCCTAACCTTGAAGAAAGACATCCAGGGAGGGCCGGGAAGTGGGGGGGGCCATCTTCCAGTACGGTTATCTACCTAGTGGAATACTCTATGAACTGAAAGAGACGAGGAAAAGGTCGACATGACAGACCCTGATCGATGGAAACCTTTTTGCTCACTCGCTTTCAATCTTTTGACCGCGTTTGGGGTTCAAAAAAGACTCACAGGAGGGAACCGCCGGCAAGATCCTCTAGCTCATCACTTGGGGAGGGGGGAACTTCAAGAAGCAAAGGAATTAGAAAGGGACTTCGTAAGGCGCTGCGCAGGGTCGCGTGATAGAGGGTGGTTGCGGACAGAGAACGTCCCCGTCAGCTCATATAAAGCTAACTTGGGGGGAGGCAAGGGGTCTTGCTGTCGAGGTAGGGCGAGGCGGAACGAGAGAAATAAAGCAATTAGACACTCTCCGGCGCATGCTGGCAGTGTATCAAAAACCAGGGCTGGGCAGGAAAGGCCTTTTCCGCCGAGAAACAAACGAAAATGCCGCCTAAGGGGGAGTACAGGGGCGGGATCTTCTCACTATCATGGTGTGAGGGGTCAAGCCCTGGCTGGAAATGGTCTGTAAATGAGGGGGGGAAGAACGCAGAATCGACCAAAATGTGTTCCAAGAGGGGAACCTAGGGGCGGGGAGAAATACCTTGGCGGCGCTCAAGAGACCTCATATTTTGAGCGGGAGCTGACAGAAAAGGGGGGGGGCTTGAGTGCTGGGGTAAATGAGACATGACGAGTTCTCCTTCTCACGCCGTGCGCGAAGGAGGGCAGGGGGATTATACGCACCAAGAGGACGGAATTGGGGGGAGGCTCTCCGTGTGGAGAGCCAGGCAAGAAAAAAAGAGGGTCGGGGGAAGGAGTGGATCTTCTTGAAAGGAACGCCAAAAAAACTAGGAAGACACGGGAGAGGGGAAAAGAGGGAGAGGAAATTGGCGGGCAGAGGTTCGGCTGTGGTGGCCTCGACCCGGGGAGCGGAAGAGTGGGGAGGCGCAGAGAGGGTCAGCACCCGCAACCGGATGCGTGCGTAGAAACGGCCCAAGAAGTGGAGGGGAAAGGGTTCTGGAGCTTTGTGCAGGCAACTGGGCGTAGGTGTCGATCGGTGGATCCGCCAAACGTGATAAAGGGAAGGGGGGCCGCCGCTAGCCTGGAAAGCTCTCCCTCAAAACTCTCCCTTTCTCTTCCTGCCTTTTCTACCGGAGGGGTCAGAGAACAAAAAAAGAGTGAGGAGACAAAACTCCTCGGAAGATTTGCTTCTAGTCTGGAGCGGGGTTTCAGATCAGGGGCTTCTACAACTCAGAAGCACAAAAACACCCCGGCGAGGAAATCGACCACCCCCGCAATCAAGCCTCCGATACCCGAAACCAAAACTGGAGTCCGGAGAATTGCCAGCCGGACCCAAAAACACAAAAAAGGGAAGCCTAACTCGCAAAGGATCAGAATGGCAGGCTTGCGGCGGGAAAACCAGCGAACCCCGCAGCGCTCCTTGAAAAAAAAGGCTGTCGAGTGCGGGGGGGGGGGGGGAGAGGCAAGAGAGGGATTGCTGCTGAGAAAAATCCCTACCGGCGCTCGTAGAGTGTTCTGGGAGGATAGCAATGTGGGCGCGGGACCAACGTAAGCGTCCCCGAAGCTAAAACAAAGGGGGGGTTAAGAGCTAGACACCTCGGGAACTTTTTCGTTACACCCGGAATCGTCATCGAGGAAGGGAAAGGAATTCAGAACGAACGAGACGAGGACTTAATATGACTTCCTGATCAGGGGGGGGAATTGATTTCCGACCGAAAGTGGTCCTCTATCCTGAGCTAAAACCGGACTTGGGGGGGGTTTCAGCCGTCAACAGCAAAGGGGGGGTGAGCTTGTGGGGGGGGGGGGGGGCTGGTCATCATGGTCTATAGGGGCTACCTGGGATAAAAACGGGGGGTAACTTGTAAAGAGACCTAACCCTACCCTGAAAGGGAACATGCCGGACGTCATTAAATGGCCAGTCTGTGGATAGCATTACTTGTTTGATTCAAGGAGTTCTGACTGTATGAAGTTCATTGCCGCACCCCCTTTGCGCGCGACGGAATTCTCAAGATCGGTCGAATCACTGGAGAGACCCCTCGGGGACACTCTCTCCCCACCTTCCTTTCCACAGGGAACACTTTAAGGAATTATCCCGGAAGGTCTAAAAACAAGAAAGATCTAAAAGAGATATTCCGCCAGGAGCTTTTGATGGGGGAAAAGCCCACTGGAAGGCCCGTTGCTGGGGAGGGCTGAACGAAAAAGATCTCTCAAGCGAATTAAAAAACTCAACATCTGTAATTGAGGCGGGGGGGTGAAAACGTAGTAAAAGGGGGGAAACCCTAAAGGATGCTATTCAAACATAGTCATCGGGAAAAAACAACAACGGATTAAAGGGAAAGAGAGGTGCAAAAGTGAAAAATACCCGCAAGTTTGGGAGAAAGGTCCCGCTCAAAGGAAGGCATCCGAAGGGGGGGATGGAAAAAGAGGATAGGACGTTCTCAACAGAATAGAGGCATCCTCGTGACAGTTGGGACAAAAACGGCCTTGAGGAAAGGAGACTGGAAAGGGAAATTGTTAGGGGAAGTGGGATCAGGGATATCATTGGCCCTTGGATTAGGCCATGGTAGAGGGGGGGACGGGAGTGGTTGTACGAAAAGAAGAGGCATATCTCCGACCTCATTGACGCCTCTACAAAGTGTGCTCCCTTCAAGCCCTAACAGGCCTAAAAAGAACATGTCTGGAATTCTATTACCTCCTTAAGGCAGACGATCTACAGGGAGGGGAAATGGAAAGAGTTGAAGGAAGGCATTTGTTCCCCCCTTCGGGGTTCGTAGGCTGTCGGACCCTCGAGGGGACCTGGGGTGACAAGAGACAATCCACATAAGTCTCCGCTTGTGCGGCTGGCACCACCTCCAGATGAAGCAGGAGGAGGACCAGACTGGGTCGAGGGTGGACGAGCCCAGAACTCTGTTACTTCAACATGAACATGCAGGGAAAAAAGGAAAAACTTCGGCATTTAGTCGAATTGCCTGCAACAGGTCATCAGACTATTTCCCTGGGGTAGCCACAGGGGAAGGTATCTACCTGAACCTTACAGTCGTGGTGTGGGGGGGTTTCCTATCGAGCATGAGGCTCGGGGGAGGACGTTCTTTGGGGACACACACCCAAAGAATTTCAGGGGAGGGAACCATTAAAAAAAAAGATCCTCCTAGCTATTGGGGTCTTGTTTGCCAAGACAAATTTCGCCAATTCCCGAAAGGAAGGGGGTATAAGACCAAGGATTTCAAGTGAGCTGGAACCAAAGTGCGTAGATCTTAAGTAGAAAAAGGGACGCCAAAATGGAGAAAGAAACTTAAGGCCGCCATCGGGAACAGCGGCTGTCTATATTTGATAAGAAAACATGGGGCCAGGGGGTAGAGCCGGGGGGAAGAAGGGAGGTTTGGTCGATGTCCAATCCTGGGTTGCGAATGTGTCCGGGACATTACCCACGTTCAACAGCCGCAAGTCACTCGAAGAAAAAGATGGCTCTGATCCTTTGAAAGAAGCCGTTCGTAAGGACCATGCAAAATACAAGGAAATGTCATTTAGCGAGGGATAGGTCAGAAACTTCTATGGGGGCGTCACCCTGGCTTTTTGGAGAGCACCGGAGCAAGAACCAGGTGGCCTCACTCTTAAAGCATCCCAAGGCACCGCTTCCACCAACAGAAAAGGGGGGGGCTTCCTCCTATCCTCTTGACGTAAAAAAACTTCTGGACACACCGGAGTGAAGGCACTGTGCGGAAAAGCTGATAGCCACTAATTTGATCTTCCTGGGAAGCTACCACAGCAAAAAAGAAATTGTAAGAGGGAGGAATCGCGGTGGGAACATCTCACCGGTTGACTCTGGATATCGGGGGAGGGACTCGGTATCCACAGAAGGTACGATCTGAAGGAAGAGACCGGGAAGCGTCTACTACGAAAGGGGGAACCAGAATCCTAAAGGTTGACCGAAAACATATTCAGACGGTCTTGACGCAGCTCCCGAGGTTCTGAAGGAGACCTGCGGGAAGTGCTACAAGCCCT
>Ga0179593_1267870_pt1 | contig 11663 bp, 18 predicted proteins | sample CZODoug2_1_08_16_FD_185931 | JGI IMG/M metagenome (GOLD analysis project Ga0179593, IMG submission 185931) | Vadose zone soil fungal communities from Angelo Coast Range Reserve, California, USA - CZODoug2_1_08_16fungal (PacBio error correction) | ecosystem: Environmental > Terrestrial > Soil >...
AAAGACAGCAGAGAACTGGAGAGAAGAATCTGTGGGGTTGGGTGAGAAAGGGAGAGAATCGGAGGATGGGTGTCGATGGGTGGGGCTCGAGAAAAAAAACAGGAAACCGAGAAGGGAACGAAAAAAATAAGGAGGGGGATCACACGGCGGAGAAAAAAAAATTCTACGAGGGGAGGCATCCCTTAGGGGAGGTTCTCGATGCAAACAGGGAAAGTAAAACAGAAAGTTTAGAAAAAAAAATCGTGTCAAAAGGCAAAATCTAACCAAAGAGCAGGGCATCAAACGCCGCGGCCGAAAAACCCAACTTTCAACCTAAAACTTGCCGCCTCAAAAGCAGGGAGCCGCAGGTCACCGCGAAACGCAAAGGAAAGAGGCCCGATTGGCAAGGTGCTTTCAGGAAATGTGTAAATGAAGGGAGAAAATCTGGGAGGCCCTTGGAACGGATGCGTCGACAAAGGGAAAAGTTATTTAACACGACTGAGGAGGAAAGCGGAGGAGACTAATCTGGAGGTCTGAACCTCAAAAAGTGGTGGGGAAAGGAACTCGTCGAGACATCCATGTAGAAGGGGCCTAGATTGATAGCAGGAAAAATCGGATCTACCGATTAGCTAAACAAACATTAAGAGAAAGAAAGCGGCCTTCGGGGATGTCTCAGAAAAAAAGGCTTTTCGCGAAGAGTGAGACTTCCTCTAAACCGAAAAAACGATTTTCCGCCGCAACGACACTTTACAAAAATCGCGGAGGCGAGAGATTAAAAAAGCGCCGAGCGAGGAGGGCAAACGCCAACTTGAGGAAGGAAGGAAGAACAGATGGAGAAGGACCGCCCTTGCACGTTACGGGACTTTTCCGAGACGAGGACGCAACGACGTCAAAGGCATGTTCAAAGAAGGTAAGTTAAGAAGAATAGTAGCTTTAGGGCGCAGCCTGAAGACCTATCCTAAAGACGCAAGGTCGAGGAATCGAATAAATGATCGCCATTGTCGCGCAATACAGAAATACGAGGCGACGAAAAGCAAGAAAAGGGACAGAAGGCCCGCAGTTTTACCTTTCTTCAGATTTACTTGCAATAGAAGCTACAATGTAATTGAAGATCGACAGCAGCCTTTCAGTTCTAAGCGGCCGAAGGGCAGGAAGATCGCATCGTCCTGGAAAAAGGGCTTGTTCATAATTTCAACCAAAGGACCGCCGCGGCCAAGGAAAAAAAAAATCCGCGTTACGAAGTTCAGGTTGAGAAAGGGAAGATGGGCGGGGGAGGCCTCTTTCTAAGCCTCGGTCTCTCACGCAAGCTAAAGCACGAGAAAAAACAGGCGAACACATCTCCAATTAATCGGGCCTACATGAAGAGGACCGGAAAAGAATGGCCAGACCGTTCGAATCTTTTCGGAGAAACGTCAATTACGCGAGAACGCTGGACAAAACCGAAAAGGCAACGAAGGGACCGCCGAAAGTTTTGAAGGAGGAAGGAAAGCTCAGAATAATCGTGCGGGGACACCCTCCCCCAACCAAAAATGGTCATCCTGTTAAAATCGGATGACCCAGGCAAAAGAGTTAACGTCCCTGGCGCCTGAAAATTAAAATAACCAACCCCGGCCAAGGGTCCACGGTGCGCCGAGCCTGGTGAAGAACGTCAGAAAAAAAATACGCCGCGCCTAAAACCATAACGTACTGTGTAAAAAAGCGGAATCGCAAGAAAAAAAGCTGAAGTTCAAAACAAAAAAAGACAAGGACAGCGGAACGCCGGCGTTCGAGGAGGATAAAAGCTTAAAACAAGGCCGAGAGTCGAGCGCCGACCCGGTCTTAATCTATAAATAAGGGAGAAAGAAGGGGAAAATGGGTACGGGCCAAGAGATACTCCTCTCGACATTCGTCCGGGAACAAGATAGGCTCCCGCGAAGAATCAAATGGCGCCCTTCCCGCGCAATCTATTCGGGAGTAGGTGAGGTTGAGAGCTGCCGTAAAAACCATTCAAAAAGGGAAAATTCTCCACGAAAGGAAAACAAAAATCGCGAAATCGCGTATATTTGGAGATAAAAATCCTCCGTTGAATTTTGCTTTTGAAAAGAAGAAAGGTGGGAGGAGGAAAAAACTTGAACATTAATAGGGCGAGATAAGCGCCGCCAGCACACAGCTTCCATCATACAAACTTCTCCGCCATCCGGAGAGGTTCTTGATAAAAAGAAGAGAACCTAGCATCGGTCTTGGACGAAGAAGTCCAAGTCCGGGACAGACCCTAGGGACGGAAAAGGAAACGGCCAGAGGTCCTCTGACGCAAGCCGCCTGGTTTTGGTTGAGGGTTGGGGACGAGACAAGCGGAGGAAAAAACAAATTTGCCCAGAAAAATACGAAAGGGTGGGAAGTCCCCAAAAAAGTGCGCGTACGAATTTGTGCTCGCAAACGAGAGCACCACCGGAAGGGGGGGGTTATAGGGAAGATTGAAAATCTGTCTTTAAAACCACAAGGGCGAACGCTCTGCCGGGTATTTGGGAAGGTAAGTATCAAAAATGATGAACAAAACAGCATGAATGTTGACGGCCAACTTACGGAGCCATCAGAGCACGTAAAGGTAAGCAGAAGTAACCGGCTGAGAGAATAAAGGCGGAGGTTCATGAGATTGGCTGCGGGAAAAGAGTTGGTATATGAAAAGAGGAAAAGTAAGTAGGGAGAACAGGTCCAAAGGGGGACTTGACGTGGTTAGGGAAAAATTAATTTGAAAAGGGGGGGGGAAATACCGGAAGCGACGTGACTGAAACAGAAGTGAGCGGCGAGCCAGGAAATAAGGGGGGACGGGGGCTTCATCGATCAGGCGAGCCAGCCTTGTCGGTTTCTGCAAAATTGAGCGCAACGGAGGGGAAGAAGACTCGGAATCACCAAATAGTAGAGGGGACCACGAAGGGAGCAGCGGGCCGGGCCGAAAAAGGAAGTATCTGGGGGCGGCGCTCGTCTGGGAGAGGACGAAAAGAAGAGAGGATCAGGCTCGAGGGTTCAGAGAAGGGCGTGAAAGGGAGTATGTCCCGTTCAAAAGAGGGTCAGAAAAACTTCCTCATAACATCGTGGCGGCAACCCCAGCCCGAAACCAGAGGGAACAAACAGGGGACAACAGAAGCGGAAAGCAGGCATTATCTCTAGACCGCGCGCCGAGTAGGCCTGTTATCTGGAAAAGGCACATACGTTATGCCGGCAAGAAAAAAGTAATTTGGAATTAAAATTATGGAAAAATCAATTGTAACCAACATAAAAGAAGAAAAGGAGGGGACAATTATCCAGGGTCAGAAGATATACAAGGAGCACCAAGAAGTGGGTCACGCGTGGCGATCCAAAGTCAGGTCAGAAATAGAAGGGGTGCTTAACAAATTGCTCATTCAAAAAAGTGGCGCTACGCCGGGGAACTACGCAGGGGTCGGGACAAAAACACTCAAAAAGGGCCGCTGAGCATCAAAGATACGAATTTGGCGAGGGGCACGCTTTCGACGGAGGGGGGTCACGACTAGGAAGATGAGGCAAAAAAATAATGCGTTGGTATGGGAGGATTTAAAACGATCCGGGGGCGCGCGGAAGGGGAGCTGTAATGTTATGGACGGCGCAATAGAACAGGTAGGAACTCCGAAGGGGAAAGCGACAAAAGCGTCGTTGGTCCCGCCTTCACAACGGCGGCTTGCGCAAACAACAAGAGGCGAGATGGGTCAGCGATGGGTGGGTAGCAACTATGCCACGCTGACTGGAGAAGTTAAAGGGAGCAATCGCCCGGAAGAGACTGAAGTCACACAAAAGGCAACTCATCGCTTGCAAAAGGGCCGGGCGCCAAGGGATAAGAGGAAAAAAGACGGCGGCCTATCGGGGCTGCCACGAGCAGGAGCTACGTTCTCCTTCTTCGTAAACGGCCCGACACCGGACATGAAGCGCCAAACCACGCCAACCTGGAGGCAAACCTCGTCGAAGATGACCGCCGAGGAAAGAAATCGACAGAGAGGACACTGCGGAGAACGTCCGGGGAGGGAGGGCGACACGATTTCTGCCAAGGGGGAGACTCGCCGTTAACATGCTCAATACGTATGCGAAGTACGTCCTTTCAGTGCGAGAGATTCAACCAGCTGTACTCACCGGGGAAGAGATGTGGGATTGAAAGGAGCATGGGAGAGGGGAACCTTATCTGGGAGGGGAAAACGATGTCAAATGAAGTGAAAAAACCGGGAGAAAAGGGGGCCACGCAAACGAACTAGAGAACAATTTCCGGTCAAAATTAAAAAACAACTTCCGGCGAAAAACGTGGCCGGAGCGGCCGGCAAAGCGGTTCGAAAAAACGAGGGTGTAAAACGCCTAAATAAAAACATTATCTGAGACAAAGCATGATGGCCGATCGCCATGGACACAGAGCGGAGAAGGTCCAGAGGAACGGGTGTTGGAATCGGCGTTGAGAGGGCAGAAACTAGATACTAAAGAGCCAACCCGAAATTCGGAAAAAAACTCTAAAAAAGAGGGACACAGAATAAAAGGTAGGCCGCACGGCTAGGTACATTCAAGACGGAAAAACCGCGGGGTGCGGCAGGACAAGTCGTCACACGTCTGCTCTTCTCTTCAGGAGGAAAATTCAGACTGGGGAGTCGGGAATAAGGGACAGGGATTTCAAAAGAGGGGAAATCAAGGGATAGGTAAACCCCCAGCCGCTCGCATGAAAGTAGTCGGATACCAACCCCCACAACACCATAGCGGAGGCAGAAAATCATAAAGAAAACCAAAACGATAAGAGAGTGAAGGGCTGGTTCATGGAGGAAAAATCTGGTTCGGAAAGCTATGAAGCAGTCAAACTTACCGTCAAAAAAAGGAACCGACGGCAGAAAAGACCCGCAGGAGGCGACGGAACGTGCTGCAAACTTCCTCAAACGAGTTTGAGGAGAAAGAGGTCGGGACCGGGGGGGACAACGCCGCGCGGGCGCGTGTACTATCTAGGAACGGACGCGAGGGGGGGGGGTGAAAAAGCGAAAAAAGAGCGGTAATAAAAATTTTTTTTTGAGAACGCCGCACAGGCTGAAAGAATATCTCTCCCAAAGACGCCACAAAAAGGGGGGGTGGGGAGGTGTGAGCTAACATCGGTACGAGGGTCGGGAAAGGGGGGACCAAAAAAGGAAGGAGAAAGAGGAACAGGGTAGCCTATCGAGGGCAAGTCAACTGGGAAAGGGGAAAAACCCTTTACTCAAAAGGAAAAGAACTTTCAAAAGCATGACCGGCCGTCGGAGTTACAGACCTTGGAAAAGGAAAGCGCCAAGCGTGCAAGATGCTGACTGAGGACAAAGGAAGAGAAGAAAAAAACATGAACCGGACGTTACAAACTTCTTCTTCCGCGGTGCACGAGGCCGGGCGGCCAAGACGATATGTCGACGCGCTTTGGGTTTCGACATCATGCGTTGATGCGGGGGGAAGCTTCTGGCGATGGAGGAAGTCGAAGGGCAGAAAAGGGTAAAAAAGGGGGATGTTTCAAAAAAGACGCAAGGGAACGAGAACCGAAAAGGCGCGCTGCGGGTGATACACCAGACCCCACCAGCCAACGGGGATCGACTATTCCTCCGCAAGGAATCAAATCCGTATGTGGAATGAGGGAAAGACCTAAAAAAATTCACTAAAGAAAAACATCCTAAAAAACCAACAAAAGGCCTATACAACCGCAAAGATCGCGAGCGGAAGCGCAGCTGTCGGACGAGGCTGAAGCGTAAAGAAGATCTAAAAAACAACAGGTAGAATAGATATCTACGAGAACAAGAGGCCAGGAAGAGGAAGCAGCGCAAAGGGGGACTTGGAGGGTGGGGAAAGCTTCGTTCCTAGCGATATCGGTTCTTTTGGAATGCCAAAAGGGGAATGGAAACCAGAGGCAAGAGGAGAATCGCCAGAGAGATATCAGCATCTAAACTCTATTCTACTAGATGTACCTGAAGGCGAAAGGGGAACTACAAAAAGGGGGAGACAGTGTCTGGAGAGGTTCCACATCAAAGTCGAGAAAAACAGCAAAAATAAGGGAACTCGATCGACCATCGCAAATAAGCAGCCGGGAGAAAAGGATTGCCAAAGAAATAAACCAAAAGGGAAGAAATCTGCGAAAACAAAAACAAAAGGGACGCCGAAGGTAAGCGCAAAAAAAAGGAAAAATAAACATTGGGCCTGGTAGGCTGAGACCGTTGGGTCATAAAGGGAAAGAAATCTTGCCCAGAATGAAAAAAAGGGAAAAAATGTAGGGGAAAAAAGGAAGTCGATTGTCAAAAAAAGACGGAGGAAAGGGGGGCATCGGTATAATTAGAGCGCACTCGAGAGCCGGAACCGTTTCAGTGTTAAGGAAAGAGAGCGGACATAGGGGAAAGAAAAGTGTCAAAGGGGGGGGTTATCCAACCTACAAAACTAAAACAGAACGGCGTCCAGCGGTCAGGGAGGTCCGCGAAGTGCTGCTCGAAGGCTTGCGATCGACGAAACGAAAAATGAGGAAACGCAAGCTGGACAGCCACGTAGGTAGGAGGGGAAGGCGCATATAGCAAACGTCCCGAATGCTTCTACAAAAGAAACAACTAAAATAAAACTCCCGAGAATAACGAATCCTCCTTTCGTAGCCGTATCAGAGAAGGAAAAACGGAGCGTCGGGGAAAGGCGGGGGCCAATTTATGTGAAGGAGAATATCTATAGGTCGAAATCCCAGGCCCTAATAAAATCAAAAAAACTTCACTCTTCAAGAATAACTTATTGATCACGATATGAACCTCCAGAGGGAAAGACGGGGGAGTCGAACAAGCCGAATTAAACATCTAGAGAGGTCGTGACATCTCCCTGAGGAGGAATATCGATTTTAAGGCCGAAAAGCCAAGAGAAATAAAAAAAGGGAACGAGAACCGATACCAATAGCGCGCGCCGAAAAAGAAAATAGACCGCAGCGCCTTTGAAAGCAAGGGGAATAAGGAGAATATCAGAACCCCAAGCCAAGGAGTAAAAGGGACGCAGTCGTTGAATGACCTCGAAGCTTCGTATCGAGTCAGCACAAGCCAAGAAAACCCGGCTCCTCTGATCATCCTAAATGAAGAGAAAAGGAAAGAGAATAAGCCGAAAGGTGAGAGTCGAAACGCGAGTTCTTATCAAAAAGTCGCCGCGAATGAGAAAACGCGCGCCGCGGCCGCGAAAACGGGGACCGCCGACGTGTCAAGATTTGGACGTAGGAAGGGAAAGACAGGCGAGCAGAGGGAGAGGGTGGCAAGGAACCAAAGGCCGTTTCCATGTCGTACATAGGATATCAGGGAACGATCCATGGAGCATGAATACCCATGGGCGTCCGGGAGTCCTGAAGCTTTGAAATCTAGGGTCGGGAAAATGGACAAAACGAAACCATGTCACGGTCACTTGCAAAGCCAGATGAAAACCGTCGCTGTCAGAAGACGTGGTCCGCCAGCAGATCAGATGAAGTCCGGGAAGATCGTCGAAGCAAGCACGTAGAGAGAATCGAAGGAAAGGAGAGTCGGAGAAGATCTTGCCGCGGGATTGTCACGTCGTGCAGCAGGGCCGCGAAGACGAAAGATCGACCTCGCTTCTGACAGTGCCGCCATGGGAAGCAAAAGAGGAAAAAAAAGGGGAGCATTAAACTCGAGAAGTGTCGTTGGCTTCGCTGCCGGGGTCAGTCAAGTTCTACTTGGGGGGAAAAACGTCTCAGCAAACTGAGGCCAGGCAGAAAAACATAGCTGAAGCGGTTGTTAGAACACCAGGCCGGGGAATAGGGACCGTACGCTTTGAAGTGCCGACTTGAATAGAGAGTGGGAGGAGGAGGTAGGCCGTAAAAAACATCCGTAAGGCCTTGCCGAGCGCCGCCGGGGGGCAGTTCGGTGATAACAGAAGCCGGCCCACACCGCAGCGGCGCTCGACGGAGGGCAGGAAGAATCAAGACGTAAAAAACAAAGACGGTAAAAGCGGGTAAAGAAAAAGTGGTACAAGTCTCTGAGCGGAAATCACGACTCCTTTGGCGGGTTTGGCCGGAAAAAGCTGCTATTGAAAGTAGGGTAAGCATAGGGAGAAACGAGGGGGTAAGGGGGTGCAGTGGAAGAGGGGACCGGTCCGGAGGGAAAGGGAGGCGTGTGGGGAGAAGCTGGGAGGAGGGGTAATGGTAAAGGGGAGTAGGGAAGGGGGGGTGAGGGAGGGAAGTGGGGTGGGGGTGGGTGGGAGAGGTACCCTTCTTGATGCTACACGGGGCCTAAATCCAAGGTGTCAATTTGGGGTCCCAAGAAACGTATAGGCGTATGAAGACCCTGGAAATTGGTATAGTCAAAATTGATCGACCCAGAAACCGGGGGAAAGGGGGGGGGAATTAATCCCATTGAGATGTCTGTTAGGGACACAATGCGCACAGGGCTTCACGACCTTGGAGGGGTGAAGGTGACGAAGAAAAAATTAGGGAAATGCCAAATAATATTCATCAAATTACTTTATCCGATCAGAGACAGGAAACGTTGATTCCATCTCGCCCAACCTTTGTCAAGATAGGGACTTAACGGGCGTGAAGGGAAGGGGGCTAGGAAAGAAAATTTTTGGGGGACCCCGCTTGGAAAAAGTCGTAGGGTTCAGGAGAGGAGGAGGCGGGACATACTGTCATTTCAGGACTTTGCGCATGAGGGGGAAATAACGGGACATGAAAAAAAGGGGAGGACTAAAACAAGACGTATCCATATCGGCGGCTCGTCAATCGAAAACGCCGAGCGTAAGGGGGGCCAAAGAGTCGTTTTGCGGTAAAAGTTTGGAAAAAAAGGAGGGCAAGAGAACAGAAGAGATAAACAACAGATGCGAGGTCTACGACGTGGCGCGCTCATTCAACAACGACGACTGCTCGGTCTAAAAATGGAGGAACGACCACAAGAGTTGAGAGAAAAGGATCAGCGAGTTTGCATTCCATTGCGGGGGGAGGGACACCGTTCAAGAAAAAACGTCCTAAAAAACCTCTTGAGCCGGACCTAGCCGCAGAAAAAAGAAAAATGACGCAAAAGGAGGGAGAAACTCTATTCCAAGCAGACAAGCTAGTGAAACCACCGATTATCTCGAGACGCGAAGGGGAAGAGAGGCTGGGACGCCGCAGAACAACTTTATGACTGTTTCGCGATGTGTGTTTAAAAGACCCAGGAGGGGTGTGCAGGGCCTTATGGCTTGGCTCCCGGACCAAAGAAACGGCCAAGGTGGCGCAGGGGTGTCCCACAGAGGCGCCTCAGAAAAGTCACAAAAACGGAACAAAGGGTGTCACGCCCAGTCATTGGCGAGCCTATCCGGTGGATTGACTGCCCACATTGATCAGCTGGACCTAAAAGAAGGGGTTCAAGACACATATTGGGGCGGGCGAACACAAAGGGAGAAAAAACAGGGGGAGGCAGAAAGGAAGGAATGCTGCGTGTCAGGTCCCAGGACGAGTGGGCAGGTCCAGGACGATGCTGATGAAGGTCGAACAAGCCGTCGATCGCCGCAGCGTTTCGTTGGGGGAAAGCCGAGCTGGGTGAGAGAGAAAAAAGCCGGATGGCCGCAAGGGCGTCTGAGCTGGGATGCCGGCGCATATGCTCGAAAATGATAAGATAGTGAACCTCACACGCGCAAACCAAAGGCGTTAACATAAACGGAAGAGGACTGAGAAAGACCTAGAATATTTGTCAGCATGTGTGATTATGCGCGTCCTGAAGGGAAGAAGTTTCCTCGCAGGCGTTGTCCCTCCTCACAGCGACAACGAACCGAGGGGGGGACGAAGACAGCAGGGGGGAGGAGAGACGGCACGGTCTCAAACATCGTCACTCGGCCCTATCAGGGAGGAAACGGCCGCCGATCTATATCAGCTATCGCGGCCAAGAACCGAAGAAGGACAACATTAAGAAAGGAGGAGCGAAAGAGACGGAAAGTCGACCGCGCGCGATCAACGCGAAGGGAGGACCGATCGACGAGCGGGAAAATTTCAGCACCGTAAAAACGGTCTGCTTGCGGATGTCTGGCAAGGAGAAAGGGATAGGGGGAAAATCCGCCTGTCGTTGTGAAAGCGCCGTGGCAGGGGTTGAGTAGGCCGCAGACGGGAGGTGAAAGGGCCGAAAAAGGCTCACGCACCGGACCTGCGATGGGTTCCGCGGACCAATGGTAATTGGCAAGAAATAGAGGAAGGGAAACCGAGGGGAAGAGGGAACCATGGAGGGGCGCTCCCGAATGCTCCGTTTACGGCCGCGGGAAAGGAGGAAAAACGTGACGCGGAAAGAAAGAAGGGGCCGGCAGGCAATCTCGACTCTCGCGCATGGTGAGAGAGACACGGCCATTGGCAAAAAGGAAAGCGATAGGAAGGTCGGGGGAAAGAAGGAAGAAAGAGGGGGTGTAAAGGACCGGGTTGTTTCGAGTGGAGCATGGGAGCGGAAAAACGAGATACAAGAGAACGAACCTAAATCGGATCACCAACGAAGAAGAAATGTCGGAAAAGAAAGTTTTTCGCGGCGGCGATGTGGTACAAGGATAAAAGTACGTACCGCCGCTGGGCGCGCGGCTAGGCGATATCACGGCCTTCTGCTCTGCGCCCTGCAATAAGTCGGCGGGGCGATCCCCTAATGTGTACAGGGGAGGGGATGCTAAGGAAATACGATATAAGACCGCAAGGGAGATTGCCCGCTGCCTCTCGATGGTCGTACGACATCGATGGTAGGGGCAGAAAATATATTGCTACTTCATAATGGTTTCTCGTCACGAGGAGTGGAAGTGAGGACGATAGGGAGGAGAAGGAGAAAGAATCGTCGAAACCGCTGCACACGGCCCTTCCAAACGGAAGAGAACGTTGCGGATCTATGTCGACATCCATGCAAAGTGCTACATAGGGTGAGTCTCGGCGATTAGACAGCGGCGGTGTCCACGAAGGAGGAGAGGGCATGGGGGGAAGAATCAAGAAGAGAGTGGGTGGAAAAGGCGTCCGTTTTTGCAGGAAATTCTTTGGGGAGGAAGAAAACGCCAGCAAGTCGTCAAGAAAACTCAGACCGCGAAAAACTGACCGCGGCTGTCTTGGATCTGTTGCTCCATCGAAGAGGAGTTAAAAAAGGAGAACGAAAGGGCTCGAGGTGCGAACTAGAGAAGGGGAATGAACAATAATGGACCGAAGTTCGAGAGCTCTCGCATATACCGACTAGAGAAAAGCGCGGAAACGAAAGGGAGGGGTCAACAAGCCTTCCAAGGTCAACGCAGACTGGGCAAAAGAAAAGGAAAAGGAAAGGGGAAAAACTACCCCAAAAGCCAATCGAAATGTTCTGTGCGCTTACCCTGGAGCGGAAACCAGAGGGCACGAGCAGAAAAGGCAAAATGGCGGACGCGATGGTTGGTTCGTAGGGAACCATCAGGATGGGCAGGGGGGAGCCGGCGGCGGGTCGACCACGACCGTGAACATCTCCGGGAAACCTTTCTGGCGCAACTACGAAAAAAGGAGAGAGACGAACCGGGAGAGCTGGCGTGAAAAGGATCGCCTTCAAGCATCGGGCGAATATAGCGTGTCACCGACGCGGGATAAATCCGGAAACGAGAAGCCGCGGGGTCTGAAAACTGTTTTTCATCTAAACAAATCGTAACACCGATCCTCTTATAGAAAGCCGAAGGGAAAAAAAAAGAAAAAGAAAACGAAGAGGGGAGGCGAGGAAGAGAAATGTGAACGCGGAGGATCG
>Ga0179593_1304728_pt1 | contig 11663 bp, 13 predicted proteins | sample CZODoug2_1_08_16_FD_185931 | JGI IMG/M metagenome (GOLD analysis project Ga0179593, IMG submission 185931) | Vadose zone soil fungal communities from Angelo Coast Range Reserve, California, USA - CZODoug2_1_08_16fungal (PacBio error correction) | ecosystem: Environmental > Terrestrial > Soil >...
AAGACATCCTTGCGAGAGGAGAAGATACGAATAAAGATTAGGTGAGGTAAAAAAACTGGCTTCCAGGGGGATTAAGTTCGTCACGGGTTTATCGTCTGGAGCTACCGGAATTCGGCATTTCTGAATTTCGGGGTTAGGGAAGGGGTGATTCTGGGGAGGGAAGAAGGATCGAGTCTGGTCGTCAACGTCGATCAGGGGGTAAAAGTTCTCGTTTGCAGGTAGGTTTGGTTTAAACGCTTGTCAGGGACTTTGCGGCATTGCGCATCTAAAAATTGTGGGGCTGAAAACTCTTAAAGGAAATAGGACGGAGAGGCAGGAGGAACGGGGACGGGCGAGCCGATGCTCAATATAGGTCTCGCCTCGAGCACTCAATTGTGGGAAAGTCTTCGGTGGCTGGGGGAAGAAGCTCCGCCGGATTTCTCGGGGGTGAAGCAAGGGGGAAGGGGAACGCTGGGAAAGGAAGGGGCACTCAAAAATCGGGGGGCACAGTGACGGTCGATCTTGTGGGGATATTTGTTGCATTCACAAACGCGCTTAAAGATCGTATGCGTAGGGGGATTGCAGAGGGTAATGTGACAGGGCGAAACCTGAGATTGGCAGGTAAATCGGCCGCGTTACAGTAATGATTTGCTGAGTGCATGCAATCGAATTCTGCGCCGGGTTCTGGACCGGAGGGGGGGCGGTGCCGGGGAAACCCGAATCTGGGAGAGGGAACTGATCGCGCGGGCGGAAGAAGACGCGGCGTGGAAGTCCACTGGCGTACGGGCACCGGAAAGACATGCCGAGGGTCATTATTAAGTAGACATGGTAATTGGAAAATGGGGATAGAGAGTCAAAAACGAAGACGGGCAGAGAATGAACAGCGGCTTGCGACTGGCGCGAAATCAAGCGTCAGCCCCAAAAAACCGGTAACCATCTCATTAATAATTTCGGGCAGGTGCGGCGCAGAGTTTTCATTTATACAAGGCCCGCGGTACCACTTGATGGAATGGCGACAAAAGGAAAGGGGGGGCCGATCCGGAAAGGGGAAAAAAGAACAATGACTCCGCGAATTTCACGCAAGTCAAGCAGATCGCCGCCGATTGATTGAAGATTCGGGAACGAAAACAATAAAGACCACCAACTGGGAGGAAAAGAGAGAGATCTGTTTAGCGTTACGCCACTTTTCTCCTGCAAAGGAGGAGGAGAAGAGGCGGGTGAATGGGCAGGGAAAAAGGAAGGAGGGAAATTTGTTTCTTGTTGAATAGGGTAATATGGCTCGGCTCCATCGCACGGCGAGCTTGAGCCAAGCATCATTTGAAAAACGGTAAATGATCTCAATCCGGTCGCGCTAACAGAACGCAAATGTCCAGAGGATGAGGTAAGCTGGAAAGAAGAAAACGCCAGGCAGCTAGGCAAAAGATGGCGAATCTCTGCAACGATTTAGTTGAGACTGGAGCACTTGAACTTCGATAGGAATAATGCACCCCCTAAACGCATGTGAGAAAAAGTGGCGCCAGCTGGAAAGGGACTCACAAGGGGGGAACAGCGAAATCCTTCTAGCCAGTGCCCGAACCCTCTCGCTTAAAAGGAGGCAAAAATGCAGTCATCGTTGACCTCATTAAAAGCTTCATACGCAATTCCACGGAAAAAAGCCTACGAAAGAAGCACTGACGAATCACCCAAAAGACCAAATTCAGGGCATTCTGAGCATAAAATTACAATCAAGAAGCACGACTTTAAGAGAGGGGAGACAGCCTGAAATAGCAAAAAAAAGGCTATCACTGTACGGAAAAAGAATGACACAGAGGGAACAACAAGTCAGTACAAGCCTTCAAACAGTAGCAAGCTAGAGGAGGAAGACAACACGCACGGAAGAAAAAAGGGAACGAGAATTCGCTCGTGCCGACACTAGAAGCATCGATTGGGCGCGACCCGCCAGACAGGATATACCGCTTCAAGAGCGTCCACCATGCGGCAACGCAGCGCAATTAGCCAAGAAAGAGGGAAGAAAAACAAACGAAAAAGAGGCGTGAACAACGGAGAGCGAAGTGCGCCAAACGCAGGTAGCACCAACACATGAAGACCATAGAAGGGGACAATAACGCAAACTGAAGAAAGTAAAGGTACGAAAGGAATAAAGGGGCGAGAAGAAAGGAATGCCTCATGGCCAGGGGAATGCCGTTTAGCACAGAATGATTGGAGATTATGTAACCTCTCCCTGCGCCGAAGAAACAACAAAGGAATGATGAAATAGCTGAGGTACTCAGCTCAGAAAGGACAAATGAATCACGATGAAATAGGGGAAAAGGCTTTCAAACTGGCACTTCCCGCGGGGCATGTGTCGCACGGATATCTCATACCTTTTATCGAACTGCGACCAATGGAGAAGCGTTGAAAAAAGGGAGAGAAGGAGAAGGTTAGTCGTGTTGTTATCATTTCTGAGGGCGTGGCGACAGGGTCAGTCTGTCGCAAGCGCCTCCGTGTTTCACCGGTCTGCGGGGGAGAGTTTGTTGGAAAGGGAGGATGAATGATCTGGGAGAGAAGGAGGGCGTGCGACTCGATGCTATTGGCGGAAAATATCCGTCGCAGCTTCGGCTTGCGGGCAGGATCAGGCATGGGCAATATTTCTATCGGCATCGAGGAGGGAAGAAGGACGACGGTTGTGCAAGGGGAAAGAGTGCTGAAAATAAAAAAGCAAGAGGTGGCTCGGCCGGGGTGGAAGAAAATTGGTGCCGCTGGACTAAGGATTTGCTCTCAAGCGTTTCAGGAGGCAGGGACATGAACACGCACGCCTCTTTGCTTGGGCAGCTGCTATTGAGGAGGAAGAAAAGAGGAAAAGGATAAGGGGAGGAGGGGCGGGCAGATGAATTCAGAATTAGCAGAAATTGGCCCGTGCTGGTGGGAAGGTACAGGGTCTTGCTGGCCGAGTGACAGTATGGCGTGGGGGAGGGAAATGCGCTATAGTTAACCTTTCAATGAGAACGCTGTGCAGCTCTTCCACCGGGCCTGCGTGGAGAAGAGCCGCGGCGCTTCTGGAAGGTCCGGCAATCAAAGCCACGGGAAGAGGTACGGGCCGAAACGAAGGGAAACGAAGAAGAACAATGTGAACTGAGGGATCATTGGGAAATGGAAGGGACAAACGAAATCGTGTAGGCGCAAGGGCTTTCGATGCCCGGCTCAAAAAAAAGATGAGCCAAGATAACCTTCATTGATCATTTGCTCGTGGGCAGGTTTAAGATCAAAGCCGACTTAAAAAAAAAGTTTACATTCGCGTGGGGCCCATAAAGAGGCCGTGCAGGGGGAAGGAAAGGGAGACAATACAACAATCAGCAGGGCGAAAAATTTCACTCAAGTCCACCGCGGCACGACTTGAGGTGGGAAATGGCGGGAACGCAACATCTAACACAACAAAAGAGAAATGAAAGAGAAGGTTTTTAAATCGGTCCCGAAACGGAAACGCAAGTCCGGGCTGGCGAAGGCGTTGACTGTGTGAAAGAGGCCGGCGGCCATGAAAACTTCAACTTGTTGAGGAAACCTGATCGCCCATAACACGTACTGGAGGGGGGCACAGCCAATTCAAACGTGGGGAAGATCCGGGGACTAGATCGAAGAACGCGCACGCCCAGGGGAAAAATGAGAAGGCGATGCTTTAACCGCTTATCTCCGGACGGGGGAAAAAGACATCGCCATGGGGCCATCTCCTTCGTTTTGTCAGACACAAGGGACCAAGACGATCAGGATTAATCACGAAATCGGGAACCAGGCGGCCCTTACTTCAAGGAAAAGTCAAGCCTTGTGAAAGGGGGGAGATAGACTAATCTCTTCCAGCGCCCGAGCGCATCGACTCTTCCAAGGCGAAAGGGATGGCAGAGCACAACACTCACTTGAAAATGAACGGAGGAAAAAATGCGAAGAGAAATCCGAGAAGGAACGCGGCCAAAATGCTGCCCCCCAAGACGCATGCACTGATAAAGGGGCCATCCCCCCCCAAAAATCACTCCCAGGGAAGAGCAGGGAGAGAATTCAAAAAAAAAGAGCCAAAGCAAAGAGGAGACTGCGAGGTCATCTGTCCGAAAAGAACAGAATGAGCCTATTGTAGACAAATACGGACAGTACCAGCTGCCGACAATGTCCAACCCGAAAAAGAACGCGCAATGACAGAAAAAAACGCCGAGTGACCGAAAAAAAGGGAAAGGATAACTCGAAGGCCGAGGAGAAAAATGGCTCTTGAGATCCGAATGCCTGCTGGAGGTTCTAACAGCGTCCACACAGTTCGCCGACGAAAAGGAAAAAAAGACTCATGGGAATCCAGCGTGGTAAAAACAAAAGGCGGGAAAAACAAGAAAAGAGGCAGTGACCAGACTTCCCATATCACTATCACAGAACAAGACTACACTGATGGTGACCAAAGAAGAATACATTTAGGGTAGGGCACCGGGGAGAGGGGACGACCGACATATACCTGCAAACTTCCCGATTTCCAGTGAAGAGGACTGTCATCGGATAATTGTGTATCACGCCAAGGGGCAGTATTAAGAAGAGAAAAAACAACAACGGGGAGGGATGAAAAGAGAGGAAAGAACCGGTCATAACTATCTGAATCTTCTGGGTCAAAACTGATTCCGTTCATAAAGTAACGTGGATATATTGCCGGAAAGTCGGCCTTGAAGCACGAAAGTGCGACCGGGGGGGTCTCAAAGGAGGAAGAGGGCACAAAGTGTTAGGGATGTCGAGAAGTGCGACAGGGGGTGCCTGTCCTGCTCTCCGTGTTTTTCACAACGAGCGGTTCGAGGGGTGGGGGTTACCAGGGGGGGAAATGAATGAGGTGAGAAAAATGTCGCTGGGAAAAGGGAGAACGGGGAAAGCCTTGAGCATCCGCGCAGTTCTCAGGACAAACTGCGATCAATCGACTCAATATTGTAGGAGAGGCAACAGCGAGTCGGTTGTGCTCGGCACGAGAGGGTGGCAGGGAATGAGAGAAGATGGCTCAGGGACGGGGGAAAGGGGTTCAGCGTTACTGAAGTAGTTGTCAAGCCAATCGGGAGGTCGGTCGCTTACAGTCAGAGCAAACTCTATCTCGCTTGGACTATTGAGGATCTCCCACCGCTTAAAGTGAGTGAGTTCGCTTGGAGGATGAAGAATTGCGTTCAAGGAATTTGAGCGGTACGGGCTGTTGTTGAGTCATTTACCGGCTCTTCACTCGTTCCTGTAGTGGGGGTGAGTGTGAGATGGGAAAGGAAAAGAAGGAGGTTCACGCCGTTCAAGTATACAGAAGGTGCATGGGGTCCCGTGTGGAGGTCTGATCTCCGAAGAAAAAGTCTTCGGAAGAGATATTCGTCATAGTACTTGGCCGAAGGTACGGGAAGACCGAGGGTGCGAAAGCCGGGAAACGGGGGCATCCGAGATCGAAGGACAGTGGGAAAAAAAAATGGTGTCCCTCGCTAAAAACGTCATAGAGTCGCCATGCTTAAGACTTCCTGGCGCAGATAAATCAGCCAGCCGTAACGGCGGATAAAGGGACTGGGCGCGCGATGGTTGCGCGTAAGGAAAGGAGCAGTCACACGTTGACTCGATGTGGACAGAATCGCCGTTGCGAGTAGCGACATCAAGATATCACAAACTACAGTAAATCAACGAAATTTCACGCAAGTCCAACTTAGGTCACGAGGGGGGGGGTATGAGAGGGAAAGAATTAAAAATATATAGCTCCAACAAAAAAAGGAGAAGAAAAAAAAGATCTGTAAAAAAGAAGAACACGGAACGTCAAAAGCCATCGTGCGGAAGAGTGGGCTTGGTCGCCATGACTAGGCTTGTTTTGTAAATTTACCTTATCGCCGCAGGCGAGTCATGGAAAAGAAAGCGCAGTAAAACGTGGAACCGGGCCTATCTCAATCGAAAACCTAAGCAACGCGAGCAAATGAATACGATGCTACCGTCTGGCTAAAGAGACGCAAAACCAGGGCATCATCGCAAGCCAGCTGGACCTCTCTTGCCACGTTGTGGTGAAGAGAACAAAATTGCAAAATTGGAGAGTAAGAGAAAAGATGACGCCCTATCGTGCACCACCAAACGGCGTCCCAGGAAACCCAGTGGACTTCAAGCCGGGACAGATAATCTCTCATTCGGGACGCTGCAGCAGCATCAAAAAAAGCAAGTACGGGTGGCAGAAGAATAGGAAAAATCACGTTGTCAGCACACAGCAGAAATTCCGACGCAACCATAACAAGCATACTGAACTCGAAAATGGGTCAAAAAGCATTACCACGAAATAACCAAGACCACGGACAGAGAAAGTCCCTGAAGAACTAAGCCATCCTCTTAAGAGCGCACGATACTTGGTCACGCGTGCCGCCCGGGTGAATATGCAAACAAAAGGGAAAGAGGGAAGGGTCCACGGGGAAGGAGAAAACCGCAGACAAAAATGGAGAGGGGAAGGTACGCGGCAAACAACTGGCCAACCCCCCACGGAAACATCAGCGGCGCGCTGACACAGCCTCCTTTCCACATGTAACACGAAAAGCTACGACGTCAAAGGAGAAGAAAAGTAGGGAAAGCAGTGCGATCGCCCTCACTGCGAATCCTGCGGCCTTCCTCGTCAAAGAGATCCACAGTTCGCCGAAAGCAATTCTCCAAGACTCGGGTCCATCTTTAAACAAAGAAAGAAAAGAACTCGGGGGAAAAAAAAGGGAGAGGAAGTGAGAACAAAAAAGGCCTGTCTCAAAGTCGGGAAGAACACAAAACGACGACAAGGAAGAAAATTTGAATCTGACCACATCGAAGCCTTGACTGGAATTTCGATAAAGGCCGTTACTTCTATCCGTTTCTAACTTTCCTGACCCCGCGGGAAGGAATTTGAAAGAAAGAATACGAGTGAGAGAGAAGACCTCAGAGCTAGGGCGTCTTATCCGATCTCAACAAAAGATAGGAAGAGAGCAAAAAAGACGCCGGAAATACACTGAATCTCTCCGTGAACGTCTGTGAGGGCAAAAACGCAACCCGCGGGGCAAGGAAAGGTCCACGGAGATTTGACGCATAGGGAATTTGAGCGAACGTGGCAACGGGAATAGATGAGTGCAATCATGATTTTCTGTCTGAACAGTTCAGGGCGATCTGGTGGGGGGGGTCAGGACGATCGCAGGGTGGGCAAAAAAAAAAGCGTTCGGTGAAGTGGGGGGGGGAAAGGACATGGTGAGGAATGGCGCGGCCTTGCGACTGGGGAAGAGCCTTAACGTACGCCCAAAAATCCGGCGGAGGATCAGGCGGCGGGCGATCATCTGTCAAAATTTGCGAGAGGATGAAGGGGGAAAGGATAGCAAGGGAGGCGGGGGCAGATGGACTACTCGTTGGAAGGCCAGTTTTCAGCGCTGTCTTTGACAGAGCTATGTCATGTTCAAAGGTATCGCTGATTGAGCGAGTCCTCTTTGCTGGTAGATAGTTGGCGCGGGAACACGAGGAGATTATCAGTGTGCGTGCTGAATGAGGACATGATATTCATTACAGGGCGGCTTCAGCTGGTGATGGAAGGTACAGTGCGGAAGGAAAGGATTAAGGATGAGGTGCGGGCAAAGGAGAATTTCTGCCAGTTCAGGACGGTAGAGCCATCACCTGCGCTGGTGACTATTCTCGACGAGGGCTCCGCGGAGAAAAGGGAGAGGCACATCCCAAAGGAAAGTAAAACGGGGCAGAAGGCCGAAGCATGGGAGAAACATGCAGGCCGGCTATCCTGAGATCGAAGGGGCATTAATCTTTTTCCACAACGAACTCGGTGCATATAGCAGTCACATGGCTGCGATGCGGAAATGGCGAGGGGCGAGGGAGAGTCGCCACGACAAGCATTTGATCAGGCCGCTGGGGGGGGCGCACATGTTGCGAGGGGGGAGATCATAGGCCCGGAATTCCACTTTACAGCGCGGCTGCCAAAAGCATGCGAATGGAGAGCTGTGTATAATATACAACACGAACGAAGATCCCCGCCTAATTCTGAAGTACCGTCTACAACACTGGAGGTGGAAGGGAAAGGGAGGAGACAAAACGATCGCAAAAAAAAAAAGGAGAAAAAGAGAGTCTGTTTGAAGAGGGGAAAAATGTTCCCTGCAAATCCAGGCGGCGGACACGTGGGGGGAAAAATTCAAAAGGCGTCATTTTCTGGGGTTGAATTCGTGAGACCCGTCGGGGAGAAGAGTCAAGACTAGGAGGAACAGATGAGGAAACGTGAAAAGCGCCACCATGATCGAACGGGAAGGCTCACGATGATCAATGCTATTTACCGGATTACGCTGATCGCAACAGGCAGACGGGGGGGAAAAAGCACTGCAGACTCTTCCACGGTTGGTTGAGGAGAAAAATTTTAAAATGAACAGGAGCTCAAGGATAATCCGCCTCGGCATGTGATTCACAATCGCCTGCCGGCTGCTCATGGACTTCATCAGTGATGACCCTAATCATCGGCCTGACCTGCAAAGCTGCCGAGGACGATAAAACGTAAAGACACGAGATGAAAGGAAAGACATGCCAAAAAGTTCCTATGAAGGAAGAAATTCAGACGAATTCAGCAAAACATCGGAACTCTAAAGAATCCCTGTACCTACACCCAAACGGAAGACAAAGTCATGAAAATGAGGGAGCAATCACAAAATAAGACAATATACGGGCAAAAGAGGGTCTCCCGTGCACTAAAAAAGAGGGACCCGGAACTGTCAGACACAGAATGACATCCGATGAAGCTGGCCTGAACACTGCATAAAAAAAGAGCAAATACGAAAAGGAAAATAGCCTCACTCCGGGGATCACAATTGAAAAGAGGGAAAATCTCGCTAAAGAAGGGACATATTAAATCATATGCGGATCGTACGAACATGCGACCTTTCAACTGCTTCAAATCAGCAATAGGTTAAAAAAAGTTCGCCGTACCTCACACTCAATCCTCCACCAGTGCAGAAAGCGTTAAACAAAGGGACAGCGACGCGGGGAAAAAAAGGAGGAGCGCAGGGGCGAAACCGACTAAGTCGCCGAGAGCCAGACAGGCACCAAAAACAATGCTAAAGTGTTCTCCCTTGCGTTTCAAAGGGTCAGCACAGTTCGATAAGGGCCGAGGAACGAAATATCTCCGTGCTAACTCATCCCTCTGAAGCGGTTAAAGCCAGAATGAGCAGGAGAGAGATAGTGTACTAAGAGGCCAAAATCTTAAAAGAAAAAAAAAAAGAGGAGGAAATAGATAAGACTAAGGGAAATGAACGAATCCCGACTGGGGGTTCGGTGGCTGTACCGGGCACTTCAACCGCGGGCATGTGACATGGATGGGGGGGGGGGGGGGGGATGGTTGAAGAGTAGGGCAATGGGGATTCTCAATTCTCTTTCTTAAGGCGAAGGGGAGAGGGGAGACGGGGGGGAAGGAGTCAGTATTGAAGAAGTCTCATTGTTTTTTGATTAGGGGAGGTCGGATATGCGAAAGTGCGAGTCTGGCGCAAGGCCGCTAGAACGTGTTTTTCAACCGTTGCAGACGGGGGGGGGGAAGGCGTTTGGGGGGGGGGAGAGGGAGGAATGAGCTTGGGGAGGTTGAAAAAACTGGGAAGGGACTTGACGCTTAAATTCCGGGTGCTTCTTCGGGAGGGGGGAATCGGCTATGCTCAATCGAATCTCGAAAGAAAAAGGGATGAATGGGGGGGAAGAAAGGGGAAGGGGGGCTTATGCAAAGCGCCGCTCCTTGATTGGAGGCAGTTGTGTCAAAAGTTGACGGACGTATTTTCTACACGATGTCAGGAGGGATCGTACACTGGCGCAAGATTTGCGGGAGGAGGGCTATTGGAAACCACGAGGCGGGGGGAAAAGGATCGGCAGCTAAGAGTGGCTCCAGAGGGGGAAATCCTTTCTTGAGGGTTCTTTTATTGGGGCAGTGCTTAGGGGGGAGGTGAAGTAATGAGGGGATGGAGAGAGAGATTGACTGACTTCAGCAGTCAATGAGGGACTTTGCATGTGAGGCTAACACCGGAATAGGGAGACTGGAAAATAGATCGCCTGACGAGGGGGCGGAATAGATTAGCGCAAAGGTGAGTCCACGAAAAGGAACGGTCCGAAGGGGGGGGAAAGAACCGGAAGGGAAGGTGGAGCGAGAGAGTTGCATGGTAAAACTAAATCTTGCAAATAAAGACAAGACAGGCTGAGATTCTCCTGGAAGCGTATCAAGAGGAGAAGAATAAGCAGAGGAAGGGGGGGGGAATGTGCAGAGTCTAAGCTCGATTGGGGGAGAGAAGGGACACGAGATAAAGGAAGTCTCCTGATTCATAAACTGGTTATGGGAGCAATAAGGGGGGATTCACGATAGAAAAAGAACATCAGGAAACCGGAATGGAAAGGGAAGAAAAAGATGACGGGAGCTACCTGAATTTCACAGTGTCCAAGAATCCACCAGATCTCTTCAAAAAAACTTCTTAGGTACTATATATATCTGTGGGAAATCGTTCCAACGCCCATGGAATGCAAAGAAAGAGGGGCACCTCAGAGGGGAGGGGGAACTTGCAGCAAGGAGAGGGCGGAAATGAACTGGGATTGTTGTGAAAAACCAGGGCTAAAATAGCACGACGAAGCGGGAAAAAACAGCTGAAGCAGGAAAAGCTCCGGTCCTCGATCGACATCGAAGCGAAAGGAAAAGACAGAGAGGAAAGGGGAAAATCAGGGAGAAAGAGGAACCCCGTGACGATTATGCGCCGAGCCAGAAAAGTCATACCAAAATTTCTCCTCTCCACCACTGGCGTGGGTGAAGAGAAGACAAAATGAAGTGAAACTTCAATAGAGAGAGCCAACCCTTTATGGTTCAGAAACACTCGTTTCGGACAACATGGGAAATTACAAAAGGGGTAAAATCTAAAAAAGCAGATCGAAAGATTAAAAAGAAAGGGACCAGATAAGCACAGCTCGATTCCGGTGGAAGATAGCACTGCGGAAGGACCACAACATTAAAGGCGGGACAGAACTTCGCATTCCAAAAGCAACGAATACTGAAAAGTGCCAGAAGAAAAATGGACGGAAGTCACAAAAACGGAAGAAAAGAAAGGGGGAAATAGAGGATCGCGAGGACAGGGATTTCAGCGAGGGCCAAAGGACTGCCAAATAGCCGAGAAAAAAAAACAGCATGACGAGAGCTCGCCCGTAAGGGTCACGAGACCAGAGGAACAGAAAAGGAGAAAGTAAAAAGAATCAGTAAAGGGAAGAAAAAAGTGAACTTACCCCCCGCATAGCCATACGTCCTCGCAGGAACAGCACCACCGAACGAGGGACTGAACCTTTACCCGCGACCACTAGAGATGACGGAAAAGAATATTGTAAAGAGATTGCTATGCGCAATAAAAAGCAGAAGCAGACAAGGGGGGGAAGGGGGGAGAAAATAGGGAGTCACCCAAAAAGCCAACTCATTTAATCCATAAAAAAAAAAAGGCCGGGTCAAACTCACTAAACGCGGCGGAAGACGAATGCACTAAAGAAAGAATCACGCCATGGAAAAAGAAAAAAAACAAGACAAAAGAAATTAGAATTGTTCAACTCCTGAAGAAAAACTGACGACATTTATCGCACGTCGAGAAAGTCGACGTACTAAATAAAGTGACGAACTTTGGCAGGCCCGAGGGAAGGGGAAAAGTTTGGAAAAAATCAAGAGCGAGAAAAAGAAAGGAGGAATGGGAGAAGCT
>Ga0179593_1312254_pt1 | contig 11663 bp, 21 predicted proteins | sample CZODoug2_1_08_16_FD_185931 | JGI IMG/M metagenome (GOLD analysis project Ga0179593, IMG submission 185931) | Vadose zone soil fungal communities from Angelo Coast Range Reserve, California, USA - CZODoug2_1_08_16fungal (PacBio error correction) | ecosystem: Environmental > Terrestrial > Soil >...
GCGTTGTGCAATGGGAGGATCCTCGCGAAAAGGACTGTGAAAAAAAAAGGGCCGGCTAAAAAGGGGACACAAGGGGGGGGGGGGGGAAGGCTCTGAAGCGTCCCACAATGTATTAGTAGTACATGAAAAGAAAGACGAGACAAAGGCTCAGGATCGGGGGAGAGGTCCAAGAAGTATGGAAAAGTCACAGACATATCCAAAAAATAGGGGAAGAACGGGTGAAAGAAAAAAGGGGGGGGGCCGCGGATGGATAGCGCTTTGAAAAGAAAGGGGGGAAACCCAGAACAGTTCGTAGGTGGAGAACTGGTGCGCATCAACAAAACAGGGGGGAAAAAAAAAAATAGGAGGGAGGCACAGAGGGAGATAACGCGGGAAAAAGAAGTTACAAACCAGAGGGACCAGATTTCAAGTATCCAAGAGAAGTCGACCGGCCAGGGGGGGGGGCGACACCGATTTCACACACGTGTCGAGGGTGACACTGAACTCTTCACAGGTTAACCAAGGTTTGTGGAAGGGGAGGGTGTGGAGAAGTCGAAAGGGGCTTCGCCAAAATCATAAACTCGTAAGTGGGGGGGAGTATGCGGTTGGGTGGGGGTTATTGGTGGTGGGGGTTTGTGGTCGCTCGGTTAAGGGAGGGGGGGCGGGGGGGACACGACGGCGGCGTCAGGGGGGACTTAGGCTCACGCTTCCTTTCAAAACCAAGATTACAGAAAAAAGACAAGTAGTCGTTTAAAGGGGGGAGAAGAGAGGGTTGGAGGGGGAAATTTGGGGTGTAATCCTTGTCGAATTGGAGAAGGATGCCTATGGGGAAATGGGGAGGGGAAGCCAACACAAAAAAAGAGCCGTCGACCAAGGCGACTAGAGAGGGGAACAAGAAGGGGGATCAACCCAAAAAGTACACCGTCAGTCAAGAGGGGCTACGGAACCGAGGTTCCACAAACCGAAAAGCCGCGGTCAACATTCACGGTCCGAGGGGGTCAAAAGGCGGGAAATCCTCGCATCAATTTGGAGGGGACCAGAGAAACTAAAAAGATCAGAAATGCTCGCTTCAGGAAAAGACGGATGAGAAAGAGGAAACCCGCACAAGAAAACGTTGAAGATCTTCTTCAGGGGGGATAGTATGCTGAAGAAGAGCTATACAGGTACAATCAAGGTTTAAAGGAAAAGGGGAAAAACACCGCAAAAAGGGACGAACCTTCCACTGGGTTCTCAAGACCAGTCCATACGAAAATGGGTAAGGAAACGAAACGTCGTGCAGTTCGGAGAAACCCGCGACAACCCAACGGCTCAGGAACAGGCAATTTTAAAGTTTGAGCGAACGAAAATAGAGGTACCCATGACTCAGCGGCCAGATGACTCGAGAAAAGAGGGAAAAAGGGAAATCATCCTAACCAGGAGCCGACTAGACAGAAGGAGCAGACACCGAAAAAAGGAGCTCACCGAAGGAACCCTAGTCGAAAAATTCAAGATGTAACCATATAGGGCGAAAATCCATAAGGGAGACTACACCGACCGGCCAAGATGCGCGGTCAGAACCGAAATCGAGACGGGGGGGAAAAGTAAACGAGAATCTCCGAGCCATCACCTTGATGGAGAGCGTACTCAAATGAGAGGAATAGACCTAGTCGGGGAAGAGCTGGAACCCAGGCTGAAAGAAAGCCGTTTCAAACTCAACTGGATCCGCCGTCCGGGGGGAGGGACTGGTGGAAATAATCGAAAAATCGGGGCGGGTCGATGAAAAGTAACAATAACTCAAAAACGGGTGCATGGGGAAAAAATTGGAATGCTTAAAAAAGGAAAAAGTCGATCAGGAAGAAAAGGAAGGGAACCTTATAAGGGCGTTACGGAAAGAGTTGAGGTTGGAGTCTGTGTAGGGGGGAAACCGCGGGGTCATCAGCGTTAGATCGGCGCGTCCCAAGAATTAGGGGCTTAAAACAACGCAGCTTTAACCGTCGAGAAAAAAAAAAAGGAGGAGGAGGAGGGAGGAGAACTAGCCCGGGGAACGAACGCGAAGTAGAGAACCCCGGGAGGGAAGAAAAAAGAAAAAAGGCAAGAGTTGGAATCGGATGAAAACGACCTCCAACGACTCACTAAGAGAACAAATTATAGAATTGGTAAAGAGGGGGGGGAACCAAAAGGGGATGAAAAGAGTGAGAATTCTGCGGGAGAGGAGATGGGACCTCGTCGGAAAGGAGAAAAAGAGAATGAGCAACCAGCTAGAAGCTCGACTCGGATCAGCACGAGAAGAGGTCGGCGGGTGGGGGGGAAGATAGCCTCTTGGGAACAAGAGCAAGTCGGACAAAGGGAGTAAAGGAAACAAGCTGGCTCGAGCGATCCGAAATATAAAGGGCGACGGGCACTGTCAAAATCGCTTCATTTCTGCAATCGAAGATTCAAAGGAAAGTTTTGAAAATATATTGGGGGAAGAAAAAGGAAAAAAAAGAGGGGAAGAGGGGTACCGGATGGAAGAGGAACGCAGGTGAGGCCCTGAGTGGGGGACGTAAGAAATTGTAGCCGGCGAGGAGTCGGGTCGGATCAGCGTTTTATAACCGGGACGCAAAGGATTGGGGGGGGAGGAACAGGATCAAAAAGGGGGGGAAAAGTGTCGTAAGATGGTTCTAATGGACAAGGAAGTTCAGACTCTCGACGGGGCATGCCGCAGATTGGAAACCGTTGCTTGAGGTCAAGGCACGAACGAGAGGAAGAATTGTGAAAAAGGAGGGACAAAAGCGTGGAGAAAAGGGAACCTGAGGAGTCTTCAAGCGAAAAGCTAACGGGAGGGGAGGTCGATCGCAAAGACTTTTCCTCCTAGGAGAGATATCGTCAAATCGGATAGGTCTCGCCGGAAGGAAAAAAGACTGTCAAGGGGGGGAGCAGCGATGCATCTAGGGGAGAGTGCGGGAGGCATGAATGTAGAAGAGGAAGAACAGGTATGAGGGGAGAATCAAAAACCTCTTCCTCGAAGGAGGGAACGCGGGATTTGGAGAGATCGTGAAAAAAAAAGGGAAAACTGACGCAGGAATAGGGGGCGTCACGGAGAGGGCCAGAGCCTCATTAAATGGAGTTTTGGAAGGAAAAAAAAAAAAAAAAACAAAACACCGCGGGAACGTCGGCGAACACCGTGATGACCAACCAGTTGAAGAGAGGGAAACAGGGACCGAAAGACAGGGAGAAAAACAAACTATTCATATGTCACAACAAAATAGCGTATCTTAACGGGGGATGGGGGCTGAAAGGGGAGCAAGAGAAGGCTCGTTTAGCGAAACACGCTCCAGAAAAAGCTCAGGAACCAGAAACCTTGGCAAAGAGAATCAGAAACTGAAAGTCTTAGACTTTTACAAATGGAGGGGAAACGAGAGCAACAAAAGGAAGGGGGGCATATGAGGAGATGAAAAGCGTTCGGTACCGGAAAAAACGGGGGGTTGTGCTCTGTCGCCAAACTCCAGACCCTACAGATACGTCCTCTGGGTCCGCTGCAGAAAAGGAGTGGCAGCATATCACGGGATCGATATAGTGGGGGGAAATCTGTTGTGTTTGTACTAGAGGGTGCCTAAGAGGGGAGAGAAAAAAGAAAACCGAAGGACTAAAATGGGCTGGTGGAAAGGAAGCAAAAAAGGGGGAAAGAACGGCGATGCACTAATGAAGACCACTCCGGCTCGGGACAACGTGTGGATATGGGAGTAAGAAGGAAAAAGGCTCCAAGGAGAGATTCAGCAAGAGAAAAGAAAGACTCAAAAAAAAGTGTCAAAGGAGGCGGGAAGGCCGGAGAAAAACCTTTTGGGCGAGATAAAGTGGCCGGGGCCGTCAAAGACGTCCAAGGGAATCAAAGGGATGGCAGAGGAGGGGGGGGAGAGTCTAACCGCTCTAGATAACAAAGGGGGGAGTAGTAGCGAGAGGTCAGGGGTGGGGAGAGGTCAGCTCTGGGCCATATTGAGGGACGGCCGTCCGAGAATCGGTTTAAAAACAAGCGTAGAGGAAGGGGAGAAAAAGTAGTAGGGGGGGAAGGTTAAAACCTCGCCCGAGAAAAATGCTGGGAGCGGTTGGAACTGGAGTTGCCCGCAGTTTAAATATGGGGATAAGCCAGGTAAGAGCATATGAACAAACCGGCGCGTAATGAAAAGGTGAAATAGGGAAAAAAGGGGGCTTCCGATGGCAAAAAAGAAAGTTCTTAATGGGTGAGGGGTAAAAAACTTGAAAACAATAACAAAAGATCCAAATAAGCTAGGCCACCAAAAAAAACAAAAACCGATTTCCGAAAAAAAAGAGGGGATGCGTTCAAGGGGAAGGTGGGGATCAAAAAAGAAGTAGGGGGTCAAGGCGTCGTCTAGCGATATTTCACGCACTCAAGAGGGGGGCACCCATAGTGGTAAGTTGAGAAAAAGGAGGAGATGAAAAAAAGATCAAGCTCGTCGGATTCCTAAGGTTCAGGCCAAATAGTTGAGGGTTTGGGGAGAGCGGTGAAGACGAGGGGCTTGGGGAGGCTCTAGGGTGGTGTGGGTGTGGGGGGGGGGGGGGTGGGGGGTGTGTGGGGGTAAGGGCACTTTCGGAAGCGGATAACTACACCACAAAGTATAGGGAGTTTTAAATGCAGGCCTAGGTAACAAGGGCTTGAAAGGAGGGGTAAGGAGACTATGGGTATGGGCGAAACGGTTGCTCCACGAAAAAAGGGACCTTCTAGCGATCAAATGTAAAGCCTGAGCTCTTTCAATTAGGTCAAACAAACAGGCGACAAGTGAAGGCAGGAGACCTTCCGTAAAAAAAAGGAAAAAACAGGATGTAGGAGGAGGAGATCGTCGTACTAAACAGGGGCTTCCGGACCGGTAGTAATGCCTGCAGCGAACCAAGCCTCTCTGCCATCGAGAAGGAACAGCCACGATTGAAATACTTCATAAAAAAAAGTAAAGAATAGACTTCTCAACTAGATCTCCTAAGTGCGGACCGGAGGGACTAAAAAGGGGAAGGGGAAGGGAGAACGGCCCAACGTTCGCTTTTAAAAATACTCCTCAAACGGTCCATTGTCCATAAAAGTTAAGAAAAAAGAGAACGACACGGCGGGGGGGGGGGAAGGATAGAACCATCCTTGTCAGAAACGGTCGCACGGCGATCCAGGATGAAGTGGTCCTAAAGACTGGGAAAACTAATCTAACATCGTCAGTGACCAAGCCTAAATCCCTGAACGTTCCAGTCAGGAGCGGGGGTAAGCCAGGAAAAATGCATCGACCAAAATAACGACCACCAATACAAGGAAAAACAAAGAATACGAAGCAAGATAAAATTTTCTCACTTCTCAACAACGGGGACCGAAAAAAGAGGGGGGAAGCCAGAGGGACCTAGCCACAAATCAAGCTCCAGAAGCAAACCGACTAAAAAAATCAAAGATTCTGCAGAAGAAGAGACGGGGGAAATTTGCATGAAGGTTTTTAGGAGAGAGGGGCACAAAAGTTAATCCTCACGAGTAGAGCGGGAGGCTATACGACAGCTTCACAAAAATGGGAACTCGAGGAGAAAGAAGAGGAAAAAAGAGGAGTAGAGGGGAGAGTCCCTAAACAGGTTCTAAGGAGGCAAGAAGATCAAAAGGGAGAAATAGAAGTTGGAGGGGACTGCGAAGGGCATCTGCCGAAAAGCGGTCATCCTAAAGGCCAATTGACAATTATGGCAGTCGGGTTGAGGAGGGGGGGGGGGAAAGAACACACGTGGAGAGCGACGCCCTCGGGGAGCGGCGTCTCTCAAAGAAGGGGCCCCGCGGCTTTCCAAAAACAAGGGAGAACTAGAGAAACAAGCTAGATATAGGTGGTGGGACCTGAAGGGCGAAGCAAGAACAAGGGGGCAGGGAAGGAGAACCCCGAAAAATGATTACACTCGGAAAGGAAAAACGAATCAACACTGACTCCTAGCCGAGAATTTTAACCCAGGAAAGTCCCTTCTTGATGAAATGCAGCAGGCACCCGAAACTTCGAGAAAAAAAGAAAAAGAAGGAGCATTATCCGATGGGCTATAAACCCCTGTTGCTAACGAAAGGCATGGAAAATAGTCCATCTTTTCTGACACAGAGGCGAGGGAAAGGCTGACCTGGACGTTGTTGAAGAAAGGGAGCTAACTCTCTCCAAAAAGCACGAGAAAGGGAAAGAGGGGAGCGAGATCGAGACGAAAAGAAGGTCTGAGTCACGTCAAGCACTCAAGAGGAGGACATAAATCCGAGCATCCGCCGGAGGTGTTGCCCGGGAGTGCTATCTGGTAATGCTTGGGGGAAAAAAAAGTAAAGGCCCTGGAGGGGTGGGGTAACAACGGAGGGGGAGGAGGGGAGATCGAGGCAATCGAGAGTCACTAGGGGGGGTTATGTTTGGACGGCTTGTGTCGGGAGGAGGAGAGACGGGGGGACGGGTAGTACGGGAGGGGTAGTCTGGCATCCTATGTTTGAATCCAAGTCTGGGGGGAGAAAGGGAGGAGAGGCACGACCTTTTGCCCGGTCGCATGCTGCAGAACTTCACAGGGCTGGAGGCATCAAGTCGGAGTTAATTGGAGGGAAAAGGGGAAAAGAAAGGAGGATGAATGAAAAGGGGAGCGCTTCAGCTAGCAAAGGGGGTGGGGACTGAGAAAAGAAAAAAAAAGGAAAAATTCAAAAATTCCTCGTCCCAAGGCTGTAGTAGAGATGTGGAAGAATCCGATGAGGAGAACTTTAAAGTTTTCTTCTGTGAGGGATCAGAAACCGGCTAGAGGGGGTAGGGCAGTAACTCAGGAAAAAAAGTAAGCGCGTGATAATTCGTGAGGTCAAAACAGGCCGGGCATACAGACAATCGTCGAAGCGTCATCAATTGATGAACCAATCTAAACTGAAGGGTAAATGTAAAAGGAGAGGGGTGAGAATGAAAACCAAAACGTGACGAAAAGGGGAGGGGAAGGTCAATTCTGTTTTGATCAATAGCCAGACAGATCGCTTGACTATTGCTGCCGACGAAATGTTCGTAAGAAACAAAGAAAGAAGAAAAAGAGCGTGTCTAATCATTAAGAAAAAGGACCCCCTCAAAAAAAGGAAAAAAAACTCATGCAGACAACTACAAGGTTCGGCGCGAAAAAGGTTTGTAGGGGCCGCGGGACCAAGTAAAATCAACCGCCCGCCGCCTTCGCTAAAGGAGATGAAAAAAATCAAAAAAAAAAGTTTGGGGCATCGAACAGCGGTCATAATCAGGACGCCTTAAATTGGGGGGAGATCCTAGAGAGAGCAGAGCTGGGGCAAAGGGGAAAGGAAATAAGGAAAGCTTGAGAAGACGAAGCCGGACGTGGGGAAATCAGCTGGGGGGTTGGTTGATAACCACCAAGGGCCTTCCTCACAAGAAAAAACCACTCTCTTAAAAAAAGGGGGAGTGTAAGCGGGTAAAAAAGGAAGGACTAAGAGGACGAGCAGAGGAATTAGTGGGCATCTTGTTTTGTTGGGGAAATAAGGGGAGCAAGAAAGGATTCGACCCCAGCGACATCATTACGAAAAAAAGAGGTCATCCGAAGCTCAATGAGCGCGGGAGAGGGGAAGAAAACGAAAAAGGGCAGACCGGCAGTGCAATGGGTTGGAAGTCAGGCACAAGGCAAGGATCCCATCGTTCAAAAGAAAGACCCAATGGGAAAAACACCCAATTGGGAGGACAAAACGATAAGGGAAAAAAGAAGAGGGGGGAGGCGGTAAGATACGAGGTTCCTGCCTCCTTTCATATAGAATAAAAGGGGAAGAAAGGAAAATGAGCGGCCGAAGCAAATGACAGAACTCATTCTCTCAAACAACATTAGGTTCGGTTGTGCGACGGGAAGACTGAAATTCAGGAGGAGGACCGAGGATGAACGTAAATGGACAGGGACAGCGCTGCGCGAGCCCATGTATGGTCGGGTAAAGAAAGAGAGAAAAGACCCATACCAGGTGGCTCTTGTAGGTGCGGGGCGGGGAAAAAAGTTGAAATGAGGGGGAAAAGGAGGTCCGGAATTAGAAAAGAAAAATCAACGCGGGGTCCGGCGTGGTCATGAACTGAATCGAGTGATGAAGAGCGAGAAAGAACGATGGGGCACCCCAAATTTGGTAGGGGGGGAGACAGGGGCGTCACCAATAAAACAAAAAAAAAAAGGGCACGGGAGAGAGGGGCTCATCGCATGACACTGAAAAAGGAAAAGAACGAGGAATAACAAGAGGACCATATTCATACTAGGGAGCTTGTCTGATTAACGAAGTTGGGGGGAAGCCGTAGGGAAAAAAAAAAAAAGGGACTTATCATGTACAAGAGGGTGAAGAGAGAAATGGGGGAACCCCCAGATTTGTTGGACTGTTGCTCTCGCGGGGGACAGCTTGAGCTCCAAAATCTGTTGGGGCTGAGGGGGGAAGGTCAAAAAGCCAAAGAGGGTTATGATTTGGGCGTCAAAGGGGCGCGGGAAAAAGGAGGCGGTTCTTAGTCAAGATTTCCCTTTCGCCGGAAAAAACCTGAAATCCGCGCCCAGGAATGAAAGCTGTCCTAGGGGGGGAGGGAAGGGCAGGGATGGGAATACTGGTTGAATTAAATTCGAAGGTCAAAGGAAGGGGGGGGGGCGTAGGAAAAGGGCGAAAACGAAGAGGCGCTCGAGACAAGTCCAAAGAGAAGAGGGTCTGCGATACGAGTACAGTGAGAAAAGAGGTAGAACGGAGGAAAATCTCAGAACCGGCAAGAAAAAGCCTGCACATGTGAACGGATTTCAGGAGAGTCGAGTCGTCTCATTACCGCCGGAATGCTTGCCGCTCATCTGGGAGGCCCTGCGGCTAAAATCCCTCAGCGCCTCGCGAAAAAAAAACTAAACGGGAGAAGAAAGGGGCGGGGGGAGTCGAGCGAAGGCCAAGAAATTTCGCTTATCATTAAGGGGATTAGAAAAGGTAGAGGAAGGGTCGGACAGATGAGGAAGAATATATTGCGATCGCCTAAAATCAGTGACGGCTCTGCGGAAAAATACTGGGAAGGGAAAAAATAAACGGTTCGACAACGAGAATGTTCCATAAAGGAAAAAACGGGGAAACGACAAACGGGGGGAAGGGGCAGTTCGAGGAACCCCGTCGCGCAGAACGGGCCAACGTCGAAACGGGGCCATCCTACGTTACATATCAGAAACTTAAGATTCAGACCTCGTCCGAGAAAAAGCACCGGGACGAAAGAAAAAAGAGAAAGAACAAGAACATAACCCTGTATCACCGAAAACCAAACCATGGGCCGCCACAGAAAAAAGTCCTCGAAAAGTCGACGGAGAACTCAATGGCCTCACGCCCTAAGAGGGAAATCAACATTGATCCGAGCAGACACTCAAATAAGAAGAAAAAAAGCAAGGAAAAGGGCCGCCATAGCCGTATTCCGACAGACGCAGGAGGGGAAAGGTATGCATAGATCTTCTCGAGCCCCTATTGGAGGCCGTCCAGTTGAGAGGTACCTAGACTTGGAAAAAGGGAGGGAACACAACTCGTCCCTAACAGAATTCTCGCGCTGATACCGGGCAGTGAAAGGGGGATTAGACTGGTTAGATAACAGTAGAACCGGGGGTTATAGAATCAGAACGAAAGATCACTGGCGAATGCAATCGGTGGGTTCTCGTCAGGAAGAAAGGAAGGGGTTAGAATGGAAGTATATGCGTATCCGTTTGAGTAGGGTGGACCGGGAAAGCGGGACATCAAGCTTGAAAGGAACAGGGTCTCAGCAGGAATCGAGGCGCTTCCTCGGGGAGCGTTCACAGACAGTCTCACAACAAGGAAAGAAGGCTTAGAGACGAGGGGGAAGACTCGTGGGAAACCGCGGAGGAGAAAACGTGCCTTGGTCCTGAATCAGGGGGGCCGAAAAGCAGGAAGGGACAAGCAAAAGAAACCCGACGCCTAACCTCAGAGCCAATAACCCAGGAGATTTCCTAATGACCGCTCAAAATAAAACGCGAAAGAAAAAGACGGGGCGGGGAGACAATCGCTGCCTATTCGCGTGTTTCTAACCGAGCCAGGTCACTACTAAAATCATTGGACGTAAAGTATCATCGCGAGGCTTAACTAGAGGCGGGAGCGTTTGTAATAGCTGCAATTCTTCAATCAGGACTCAGGAGTGAAAGAAAAAAGAAAGAGTCGGAGCGAGCCTAAAAGAGGAGGAATCTGCACAGAATTAAGCGGCGCAAGGAAGCCCGGGAGGCTAGGGTTTCGGGCTTCTGGGGGTCGCTGGACAAAAGGGGGAGACGGAGGGAAAAGGAGGAAATGAAAGGTGTAGGCCATTGAGGTTCCTTCGGGGAGGCTTCAGGAAAGGGAGAGAGGGGGGTGGGGCGGGCAACTGGTCGTGTTGGACGTATTGATAACCGGGAAAAAGTCGCTTGTCGGGGGGGGCTCCTCAGGAAGGACCTTTAGGAAAGAGGGGAACGGGAGGTCAAGACGATGTGCAGGAGGAAATAAGGAACCAATTCTTGTCGAAAAGAAGGCGGAACCTGGTGGGAAAGGGGAGCCGGAACGCTGGCAAGCCGTACCGTGAAAACGTTTTTATGCTCTTGATAAAGGGAGTGCGGAGGAAAAAAGCGAAAGGGGAGGGAAGTTAAGAGCACATTAGAGCAGGAGTAATCTGGACGAAAACGATGATCGGGAGGGGGAATAAAAAGAGGCCTTATTTTCTTGCGGTCGATCCGAACCGCTGATACCAGCAGGTTTACTGCATCGAGGGGCTGGCGCCTGCAGGGGGAAGAAAAGACGAAGACAGAAATGTTCCAACCTACTGCTCGTCAATATACGGGACAGTAACTGGGAAAGGTTTGGACGAAAACGCAGAGCGCCACGAACTTCGAAAACTCGCAGGTTCTGTGAGAAAAGGAGGGTAAAAAGAAAGAAAAGAAGGGAAGGGTTGTATAGAGCGAAGGAATCTGTCGGCGGAAAACCGTGAAGAAAAACCGAACATATCGCATCCGTTCAGACGAAGAACCAAAGCAACGACAAAGAGGATGTCACAAAAACAGAGAGAAGAGGCGAGGGGGAAGGCGGCTGCGAGTTGCGCGGAAAGAAATCGGGGAAGAGGGGGGGAAAAGCACCCAAAAGGCGACAAACGCTCAAAAAACATGAAAACATGTGGGTCTCTTGGTCATCCTGGGAGAGGGGGGGGGGGAGGGAAAGAAGATTTCGACGAGAAGCAAAAACAACCTTGGGAAAACGGAAAAGGTGAAGAGGCAGGCTCGCCGTACTGCGGGTGTGCTCAAAACCCAACAACCCCTAAGAAAAAGAGAACAGGGGGAAGAGAGAATCATGGGTCAGCCTGCTTGCCCCTTCGTGCATGCATATCGAACTAGTCAGGACGCTATCGGGGTGGAAAAGAGGGGGTTGGGTTGCGAACTTAAATGTGCCTAGAGGTCCCCTACCCCCTGGAGAAGAGGGAGGGGGACATCGGGAAGGTCAAAGCGCCATAGGTGAAAGAGGCTATCACTCGCAGGGGGACTCGCCTGGCAGTTAAGATGGGAGGGAAAAAGGGCAAGGCCAAACATGGTGCGAACTTCGGTCACAAGCATCGCCCAACAAGACAAAGAGGGAAAGGTGGAGGGGCGAGGATCCTGTACTACACAAACGGGGGGATCGGAAGAGAAATCTGGGGGAAAAATGCCTCCGTTAGCCGGAAAAGGCCGGGGGTACTGAAGCGAGGCGAATCCATGAAAAAAAGGGGAAG
>Ga0179593_1319983_pt1 | contig 11663 bp, 9 predicted proteins | sample CZODoug2_1_08_16_FD_185931 | JGI IMG/M metagenome (GOLD analysis project Ga0179593, IMG submission 185931) | Vadose zone soil fungal communities from Angelo Coast Range Reserve, California, USA - CZODoug2_1_08_16fungal (PacBio error correction) | ecosystem: Environmental > Terrestrial > Soil >...
GAGTTGGAATTGTGGAAGCGCCGGATGTGAGCAGCTTCCGGTCATGCATGGGCTTCAGGGGTCGACCTAGTCGTTGAAGAGACGGCTTCTTCACCCAGCTTCCTGATACGACGCGCAGACCCTTGACTTAAAAAACGTCGGGGGACTTCTAAGTCGGGGGCGACCCACTAAGATCACTTCTTAGAAACTGTCAAAAGTCTGGTATCCTTATATGGAGACGGGTTTGTTAGTTCTTCCAGGGATGAAATAGAGGAAAGATCAAGGTATTATCACAAAGGGCTCAGAAGAACAGGGGACATATTGTGGGGAGTCATTATCCCCTGAAAAAAAGGCAAAGAATGGACCCGACACGAGGGAAAAACGACTGGCCTGTCTTTGCGCAGATAAACGCGGGCCTCAACGCGTCTTCGAACCATCGACCGCGAAACTTACTAGCTCCATTGTCGACGCCGTGAGTCTCATGCTAAATTCAAACTGTCCGGGTGCTGGTGTCATCGACTCCGTGAGTAAGCCATAATTCCCCACACGGACATGAGAGTTCGAGGAAGTTTGCGAAAAAGAGAACTTCCCATATGAAAAAAGGAATAGTCGTACTACCTTATCACCGGGAGTGTTCCTTATGGGTCCTTTCAGTTAGTATTCAGTGGGGAAATCAAATCCAGATTATCAGAGGGACGTGGCAACCCAGAGGTTGTTTGGATCAGGCAGAACTGCGCAGCCGAGGCGCAAATCAAGCGAGGAGACATGTCTTGCCTTGATGTAAGGGAAGTAAAAAAAAAAAAACGAGGGTGCAATTTAGTCCCTCGAGGTTGGCAAAAAGGGGGGAGGTAACGGACAAGACGGGCGCTGAAAATGTAATCACATAACGAGTCCGGCAGAATGTATATAGTGATTCATGCTGGGTGAATGGGTAGACGGGGGTTACCTAGAAGGGGGTGCTGGTTGGAAAAAGCTTTGTGGTTGTCCAGTGATAACCTAAAAATAAAACACCAGATTCTCTGTGCCAAACTGGACTGAAATGGCCGTGGGGGCGCCACAGCAGGAAGTAAAATATCCCAAATTACCCACCAATCACTGGGAAAGTCTTTGGATTGGGCAAGAGAACAGGCCGGCACCACAACTCATCGTTGGCGCGGAAAGGAAGGAAATCGCGCCAAAGGCGAAAAATGGGGGCGACGTGACTCTCGTAGCCATCATTGTGAACTGCGTCTTGGGGATGTAACGACCACGGTGGGGCACTCATGGCACTAATAGTGTGTGAGGTCAGCAAGAAATAAAAAAAAAGCGAGATGGATATACTCGATACTATTTTTCCATAAGTGCCTTTTAAGAGGCAGTGGGCCCTGGGTCTCTCAGCGGGGTAACAGAGTCCTGTTTCTATGGGGGGATTGTCGAAGCGTCTAAAATGAACGCCCATGAAACCCCGGAGATTAGGCGGTTGACTAAAAAAATTGAATCATGGTGAGATAACATAGGGTCTTTTTTACTCATCTCCACGGAGGAAATCTCATGAATCATGCATTCCCATCCTTCGAGGATAGGACGGCTTATGCTGAATCTGGGATTAGTTAGGGGGCCGATAGTTTAAATCGCCGGCTCCAATTTTTCAATTCCTGGGGGGGGCCTGCTCCATCCACTCTGCAAGAAGAGTTCTTGGGGGCAACACCGGGGGGAAAAGAAAGTTTCACATTTATTGGGGTAGTACTGGATCAGCGAAAGATGCAGCAGTATAAAGTTTCCGCGAACGACACGCTCCTCTCCCTGATCAAAGGCTCCCCTATATTGGAAAAGGTTTATATGATTCTCAACAAAACCCATCGCCTTAGGTGGGGGTCAAATGGAACGTCCAAAGTGCTCGGGGGATCTCTTAAATTCGGGTAATGACGTCAGAATAACCTGGTCTTTTGAGGGACGCTGGAGACAAGGGCAACTAAATGAATAAACTTTGGGCATAGTAACTGGGCACCGGAGGGACAATTTTGAAGTTCTAAAGTCGCGTCTCTTCAACAATTTGGGCTTTATGAACTGTCTCTGCGGAGGTCATAACGGATTCTAGCCTCGGAGCACTCTGAGAGTGAGGTGATGCTGTGGAACTTCTTCTGACGGCCGAGTTGGCTGGGGGTGGTGGGTTATTACGGCAGGCAGAACGATTCTAGCAATGTACGAAAGGGGCGAAACCAAACCATAGCCAACAGGGGAATGGTGAAGTTTTTTGCAGTGTGAGTTGGGCAATCACTCGACATCCCTTAGCCCTACAAACGCTAAAAAGGACTTTGTCTTACCCTATTGTATGATTCGATTCACCCATTTGGAAATCCGGAAGCGCGTCGTAAGTCAAGAGGACGATTGAGCAAGCAGTGTGGAACTCTCATTGTCTTCGTTATCTTCATCCTTCTTTTTGATATTACCCTCGCAGTTGATGAAACCACCCTATTTCACACATGAAGTCGGGAGGGTCAACGGAATTCCGTAAGTTGAACTTCAGAGAACTGTCTCAAGGGAGAGGGCTGGAACGATGGTAGAGACGTATCTGGAATGAATGAGGCAAGCGAGGGGAGTTAAGCAGGCAGGAGTCGTTCCGGTTCAGAAAAAAAAAATCTGAAATTCTGGATGGATTTTTGGTGGAGCTGGGGGGGGAGCACATGAATTTAGCTGAAATGCATGAAGGGCTCTCAAAATCTCACCATTACGGCGATCATGGGGAAGGAGTCCAGTAGATGCCGGGGCAAATTTGCTGGTCCACACATAACGTCTCTGTGAAAAAAAAGCCCTCACGCCGGGAAACCGGGGCAAGGAATTGAATCGGTCAGAACGCGGTGGCGAGAATGGGGCAGCTAAAAAAGGGAGTAGGTCAGCGGTCCCACGAGGTTGCGCCAAAGCGCAGAGGGAGCTATTGAATCATCCGCAGTGGGGGGTGGGTAAAAAAGACGTCCAAGGAATGCCATTATATCTTGTATGGTACGCTCCTGACAGATGGTGCGAAGAAGAGTATAACGATCCGGGATGGGAGAACAGTATCGGAAGCTTTATTTCACAATGCAAATCGGCAGCTTATAACGTACATCTCAACTCGCTAAGTGAGGACCTTAGTAGGCCTTCAACCTAGTCTCACGCGCAGTGTCGCCAATTCATGGGCTTAAGTTACGCATATCTTGGGGTTACCTTGGACCGACCTGGTTTTTGGGCTCGACTAAAACCGCCGTGAAAAGGTATCAGAAGATAAAGTGCGTAGTACAAGTGAAGGGATCCTACCGTACCTGGTAATGAAAATTATTGGGGATAAATTGCCTAGGCAGCAAAATTCCATCGGCAACCTGTAGATAATTGTCAAGGGTCTATTCAAGTTATGTGAAAAAAGAAAATTCTAATAACCTGCAAAAAACGCTGTTTAAGGAGGCATGGGGAAAGGGAAGCCAGGGGAAGGGGGAAACACTATAGACCTGCCGCAAAGCATTGGTATCGCCCTTGGACCATTATACGAAAAACAACCAAATCGCCCCGAAGTGCGACTTAGGGATGTGCTGACGGGGGTCACTTTCGAACTGCTTTAAATAAGGTGCGTCCATACCTTGCTGGTCTTACTGGCACAATAAGGACCGGAGGGGCGAGGAGGGTGAGGAGGAGAGGGAAGAGGGAGGAGGTATTGGAGGGTTAGCTGGGATGAGGGAGAACGAGGAAGGATCGGAGTCAGGACGTCGGGAGGTATGGGAGAGATGAAGGGACCGAGATGGAGGGGGGGTAAATGAGAGGAGATAAAAAGGGGGAAGGGAAGAGAAGATTGTGGGTGGATAGAAGATAGGATGGCACGGCAGGAGTGTCGGAGGGGGTTGGTGGGGGAAAGGAAAGGGAGGGGTGAACTACTAGGGGATGGAAGGTAAGAAGAAGGGGAGGGAGTGTTCCAGAAGTGTCTCTGGGCGGTGGATGCGACTCAGATTGGGAATTGGGAGAAGTGCGGTGGCGGGAGGCGAGGAGTGGGTAGACGGTTTGAGGGCGTGAGATAAAGGCGGTAGGAGGGGGGGAGCGACATCATGCAGAACGTTAGGGTACAGGGGGACGTTTTTGTGGAGAGGAGAATGAGTAGGCGGAAGTGAAACGGCTGTCAGAGGAAGTGAGGGGCGGCGTAAAGAAAGTGGAAAAAGGGGACTTAGGGGGAAGGGGGGGTGAATTGGGGGGAGGGCGTGTGTTTAGAGGAGCGAGGGTGCGTAGGGAGTAGGAGTGGGGTGGGTCGGGGATGAAGCAAGCAGGGGAAAGTGGGAAGGGAGGAGTGGAGGGAGGAGAAAGGGAAGGAAGGGGGGGGGGGGGGGGAGGTGCCAGGGGCAGCACGGGGGGCGGGGGAAAAAGGATGTGGGGCGAGAGAAAAAAAGAAATGAAGGGTAAGTAAGACAGCGTGAGTCGAGATGATTGGGGATGTTAGGGGTGAGGGAAGGGGGGAGCTCAGCCTACGAGGATATGAGGGGGGAACGGGGAGGTGGGGGAGAGTGAGGGGGGGGGGGGTCGGTCAGGGGAGGGAGAACGGGAGTATGAGAGGGAAGTATAAGGGATAAGGGGGAAAGGGGGAAGCAGACCAGGGGGAGGGCAGGAGTGGGATGGGCTAGAAAAGGATAGCTAGTGAAGGGGGGGGGGGGCTGTGTTGGAGAATAGAGCAGGGAAGGGTAGAGGTGGGGGGGTATGGAGGTGGGTAGGGTGGAGCGCAGAGTTGGCGTGGAGAAAGGTGAGACGTCGGAATCATGGGGGTTAAGAGGGGTAGCGGACGTGAAGGAGGAAATTAGAGGGAGAGATATGGGGGGTGGGGTAGATGGCACGCGGTGGACGAGGGGGATAGACTGAACAAGTGGTGTGGGTGGGGGGCGAGGGTGGAGTCAAGGAGGAACATAAGGAGGGGTGCGGGGTAGGGAGCGTAATAGGAACACAACCCACATTGTAGCCTTGGGCCCGAATTTCTTTGAGCTTGTGTATTGGAATAGTAAGCCCAATAATGGCGAACTGAGGATTGGCGTGGCCGACGAAGAGTGAGAGGGGTCGCGGAGATCGGAGTGGGGTTGGGAGATTGAGAATCAGTAGATAAGTGGGAGGTAGGCATTGAGGGTAGGAAAAGGGAAGGGAAGGGGACGGGGAGTGGGAGGTTGAGGAGGAGAGACTCGTGAACAGTTTTATGGGTAGTAAGAAGGTAGCTACCGGTTCTTAGATTGGAGAAAGTGAGGAGGAGTAGACATGAAGGAACATAAGTGACCAAACAGTACTGAGAAAGTGGAATAATGCATCGAGATGACGATGAAAGGAAAGAGTAGAGCAGGGAATCGAGGGACACGAGAGCTGGACGCTGTTAACAACGGATACAGGGGAGGGGAGGGGAAAAGATGATTGAGGGGCGGCTGTGGGGCGGGGGGAGCAGAGAGTAACAAGGAGATCCATGGTGGTAAGAAGGATGAGAAAGAAGGATATAAGGTGTGGAAATTAAGTAGGGAATGTATACTTCGGAATGGGGGAAGAAGGGAAATAGGCGACTAGGGGGAGAGACCGAAGACGAGAGGGAGGGTGAAAGGGGGAAGGGAAAAGGAGTGGTAAGGGAAAACGGTAAATATTGGGGAAAAAGATGAGGGGGAGAGTGAAAGGAAATAGCTAAGGAGACGGGGAGAGAAAGTTGGAAGGAGGAGAGAAAAAAATACAAAAAAAGGGGGTGGGGAGTGGGGAACGAGAAGGGCAGCGTCGCGATTCACCAATACCAAGAGGAGTGCTGCAGATGCTACAACAACAGAACAGGAACTAAGACGATGGGGGGGGGAGTTGGGGTGGGGCCGTCAGGGAAGTCGCTGGGTTGACACGATAGGGTGCCCCGTGGAAAAAAAACGTTCAAGGGGGGGTCCGACAATTCTGCTTCATGGGTCGACATGAGGGGACGTCGAACTGTGATTCTTCCAAACGTCAAGGGGAGTTACGCGCCGCCAATTGAAGACATAGCCGTGCGTAAGGGGAGGCCGAACCACTCCGATAAGACGGCAGTCGAACGTTCGGTAGCGAATCACGGGCCTGCTGGCAGGCGCAAAAAACCAACGGTCTATTATTCTGGGGGGGATCCTAGGAACTTTACTAAGGTCCCATCGAGAATCATTGCAGGGTCTGAACCCTTTACATCAAGGTGCTCACCCATGGGTCTATGCAAGGGAAGGCGCGTGAAAACCGATGTGTTTCAAGTGACGATTGTTTTAGGACTAACATAAACGTGAAGGGATCTACGCCGCTGAACTCGTGCAACGCAGTGGGAGAAGGTCCTGCGTGGGGTTGCTCACTAGGCACCAGCGGAAATTAGAGCCAGCGGCGGTCGGTTAACACTTGTCACGGATAACAGGGATCTGAAATGAAAATTGTCGGAAGGTCGTCCGGGGAGGAAGCTCTTTCCTGGCCAAAATAACACAAACGAAATGAGCACTAAGAAGCGTGGATCCCTTGACCTACGATTGATCAAGTAGGGTTTGTATAGTAAAGACTGCTAAGAACAGGGGGGCCGTTGGTAGGGATGGGTACACTTGCTCAAAAGCGCTTTGATTGCCCTGGGGTAAAATCACCGTAAGAAACTTGTACACTCAATTAAGAGGAAATCTTGGTTGGGAAAGCTGTCAGCCTAGGGGGATCAAAACTTCGGCTATGAAATAGAGAAAAGTCCAATTTCCTTGGAGGTATTTGAGACATCCACAAGACGTGTCGGAAGGGAACAAGCGCGTGTGGGGGGCCAAAGTTGTGGGCCGTCCAAAAGTTACACTAAAGGGGGTCCTGCTGTGCCCCTGTAAGGATCTCAAAGGTGTCGGTCTAGTTGGTAGGAGATAGTGACTGTTCTGTTGAAGGTGAAACGCGTTGCGTTACCTGGGAGAAGAACTAGGGGGGGGGGGTGGGTACCCGAATTACTTGTTGGTAAAAGTTGAAATATACTTAGAACCTCCAAGAGTATGACGGGGGGTTTCCCCCTTGAAGCCTTTTCTAAAATGGAAGCAAGGAGAGGAACAGGAAAGCGCCACCAGCGCCACACACCATCATGCAGGAAGGGGTGGGGGGCGTAGGCCAAGGACGCAGACCTACTGGGTCAATCGGATTTAGAGCGAACCTGACGATGCGTCGTAACAAGGGTTCCAGAAAATGGCGACGGCAAAAAAGTACTGTAGTACATAGTTTTGAACACGCGTTACTGGGGACCCCGACCTCATCTGGCAATGACGATGATGGTGGGTTGAAAAACTTCATCAGGGAATCACCAAGAGGAGATGCGATATACTCGAGGGAGAGTTGAAACTAATACCATGAGATGAATAGCTGTCACTTGTTGAGGCAGGATTAACTCCGTAATGGGTTGGTCGATTGTTATGGGAGGGATGGCAAGAAACCTTCCCATGCCACTCAGAAAATGCATCAAAAGCCGCCAAAAAGGGTTCCATGGCTATACTCGGGGGGGGGGGGCGTTAATTCGGGTCCAAGAAGAGTCCAATGATAACACAGACTCCCGTCAAAGCTCAGGGAACACAGCAAACAAGGGGAGACCGCCGGAAGGAAAAATCTTTTTAGGCAAGAACCCGACTATGCATCAAAACCAAGTTGCAGGGGAAGGCCATAGCTTGGACACAGAACAGGCAAGGGGGGGGGAAGAAAAGGGTATAAATCCCAGAGGTCGTGGAGGGGCAGGGTGGCTGAACGGGGGAAAAAAGCGATGTAAAGGAATGCCTAATACGAAAGGAATGGGGTCTAGCAACTATAGGTATGTGAAAAATAGATTCTCAACACTGGATTATTCATTACAATAGATAATGAAAAATACCGCGTTCTCTTGTGCGGAAGCTTCTTTGAGGGGAATAAAAATACGGCGGTGGGAATCTGCTCTCGCTTGCAGAATACCTTAAAAACATTATGTGGGGCAGAGAAGGGTAGAGAAAACGGAAGGAAAGGGGTTCTGGGCGCTCGGGGGGATCCTGCAACAGGGGGGGCGAAGGACTATCTGTCATCGCATCATCAACAGAGTAGAGAAGCATATCCGCTTCGTGCTGAAGGGCGGGGGGAGACTTAACAAAAAGTGAGGGGGTGAGAGTTGGACTTGCCTACCTACCGATTGGGCGTTCGCAATAAACCTTTGGCAGGAAAAGGCATACTGGAGGGGGAGGGGGGCTGGGGGTTACAGGGGTCGGCGCTTACGGAACCATCACCGGACGCACACCACTGGAAGGGGCAAAAGTAGAACAAGGGCAAACATAGCGGAGACGCCTTATGCTAAAAATCGCTAGATGGAGGCAGATCAGCTTTGTGATATGAACAAAACGGAGGGGGACGAGAAACATAGGTTCATTCCGAGAAGGGCCGGGACCACGGTGAAAGACCTGTTCCACTATGAAAAGAAGCTAAAGTAAGAATCAAGGAATGAAGAGGGACATGTCAAAGGGGACTATAGGACGGTCCGCTAATAAAAAGCCGAAATTTTACAACTGGCGGCGAGTTAGGTAAATAAGCACTAACTTCAAGTAAAGGGTTGGGGTGACTTTGCGCTGACCCGGGTATCTTCCGGGAGAGGCGTCGCCAAGGCAAGGCAGGGGACCTGGCGGGAGGGTAGTAGAGAAAGTATACCGGGAAAAAAGGGGATGGGGGGGGGGGATTAAGACTGTGCAAAAAGCACGAAGTATAGGGGTAACGACTCCCCGAAGGGAAACGATACTAGAAGAATAGAGAATTAGACAGCTCCGGGGGGGGAAAGAGAAGTACTACGGGCACAAAGCCGGGTCGGAGTAAGTGAATGCCACGTTGGAAACCATCTCGGCTACGAATTGAAAAGAGAGGGCGGAGTAGGGGGGATTGTGTTTTGTCATAATAATCAAGGACGACGGAGGCTGGGAAAAAGTCTCTATCACAGACGACCTGAAGAGGGGCTGGTCGAGAAACAAAACTAAAGCACACTGGAAGGAATAACGGGGTTAGTCAGGATACTGGAAGGTTGACCATTGCCTCGCATCGTTAAAAAATGCAAAAATCGACCAAGGAATTTGGGCCGAGGTCGCTTCCTCGAGAATCGGCTGGCAGTGTACTTGGGGGTTACATCCCTTAGCGGGGGAGACTTCCGAACGGTGGGTTTCCGGGCACCAACCGGCGATCGTTCATACCAGGGTAAAATGCTAGTATCAAAATTAAAGGGAAGAGCCTGGAACGTGAAGGTACAATGGGGGGAGATGCAGACGAGGGGGGGGACTGCTTAATATTTGGCAAAGGGTTGGCTGTTAGGTGGGACCCCTCAGGGGGCGAAAACCGGAAAAAGGCGGCAAACTGCTCGGGAATGTAGGGACAAGGGTGAGTATAGATAAAAAGTTTTGGGGGATAAAAAAAATCAAGAACAAAAGTCACAGAATAGGTGTTCCTCGGCTTCCTGAAGGCAAGGGACATCTATACACGGCCGAGATCGATGGTCGACCTGGGAGAGGCCGGGGGCTACAAAAACACGGGCCCTGCAGTCAGAAGTAGTAGTCTAAGGTGCTTTCTAACTGTCTACTTCTGGGGATGGGCTCAAGAACCGTTGCGTGGAAGCGATGTCGTACTGGTCAATTTAAGGGCTTAGGTGAAAGGCAGGGGGGACTGGGGGAAGAAGAAGGTCTCCGATGAACGACTATGGGGATAAACCCGGACTTGCCGAAGTCACAGGCACCATTGGAAAACTTCAAGCCGTAATCCAGCGTGATTAATAGCCCACTTCAACCATCAACGAGACTAAACAACATATCCCCACTTCTTATTCTTGCCCCTCTCTCGTAAGGTATTTTCTTGGTGCAGTAAGACACTGTCGCGTGGAGCGTCGAGGGTGTCCTTCACGTGTTTTTCCGTGGATCCAACAAGGGCAGGCTTCAGTAGGGGAAAATCAGAGTAGGGACTTCGGACCTTCGGTTTAGAACCAGTCCGGCGTTAAGGCTCCATCCCCTGGCTCTCATAAAAAAGAGAGTCTAAGGGAAGCCCATGGCAAAGGTAGCGACCAGTGACGCAGTCTGCAGGTCTCCTATTCAAGGAGCGTGTTGTGTCCTCTGTTAAGGGATCAAGGGACGCACAATCATATTGAACCGAACCGTTATAGGTGGTCATACCCGGTCTTGCATTAAGTCAAGGATTAACAAGAGGTGTGAAATGGGCGATTTGGGGGGTTTAGACAATACAACGTGAGCAGAAGATCGCCTGTAACAGCGCCAGCGGAAGCATTTCCGCGGGGGGGTCTGCCAATACCATAGGGGCACGGCAGCCCAGGACTGACATGCAAAACATCGAGGTAAGTCTATCCCTTGTCGAAGCAAAGGGGATATTACCACAGGAAATCTCCTTTAAATTCTGTGAAGGGACAACCGTTCGGGGCAAAGGGAAAAAGTGTCGCAGTAGTCAAATCTCACGGGGAAGATGGGTGAAACTCGGCTCAGGAGCGATCACGGGGATCCAGGAGGGGGCGATGTCCGTAGACTAATTTTAAATTCAGTGCAAGAAAATATCAGATACGGATCAGAAGGGGGGGTTGGGGAGGCTGCTCGCTCTGGATCACAATGAAGAAAGAAAAACAAGATGTCGGGAAGGCTTTACGTTAGGAAATAAATCCCATCCTCAAAGATGAAGTAATCGACTGGGGCGGAAGGGTTTGGGAAACTCTTGAGTCACGGGGACTACGCCCCCCCGGGGTTTCTATACCCCTGGCAGTAGCCACGCGGGGATGTAGAGGGCTATTGATCATGGTGCTTGGTCGTTTAAACGAGGGACGGGGGAGCGTGTGAGGAACATCCCCGCGCGCGGTATGGGGACATCACTGACGGGTGCAAACGGGGCAGGGGACGGCTAAATCCCAGATCGCGGGGTCCCCTGTTCTGCGACGGTCGGGAGAGGCAGCAAAGCAAAAAAGGACGGCCGTGCAAAAAAACAGCGCCAACAGCATCAATCAATGATCAGGGGGGGGACTAAACGCTAGGGGGAGCCTGGCAACAAGAGGGGAGTGGGTAAGAAGGCCAGGAAAAGAGGTGCTTTGGCCCATGGCCAGAACAGTGCGACTATAAGCTAAGGGCGGGGTGAGCAGCGGGGGTTTCACGGGCTTGATTGTCAAGCCAGCTACCGTGAGGAAAGTCTTGGGGTGACTCCGTCAAGGCAGAGATAAAAAAACACGGAGAGGTGGCCGTAGACCTGCTGAGCCCGGGGGGATTTTTGCAATAAGGATGTAGAGGCTTGCCCGGGTTGACGAACTGTTCGTCCCCCGGCCGTTTGGGCGAAGGGGGGGGAGGAAGACGAAAAGAAAGAAACCCAGAAGCGCCAGCAAACTGCAGGGTATTAAGGTGGGCGAAAGTTCCATGGGACTGATACGAATCGGGCCGGGAAGAGTCAGAATCCCCATACACTGAACGAAGTCCGGGGATCCCCAGCAAGTTGGGGCGCGATAAAATCAGGAATCGCCGTTGTGAGAAGCTTGGGAGGGATGAGGCGCGCAAGATGGTGGAAATTAAGCCGCTCCACATATGTGCGATCCTACAATGCGCTTCAGAAAAACATACACGAGGGTGATCAAATAATAGCACAATCCAGGTTCTGCAGTATTGTCTGGATAGCGTCCACGATGGGACACAGGGGATGACACGAACGAAAAACGAAGAATGCAGATCACGGGACTCAGTGAATTGTAAAAAAGC
>Ga0179593_1516229_pt1 | contig 11663 bp, 25 predicted proteins | sample CZODoug2_1_08_16_FD_185931 | JGI IMG/M metagenome (GOLD analysis project Ga0179593, IMG submission 185931) | Vadose zone soil fungal communities from Angelo Coast Range Reserve, California, USA - CZODoug2_1_08_16fungal (PacBio error correction) | ecosystem: Environmental > Terrestrial > Soil >...
TGTATGGACAAGGGAAGGACCGATGAGATTTTCAATGGAGGGAAAAAAGAAAAAAAGGACAACAAAGACCACCAGAATAGCCGAACGGAGGTTTTTCCCGTTGCCTTCTACGTCGGAGAGGGAGATGGACTCGCAGTTCCAACAGAAGAGGGCAGAAACATCAATAAAAGCAGGCGGACGGTCGTACATGATAGAAAAAAACACCATCACCCAATGCCCGAGGGGAAAAGGAAAAAAGGATAATTTTATCGTATGTATGAAAGAAGGGGAAGTGTAAAAAAGCTGAGATCCAAGGGAAGGGACGTGTCAACCAAATTCAACGGGTCAAAAAAAAGGCATGATCCATCGCTGCAAACGTCGCGATCGCAAGAACAAGCAAGGGGAAAAAAAGAGGGACTGTGTAGGTGAATCTCAAAACAAAAAACAACAACGGCGTCATATAAAAGAGAAAAAAGAATGCGGGGATACTGTCGGTATTGCTGAAAGGGGGGGAGCCGAGAGAGTCATTTGTGCAAGGGGAGGATTTTTTGGGAGGGGGGTGTCCACGTCAAAGTGCGAATATGGGGGGGAAGAGAGGTGTACTGAACATTCGGCATACATACGATAAACTTGAAAGGGAAAGAGAATTCATTCAGGGTGAGAGTTTGAGGAGTCTGGGGGCGGTTAACAAGGTCCGCAGGAAGCATGGAATTTATTTTCTCCTATTCTAAGTGGGATTTCTTCCTACTAATAGAATGGAAGAAAAGGGAAAGGTCGGGTGGGCGGTCTTGTTTTCTTTAGGGGGGGAAAGAGGGAAAGTGATCAAGGAAAATCTCAGAGGTATACTATCATTTGCCATATTCTAAATTCGATATGGGGGGAAAAAAGAAAAGAAAAAGAAGACCAAATGGAAGAGGGGATTGGCGATTGAGAAGGGGAGGAACGGAAAGGTCGAAGTGGGGTAGAAAAGTGTAGTTTACCTTTTGAGAAGGGAGATCCTCATCAAGATGGGAAAATTACGCCAGATCGAGAGAGAAAAAAGCGAGTGCCACGGAGGGTGTTCGTATAAAATGGATATTTTGTTGTAAATTAACGTCGGCCAAGTCAAGAAAGGAAAAGAATTTTGGGGTAAACTTTGGGACGGGGAGGAAAGGGGCAAGCCTTGGAGAGGAAATCTTAGAGACCAAATTAAAGGTAATAATATTATTATTGTGGGGGGGGGGGGGGGTTACTCTAGGGGAGAGACTGATTTGTGGGAGAAGGGAAGGAAAAGAAAAACGTATCTCAAGGGGAGGACAGATTATTATCCCTCCTAGATCATTACAGCACAATTCGAGGAATTCTTATAAGAGGGAGGAAAAAAAAAATTTGACAGGGTTGGCAAATGACACCACAAAGGAGAGACGACCAACGTGAATTAATTTGTGAAATTAGGACCAGCCATTCCAGGAGACAAGACATTCGTATCTAGAAACAGGAAAGATGGATTTCAAAGAAGGCGGGGGGGTGGTACTGGGGGGGATGTTGGCATTAGTGGAGGGGGACCCACTTATTACTGATGGGGGGTGAGTAGTAATCGAAAGGAGGGCATAAAAAGGTACCGGAACCAGAGGGAATAAGGTGTATGAATACATCAGAAGGTTAATATTAGCAAACAAAAGAAGATGTCCGATCCAGAGACGAATAATAAGAGGGTCTGATAACATGCAGATCTGCCCTGGCCAGTGAAGACGTCTAATGATTATGGAAGAACCCACGCAGAAGAAAGAGAGGGTGGAAGAGCAAGAGGTAAGAGACTCCAGCCAACCCTAAAAAGAAAGAGCGACATTCGGGGCACAGAAGAAGCAACGACTCTACTACATGGGGGAGATAATGTTTCCTTCGGACTTTACTCGTGTAGAAGATGTCTGTACAACGTTGCAGAGGGCGCAGGAGAGAGAGGGAGAGTTGAACTAAAAACGGGGGCAACTGAAATTGTCGTCCTCATTCCCTCTGTGGGGGAGAGGGGGGGAATTGAGATGACGGGAGGGGATAGTAGAAGACGACACCCCGTCTCTGGGAAAAGACATTGCTTTCGAAAAGGCCCTCTGAGGGGGGGGGGGAGGCACTCCGAACAAAACAAAGGGTAATGGGATTGGGAGGGTTCCGCTCCCCGGGAAAACCCTTCACATTCCGCGTACGGGGAGGGGATTCTGACGGGGGGGACGCAAGGGGATCGCTAGACCTTATGTGGAGATTCAAAATGATTCAATCGCAAAGAAGGACTCCAGGTTGGTTGTGGTAATATAAACATAAATCTAGGGGAAAAAAAAAAGGGGGTTCTTCATGTGGACTCTGTAACATTCAACAAAAAAAAGAAGCGCGTATTCACTTGAGGCCGCCATCTCATCTTTCTATAACCGGAGGCCGACGCTCGGGAGGTGTAAGTGTGAAAAGAAGTGAATGACCCGAGAAAGAAGCCCTCGCTACCCAGGAAAAAAAACCAAATTTCCTGGAGAAGGTCACGGTGAGTAAGGAACTCAATAAGGATAATCCGAGAACTCTCAAGCCGTGACAGCGAGGGTATTCCTTGCCTTATAATGTGGAAAACGATTACCATGGAGAGGGAGAGCCCTGGGGGGGCAGAAGGGGTCCGATTTCGGGGGAAAAAAATGGACTGTGTTTACATACAGAGGGACAAGCAATGCGGCCATTGGATGTTCCCCGGAAAAAAGGGGGAATACCTTGGAAAAAAGGTATACTAACGCATCCTATGAAAGGGGACTTCAAAGGTCGAGGGGGGGGGGGGGGATCCTTTCATCTCTCTCAACACAAAAAAAGAGGGGGGATCACACGGCGGCAGACAGGCAACGGACTCGCATATGGAGGATATGTCCGTCGCCAAGGTGAGAGTGCCAGAGAGGACATTAGGTACGGTGTACCACATAAAAAGGGAAGGGAGGGGGGAGAGCAGCTCATCGTTAAGTCCTTAAAAGAAAAACGAGAAATCTTACCCCCCACGTGACAAACCTAAGGGGGGAGCAAAGTGGCAATTTATAAGAGTGGGGGAAAGAAGAAAAGAAAGAAGAAAACAATAACCTCGCCACCCCGAGGGGGAGGAGTCCTTCGTTATTCTAAGGGAGGAAAGATAACTCGCTGACCACGTCATCAAGCCATTGAGGGGGAAGACTGGAGGACAGGAGGTTCTCTAAAGAAGAAAGAAAAAGAGGCGACATCTTTAAAAAACACGAGCTTCGTATCTTTTGGAGGGGGGATGTCGGCGCTCGAAGTGAACGCCAGGAGGGGGGAAGGTTCTCAACAGTAGAAAAGGACCTCCAAAACTCTGATCTTCTTGTTGGTATTTTACCGTTCCTCGTTCTGTCCGCGCGGACAGGAGAGGGGAATAGTTGCCAGAGAGTGAAAAGGAACCACCCACTCCCCTGCAAGAAAGGGCGTCCAAACTCCGCAACCAAGAGAGAATGGGACGGGGGGGTTCCCAAGGGGGGAGGGGAGCGGAAAAAGGTCCTGCATTAACATTCTGGGCGGCGTGGCACGTCAAGAACATAAGGAAAAGAAAACGTACATGTCAAAAGGGGTGTCGCCCAACGGAGAAGGGCACAAGGTCATCTCAATTCCCCAAAGGAATGAGAAAGCGCATCCCAAAATTTAAGGAATATAAGGTATTTCAATAAAAAAAAAAAAGGTTTGTAGGCCGGGAGAAAAAAATTGTACAGACTGATCATTACCTTTGAACGCAACGCGAAAAAAACAGACAAAAAAAAATTTAGTAAAAAGGGGAAGGGAAAGGAGGCTTGAGATTTGAGAGGGGCCGGCGAGGTGCCGGGAACGCAAGAGACTTCTCAACTAGGGGGGGCAGAACATATCGAAGGAGAAGTGAAAAATTTGAAACAAGAGATCGACGAGCGTCAGCATCGACTCGGTCGGGAGAGGAAGATAGAACTAGGGGGGGGGAATATTAAATAATGCAAAAGGTTGCATACGTACCAGCAAAGGGAAGTAATTATCCATACCGAGTGAGAAAGTCGCTTATTACTAGGCATTACTCAGTTGTCATAGAAGAAAGCAAATCATAGCCTTAAGTGGAAATGAACTACATAATGAAGTGGGGATTTCTTTGAGAAGGGGAGGGGTGGACTGCTGTCTAAAGAAATCCCTCGTCTAACAAAGAAGGAGTAATAGAATTTGTGGGTTACTGAAAAAAAAACAACAACATCACAAGCCCCCCCACAGAAAAAAAAAAAAAAACCCCCCCCCCCCCCGCTCACAAAAAAAAAAAAAAAAAGCCGCCCCCCCCCCCCCAAAGACCCCTCCCCCCCCCTCGACACGGACGCAAAAGAAGCAGGGGAGAAAAGAATATGAAGAAAAGAGTGGTGATGTCATAGATCCCTGTCAATAAAAAAGAGGTCTTTTACAATACAAAAGGTTATTGACTCGGGAGCCAAGGGAAAGATAAGGATTTAAACAAGAAGAAGGGGAAGCGAGATATATGGGGGGAGGAGTAGATCAAGTATCTTAGGGAGGTACCCAAAATTCTTTGTTATCTGGAAGGGGGAGAAGGAAGAGGGAACCTGTATTCCAAGAAAAAGGACAAAGGAAAAAGTGTTATAACCTAACAAGTAAAAAAACGCGGATTAAGACAGGGGAATGCTAAATTCTCCCTTTTGGTATAGAAGGGAGGGGCAAAAGGCAAACGGGCGACAACTAAAAAAAAAGGTCGAGCCAAACGGAGGAAGAGCCCCCTCTTCCATTTGGGTGCTTAGTGGGAAGAGGGGACTTCGCGCCGGGAATAGGGGGGAAGGATCGAATGACCTCTGAAAGGAAAAAGGAGGACACTAATGTCAGAGTCAAAGATACAACCGTAACCTGGATAATTTTGCCCCTGAAGGGAGAAAAGGGGAGAGTTAATAGCAGTTAAAGAGGAAAAAATCATTCCTGCTTCCAGGGGGGGGGGGGGGGGGTGCGGACTTTCTTACCAAAAAAAAAGTCTCACAACGCGCCACTCAACAGATGCAAGAAGGGAAATCCCTCGAGAAAGGGGGAAAAGGTATATCTAAGGGACAGGGGAAAGATTGTCGCCCTTTTGACTGGGGGGGAAAAAAATCGCCTCTTTTCAACACTGATGTCCAGACCATACGCGTCGCAAGAAGAAAGAGTATCACCACATTAGGACTGGGGAAGGGGAAAGAAGAAGCAAAACAACAACAACGTATTGAGGAGGAAGGAAAAAAAAAAAAAAAGAAAACTACGGAAGGTAGGTATGGTGCATTCTTTTCTTTCCAACCAATGGAAAGGCGGCTATGTTTGGGGGAGTAAGGGGGGTGTCCACGAGAGGGGAAAAGAAGTTGGGACTCAGCTTTTTAAAAAGGAAGAAGATAAACTTCTCGTTGTGAAGGAATGAGTTTTAGTGGCGCGTTGTGAGAAGGAGGGATTAGATCATTTTACTACCGTTTCCGCATTAAAGGGGCCGATGTGAACTGAGTATTAAGCGAAGGGAGGAGAAACGTTAAACTTATCCAGGTTCGGGGGAGAAAAGAGGGATTTGTGTCTTTGGGGGGGGGGAAAGAATATTTTCAATCAAGGGAGAAGGGAAGTCTATCATTCCATACCAAGAAAGAGAGAAGGGGGGGGGGGTCCATACTGACGATCAGACCAAAAAAGAGGGGAGGAGTACTTTTGCGAGGGGGGAGGGGGGAAAGGCCGAGGTCGAGTTTGGATTTTGCCCAGAATCCAGGGACTAGAAAAGGGAACGCCAGATCTAGGTAAAAAGATCTGCGGTACGTGGGAGGGGGCAATCTCGGTGTAATTGGGGGGGGGGTGAAAGTCGCCAAGTCCTATAAAAGGGGGGTACTGAAAAGTGACTGATGGGAGGAAAGCCGATTCCTTGAAAAGAAACCAAATATCTGCTCTGCGGTAAGAGGAGGAAGACCTCTTGGAGAGGCGACTGGGGGGGGGCGCACGCAAGCAAAAAGAAAGCAGGTATTGTCCAAGAGGGAGGGGATGCCCGCTGCTCTATACAGCACATTCGGTAGGGAAGAGGACCTTGAATTGACCCGGGGGGAGAAAACAGGACTCGAAAGAAAAAAAAGGGAAGGAGTTGGTTTGCCTGAGGTCTTAGACTCAGTCCAAGGTGCCAAAAAAAAAGGAGACCCCTGTAATATAGGGGTAACTACGCACGTTCCGGAAGGGGGGGGGGGATAATGAGTTGCATTTAGGAGGGGAAAAGTGCACCACTGAGTACTAGTGGAGGGGAAGGCGTAAACTTATTCACTGGGCACCACATAAAAGAAGGGACCAGGCCTTGATATAATTGGGGGGACTTTATGATAGAAGGAAAAACTAGTTCTAGAGTGAGAATCCCGAAAGCCCACTCAAGAAGAGGAGAGGTGGGCCGATAACCATGCTCGGGAGGACTGGCCATTGCCTCTTGGGGAAAAGGCAGGGGGAGGAACCCCGCAATAAGGGGGGAAGGTACGAGGTATATTTCGTGGAACTCCTTCACAAAGGCCCTCTCGCATTCGAAAAAAGGGACAAAGCCCACTAAGGGGAGGTCGGGAAGTATGGAAAAATTGAGTTCAAAGGTAGCAGTGGAGGAAAAGGGGTGGAACAACGTGCAAGTCTCTTGGAGGGGGGGGGAAAATTTGAACTAACTTAGAGACTAAAAAAAACGGCGGGGGGGAGGGGGAAATGCTCTTTATAAAAGGGGGCAACGAGGAAAGAAATAGGTGGGGAAATGGACAGAGAGGAGAATGAGAACGTTGTGGCGACACACTTCTTAGAGGGGGAGGGAGGGGGTCGTGCTCTGGAAGTTGATTCCACGCCGCCAAAGACTGTGGGGGTGTTTTTCTTGTTCCGCTCCCGGAGCCCAGGGGGTAAAAAAAGGAGCACGCGTAAGAAAAATTACATGGATGACGGAAAGGATTATGAAATTGAAAGTTTTATGGGGGGGGGGGGGGAAAGAATCTCTTGGAAAAGATCGTACATGAAATAACCACTGAGAAGGAAGGAGTTTTTTCTTTATATGCTGGGGGGGGATGCAAGGTTCCGATGGGAAGTCAACTAAAAAACGAAGGAGAAGAGCTTATTCCACTTCTGAGGCTGGTACTTCTATACCAGGGAAAAATATACCAAGAAGGGGGAGGATGTTAATTTGTTAGGGGAAAGAGTGATTGTACAATGGGGGGGCCCATCGACTACCGTCTGGAAAAACAAAAGGTCCTGGAAAAAGGGAGGGGGCAGCGGTTTATTTCAGAAAAAAGGATATACCGAAAAAGGTGACATCGCGGTGGCGGGGATTGTCATAGTAGGGGCATGAGAGACACGATTAAAAAGAAAGGGAAAAGAGTGAAGGTCTCCCTTGTGGAAAGGGAGGGAAGGGAGTGCTTGACTGAAGGGGGGGGTGAAGACTTAACGAGGAAAAAGAAAGGAAAGGGTACAGCAAGAAAAAAGGGGGGTTGTTCCCCGTACCAAGGACTATAAAAAAGAGAAGAACTTGGCGAAAAGAGGGAGATCAAGCATAAGGAGAGTCCGTTTTTGGGGGGGGAAAAGGACCTTTGGTGGGAATAGGAAAAAAAGTATTGATTAGGAAAATATATAGAAAAACAAAGGACGGTCGGGCAAGAAAAAAAAAGAAAAACAACTTGACTCGCATATGAGAGTTTACTTTGAAGGCAAGAGAATACTTCCTTATGTCGGGACCAAAAAAAAGGGGGGAGATTCCATGATCGCAAGCAGAAAGAGGGAAAAGGGAACACAGTCGTGTCAGGGTAGAAAGACCCCCATGACCCTGAGAGGTGAAAGAAAAGGTCACTTTATAATAGATCATAGAAAAGGAAATATAGAACCGCCACCCTCTATTGAGGTGAGGCTTTATTCTAAGTGTAGGAAAGAGGAGACCTCGGCAAAAGGAAATAAATGGTCGCAGGAAATTTTGTTAGAGGGGGGTCAGAGTTCTATAAAATAATCAACCGGGAGAGAAAGGAGAAGGGAACGACACATCGTCCGGTTAGGGGGGGGGGAAGTTATAGAAAAGGAGACTTGGAGGGAATACTCTCTGGACCTCTACCTGGTGGGGTGGGGAGCCACATTAACGAACTCAATGCAACGAGAGTCTTTTGGAAGGGGTAACTTCTAACTCTTAATGGGATTTCTGTACTCTGACCTTGATGAAAAGAGGGGGAAAAAACCACCCACTCCCCGAAGGGGAAGAAAAGAAGACCATTGCGGAAAAAAGATAAAAAAAGGGGAAAAATTTAAGGACGCGAATTTTAAGGGGGGGGGGGGAGAGGAACAAGACCCACTCCCAGGGAAAAGGAGGGGGCCGTCAATAAAAATAATCAAGAAAAAAAAGGAATTTCAACATAAAAGGGGGAAAGAAAGTCTCTCATGAGACTAAAAAAGGGGGGGGAGCAATTCCACGATTGATCCAGTGGAAAAGGGTCCGTTCTTTGGAGAGAAGAGGAAATTCGAACATATTTGTGGGGTAGTAAAAAGGCCATATCACTTTGGAAAGGTAGCACGCTTACCTTGGGCAAAAAAAAGAAAAATCCCAAATTTATAGGTCAGGCAGGAGGGGGGGCTTTTATTTGGCGCGAAAGAGGGGGGGGCTGCCTAGGTTCCTGGAAAGGAAAACTCAAGATACTCGTACAGGTCTGGATTGAGGGAAAAACAGGGGAGAGGGAAAAAAAAGATTTAAAAATTTTAGGGAAAGGAGGAGTTCTACGAGAAGGGGGAGACAAAAACAATGCTACTAGGAAGGGGGGGGAGGGAAAGATATATAGTGTAGGGGTTTCATAATGTACTGAAGAAGGAAAGCATTATGTAATAAAGGGAATGGGACTAGGTAATAGGTTATAAAGTTCGCTTTTAATCCGGAAAAAGAGTACTCACTGGGTCAAGACAGATGAAAGAAAAGAAATTCAGAAGAGAAAAGAAAGGGTCCGGCCGCTGAGTTGGAAGGGAAAGGGTTTCGAAGATACAAGGGGGGGGGAAAAAAAAAGGACCTTGGGACTGCTGGAAAGAACTCGGCTAAAAATGCCTCAAAGTCGGAAGAGAATTTTGTGGGAAAAGAGGCCCCCCCCCACCCAGGCACGGTATAGAGAGGGGGTCAGATATCCGCGGGCATCACACAGAGGAGGGGGAAATACCTTGCTCTAAGGGGGGGGACAAACGGAGCCAACAAATCAGTCCGAGAAAAAGACTCATATTCGCCAGGGGGGGGAAATCCGAGTCAGGAGGGAGCAGAGTGAAACAAAAAAAAAGGAGCGAATTGAGAGGGACGGGAAGACGAAGAGTTCCACTTAACACAAAGTAAGGAGGGGGGAGAAATACGTCACTGAAAGAGATACGGGATGACAAGGAAAAAGTCTCCCTTTGGCTTGGGAAAAACTCGAAAGAAGATTAGAAAAAAAAAGGTCAACTACAGGAAGACAATCGACCTGGGGAGGGGAAAGAAAAAGCCAATCGCAAAGTACTCACCCGAAAAAGGGGGAGACTTTCCGCCTAATCTGGTATGGGGAGGGGAGGATTTCACTAGAGTGGGAGGAGGAAAAAGAACGAAATAGATATACAACCGAACAAGGAAGATTGAACTTCTACGGTAGTTGATGGGAGAAGGGAAAATCTCCTATTCGAACATCAAGGAAAAAGGAAGGAAGTTCGTAACAAGGGGATGAAGGCAATAACAACGCTCCACTCCAAGGAAGAAAAAACATCGAGAAGTTTACGGGTGTATCGAAAGGGGGGGAAAAGAAAAGGGGAGGAAACAAAACTTCAACTTTCAAAACATCGGGAAAAAGGAAGAGGGCCATCATCTGTCATCCCGTAAGAGAGAAAAAAAAAAGAACCGACAGTATGCAAATAGGGGGAAGGGGAGAAAACAACAACAACTGAGTGTGATAAAGGAAAGGAAGACCTAAGGAAGTGCTTCGTTTCTTGCTATAGGAAGGGGGGGAGCTTATGTCCATTCATTTGCAAAGAGAAGGGGGAAAGTTGAACTTTGGTGGAAAAAGGTTTGGAACTCCTGGGCAAGAAGGAGAGGAAGGAATCTATTCTGTTAATGCAGCTAAAAGGGAAAAGGGAAGTGTCGCTGGTGTGATGAGGAGGGAGGAAGAGATGGGTAAAAACAAACGAGGGATGTTCGCCTGTGTGAGTTAAACTAATCGAAGTCAACGGGAAACAGGGGGTATCTCTAGTTAGGGGGGGGGGGGGTGGGGAGCTCGCCATCTAGTGAAAAGGAAAAAGCGTATCATTTCCATAGGGAAAAGGCGGGGAAAAAATGACCTATCACCAAAATGGAAGAGGGGGAGGGGAAAGACGGGGGGAGAACGGAAGAGGTCGAGTTGTCAAGGTGGGACCCATAAATCTTCTTGATGAGAAACCAAGATTAACTCCAAATCTATGAGAGGGATCTTCTGTACGTGGTCTGTTAAAAAAGACGGTGGAAGGTGTTGTGGGAACTACAGTTAACGTCCAGCAACAGACACCAATAATTTTTTACTTTGGGGGGAGGGGACCTCCTATTCTGAAAGAGGGGGGGGGGAAAGACGGGGAAAAAAAAAGATCTGCTCGTCGGTAATAATAGAAAAAGGACTCTTTGATAGGGGCGCATGATGGGGGGGAAGAATTGTATCTCCAGGTAAGAAAGGGGAAAACTCCTCTGTGTGATTAACCGAGAATCTATGACCGCACAATTCTTAAAAGGGGGAGAAAGAACCCTGGATTGACAAGTTGGTAAAAAAAGGAGAAACCACTGTGAAGGAGTGGGGGGGAACTGGTGATAATAAGGAGGAGCAGTCCCCAGGGCAAAGAATTCGTATCTTTCTAACACGGGGGGTTTTTCAAAAAGAGGGAAGTTAACTTAAGGAGGGTGATTGAAAAAGGGGATTTGGGGTATGATTTAAGGGGAAGGAAAGATGAGGAATGTAGGGGTGGGTGGGAACTTATTCACTGTTCATACGAAAGGAATGTATAATACTGGTGATCGCGGGGGGGGAAAATAAAATCAGAAGGAGAAAGGAAAAGAGTGCTATCTGCCGAAAGAAAATAACGCTTGTCTATAAGAGTCCTTCGGCAAGGGAAGGTCTAAATTTTTCAAGGGGGGCGACCCCAAACGAGAAATCTTGCGTTTATTACAGACGCAGGAAAAATACGCAGCCCTCCTCGGGAGTAAAGAGGACACAAGGTTTTCTGTCTTGTCTCTTGGAAAAAAGGGGGCGTGAGGAAGAGGGAGAGCATTATCAGGGATGAAAATGCTTCCAGGCCTACAAAAAAAGGAGGGGGATGCTCAAACAACTTAACTTGCTTGGGGAAGTTAAAAAGTATCATGGGGGGTCCGTAAGAAATCGGTTTTTGAAGGAAAAAAAAGGAAGAAATGAGAGACTTTTTTGTACACACGGGGGAAATTTTACGTTTTGGAGGGGGGGGGGGAGAGAAAGGGGAAAATTTACGGTGCCACTACCCAGGGGAAAGGGGGGGAAGTTTTGGTTCTTGTGAAAAAAGAAGCTCTTTAACCCAAAGAAAGGCATAAACGTGGATTACGTGTGATTTCAGGGAGAGCACTGGAGTATGGATCCAACCGGAAGGGAGGGAGATGGCAAATATTACAATCCGAATGAAGAACCCTTGGGAGAAGGTAAATTAAAAGGATAAGGGGAACTGCATGTAGGTGGGATGAAGAGGGGGAAGAA
>Ga0179593_1539355_pt1 | contig 11663 bp, 7 predicted proteins | sample CZODoug2_1_08_16_FD_185931 | JGI IMG/M metagenome (GOLD analysis project Ga0179593, IMG submission 185931) | Vadose zone soil fungal communities from Angelo Coast Range Reserve, California, USA - CZODoug2_1_08_16fungal (PacBio error correction) | ecosystem: Environmental > Terrestrial > Soil >...
AGCCAATAAGCGGGACTAAAAAAGAAAAGAGAAAGATGAAAAGGCTGAAAAGAAGGGCTCTGAAAAGAGGGGAAATGGGACCCAGTAGGGAGGACCCCGTTATAAAAGTCATAAGTTGGATCTTTTGTGCATTCTTTCTCGTTAATGCTTTCGGAAACTAGTTCTTTACCCGCACGAGGTAAAACCTTCCAGCCAACATAAATAACCTTGGGCCAGAATATACCTCTCCATCTTAGAACGGTAACTGTCCTTAACGCCCTTGCTTATCTGGCTCTCCTACGAAAAAACGGTCGCCCTCGGCAGCCCGCCCAAAGCCCCTTCTTCCTTCCTCATTGGAACAGGAGCACCCTCCCGACGCAAGAGGATCCAACAGACTCTCTGCGACGCAATAGTCATTCGCCGTCACAAAACTGTAAAACGGGGAAGACTTGGCATTCTCGAGGGGGATGGAAAACAGGGGAACACCCCCTCGACTAAAAAAAACACCTAACCGGCTGAGTTACCAGACTTTCAAGCTTGGAAAGAGAATAGAAAATCTCGCGTAAAAAGGAACCTTGTCTCGTGAAGGATCTCTTCAAGAAGCGAGTGAAAAGGTCCTCTACCTCATGTGCTTCGAAGAAGGAGCGGGTCCTCTTAGGGGGGCTGAGGGTGCCCTACTTCATTGTGCAGCTCCGGAGAAACGAAAATAACCATCTGACATCGGCCGGGTTAAAATGCCTCACATCACTCCACATGGACTCAGCATGAATGATTCTAAGGATTAAAAAGTCGATTTTGCCTCTGCCTATGATTCGAACTGAGATTGCTTTAGACACCGACTCTGAGGAGCGGCAAAACCCGGATCGCCAAATCCGGGGGGATCAGGCTGCGGGTGGCCAGGGGTGAAGGAGGGGAATCGCGGCAGCAAGAATCTCGTCTCACCTTGTCTCCGTGACGGGAAAGGGAAAGCCGCACGGGAAAGGAAGGCAAGCGGCTCAAATAAAATAAAAATGTACGATCTGGGGGGGGGATGAAGAGACCGCTTCTGCAAGAAGGGCGAGGGCGCAAGGGTAAGGCCATACCTTGATCGGATAAGCATCGTTCACAAAACCGGGGTCGGGGCTGGGATGCAAAAAAATCACCTTTCAGACCGAGGGGGGAAAAAATATAGTCTGGGGTCATTTGCAGCAAAATCCGAAGGTGAGGTTAAGAATTGCAAAAAAGAGAGTCGCGTGAGCAAGAGACGGCGGCTTGGGTTCGTTCACGGCCGCCTAGCAAGAATGAGCGGGTGATGTCATAAGGGGAAATAGAACGCCGGTGACCAATAGAACCCCACCTTAGGTGCCAAACCTTGCAAGTCATGATCAAGCTGTGGGGAACGGAGCGACCGCATTACGGGAAGAAGCGAGGCCCTTAATGTTTTTGACCATACTTTTTGGGGGGAAGGGGAGGAGCAAGCGTCAGAGATACAAAATCAGCGTAAGAAAGCTTCGCACGCGTTCAGGACAATTGCCTAAACCGCTCAATTGGGTGGAAACCATCGCTATCTTCATAGAGGGGGAAAATTGAATCTTCCCAATTTTGGGGGTTTTCAGGAAAAGAGCGAGCCGTGCCTTGCGACGCATGGCGTTAAAGGCTCGCTAAGACTGTGAGAATAAAGACGGGGAACAGTAACGGAAGACCCCCCTGTGAGCCTGTCAAACCAAAGGAGTCAAGGTCTGGGGGTGTGGGTTGACAGCTATAAGTCAAGGGGAACGACTAAAAATGAAGGTCAGGGGGCTGGAGGGTATGAAAACCTCTAATAATCGCCAAGTGCTCGAAAAATCAAAGATTCTCTTTAGAAGTAGGAAGTGCAAGAAAGCCCCTGACTCTCCAGGGAAGACAATACGTCCACGAAAGGACCGACGCGTCAGGTTTGTACCGAAAGGGTCTTTAAGGGGTTTGCGCAGGGCCAGGGCGAATGAACCGCCACCCTTTGGGTCGACTGCGAGAGTCGAAGCACTGCCACAAGCGAGTTCGAAGCCTCCCACCGCAAGCGGAAATTAAAGCGGTGTGGAACACATTTCAGGACAATGTAGGGTCCAAGTGAAGAACGCGGGGGAAGATGGCTGGGGGGAAAATTGAAACGGAGGAGGAAAGAGTGGGGGATACTAAGGCCAGCCCTAGCGCATAGGTGCAAAAAGGACCTGAAAAAAAAACGGTGTCGATACTAACGGCCGGAAAAAAGGAGTGGAAAAAAACCCGTCTCTGGACCGGGAAATAACCAGCGCAAAACGCTCCGGTTTTTCAAAAAAGACAGGAGGAGAAAAGGGTAAGAAATCACCTCCGTGGGCGTGTTGCAGATATCACTGACGCAAGCTGGAGCGGGAAAGGCAGCAGCAAGAATCTCAACTGAGGGGGGAAAAGAGAGAGTGGAGGAGGACGGGAAAAGGAGGAGGAAAAGTCTTTCAAACGCCTCGGCAGTGATGCCGTAGGTGAAATGCCAGGGGGGGCGAAAGGCTCGTTTTGGGGAGGAAGGAAAAAGCGGGGGGGGCAGGTAAGTCTGTCGCCTGAGGCAAGGTAGAAATCCCGCGTTATCGTTTGTTTCTTCTAATGGAAGAATGGATTATGCGCTCGGGCTTGTTCAGAAGGAAAGGAAAAACTGCCGGAGAACGGGGCGAAGCGGAGGAAAAAAAAAAGCCAGCTTCTCGCCGCGTCTAAAAATGTGCTTATCAAAAAAACCGGGGGTGAGGGTCCCACTGGCTAGAAAGACTCTTTTGGTTGGGCGGGGTTGTAAAAAAAGGCTAAAGGGGGGCGGCTTGGGAAGTCGCGCTCCGTTTCTACAAAACTCGGAAAGTTTGAGGTTCAGCGGGAAAAGGGGGAAAACCACGCCGCACACCTACAGTCTGAAGTTTCGGGGGAAAACCTGGTAATAACGAAGGCTATGCAGCGGTTCAGTGGGTTAAGAAACTCCTTCGAGGCGGCAAATCTTCCTAGCAAAGGGGGGAAAGCAACTATCGCCATATGCTATTTCTGCCGGGGTTTTGAGCCATAGCGAGCGGGACTTTTTCGGGTCGGACTCACCGAAGGCGTGAGAAAACGAAACCTTGACGTTGCCGTGAAATGACATGCTCAGGTTGCACGTGCGTTACGTAAAATCTTTGACGCGGTTCGAAACCTGGGGGAGCCATCTACGAATTGGAAACCTTCTTCAAGAAAAAGCCGAGTCTGCGTCGGTCGTGACCGGACTGTCTGGAACGATCCTGTGTTTAGATGTCAAAGAGGGGGAAACATCTTGGTTTGCATCGAGTCAAGGGAAGCGTGAGCATTGCGTAAGGACAGGTTCCCCAAGAGTCGTATAGCTTCGCCGGAATCCTCCCACCTTCTGGTCGAACGAACGGGCCATCAAAAGTGAAAGGAGAACGCCGCAAAGGGACAAAACTGGATCTGAAAGTTTGGGGGGGCCCCTTTATGCGGAAACAAAAGGTTCGGTTGTCCGTCGGATTTCCTAACTTCGCCACACCCTCAGAACTTCATTTCGAGGTCTGGGAGGCCAAAGACCAAGTTTCCATGGGCGACCCGAGCAATCTCACAGGGCACAGGGAAGACTTTGAAAAACTGAAGCACCGCCCGATATTGAGGGGTTGTCAAAAGTAAAACCGCGTTGGGGTGGGGAGTGAAACCCGCCCATCTTTGTTTACCAGTCTTGCAGGGGGGGCCTGATCAGAAAGATTCCGTAGAGGAAGAAAGAGGGGGAGCATCCCCGCATAATCCGAGGTTCGGCGAGGATGCAACCGGATGCTTCCACCTGTCGGGCGGAGGTTTAGGTATTTGTGAGCGAACCGCTCCCGACTTCGAAACGCCGCCGAATAGTATGAGAAAGAAGTGCCCGCCAGCGCGGCCCCTAACGTAATCCAGACCTGGAAACGCCCCCAAGGCTGTTGGCGACTGAGTTGGGTCCAATCGAAAGGCCGAAGACGGTGATGACGCAGCAATCTCCGGTGAACGGATAGGTAGATATTGGACACAGCCTAGGAAGTGACTAATGAAGGGCAATCATTGTAACTGCTTATAACGAACTGAAATGCACGCTGCAAACATTTGGGGCGTAGTCATGTCATAGGGACGGAAATGCCGATTCAAGGGGTATAGCAAACCTTAAGCGGCCTCGGGAAATCAAAGCGCCTACAGATGACTGATCCGGTGCGATTCTTCCCGGAAGGGGGCTAAAAGCGACCGATTTGCCGGCGATGGACCTCATGTTTCCGGATTAGGACGCCTCAGGTGGGAGGTGGAGATTTCGGACTTGGGCGACTATAAAGCGGAAATTTGCCCAGGGGGCAGGAAGCAACTAGCCAGTCGATAATATCTTTGAAAGCCCTCGTCATTGATACTGTAAAGTGGCTAACTGAGAGAAAAGGGTGGAATTTCGGTTGGGTGGCCGTGACTCGTAATAAGCTCTGCCGGGGAGGGGATGGGCAAAAGAGGGTCTCCGCTGGAGGGTCATTATAACAAGGGAAGCTGGCCTGTCAGGGGGGCTTGGCAGCTGGCCATCGTTCCTAGCAGAAATACCGAGTAACTGAATTTCCACAAATCACAAAGGGATCGAAGGAGGCTGAGGATGAAAGCCTCATGGTGGAAGCGGCTCGGCAATCATCTCTGTTGACTATCTCTGGGGCGCGAAATCGAAAACAAACCAACAAGGAGGGGGGGTCTTGATTCACACTCTAAATACGGAAATAAAAGATGGAAAAGGGCGCCGCTAATACAGGAAGGCCAGGGGGCCTAGAAAGGGTATACAATCCTCGGAAATTGGTTTCCTTCAGGAAGAGCAGCTCATTTAGGAAGGGCGGACACCCGCCGACATGGAAAAACCCACTTGTAAAGACATAAAGAAAAAAAACAGAGACGATTTGAAACTCACATGCAATGCAATAAATGTCTACGAAAGGCAAAACCCGACAAATCAAACCTCCCATCTTCGGGGCACCACAGGGACATCAAGAAAGGGCTGGCAAAGCACTATCGAGGATAGTTCACAGACGTCCAGGGCCAAACCGGGCGCGATATAACTGAACGCCCACACTAGCCAAAAACCCGACACCTGCGGCTGTTAAGATACCTCTGGGGACGGGCGGCAGAAAGAAGCGAAACAGGCAAATGCCATGTCGCGTCATCGCGGACAATCATCTCAACTGTGGCGACTGTCGGCGCCGAGTGGGTGATGAAACGGGTCTACTAAACAAATGACGACAGTCAGGTGGACAGGCAATAGGGGGGCGGGACGACAGCGATCAGATGGAATGGGGATTAGAATCCAAAATCACTAAAGTCAGAAGACAAAAGGGAGTCGTCCACCGGGAAGGATTATTTGCAAGACGATAAATTAAAATTGACGATCCTCTTTAAATTTAGGTTCGAGAACCTACTTGATTCTTGGATCGAAAAAAGAAACAAAGATCGTCCGATCCTTAATATGACCGTTTTGGGGGGAGTGCTTATCGGAAGGGTGAAACTGCCTCAAGGATCTCTATAAAACTCAAAGAATGAGAGTGGTCCGCTCTCGTCCTCTAGGAGTGGCGTCGCTCAAGGAACAAAGCTCTAATCAGGGGATCACGGTGTTGGTCATCTCTACCCAAAACCGCTTAATTAAGGAAGGGAAAGGCGGGTTCTTCGGCAGTGAAATTGCAGGCCATTCGGCAAAATCAGGTCCGGTGCAGATTGACGGCTGTGAATAAAGAAAACCATTTCACCTGGTTAAAGGGGAAATCATAGAGTCTGTGCGGGGCTGTGGGCCATATCATCCAAGGTTATGGACGAATCCGAGATGGTCTCCCACAGGGAGACAGGTTGGGGGGGGGGTTTCCAGGTCCCCACTCAAGACGACGAAAGACACTGTAGGCTAGCTTTATGGCAGAGGAAGTAAAGGTGAAAAGACCTAACACCACAACGTAATTGGGGGAGGAACCATGGGTTCATGATACGGTTGCACCGAGTCCCGACAAACTTTCGCTCTCGAGACTCATGCACGGGGGGGAAGGTGTCCGAAAAAAAACGTTGGTATTTAGGCGATGATCACAATTCGGCCGATGAAAAAATATACGAAAGGTGACGGACTCCATTTCCTACTGAGCGCAAGGGAGGAAAGAGATGAAAAAATATCGTCGATTAGGACATCGAAAAATTTAGATCCAGTTAAGGTGTGTGCAAAATAGGGGTCTCAACTCCTCTAAAAACCGGGATTGGGGACGAGATTGCGTTGAGACGACGCCTCCCGATCAGGGAATCACCTCTAAACGTTGAACCGTGGGGTATGGAAAACATTTAGCCTTTCAGAAAAACTCCGGCAAAGAAAGGGGAAGGGGACTGGTGAGGGTGAAAGAGAAAAGAAAAATTCTGATACTAACGAAGTAGACAAATACCTTGGCTCTTAAAACCTCTGAATAAAGGGGGGGGGTATAGGCGAAGGATAGAAAATGCCGGTCCTCTGGCAATGGTAGAGACTAAGGGCTACCTTACGTCAACACCGCTGCCTCGCCGCGTCTACAAGTTGTCCGCTCGTGGCCGTGCGTGACGGTCGGTGCGGACCAGAAGGTGGTTGGGGGGCCGAAGGAACGCAACTTCCCAAGCCTCGGTTAACGCCGGGCCCGTCGTACTTTCCGAGGGGTTGGGGAAAGGAAGGGGGGTCTTGATAAGAAAAAAAAAGGAGACGGCGGGGAAATCTGTCTGTGGCGTCACGCTTCGCCGTGGCTACTGGGCTTCCTCTAAGACAAACGATCCAGAGCAGGGGACCGAAAACTTCTATATCTCTACTAGGAACTGAAAGGGGGTAAAAGAGGCTTCTACCTCAAGGGGATGCACTCCGATCCTGAAGTGAAAAAACGCGAGGGGTAAACCTATCCTTCACGCATGTTGCGAGGAGTCACCTTCAAAAAAAGGAAAGGGGGGAAGAATATGAGAAAGCACTATCTTTCCGCTTTCAGCAGCAAAGGCGGAAGAGAGAAAAAAAAACGGGGAAAAGAGAGAGAAGCTTCTGCTGAAAGCTCCATCGTGGTCAGTTCTAGAACCTCACAGGTGATGCCGTAGGTGCACCAGGCCTCATTGGAAAAAAAGGATAGTTTTGCTACTGGAAACCTGATAGGGGAGGGAGGACTGTGACAAAGCCGGGAGGACAAAGGATGGGACCTCAGGGGATTCTACTTTTTGTGGGGACGGGAGAGGAGAGGATAGGGAGTCTAGATTCCTTCAACGGGCCAAAAAGTAGACCGAGTAAAGAGAAGGTCGCCAGTATTCTCCGTCCGCGGAAAAAAATCGTCTTGTGGCGTGAGGGGGAAGAAAAAAATTGAAAGGGTAACCAAAAAATCTAAACACGTAAGAGTCCGAAAAAGTTATTTGGGGAGAATGTGGATGTCGCGCTCGCAGCTACCAAGAGGTTGTAATGTTCATCTCGACCCTTACAAGGAGAACCCAAATCCACCTAATGTCCACCAAGGGGGGGGGACGGAACACTTTAAAAAACCTGACTCGGGAAGGCCCTGCAAGAAATTCGATCCTGAAAGTGACGGGGGCACGGAAGAAGGCAGTAGGTATCATCACCGAGATAATAGATGTATTTTCTTGCCGTTGGCATCGCAACTCATCGTATGGGGGATGGGAGGGGGTCGGGAAAACGAATTTCTTGGAGCTGTCACCCGAAAACCCGCCACCCGGTCCACGGGATCTGCCCCAAAAGAAGGACAGGAAACAAAGGGAGGGTTTACTGGGAAAAAAAACGAGTTCGCGGGGGGAGGGGGGAAAACACGGGTAGCGCGAGGCTCAATCTCGTCACACCAGGACGGCAAGCTGAGCGCCGGGGAACCAATTCACCTTCTGCCGGGAAAAAACTTCATGGTGGAGGGGGTGGAGAGACGATTTGGTGAGGCGAGGGACCACAAAGTGCGCAATGGCAATTGTCGTAAAGGAAACGGTACGAAAAAATTGAAGGTGGAGGGCTGCTTAACCTTAACTCAAATCCCCCAACCGGGAGGCAGAAATAGAGCGCAAGTAATCTGCGCCGGAAAGTGCAACTCTTGATGGAAGAAAAAGAGACAAGAAAAGAAAAGGTTTTTTTTCTGGTTGGGGGGAAAAAGGGGCGGAAGTATTCCTAATGATTTAAACGCGCGCGAAAAACACGTAAAATGAAGAAAAAAACAAAAGGACCTCCTGTGCCAAGTTTCGAAACAAGGGGAGGGGGCGGAGTCCACTGAAGAGGATGCGCTTGCAAAAACAACGAACGGCCGCAAAGACTTGGGTTTTTCCTTCCCAAAAAAGGTTTCAGTTTTATTTGAAGGCACACATATCGGTTTTGAACGGCGACAGGAGAAAGCAGAAGGGGCAATTCTGCACGAACTTGAAGCCCTCGGAGGAGGAAATAGTTTGCATCACACCGTGAGAGTAAAAGTAGATTCTAGGCTTTTTCCCAGGGGAGGAAACCTTCCTCCTCGTAAGGCGAGCCGGAAGGAACAACCGACGAGTAAGTGAGTCGAGGGGAGACTCAGGGGCTTACTTCACCCGCTGAACCCCTTGTCCGATCAGCCGCACCATCTCTGATTCGTTGGGGGGGTTGTTAATATCTAAAGGGGGGTGGTGAAAACATATCTATCAGCGAAGAAGGTGATGGATCATCGAGAAGGGTCAAATTGGAGAAAGGAAAAAGGGGGGTCTATTTGACCCAGACAGGACTTTGAGCGACGGAACTTGGGAAGCGTCATGAGGATGGATTGGGCGGGGATGACTGAACGGATCCAGGACTTCTCTCGTTGGGGGGATGGCTTGCATGGCGGACATCCGGGGGTGTGCGAAGTATCACCCCGTTCGTTGGGGACAAAACAATTCTTAAAATGCAGGCAGGCTGCTGGCATCGAAAAGGGGGGGACGCTTTCCCTGGTTCCCACGCGCCTTTGGGTTGTTCAGACGAGCGTTCTCTTTTGCTGGTCAGATTGTCTTCGGAATCATCGTCCGCATGAAAAGAGGAAAGAGAGAAACAGCCGGGGTGCGGGGAATAGGGGGGGATTTGGGGAAAGGACGAAAGGCGACAAGCCAGGTGCAAAGCGGCGCAGAAATGAATCGGGCGACCTGCGGCGAGGGCGAGAAAAAAGATGTGGGGTGGCTTTGGGAGGGGGGGCGTGACGGGCGAGGGCGGCTGGATTCACGGGTTAAAATGACAAGTGAATGGTAAGAGTTACCGCGGGGCGTTTGATATTCCAGGCCGACTGGGGAGATGCTGGGCCCTTGCAAGCAGGGGAACGGGTCCAGGCGCGAGCTAGCCCTGTGCCACATAAACGCGAAAGAAGTAGTCAAAAAGGGCAATGCCTCATGGTGGTATAACAGGCTCGGAGCCTGTCCCATTGGGCAGAGCAGAAGTTTCTAACTCGTCAACTAACAAAACACGTAGGATGAGTACAGATATATGCAGCATACCTCTCGGGGGATACTGACTGCCTCTAAAAGCGCCCTAGCTCCTTCCGGATCCACTTGATATGTGTTTAAGAAAGGGGCCTCGGGAAAGTATCGTCTTCGCAGGTGGGACAGAGAAAAGCTGCCAAGGAACCCAGCCAATAAATTGGGTGCGTAGGCCCAATGGATAGGTAAAGGGCAAGACTACTTGCGGTAGAGAAGATCTCATCCGAAAACACCGAAAAATCCACCGAAAGAGAGTTCCGAAATTCGAAGGCAGTACCAAAGGCCCTTACGCAAAAGTATCGAAGGCTTTTCTGCTCCTGAAATACGGGCTCACCTGGCGATTTCAGTCTCGGCCGGGAAAAAAAGAGGGGAGCCAAATGACAAGGCGATTTCCTAATGACCATAGGGGACTGGAAAGCACTATCTGAAAGGGGGCACTGCAAAGGCCAGGCTGTGATAACGCGCTTTCAATAACTCACCGTTCCGATGAGCAGGATGAGTTCGGTGAGGGCACGCTTATGGGCAGCTACATCGACTGCGGGGGGAAATAAACTCTCCAGTGAGTACACCCCAGACGAGCATCATTGCCTGATCAAGGAAGAGCCCACGCAAGGAACATCCGCATGGGGCCGGAAGTCTTCGAGGGAAGGTGGATCAATCTAATAATTGTCCGATGCTCTGGGCCGGCATGATTTCTAAGCAAATCACCGAGGGTACTGCGGTCACGTGGGCCTCACACCCTAAATGACTACAAAAGGCTTAATCAATACAGGGGGGCAAGGTGAAACCTCTCTTCGGGCGGCAGGGCCAGGATAAGAGATCTCGATCTGCCGGGGAGTAAGGCCGCGGGATCCTTCATAGGAGTCTCCCTCCCGGACCATCGCTCGATGGCGAAGTCATCGGTTGTTGTCTGACTCTGGGGAATCCTCGGATCAATCCAGGCGTCTTTCGCAAGGAAACGTAAACTTCACCTAGAAAAAAAAAAGTCGGAAGAATCATTCCTTGGAAAAATGGAGGAGTCTGTTGCATCCTTTCAACCCTACGCAAAAAAGCCTCTATTCTGGGGAGTGGCTTGGACAAACTGCTAATGCCTTGAATACAGTTGGTCATTCTTCGGCCCATTAATGGGGAAAGCCTTGTGGTTTTTTTCAAGCCCGCCCATTCTGGGCTCGGGACGTATTTTATAAGTTACTGATCTCCAAAACGGGGACAATCAATCAGCAACCTCTTGGACTTTTAGAGAAGGACCTTGTGCATTATCAAGGGTTGGCACCTCGTTCGGGATAAGCCTCTTCGCTCTCCGACCTTCCCGGAGACCGTGGTTGGGAGGCTGAAAGGGCTCGTCTAAGGCTGAGGAACACTTCAGAGAAAAGGTCGACCTTTAATAAGGCTAAAGCGTCACTCTCAAGGTGCTGAAACACGAGAGAATTGTCAAATTAGCGCCAGAAGGAGGGCAAGCCGACCGACGGGAGCAGGGGAAAGGGCAGGTAGACTTTTTCCTCAGAGGCGTGAAAGGAGCGCAAGAACAGGGGGATCCCCTCTAAAGATAAAAACGCCCGTGTGGTTACGGACCCCATGAAGGACATCCCAGGTAAGGGGGGGGCTTACCTTTTTTCGGGGAGCTTACGAGCGGGAGAAAATCGAAAAATCAGATGAGGAGGTCTGACAAAAATAAAACACTAAATGGGTATTCTTATTATAAGTACTTCTCTGGTTGAATAAAGGGACGTAGGAATGCAGACTGCCCTTCCACTAATATCGCAACGCCGTTAAAAGTGTCCAGAATTCTGTTTCGTTTGATCTGATGTGTTTTCACGCCGTTCTATATGACAGGATGTGTGGTGAGTACGGATAAAACATAAGAGAACAGAAAGAAAACTTCCTTCCGAAAAAAACAACGACCGTAAAAAAGCGGTGTGTTACAGTGAAAGTACAAGGGGGGTTCGTTATCCTACAAAGTGGGGAAGCCAATTCTACTTAAAAGAAGATGGCTGGTGGCGTAACGCTTAGCAACGCGACTTTTCTTTCGAGTGCCTGCCAGGCATGAAAGACGAAAGCCTTTCGATCAGCGTGAAGGAAACACCCGTACGAGATCTCGAACGCGGCCCGGACAAAGCGGTCCGACCGCCCTCTAACAAGAGGACTAGTCAACTCCGACCTGGAAAGGGCGTTTGGACGATAACACGGCAGTGGCACCTACGTGCGAAACCGACCGAGAAAGACAGGGGAAGAAAAGACTGACTCTTTCTCTTTCAGCAGGGAAA
>Ga0179593_1638889_pt1 | contig 11663 bp, 11 predicted proteins | sample CZODoug2_1_08_16_FD_185931 | JGI IMG/M metagenome (GOLD analysis project Ga0179593, IMG submission 185931) | Vadose zone soil fungal communities from Angelo Coast Range Reserve, California, USA - CZODoug2_1_08_16fungal (PacBio error correction) | ecosystem: Environmental > Terrestrial > Soil >...
AGGAAACGGGCGAGGCGGATGGAGAAGTATGTCTAACGAGAAAGGAGGGTTGAGGTAAGAGCGTACTAGATCTTCTAAGGACAGTTCCCGCGAAAGAGGCAACATGGAGAGTCCGATCGCGTATTGGTGACTCAGGGCGAGTGAGGGGCCTGGAAACGCAGTAGAACTCGCGAAAAAGGTACTCCAAGGACATCATCAGGAAACGTAGGATCTAGAAGAAGACACCACGTCAAAGGCTCGCCGCGGAGCCCTAACGGAAAGGAACACAACCTCTGCACAAAGAGACTACCTCGCCGCGCGTCTGCGTCTCAGGCCTGGCGATCGAGAGAATAAGAACCGCATGCGGAGAATTTGAACTTCCTCGGTTCGGAGAGAAGTCCTAGTCGGGATCAGGGGAGAGTCTCAAAGAAGTTAACAACGTAAGACTAAAGCGGTCACGAGAGAAGACCAAAACTACCAAAAAAAAAAAGGGGGAAGATCGTCGACGAAGAAGGTGTTTTCCTTAACATGTAAGAGAGGCCGAGGATTAGTCGCGGGTAAATAAAACGGATTTCCCGGAAGGTCAGGCGAGGCAGAGAAAACCGGAAGGGGAATCAAATCGGTTGGAGAAGGGAGTTCTCCACGAGGGCAAAAGTAGTTTAAACTCGTCGCAGGTAGGGGTCTAACCGGCAGCTTTGGGGACTGGGCAGAGCTTTGCGCGAGAGCTGGAGGGAGACGAGAAGCGGTGCCGTGATGTCGCACCGAAGGCCAGTAAATTCACTACCACATAAAAAAAAGGATGTTTCGGGCGGTAGGAGATTCGCTTGATCGACTCCGAGCGATTAGCCTTGCGCGAAAAGAAAAGAATAGTGAAGAAATCGGCCAGGAGGACAGAATCCATATCCAAAGAGACGATTTCACGAATACGCAGGGGAGAAAAAGAGAACCCGCGAAAAGAAGACCGGGCCCTCCGGGGTGAGAGAGATGTAGTGTGAGGGAGGAAAGGATATAGGTCTCTGCTAAACGCAAGTCTATAAAAAAAAAGGGGGATGGCCAGGGAGAATTAACGCGACGTCGGAGTAAATCTTCTGGTGTTGACGAGAGAAACAAGCAGGCACCTAAAAAGGTCGAGCCATCTCGTTGACAGACTTCTTCCAGGAGGAGAATGCTAAGTTTAACCGTCAACTCTCAAGGAGAGGGAAGGGATCATAAAAAGGACACGCCGGAGCTACCGCGTCGGCTGAAGAATCAAACGTCGACCAAAGGAACTCGTGAGGGAACTCATCGATTGACAACTGTGCGAGAACTTGCGTATTAGAAGGCGGGAAAGGGGTGACTCGCCGGAGCGTGGTCGGAGAGGAACTTGAGGGTAGAAGAACAGTTCGGCCACTGGCTGAAAAAAAGAAAGGGACCGCATCTGCGAAATGTTGAAGGATCCCTGGACGGGGGAATCCAGCAATAGAGGTAATGATCGTGTACGAAGCCAAGAACGCTCGGGAAGGAGTAAAGGATCCTGTCATTTCTCAAAAAAGAAAAGGGTGGACTATGGGGAGGGGGGAATACGTCGCGCCCAGACAACCATTTGAAGAAAAAAAACCGAAGAAGGCCCACATACTCTCCGTAGAAAGGATGTGCGCCGCACTGGGAAGCCGCAAAGGGGGAAGGGGGAAAAAATAGCGCCTCTCCAACTGACGTAGAGCATTGAAGGATGGGGTGTTAGAAAAGTCTGGGTCGGCGGCGGTCGTCGACGAAAAATCGGCGGAAAAAAAAACCGCGAGTGGCGGCTGGAGATGGGTCGAAAGAAGAGTATAGCTTATAACGTGTCGCGAAGAGTACCGAGGAAAACATCCTTCCAAAGGGGATAAGAGGAGTCTTACTTTCCTATTCGGACTCCAGGGAAGGGAAAAATAGCTGGTAAGGAACCTGGCAACGTCGCATCCGAGGAAGAGTTAAATCTATAAGGGTTGGATCTCGCTTAAAAAAATGGAAGAAACAGGCGCCCTGGAAAAGGGAAGGAAGGGGGTACCTTCTCAATCCGCGTAAAAAACCTCGATAAAAGGGAAACGTTGTGAACCGCAAGGACAATTGATCCTCAAGGCTTAGGAAAAATCAAACAATGTGATTCCTTTGACTCTATCTCGAGGACAAAAAAAAGGGGATGAAAGAGATATATAAGAGAAAAAGGAAGGAAGGGTAAGATCCGATCCGTTTGCTCGCGTAAAGGGACGTTGAGTCAAACGGTCGTCACCGGGGGGGTGAAGGGCGAGGGGGGAGAACTGGGCTGACTGAGAATGGGAAAGACGGAGAAAGAGGCGCAGCGAAGGAAAGGCGAAAGCCGGGATCAAACCGAATACCTAACACCTCTCGCAGAGGTATAGTGCCGTCGGAGCGAAATGGAAAGAAGGCGAGGGAATCCTTCTCCCGCGGAAGAGAGATCGTCTCCGCCGGGGGAAGGGGGAGAATGGAGGTCCTATAACTCACGTGAGAGAGCGGACCGAGAGTACTCAATCCTGCACGCTCAAGAAGGCGGAAACCGCATTTTCGGGGTCGAATAGGCGGAAAAAAAAAGCACCGCGCGATCTCAATCTGCCTAAAAATATGAATCTAACTAAGTTATAGAGAGATCCCGGCAACCACACCTGTCTGTTTTCTTTTTGATGCAGGGGAGGAAAAAACCTCAAAGTAGGTAAAGGGAGGAAGATAGTATGGTGGTCAGAGACGGCCGTTGATGGGGGAAAGTTGCGCTACATGCGTCGCCAATCCACCAGGAAAATCAAAGGGGATTCCTTAAAATGAAAAAAGAAAGGGTTATATCATGACTCTCCACGAGAGATTGATGGACGGAACGATAAGGACAGAAGGGCGGAGAAACAGTCCCGGAAGGAGAAAAAAGGCGCGAGACGGTCCCAGCGGCGAAAGAAAAGTTACTGGTTACGGAAAAGGAATGACGTTACGACACCGCGATAAAAGATACACACACGAGAGAAAAACAAAAAGTGCGGGCACAAGGAAGGTTTCTCAACGGGGGAACGGCGTCATGAGGGGGAGAGCAATCCTCTTTGTATCGCAGAGGGTAAGAAAGGCCTCCGTTGGAGCGAGGGATACGGGGGATAAGGGGGGACAGTCCCTCTCGCGGTACCAACTGAGCTAAACTGAAAGAGGCCTACGATATCCTGGCGCAGAGACAGAGGATGGGTGAGTAGAACAGACATACCAACGACTCGCATGGATCGCGCTGGGAGGCCACCGGAGTCCCATGTAGAAAATAAGGTACAGTTCCAAGGGAACACTCTAAAAAGGGGGACGCAAAAACAGCCTTCTAATCAACCTAACATTAGATGAAAAAAATCCACGGGCTGTAAAGCATATGGGGCTGAGGCAGAGCGGTACATCGAGGGAAGAGGGTGATTGTCGTCGAGGGCGACTGAGAGTATCGCGTAGGGGGGGGCCGATTTCGCTCGACAAGTTGCCAGGGGCAGAAAGCGGACGCGCTCGGCGGGGACGCCCGCCCCAGAGTCCAGAGATCGAGGAAGAAGAACATAAAGGTAGGATGGAGGGGGAAGGAGTCGGTCTCTCAAGCGAGAGGAAAAACGCGGCGCCCTATAAAGACCTAGAGAAAGAGGACCCCGGCAAGGGGATCTCTGACCCTACGACCAGGGGGATAACGAAGAGAAAACGAAGATAAGAGGCACCAAAAGATCGAAGAGCAAGAAGGGAGCGAACTTCAGGGCCTGAGGGGACTCAACGCCGAGAACGAGGGCGAGGAAATGAACCGAGCACGTCAGGAGCCTCGGCAAGGGGAAGATACATGAGGTAAGGAAAGAAGAAACAGAGTCGACCGAAGCAGAGGGGGGTAAAGAGGGGGTTGTCGGGGTCACGTAACGAAGAATGGGTAACTGGACGAGAAGTGTCGCATTGATAGCGGGGCTGAGATCAGACATATTAAACCTAAAATAAGGGACCCCGCTTTCTAGAGGAATCGAGCAAATTATGAAAGAAGGAGGAGTGTCCGTCAGACGCAGCTTAATCTATTGATAAGCCCTCTCCGATAGGTTGGGTTGAGCTGGGAAAAGGCATAGGGTTTCTGTGTAGAATGTTGTCGTTTGATGTAGAGAAAAAGCAGACCTGATTCACTGGTGAGTGTCGCCCATGCGCGCGTAAACACGATTTGCATCACAACAAGACACTTCAGAAGTAAAGCTTCCCTGACGAATATCACCAGATAATTGCAAAAAGAAAGAAGCGCTTCTACGCGAAGAGGAAAGAAGATTCTAGGCAGCTAGGTACCACGAAAGGGGTCTGTGGGTCCAGCGTCCCAATCTCGCAGAACCGGGACTGATCTCAGAAAAGAAAATAAAGGAGAAAATAGATATAGAAGGAATCTCAGAGGGGCGCCGCTGGCTACGCGAACTGGGGACAAAGAATCGGCTAAGAGAATGCGGGAAAGTTAGAGTATACGACATGCGTCCCGTCGGGAAGGGAATCACTAAATTGTTTCCGGGGGTCGCAGGCCGCGGGTCAAAACGATGGGGGTCGTTAATAGTGAAACTCAGCGTCCGCCGGAGACAACATGAAAAAACACAAAAATCACCAGTGCCAAGCCGGTAGAAACAGGGAGAGACACCACGGAAAAGAGGGATCACCAGCCCCTCGCATCGGACCGAAAGTGATAAAATCTATCGGCACGCGCGGTCAAAGCGATCCGACGTGAAACAACCAGCCGGCCTTGGGAATCTTGAGAGGACCAGTGGCGGGAAAACAGGAGGAGAAAGACCGTCGGCGGTGTTAAGGCGCCGTCAGTAAATAGATCTTCAGCACGACTCGAAAAAAATAAACGTCTAACCAGGGAAAAAAAGTTCAGCTAGAAAACCCACCAAAAAACCGAGCTTCGTAGGGGGGAGACGGAGGCAAAGGTTGTTAGGAAGAAGGGAGACCGGGGAGAAGGATTATTCCAATAATGCGAGGGCCTCGTTAGCTGTCGGGGGGGAAGCGGGCACCAACCGGGAAGTCGCAAAAAGGGGATCATCGCGGTCGTAGGCGAAGTGAGGCGGTGCCAATGGGGGGGGGGGGGGGGGGGGGGGGGGGGGGGGGGGGGGGGGGGGGGGGGGGGGGGGGGGGGGGGGGGGGGGGGGGGGGGGGGGGGGGGGGGGGGGGGGGGGGGGGGGGGGGGGGGGGGGGGGGGGGGGGGGGGGGGGGGGGGGGGGGGAGGGGGGGGGGGGGGGGGGGGGGGGGGGGGGGGGGGGGGGGGGGGGGGGGGGGGGGGGGGGGGGGGGGGGGGGGGGGGGGGGGGGGGGGGGGGGGGGGGGGGGGGGGGGGGGGGGGGGGGGGGGGGGGGGGGGGGGGGGGGGGGGGGGGGGGGGAGGGGGGGGGGGGGGGGGGGGGGGGGGGGGGGGGGGGGGGGGGGGGAGGGGGGGGTGACTCCTGAACTTATTGCGCCGCTCAAAGGGGAACAAACCTATAGATGGAGAGAGGCAGGTTAAGATGGCCGAAAACGCCTCTTCATCAGAAGGAGAGCTTTCTCGAGACGAAAGGAAAGTACCTCACGACGCCAGAGAAAAAGTAGTTGGAGTTCTTGATCGCTGGGGGATGGATTCCTGGGAGCGCCTCTTCGATCGCTTGAAATCTTCGCGCCACTGTCAACCCCTAAGAAATATTCCCTCTATAATATACTATCAGCAGATAAGAGGGAATCGCGATTCACATCCGTCGAATGTCTCCAACCGCTCCTGCCCTAAAAAAAGACCTTTTCCAGCAAAGGGGGGGGGAAGGGTCTATTCGGATTATTGAGTAAGCGAAGGAGGTCACGGGATAGAAAAAAAGGAAGTAGAGAGGAAAGGGAAATGCATAGGAAGAATCTTAGCGCGAAAGTCGAGATTCAGAGGTCGGTGGAACACGAACCTGAACCAGAAAAAAGCACAATAGAGGTACGAAGGAGTCTCGTAAGGCAAGATTTTTGAACAGGCGAAGGGGGAGCCCTTTTTCACTCAAAAAGAAGGAGAGACGGAGAATATACGATATCCTCGAGAGAAGATAACCTTCACGCGTTAGGTATCAAAACAGAAAAAAGGGACTTATTCCTCGTGGAAGGAAAAGTTATCCAAATACGCTGCAGCGGGAAATTGAACTTAAGGTGACGCATTGGGACTCCTTGAGGTGCGAATCTCCGCGGCGGTGTTCGTCTGTATAAGGGAAAGTGGGCTCAAACCAATTTACGGCCAGGGCGGACGAGCTGTCGCATCGCAGAAGGGGGGGGGCCTACTTCTTTCGGTGATCCAAGGAGAGGATACGTCGCCAATCACGCGGGAGGAGAAGGTCTTTCAGGAAAGCGCGGAGAATTGATACGAGTGGGGGGGGGGAAGCGGTTCCGCCCCGAAGGAAGGGGTGACATAAACCTGGTCGCGAGAAAAAAAGCGGGAAAGGGTCAAAGGGGATGGGGTTCTCTCAACTGCAAAAAAGAAGGGAAAGGTGGACTGTGGGAGGGACTCGATTAGGCGCCCTCAAAAACAAAGATCTTGCAGATATGGGTGGGTAGCTGCATCGAAGTCAGAGAGAAAGGGATATCAGAAACACAAAAAGGAAATCTTCCTCCTAGAGGGAGGAGTTCAAGAGGGACGCGGAAACGTCTAGCCTCACTTTCAAGATATAAATACTCCCATGTCCGGACCAAAAAAGAGACGATCGTACGGGAAGAGGAGGCCTACGGGAGGAGGAGGGGCCAGGTTATCAAATGGTAGAAGCACCGCCGAATGAAAGAAATAAAAAGAGTTCTCTATTCTCTTTCTTCTAGGGGGGATAATAACTGCTGGAGAAGGAAGGCACGATGGCGAAGCGATTTACGAGTAAAAAGGGTAATCTCATAAACAAAAAGCACATGACGTTGGGAACGATGAGAGGGAGGGATCTTCCCATTTTCTGATTGAAGGGAAAGACCAAACAACACAACTTAATGAAATAAGAAAGAAGAGGAGGGATTTGGTGAAAAGCTATCCGGATAAGGGAGGTGACCTGTCCTTAAGGGGGGTTCCCAAATAAATCCAAAATGGTGAAAGAAGGGGTAGGCGATGCTAATTTAAAGTTACCGGAAGAACATCATGCGTGAGAAGGGAGAAAGACAAAAGCAACCGAAGACCTAAAGAAGAGAGCGGATGCGCCGGGACCGAGTATCATCTACAAATGGGGGACCTCGCCGCCTAGAAGCCTTCCCCTTGATCATCCGACTGGGTCGAAGAGAGGTATGACGACAGTGATACGAAGGGAAGACAAAGACTTTGTACGTTCAAGATCCAACGCCGCACTCAGAGCTGACCAAGAAGGGGACGAGTTTTCGAAAAAAAAGGGAAATCAAGAATCCGCCTCGAATCTCTAAAGGAAAAACCAAATATAGGCCTCTAAACGACGTGGGGAGGGCGCAGTAACCCAGCCCCAAAAGGTACCCCATCCCCTGGAGTGGGAGGGGGATTGCGCAAAATAGAGGGGAAAAATGTTTTTAAAATCAGGAAGCCGGGGGGGGAAGAGACGGCAGGGTTTATGATGCCTTGACCTCGGCGAACCGCTTCGGGACATCAAAGAGCCTCAAACTTTTATTCGATAAAAGGAATACAGGAGCAAGGAGATAAGGAGCCACGAGCCGCGGGATTGGGCGAAATCAGCATATAGGGGAATAACTTCCAGGACGTGGAGGGAGAAAAAAAAATTCGGATGCAGGGGGGAAGAACTCCCGCCAGGGCGAGTGAACTTAGAAAAGAGGAACTCCGTAAAGCGACAGAAAGGAGAAAGGAAATTACGCAAAGAAAACGCAGACCAAGGGGAGATCACAGCGACTTTGCTCATTGAAACCAAAAAATGAGGGCTCACGATTTCAGAGCCTCCTGAGGGGTGCGACAGGGGGGGAAGAACGACGCGGTTAAAGCTCAACGCGCGATCGCAGTGTAGGCCTCCCTAGGGAAAGTGGCGGCTTGCCGTGAAAGGAAGGCCGCGACTGGGGGGGGAAAAAGAAGGCGTACGAGATCCTGGCTACGCAAGCGGGCAAAAGATGGAGTCTATCCTGGACAAACACGCTGAGGGAGACGTCGCGCAGGGGAAGTGGGGAAAGAGGACCTTCGGCCAGTGGTCGAGGGGGGAAGAAAGGAAAACAAGACGAACTCAATCACCGAACATCGCGCATCCACCATTCAGGGGTTCAGGGGGGGGAAGGGAGGGAGAATGTCGTTCATAGATGGAAAAAAAGAGGAGAATGGCGTCTGGAGATAGAGGCAAGGCATGGGGGGGGGAACTCAGTACTAGTGCGTTGCAAAGTAAAAGTTGCGGGAAAGCTGCCACGATAATGGCAAAAAAGAGAGGGATCTCAAGCCGCAACCAAGGTGGACTGGCGTCGAAGGGTGGCCTGTTGAAGTCAGTAACGGCAAGGAGACTCGGAACAAAGCTGAAGCGAAGAAGAGAAACGACCGCCTCGCGAAGCAGACTCGTAGGGACCTCTCAGCGGCGTCAAACAAAGACTGATGCAACTCATGGAGAAAAGAAGACGCGGCGCCCTACGACCTCGACGGAGAGAGGGAGCCCTTCATGGGTGCCGAAGGGAAACTCACCGCCCTAAGAGCGAGGACCGCGGTACGATGAAAAAGGGAAGAAAGCGGCGGCAGTAGGAATAGGGGGACCAAAGCCGCCGGACAAGCCCTGAGAAAGGCTCTACTCGGTCGGGGGGGGGAGTTCAGGATCTGACCGCCTTCTGGTGAGGGAAAAATGTGTCCGCATAGTGCAAGCGTAAGGTTGAGGGAAAGGGATCAAAATGACTAGGCTTGGCGTAACACTAAGCTGAGGGGGGATGAGGGGGGGACCGAATGCTGCGCCGCTGCAACGAACGCCAACAAGGGAGGAAGTTCCGCATAAGGGGGAGAAGGGATATAAGCGCAGAAAAGGGAAGACTGGAGGGAGCAACTTGTTAGAGGAAGGAGGGGCGGCCCTGAGCGTGTAGGGTGTCTTAGGGAGGGGGAAGCAAGCTAACTGGATTGGGAAGGGTGAGCTGCTGGGACAGGCGATCGGCAACGCCGAAATCGGTCCCGAAAAAAACCTCACTCCCTCCTTACAAAGAAGACTAGCAACGTCCCACCAAGGGGGAAAGAACCCTACACGGGAAGCCATTTGAAGCAACGGGAGAAAACAAGGAGGGATGAACGTCGCGCTCGAAGAGAAAAGTCGCGCAATCTAAAAGTAGATCCCGCGCGCATCATCAAGATGAGAGAAAAAAAAACCCGTAGAGAAAAATCGAGAGATTACAAAACGACGGAGATACCCTCGTCGGGACGGGCGGGCTGTCGCTGAAGAAAAAAGAAGTCGGGCCTGCGGGACTAGCGTCCCGTCGGAGAGGGACCATAAAAAAAAAAAAAAAAAAAGAAAACCAAAAGGAAAAAGTAAAGAAAAAACCAAAAAAGGTTAGTATCTTCATGTAATTTTTAGGGGGGCGTATTGTCACGTGAAAAGGGGGACCTACGGAGGCAGTCGGGCAAAGACGAACGATGGCCCCAGCACGAATTCCATCTTAGCAAAAGCACGAAAAAATGCAAAACTTCGTCGCCAGCGCCCAGAAGGAATCCCTATCCCAGTTTCTCAAAAAGAACAACGAGCGCTTCATAACTAAAAGAAAACTCTCGTCGCCGCGAAAAAAAAAAAAAAAAAAAAAAAAAAAAAAACCCAAAAAAAAACAAGAAAGAAAAAAACTAAACCAACACAAAAAAACATACAAAGAAACCGAACAAAAAAAAAACCAAAAAAAACACAAAAAACACCAAAAAAACAAACAAAAGAGAAAAAAAAAAAAAAGCAAAAAAAATAAAAAAACCAAAATGAAGAGAGTGAGGGGTATCTTCCTAGAAAAGAGGGAGCGTACGAGGAGTCTTTTCTCCTGCAGCCAAGGGAAAGATAGCGCTTCATCACCTGCGAAAAATCTACAAGGAATATCGTGAACACCTTCCTTCAAGGCATCACTAGAGAAACAAAAGAGCTCAAGGGTTCCGAGGTCGCCGATTAGAAAATTCTTGGTTGCAAGAAACTGAGCGAAGGGAAATGATGCAAAAAAAAGCACTTCACGGGGTGGGTAGGGTCTTCTCTTTTCCATCTGAAACGAAATTAAGGGAGAAATGGAGAAGTACGGGCGGGGGGCATCTTCGGATTTGGACCTGGGGCTTAAGGGGGGGGGACTTAAAGGCGCCTCTCAGTCTGGACAATTCGCTAAAGGAGGTATTCGCCTCTTGCAAGCGGTGGGAGGGCGAGAGAAACTTTCGACGAAAAGAAGTGATCAAACTCAGGGAGAAACCTTGATGGTGGCGTCTTTGAATACGATGGATGATGCTTTAGGGAGAAGATTAGGCGCGTCAACGCTGGAGCAGGAAACATGGGGGGGAAAGAGTCTAGTCGAAATGGCCAAGAAAAAATGAGCGAGAAATCCTCCTGAAAGGGGAAAGATACCTACAAGTCGCAAAAGGACCCTCACAGAATTTCCGCCGGTGGGGGGGCGTTAGGGAGGGGAAGTTGAGGGGAACTTCTGCTCTTCGCGGAGAACAAAAAGACGGATCAATGTAGAAGAAAGGGATCCAGCGATGAGGGAAGCTCTTTCGTGGCACAAGACGACCTCCGGAAAAGGGTTTTTTTTGGTCTGGAAGATCGAGGACGCGAGCTTCGTTCAGTCGAAAAAGGGGAAAAACGTGTCACCGCCGCGAAGAATAGGAAAGAAAGACAAAATCCGCGGGGAGAACTTCTTGAAAAGGGGAGTAGGGCATCAAACGTAAAAACGAGAGGCTCGTGAGAGGCCTCTTAGAAGGCTCAACTTTTATCCATCAAGGAAAAAAAACTGCTTATGAAGATGGTGCGTATGAGCGCCGAGCGCGGGGACTGGGACGTGGACCTGATTGGGGCCAAGTTTTCACTCTTCCCTTGGACGGACAAAAGAGGACCAATCGCAAAAGGGGACGTAGTAGGGACGTGATCCGCCAAAAGGAGGGATCTGAAGTCGCCAAACAAGCAGTCTGGGAGTCGGAGCGGGCCTTGGGAGAAGGGATGGGAAGCATTCTCGCATCACCAGTTGAGACGAGAAAGCGGTCTCTAGGAAACAAGAAAACAGGCCCGTAGCAAAGAAAATGTGATAAAGTCGCCGAGACTTTGACAAATCACAAACGCCGTGGGGAAGGGAAGGGAAGAGTGAATTACCCTCTCCCAATCGGATAAGATATTGGGGTTGGTTCAGAGGGGGGGGGGGGAGGGGAGCGCGCGGCTCCGCGCTTAGCACAGCATTAGAGGGAAAAACTTCAGGGGAAACTCCGCTAGTGCGTCGGTCATGAAGGGGACGACAAAAGCGAGGGCAGAACCAGAAAGGGAGCGAGAGAAAGAAAAAGGGGCCTGGCCCAGGGCGAGAAATCGAAGCCGAGGTCCGGAGAATTGAACACTGGACTCTGGTATGAGAAAAAGAAGCCGGCAAACCTCATACTAGAGAGAGGAGATTATAGGTCGAGTTTATATAGAAGGAGTGTCCATGGAAAGGACACGCCTGCGGGGGCATCTGTACTCGCTCGGTCAATTTAACCTAGGAAAAAAGGGCAAACCTCTCCCTTACCCTGTGCGAAAGGGGGGGACATCAAAGCAGTCGCGAGAAAGCAGGATCGGGAGCTCTTCACCATGTTCTTTGAGAAAAAGAG
>Ga0179593_1262650_pt1 | contig 11662 bp, 24 predicted proteins | sample CZODoug2_1_08_16_FD_185931 | JGI IMG/M metagenome (GOLD analysis project Ga0179593, IMG submission 185931) | Vadose zone soil fungal communities from Angelo Coast Range Reserve, California, USA - CZODoug2_1_08_16fungal (PacBio error correction) | ecosystem: Environmental > Terrestrial > Soil >...
GGAAGGGAGGGCCTATAAACTTCGAACAGGGGATCTCAACCCTGAGCGACGTGCTACAGGGGAAGGGGCGCAGAGGGCGACCAGAGATCATCAGGTGACACAATGGTAACCAAGACTCAAACGTAAAAAAAAAAGAAAATTCCCGCGACTCAACTTAGGAAAAAAAAAGGTGGGTCTATCGAAACAAAAGAAAAAGGGGGGTGAGTTGGAACGCGATCAGGGGGGAAAGGAGGGGGTAATCTGCCTAACCGGGACAAAAAAAAAAAAAAGGGATCAAAAAGTAACAGGGGTACCAAGTTTTTTCCACCAAATCCCTTTCAGGATCAAGACACCGCCAATGACACAACTATTGTTGGAACCAGGGAAAGAAAGGGGCGGGGGAAACAGCCTGTGCCCGATGAACTGAACCTCCTGGAGGGGTGCCTCGAAAAGAAAGGGGGACAGCAGATCCCGAGAAGCAAAGAGTTCTCCCCTACGGAAAAAAAAAATAGGGGGTGAGCGGGGCCAAAGGAAAAAAAAGGGGTTTTTCTGCAAACATTGGAAAAAAACAACAGCCCGATGGGGTATAAACCGACCAACTGCCTCACAAGGGGGAAAGAGTCTCTCCACTAGAAAAAAAAAGGAAATCTGACAACGGCCTTTTCAGCCAATACAACACAACTGAGAACGCAAAGAGAAGGGCCACCGTTTCCCTCAGACAAAAAAAGTCCCGTTCAGACAATGGGGGGAAGATGAATAATCCTTCCCGGAAAAAGAGGGTCACATTTACCTCACACCAAAAGGACTCCGGAAGAAGCACGCAGCATGGCAAGACTGGGGGTGGGGGAACAAAAAGGGGGGGAAGAAGCTAATGACCATGGTTTCGCTGAAAAGTGCTTCAAACACCTGTGGTTCCAAAAGACCCCAAAAAACAACGGGGAAAAAAAAGAAGGGGGGAAACTGCCAGGGAAAGAAGCACTTTGCAATTTGACGGGAAGGCTCCGGCGCAAAATGGCGGCAAAAGTAGTGGGGGGGAGGATGAAGCGGAATCACTAGTCGAGCCTAACGGAACGGGGGGGGTGTGGGGGAGGGGGTTGGGGAGGCAGATTGGGCAAACTTGTACTCCTTCCTAAAAAACCCTTCAAAAAATTTCCAAAAAAACAAACTAAAAAAAAACAACAATAAGGGAGGTGATATAAAATCAAGAGACCTAGGCGGATAATTTGTGACGAAAACTATGAAACAAGACGGTTCCCTACAGCCGGGGAGGAGGGGGGATGGAAAACGCCTGGTTCTACCAGGTAAGCGAGGAGAAATCAATGGGATACATTCAAATTTGGACTTTGTCGATACTTTTTTCAGGGGGAAGGATTTTGCAGATCGCCAGAAACCAGGGAAGAAAAAGAAAGGGGGTAAAGCCAAAAAAGAATTAATGGACCCATCCTTCGAGGAGCTCAACAATAAAATACTCATCTGACAAAGGAAAGAAACGCAGAGTCGGATTAAGAAAAAACTAGTAAAAAAGGATCTTGTACGTCGCAACATCTCTGGAAAGAACGAAATGGCCGCGGGACAACCTTACTGTATCTAAAAAGCTACGAGAGGAGGTTGAGGGGAGGTCGCCACAAAAAACTCCTGTGTGTGAAAAAAAAACCTGGAGATGCAGCGTTCCCTCTCAAACGAAAAGCCGGTCCATTGGGAAAAAATGAAAAAGGACCGGGGGAAAAGGAAATGGCTGTTTGACAAAAAGAAAACAAAAAAACCAGGAAAAGGCACGGTTTTTTTTTTTGGAAGCCTTAATTTTCAAAAGGAGCCAAAGCTAAAGTGGAAAAAGAACGAGAAAAAGTTTGTCCTTTAGGCCTTTTTTGGACAAAAAAGGGTTGTGGACACTAACTGAATTGCGCAAAAGGCTTTTAAGCGGTTGTGGTGGGGGGGGTGACACCAACTAAACCAAATGAAAGGATGGGAGGACATCATTTAACAGTTGACTCTCTGAACGGGGGGGGGGAGGGGAGAAAAGTAAATCTTAACAGAAGAGGGAGGGGCCCGCGAAGGCTCGATAAAAACAAACTGAGGGAGAAAAGAATAGTAGATTACTCGGCGCACTGAGCCTAATTGGATTAAATTGGACCAGCGCGGCAAAGTAAAGGGAAGAGTCAATGAGTGAATACTTATTGGGGGGAAAGAAAAAAAAAAAAAAAAAGGTTCGGGGGGAATACCAAAAACCGGGGCTTAGTGGCAAGGCCAAATGGAAATGGGGGGAAAAACAATAGTTTGGGGGAAAAGCGGATCAGGCCGGGGGGGAAAGGATCTTGGCGCACCTGAATTACTGAGGACAAAAAAAGCCCCTCCGGAAAAATGAGTAGGGAAACCCATGGTCCAGTTCCCAGAACGGTAACATTTAATGAAAAAAAGAGGGTCTTCTTATAACTCCAGTCCATGAGAAGGAAAGGGGTGGCGAAAAAAATTTAACAACCTGGGGTAGGAAAAAGAGGGGGGGGGGGGACGAGAGGAGAAAAGGGGCAGGATTCCGTCCTTTTTTGTCAAGCTCATAGCGGCCAGAATTTCTACTCTATGGAGGAGGGAGGAAACCGGAGTGCGTGGCTTCCGGGAATCGGGTGAGATACGGCAATCAAGTGGACAGGCGAAGCGTAACAATGCGATCGAGGTACAGGACTGTCCCTATAGGCAAAAGAAGCGAAAAAGTATGAGAAAAAAGGGCAGATCAAAAAACACAGATTCGTAAAAGGAGAATGGGTTACTACAGCAGACAAGATCTCCCCCGGAAAAGGAGGAAAGTTTTCTCCTCCGGTTTCAAACACAAAGTAAGAAGGGAGGGGGGGGAAGACCGCGTTTTAGATCAAAAAAAGGAGGTTGGGGGTTGGACGGAACCGTTTTCAGGGTCCTAGGAAGGGAAAAAGGAAAGTTTTGCCAGAACCAGAAAAGGGGGGAACATTTAGAGGGGTGGCATATCACTAAGGGAAATCGGCTGCCCCGGAGGGTAAGAAAAAAGGACGCCAGCAGGGATAAAAAACCACCGCACAATTTGCATCAAAGTGCCTTCCTTCAACTAAGAGAAAAGAAAAAAACGGGGGGGTTTGCTTGACGGGGGGGTTGGGGGGGAATGGAAACAGGGTGGAAGAGGACCAGCCGCAGGGCGAAAAAAAAAGCAAAAAGAAAAGTTGAGAGTCCGCGGCGTAAACGAAAGTAGAGGTATCAGGGAAAGGGGGGGGGGGGGGGGGGGGTCGACCAGGGCAGGAAACGGGAGGGGAGGGGGTAGGAAACCAGGAACTTCGGTTTCCCTTTGCAAAAAAGGCCTGTACGCAATGAATGGGAAAAAAAAGGGGGGTGGGGGGGGGGGGAATGGTGCCTATACTGGGGGGACAGCAGGCCGCATCCGAATGGGGTGCAAAGGTTATAAACCTAACATTTCAGGAAAGAGTCAACCAGAATCAATACAGGACGTTGAACGCTGCGAGGATCTCTGGCCCTGATTCTTGTGGAGAAGTTCCAAAGCTTTTTGAGGCAAGAAAGCCAACACGGGGGGGGGGAAGCAAAGGGGAAGTTCTGCCACAGGCACTCGGCAAACAAGAGATTTGTGAGGGGGGGGAAAGGTTAACTTTGTTGTGGTGTAAACACTTTTCGTTGAACAAAGGGGGAAAAGGGACTCCTTCCAACAAAACAGGGTGCAAAAGTGGAGACGTAGTGGGTCACGAATCGAGGACCGGTAGTTCGAGAAAAAGGGGGGCATTACTTTTTTAGGACTTCAAAGGGGGGGGGGGGGGGGGGGGGGGGAAGGTGAGGGAAAGGATTTGGTACATTAAAAATAAAAGAAAAGAAACACGAGAAAGAAAGGAGCCGTCCCCTACGTCCGAAAAAAAAAAGGGTCCGAAGTGGAAAAAGGGGGAGAAAAGGTTACCTAATTCTCCTACAAAAAAACAAAAGGAGGAGAGGGATATATCTGAAAATAAAAAAAAACGTCAGAAGGGTCGCTCTGGGGACCTGAACGTAACCGAAAGGTCGTGATCGATCAGAAACTTCGAGGAAAAGACATCAGAAAAAAGGGGTACTCACAAGCACGGAATAAGTAAAAAAAAATACACCGGAAACTCAAGAGACGGGGCTAAGCAACTACCAGGGGGGGGGGAGTAAAAAGAAGGGATCGAATGAAAAATGAGAAAAGAATGGCAAAAAGGAAAATGGCAGGGGAATTGCCGATAAGACCGGGGGGTGACGAAAAGTGTTTTCGGGGAAAAAAAGAAAGGCAGACAATCACTAATAAAAAAGGAAAGAAGGGGGGGCACGCATTTGAAATAGGAAAGGGGGGGGAAGCAGAAGGGTTGGCGATTTCACGCAACGCTGAGGGGACAGGGTCCTTCGAAAAAAAGGGAATAAGGGGGAAGGAATAACTCAGCGAGTAGGAGAAAAGATAAGGGGGGGGGAAAGGAGGGGGGAGTCAGGTTGTGGTTGGGAAAGCCTGACAAGTGGGGGAACAATCCGGTCTTCACCCGCCCCTTGCTAGATGTAGGCTCAAACGCAACTGGAACGGGAATAAACCGTCCGGTCTAAAAAAAAAAAAGAAGGAAAACGGGGGAAGGAAACCTCAAGAAGTTCCTTCCATTACAAAAAAACACCAGGGTTTCCCGATTATAAAAAACCTTCCCAAAAACGGGAGGACCCTGAAAAAAACTACGCGCTGGGACTCCGACTCAAGGAAAAAGTTCTAATTGGAAAGGCCGGGGGGGGGAAAGGGAAAAACTGCAATACCCAAACAAAAAACAAAAAAAAAGGGGGGGAGGTGGGAGCCCCACCTTTTCAAGTGACCAAAAAAACACGAAAGGCCAAAAAAAAAAAGACGTCAAAAAATCATTGGGGAAGAGCAGGGGACGGGGATGCCGGGCCGCGCCAACCCAATAGGACTAGTTTTCTATGGGGTGTTCCACCCACGCAGGCAAGGGGATAAGCATATTGCAAAAAACTTGTTTTTAGAGGTAGTCTAGTTTGCAACATCACTTGGGACACGCCTGCACCGACCCTGACCAAAAAGGTCAAGAAAACAAAAAAGAAAATCTGTAACGTGGAATAAGCAAGGAGAAAAACAACTCATTGGTGGGGGAAAAGAAAAAACGAGGAAGAACGAGTTTCCATCCGCGGAGATGAAGGGCCCGCCAAGGGGGGGGAGAGGGACCCGCACTGAGTAACAAAAGGGGGGGAATACTGGGAACAATGGGAAGGGGGCTATAAAATACTGGTCCGCTGAGGGCCCGATACATCAAAAAGAGCAGAAGTCCCTTTTACACGCAAAAAAAGGGGAATGGAACCATCGAGAGGAAAAAACGAGTTATCTCAACTCAAAGAGAAAAAAAAGCACGCCAGAAGAGACTTCATCTACTACACAGAGGAGGGGGGGGACACTAAAACGCCCTGGCCGCCTTAGAAAGAGGAAAGACGAAATGTGAGCACCTTGCCCCCGGATAGAAAAAAGTCGACTAAAAAAGGAGGAACAGGCCTCGGGGCTTGGAGCAAGGTCCAGAACAAAACAGAATAGGGGGGGGGGGAAAACTGGAGAAAGACGGTGGCTAAACGGGAAGAAGCAGGGGGGTGAGGTTTCATGACCGTGCCGGAGGGGACAAAGGGGAATGGGCGTGGTTGAACGGGAAAAACCCCCCCCAGGGGAAGGGGTCCCGGTGGACTGGAATGACTTAATTTTGAACAGGGAGCCAAAGCTAAGTTAAACACCGACGTCGCAAAATTGTTTTTGGGGGGGGTTTTGGTTTGTGGTTTGTAAGGTTTTTGGGGTTGAACAAAAAAAGCTGTTTGCCAGAAAAGTCCCACTAGGGGCTAATGCTAAGCTGGTTTGGGAAAGGGAAAAAACGGAAATGGGGGGGTTCCAGGAAGGTCTACTCATTATCTTCGAAAAGATGGGGAGCCCAGCATTAAAGGAAAGAAGTCCTTCCGTCCGGAAAATTCATCTCAGGGAAAAAAAAAACCAAACAAAAGGAAAAGGGAGTGAAAGAGAGAAAAAAGGAAGAGAGGTCACTGGGGGGTAGCAAGAAGAGATTCACAAAGGGAATTGGGTTGAATCATGCACCTGGTGGACCACGGGGGGAGAAAAAAAAAAAAAAGGAGGAAAGAGAAGCCCTATTTAGTTTCAACGAAAAAAATGTTTTTGGGGGAAAGGATAACTGAAGTTTGATGATTAGCCCTTTGGCAAAAACTGAAAGTAATGCCCTTGAAAAGAAAAGTGCCCTCGTCAGGTCTTGAAGGGGAAAAAAACCCATGGTGAAGGGGGGAAGAAAAGTGAAACGAAGACCGCTATGTATTCAGAAAAGGGGGCCCTAAAGAAAGGGAAAAAAGAGGGTGTGGCCTACCAGTCTCAAAAAAGGGCGGTCTTTTGTGTCGGCTCATACCGGGGGGGGGAAGCGCCAATGAAAAGGGGGGGGAGGGGTAAAAAAAAGATAAACGAAATATCAGGAACGAGGGGGGAGGGGAAATCCCTTCTAGGTGAAAGTGAGATGCCCGGGGGGGGAAGAGGGCTAGGAAATCGATGGGTCAAGAGGGGAGAGGGGGTAACAAGGCGAAATTAGAGCGGGGAGGAAAAAAGCAAAAGACGAAAAGATAAAGTCACCAATCCATGAGTCTCATTTCTCGTGGTCTAGAAGAGGGATCGCCGTCAAACGGAAAACGGGAAAGAAGGGGGGGATACCTATGGAACGGAAAAAAAGGAAATCGGAGAAAGACTGCTTTTGATAATCACCATATCTGTGTTTTTGAGGAAAAGGCGTTCAAGGGGAAAAAAGCCAATGAGGAAAAGGGGGGGACAACCGGGAAATACGTTTAAAAGTTCAGGGGCGGTGGGCAATAGGGACTCAGGAAATCTCAGTCCTAAAAAGTGACTCTGCAATATCCTCAAATCTTGCAGGGGGAAGGAACACCCTCCACAACATGGGGAATCAAAATTGGAGGAAAGGAACGTGGCAGACGAAATTGGTTGCCTGAAAAAAAAAAAGTGGTGGGGGGGGGGGGACGTTTAAAGGGTACTCGTAAAAAAGCGACCAGGTACTTCGAATCGGAGGGGGGGGGGCGTCCACCAACTCGGAGTGCCAGTTCGCAGTTTTCAAAAGGAAAAAAAGCGGGGAAAGGGTCACATACGTTCTTAATTCATAGTCATCTGTCCAAGTTGGGGGGAAACAATGGAAACCATGGTGAACCTTTAGAAGGCTGCGGGTAGTGACCTGGCGTCTTACCAAAACCTGTTTACGAGGCCGGTTCCGAAACGGGGAGTTCCTTGCAGTTGTTGCGAGACGAGATAGCAAAAATTACTGGAAACGGCATCCAAAAGAATTTTCCATTTGAGAACCGGGAAAAGGTGGGCACCACAAAAGGGAGGAAAAAAAAGCATACCTTAGACGAAGCAGGGAGAAAAAAAACTGGGACAAGTAGGACGGGAAAGGAAACCTCAAAGAGAACCGGGGGGGTGTGAGGCAAATAGCCAATGCCAAAGGGTGGTAATTCGAAGCTTAAAAACTGCCAAGAAGGAAGGGGGAAAAGAGGGGAAATGGTGGGGCGTGGATGAGAATGGGAAGTTTGGAAAACACTGGGAAGGGTAAACCAAGGCCCTATCTCGGACTGAAACCATTGAGGGGTTGCAAGTCGCGGGACGATGAAGCGATAGGGGGGGGAGGAAAAGACCCGTGTGTGTTGATAGCCAGGGGGAGAAACCGTGGGGGGGGGGGATCAGCGACGAGTATTGGCCCTTTGTGAAACATTGGTCATGTTTTAGCAAGGGAGATCAGAATCAGGGGAACGATCCGGAACCTGGGGGGGAGGGAAAAGGGGCTACCAGGCGGAGAAACATGTCTAGGGTTCAGAGAAACCGTACCGGAGGATATCTCAAAAAAGGAGCAAAAACAAAACTTAGAAGGAAGGGAAAATGAGAGAGATAAGCGGGACGGGGGTATCCTACTCGAAAAAAATTCTCTGTCTTCCCTTCAAAAACCCAAAGGGGGGGATACGGACTAAAAGTCAGAAAATCGAAAATCTAGACATGACATAAACCAAGCACGCCGGGGGGCACAACAAAAAATACTACAACGAGACACTCAAGTTAGAGGGAAGGAGAAAAGACCGAAAACATAAAAAAAACGGACAGAGAAGGACGCAGATCGTGAAGCATGCATTTTGCACCCGACAGGAGCCAGAGAAGGGATGGCCACGTGGTTTAAGGAAAAAGGGGTCGGGAAAGAACACCCACTTCAAAACAAAAAGCAAAAAAAAAAAAAAAAAACAAATGTCCAAGTCATCGAACGCACCCCTATTGTGGAAAAACAAAAGGGGGGGGGTGGCCAGAAAAGTAAACCGGGAATTAACACCGGCAAAACCTTTGCTGACCGCAAAAAGGAATCGGGGAGGGGCCTGAGGGGAGAGTTACTTGGGGATCGAGCGACGGAAAAAAAAGTAAGTTGAGAAGGGGGGGGGGGGGGGAGGGCAGGTGTTTAATGTTCGGGGGGGGGTTGGGTTCGCACATTGAACGAAGAGCCCGGTATGCGTGGGAAAAAAAAACACCGCCATAGAGGGGTCTCGACACAACGGTAAAAAGGGAAGAGCGAAGCTGCCTTTTTCGGCCCCAAAGAAAACCTAGGGAAAACTGCAGGAAACTAAGAGAAGTTTTTGACTGCAAGCCAGGGGACCACACAGTGGCCGGGATGAATATTCCCATGTCACAGAACAGGGATGGAAAGGAACCCCACGCGCGAAAAAGACAGGGGGAAAAAAACATCATCATGGGGGAACTGCACTGCAAGAAAAGAGAAATGACGGGGACGGGGGGGACCGAGTCAACAATTCATTCCACAAAAAAAAGAAGTTCAAACATGAAAAACACGTGGGCGGGAGTGCATTTCATTGACAACTGGGGGATGGCCAGGGGTGAGGGGGAAAGGCGGACCAGAAGGGGGTGCAAGGGGGAGATTACCGTAATTTAAAAAACGGGGGGCAATCACTACTTGTACCGAAAACACATATGGCACACAAGGAAAGAGAAAAAAAAAGGTTTTGGGTGAAAAGAAAAGAAGGGGAAAAAAGAACGATTTGGGGGTTTCACCCACTATTTTAAAAAAGTGACAAAAAAGGGAACCCCAAGCAAAAAAAAAACCTGCGGAAAAAAAAAAAAAAAACAAACATATGGGGGACAAAAACTGGGGGAATCAACAAAAAAGCCTCTTCAGCGAAAAAATGGGGTTGTTCATCTAAAAACAGAGGGAAAGAACCAGGGGGGGGGGGGAGGAACCTCAGGGTATCTGTCGCGGGATGGAGAACACCTCCAATTTAACGTCCAATTTGAATAAAGGCAAAAAAAAAAGGGGATCTTTTCGGGGGGGGAAGAATGTTTGGGTCTCGGGGGAATCATATTAGTCCCGGAAAAAGTAATCCCGACTCCCTTGGGGGAAGTTTAAGAGAGAAACGGCACCAGGAAAAGGGGGGAAACAATCCTATACATTCAACATAGAGAAAACGAATAGAAACGCAAATCGCAAACTTGGAGCACGCCCTTTCGGAATTGACGACGGTTGCCTGCCGGACAGAAAGAAGGGGAAAAAAAAGAACGAAGTGCGCAGTCCATGAAGCAGCAAAAAAAAAAAGCCGAGGGGGGAGTCGAATGACGCCAAAAAAAACACAAAAGTTTGAAGGGATATGCAGCGGGGGTCCAACTGGCAGGGAGTCCAATCGGTGAGGGGGCATGAAACCGGAAAGAGGGGAAAACTTGATTAAGGTTTGCACACGAAAAAAAAAAAGGAAAAAAGGGAGGGCCAAGGGTTTTCACTATTTCCATTCTCAAAAGAGTAAGTACCACAGCCATCGGAAGGATTTGGGGTTCAACAAACAACAGTCATGTGTTTGTGAGGGTCCGTAGGGGTGAACCTGAAAAGAAAAGGGAAAGGGGGGCGGTTGGGGGTGGGGGGAAACCACTCAAATTTGTTTAAAAGGGATTTTCACATAGTATCAGACATTGTGAAAGCTAAAAATTGCTTTGGGCATAGAAACCCGAGAAGAATCAAAAAAAACAACAATGGATTATTAGAAATTGAAAGGAGACTCTGCTATGTAGGATTTGAAGAAAGGGTCCTCCCAAAGGAAAAATAATGGGGAAACATGATGTATACTGGGGGGGCCCTGACTTTGGTGGAAAAGGTAGTCAAAAAAACGGAGGGTAGCATAGGACATAGTTGTGGCCGAAAAATATTGTTTGTGAAAAAAAAGCTTCCCGTCTTGGGGGTTTTAAAAGGGTCGACTTTTGCGCCAAACCGAAAAAAGTAAGGCTTGAACCCCGGGCCCGGTTCAAAAATTGGGCGGGAAAAAAATGTCCAAGTGGAAAAGGGGGGACGGTACTTCCCATGAAAAATACCGCTTGGGAAACGGAATAACAGCTGCATCTCACAAAAAACAGAGGGTGCCCGAACAATTCGGCAAACAGGGATTACTTTTCGAAGACTACATAGGGGGCAGCGCAACCTTCCGTCCTTTGGACGCAGCCAACAAAAAAGAAAAAGACATCGAATCCGGAAGGACGACTCTGCGCGGGTGGGTCAGTTGAGATCGTCTTGTGAGACTAAAGACCAAGGTCCAGTCAGGGGGGACGGGGAGGGGGTAACCAAGACGGAAGAGGACTGCGATCCAGAATTATAGGACACGGAAAAAAAAGGAAGGGAAGGAAGGGGTTTCTCATGGCGGGGGAGAGAAACACGCCGCCCGATCTCCCAGAGAAACGAAAGGGGGGGGTTCGACGAGTGGGACTCAACGGGAGCAGGAGCAGACGCGGGGATAGCAACCGAAAGGAGAATGTTGTTGGGTACAGGAAAATGGTCAGTGGGTCAAGCCATTAAACAGTAGGTGCAAAACACCCAATCGAAGACCCTAAAGTAAAAGGGGGTACGGCGTGGACAGGGGATGCTCCGACCCGAGGGGAGGGGAAGAGAGCCTCGATGGCCAAACATCTTAGAAAACCCCCACGCAGCAACATTGCACAATCAATTTCTTTGCTTACACGGCAGCCGAACGCCACACGGGGGGGGGGGAAACTTCGTGGGACCTGGAAAAGTTTTTGGGGAAAGAGGCCGCTACCAGGTACATGATAGATGCAGTTCAGGCCCCAGAAACCGAACGGGACACCGGGGGGGGGAGGGGAAAAAAGTGGAGTCATCAGCGGGGGGGAGGGAAAGAGAAGAAGGGGTAGGAAGCCTTATCATTGGTTGGCCAACAACTCGGGCCAAGGGGGGAATGCACCCTTGGGCGAAAAGGGGGAGCGGAGTTGACTTCGTACTGGGGGGGGTCCTGGGAAAAAAGAAAAGGCCGCCATGCCTGTCAAAAAAAAAAAAAAAAGTTGAAGACGGGGGGGAGAGAAAGCTAGCACGTGGAACCATGAAGGGGGCCGGAGGGGTTGAAATGGGTGAGCCACCGACACAAGGGGGGGGGTAAAAAAAAAAAAATTCAACAACAAAGAAAATAGGAACGTAGAACGCGGGCAGCGAAAAAAAAGTTATTCTTTTCAGGGAAAAAAGAAAGGGAAATCCTTTTTGGCCATGGCAATCTCCAAGGCTGACGGGGGAAAAGGGAAAGGGAATTCTTCGGCTCAATGAGGGGGGGGGGGATGACGTGAATGAAAGGAAAAATGTCCATTTTGGAA
>Ga0179593_1376311_pt1 | contig 11662 bp, 18 predicted proteins | sample CZODoug2_1_08_16_FD_185931 | JGI IMG/M metagenome (GOLD analysis project Ga0179593, IMG submission 185931) | Vadose zone soil fungal communities from Angelo Coast Range Reserve, California, USA - CZODoug2_1_08_16fungal (PacBio error correction) | ecosystem: Environmental > Terrestrial > Soil >...
CCTAGTCAAAGTGAGAGGCAGAGGTGGCGCAACAGCTGAGGCTTGCGGTCATAAAGCCGACCTGCTCAGGGGAAGGGAGGGGCCCGCCACATAAGCCAACAAAACACTGCCGCCTCGTCAGCCCAGCAACCCATGTCCAAGACCAGATCCCCGGAAGGGAGGAGGAAACGACGGGACCAGAAAGGGGGGACGCGGAGTTCAGCTCATAATTGGTAATTAGACACGAGCGCACGGCGGACCAAAACCTCCGGCCAAGGGAGCCTAGGCCGCCGCACTCAGCGGAGAACCGGGCGCCAGGTGAAACCAGAGGAACAGGCAAACGGCAAAGATTTCCCTATGCACCCCCTAAGGGGCAAATTACGCTTTACGAATATCTCAAAAAGTGTCTCCCTGTGTGTACAGAGCGAGGAGGGAGAGGTTTCGGAACGAAAGGGATTGGAGGGGTCCGCTTTACCTGAAACGCACTATTTATGAACGGATTCGGAGAATACGCGTACGGCCACCCTCGAATCCGTCGGATCTCCAGTACTACCGAAGAGGGGGGCTGCAGAGAAAACGCATGATAATGCAAAGTAATAAAGAGCAGCTGCCAAAAAGCAAAGGCCTACCAGCGTCTAAGACCGTCCGAACGAGAGGCAGGGGTGGTTCGCCCGTCAGAGGGGGGGTAAGGAGTAAAGCGGTACGCAACACGGAACTGCTCAGCAACTATTATCCTGCTCAACACAGAGGCGGCAGGGAACGGCCATCCGATAAGTTACCGATCAGGGTACATGAAAGGAACAGCAAAAAAGAATCGAGAGAGCACAGGGGAACGGAAAAGACAAGCTCTGGTGAGAGAAACCGCGCCGACGGAGCCATGCCAGCCCGGCCGACAACGAGGCACTGGAAAAATCTCTGCGACCTGCATCACAGGATGCACAATATCTCCTGGGATCCAAGACAAGAAACGGGGAACTGCGTGAAAGTCCGCGTCCTGAGATAAAATCGTGGAGGGGGAGGCCGGGGGGCGCGAAGGCCTATGCTTGATCTAAGTCGGAGATCTTGCAGGGGGCCAGAAGGACAGGACAACGACAGTTTTGGGGGGGGGGGGAACCCACAAGCGGTCCAGAGTCCAGGACGATCGAAAAAAGGATTAAGCTTAAGGAGAGTGCACCGATGCTCAAATGTGACCGGGGGCCGTCTCAGCTGAAGACTAAGAAAAGGGGACCTCTTAAAAGAGGAATTTTCTTTAGGAATTCGGGAGGATGCATCAGGAAAAGCTGCCGTCGCAGAAAAGGGCTTAAGGAGGACAAAGAAAGAAGGGAGGAACCTCCTGTCTTCCTAAATGCAAGAATAAAACAACAGAAAAAGAAGATGGAGGTGGGGTGCGGGGAAAGGGGTAACCGCAGAACTGCCTGTCGAATTGTCGCCGCTCAACTTACATAACGACAGTCCCGATAGAGGAAAAACGAGATGGAAAGAGAAATGCTAAGAAAGGAAGAATCATTCATCAGCTCAGCAGGACTGGGGACAGGACTCGCCTCCCTCCATCAAAAACAGGTGCTGGCCACGGGGAGAAGCCAAAACGGGCACAGGCCCTTTTCCTGCGAGGGAAACCAGTCGTTTGCGCGCGGACCTCCCCTCTTACATGGGGGGGATGGGGGCCTGATGGTAAAACCTCCTTAGGTGACAATAGGCAGAACTCGAAAGCCATAGGAAGCCTTGTCTTCCGCGAATATGAAAGCCAGTCAAAGATCCCTGGACGAGAGAACATCGTAGTGCAAAAAGTCGATCTTCTTCTGGAAGGAGAGGCACCGACGCAACCTTTGAGCAAAGGCCACACTCATGTACCTGCTGGAAAAAAAGAAAGTTACGCACAGCCGGGGGAGAGGAGCTCGTCTCCTGCCTCGGAAAAAGAGGGCAGGGAAAAGAAACAAGGACTCGGTTCTAAACTCCAAGTCCGCACGAGCAATCATAAGAGTTAAGAAGAAAAAAACGACTTGGCGGTGGTGTGGGGTGGGGAAGGTAATAAAGCCGCGCTTGACTGAGAGAAAGCTTAAGTAGTACAGGGTGGGTCTTCCCGTACCGGACGAAGGGCAAGTTTGGTAGTAGAAAGAAAAACATCTCAAGGGGGGGGGGGTGTCGATGATGCACCTGCACTCAGTCTTTGTCGTTCCTGGACTTTGCGTTGAGGATAATTGGTGTGCGTTCGATGAGGAATCTCTATAAAATAGGAAACGTCATATGTCTGCGTTGCAGAGAATGGGGAAATGAGGGAGGAGTTCTCGTGAAGTTAGAAAGTCCCTCCAAAGAGACACGGAACGCCCGTGGGACGGCGGGGAGGCTGAGACGGGGCCCCGACAGAACGCATCGTTGCTTAGCCGGCCCCGGAAACCGTCACAAGGGGAACCCGGCGCACGGGACACCCGCTACGGGGGGCTGGCCTCCGGCTTGCAAGCCAGGCAGTAAATGTTCCCGCGGCCCTCGGACAGTAGGCCGGTCGGAGGAACCGCTACTAATTCGAGGTCGTTTAGTTATATCTGCCCGGTACTACTCCCCCTTTTACTGACCGTTAGATGTAGCGGTGCAATATTCGGAATGGGATGGAAAGACTCGGGGATGGCAGGGGCTAGAAGGACGGCTGATGCGCATGTTGGACGACGTTGCGTGTGCTAGCGGTGAACTTTAGGCGGTGTGATGCGGTCGGGCAAAGGGCTTTCAACTGGATAGGCGTGGAGGGGGGTGTCCGATGGTGGGGTGGCTACAGAGAGCCGGGAGCAATGACCAGAGAGTTAGGGTGTCCTTCATGGCCGAGGGGGGCATTCAAGAATGAAGGTGAGAAGGGACCACATTGATGGGACCGCGGGACTTATCTGAGCTGGGGTCGCGGAACGCAATGCGCTGCCCGAGGGGTGCTGCAGAAGTGTGGGTCCCGTAAGGAGGACCGGGAAAGTAAGTCTCCGGTACTTCCGCGGGGGTTCGGCTCTATTGGATAAGGAAGCTGTGGAAGTGCTTCTGGACAAAGGAAGCCACCGGGGCGATGAAGGCGACGGAATAGGACAAACAGATCGCGCTATGGCGCGCTGCTTCGAGGGGAACGGGTCCGATAGTTGCATCGAGACGACTGGCATATGTCAGGACGGCAAAAAACAGGGAAGAGAAGGCATTTCTCAGGATAAGGCGCAATGGTTTCGGAGGGTTCGCCGGGGAAACCGCAGGACAGGGCCGCCGAGTACCGCCGATAAGAAGGTCAGGAAAAGAAAGTCCAGCTCTTAAGACTTGAAATGCTAGAAGACGGTGAGGGGCGAAGGTCATATAGAACTGCGAAAAGAGGGACATCGACTAGGAGCTTGATCTTGAGCGGCGTCAACACAGAAAGGGAAGAACTGGAGAAAGCTAGGACGAAGCGATAAAAACACTTGCCTTTTTTCAAAAGCGGAGCGCACAGGCGTGCTAAGGAGCTTCGACCTGCCAAGGGAAGCCGGACTGAGGGAACTCATGAAATACGCGCCTCGAAGAATAACCTGATGGACGCTGCGTAGCATGGGAAGAGCGTTCGTCGGGGAGCACAGCTATAAGCGCATCATGGCGAAGCAGAGCAGGGACAAAAGAGACAGATAAACAAGGGTGTGAACGGGGAAGGAGGACTCCGCCTGCCGTCTGGAGGGGGGCGAGGGAACCATGTCGAGCTGGGGTGTGCCCGACCTGGAGTCAGGAAATACGGCAGCGGGGGGGAGCTCAAAACCTTACTGATAAAATAAAACCTTCAGGACTTGCGGCAGGCAGAGATGGGCGCAAACACGCTACATAGTGGGGAAGTCTCAGCGCGTACCGGCGGAAGAAGGAAGAGAGCTTTCCTTAACCACGTGTCAAGTGACTCGAGGTAAAATGTCGAAGTGTACGAAAGGGCTGCGATGCGGTTGTGGGCATCTGCAGCTTCGGTTGCGAAAAAACAGGGGAGGGGGCGGAGAAACCTATGACGAACGCAACGGCAGGAGATCAATGGTGTGCCGTGAGTAGTCAAGCATCGGCATGAAAGACGTCGTCGCGCGGTCGGCAGGCCTGCAAAGGGTCCAACTAGGTGAGGGTGAAAAAAGAAAAAGAACAGAGACGTCACCACCAAACGACGACTTTTGGGATGATTAAGGGTTCGACCTTTTGGACTGGGGCCGGTCCCGGGAGAGCCGTGGGGCCGGGAACGGCGCCCAGGGAAGGAAAGGGTCGCAGTTCTGCGCGTGCTACGGGCTATCGGTCCCGGGCGGCGGGCGGCCATTACGAGAAAGAGCATGTGGGTCATTACAATGAAGAGAATCGAAAGCGGGTGAAGCGTACGCCGAACCGGCGGGGAAAAGGGAATGGGGGAAAGGGGGGGCTGAAACAGAAGGCGACAGCTAGAGGAAACAGTGCGCGCAGAAATGCCTGATCATGGCGGGGGCCGAACTAGCCTGCCGTGCAGGTTGACCCGCGCATCGAAGTGCACCCAGAGATGCGGATCTCAATACCGGCTGCGCTAACAGAGGCCTCCAAAAAAGCCGAGGTTGGCCTATCGACCGTCTTACCACGAGGTCCGGAAGGAAAAGGAAAGACAGGAAAAGCGCAAATCCGTGCCGGTGGCTACGTTTTAAGTCACCCTGCCCTGCCGGTCGGGAACCCACAGGTCCGGGTGGGAAAAAAGGGGGTGTGACGAATCAGATAACGACAGCAGGGGGGCGCCAAGGCTCGGAAAGAAAGAGAAACGGGTAATCCGGCAGGAAGTGCACAGCTCTATCCCGAGGAGGAGGGAGAGATCTGAACGGACAGGTTCCAGCCGGCTTACAGGCCGAAGAGGGGGTATTAGGAGCCGAATGGAGAAATGCCTGTCAAGTTAGTATATACCGTCACACCAGTGAAAAAAAGACAATTTTGTGCCACGAAATCCAAAGGCAGAAGGAAGTTCGCGAATGAAGCAAGCACCGGCACCGAGTCCCAGCTGACGTCTGCGTCCATTGATCGGGGAAGGCCGGGAGGGGAACGTACCGGCTCTGGGAAGGACAAAACCGCTTTGCGCGAAAAAGGCCGTAGAAGTCCGTCGAGAGGGTGAAACGTGGGGGCAGATGGCGGACGCCGGCTGCCGGCACAGGAAAGGGACGGAAAGCTTGGGCCATGCTCTCTCAAGGCTGGAAATCTCGCCCACACAAGAATCCTTCGGTCCCCCCCCCAAAAGGGGGGGGGGGGTACGGGCAAGCAAACGGCATATCCCTCTCCTCAGGGAGCTTCCCCGAGGCCCCATATTCGTCAGAACTCCCAGAAGGCTTGGAGAGCAATGACGAGCGGGCTCCCGCCCCTGTCGCTAGCAAGACTCCACGGCGACACAGCAGGCTCCCGGAAGAGGCCAACATGCCGGACCGGGCCCTAGTCCAAAGACGAGGCGGGAATTAAGAGTGAAGGTCAAAATTCTTCGGTCTGTGTTCGTACAGGATTATTTGGTAGAAAAAGAAGTGTGCATGCGCGGGGGGACCGCGCAAAAGAGTGGGGTGAAGCTGTAGAGTAATCCGCCACTCTGCCAAGAAGGCTGCTTCTCCCGGAAACATATGTGCTGCTCGGGGCCGCCCATAAGGGTTCACAAATATCAGATGAAAACCAGCAGCAGCCGTCATCCGCGAGAGCTTCTTAACAGCGCACGCCGGAATAATGCAGGGAGGCAACGTGAACGACATGTGCCCGCGGGAGCGAACGGGTAGACTGGATACCCAAAACTAGGTAGTGTTCAGGCCCCAGCTGCAAGGCCAGCAGACTTATCCAAAAACGAGAGGAAAGCAGTCAGGGAAAGAAACGTGATCGCGCGATCCAGGTCGGCACCCAACAATGAAAATGGTGAAGAGACAGAAACCACCCCTGCGGAAGATAGAGGCCGGCGGCCGAACGGGCGCCTGGCCAAAAGAATGAGAAGCCTGAGAGGATTTCATGACGAGAGGCGCGGGGAGCCTAAGTTCTCAGACAGAATGTGCCGCGTACGGAAAACCCAGTCGCTACTAGGTTGCTGCCGATGCGCGAAAAGACATGAGCTCAGTCGGAGCCCCTGTCGGCCAGCCTAGCCGCCACAAAGAGGAGGGGTCGCGTAAACGACTTGTCAAACGAACAGAAGATCGAGTCTCTTGGGCCGGTATTGTGCCGAAAAGGGAAGAACCCCAGTGAAGCGATCACCGATTCTGCATCGTCGAATGGGCAAAAGTCGCGGAGGGGGGAGGAAACAGGCTGCTTCGACGAAGCACATCGAGCGAACAGGACCGGCGGATCTTGACCAAACTTAGCTGCTGCAAGAGGCAGGCCCTGGCCTGCACTTCGGGCGACCCACAATAAGACAAAATGGGAGGAACTCCTGGGGAATTGCCGGGCCGGAACGAGGACTCTTGCATAAAAAGGGGGCGGACAGAGGCACCGATCGCAAGGGACTGCTTGATAGGGGAAATCCGACGCCAGAGGACCCGCCAGAGAGAACGCGAATGAAAGCTCTTCCCGAGGCAAGCCAACCCGTAGGGAGGCAACTGGCCGCCGCACCAGCAAAGAAAGGTCATTTCGTCGAAATAGGCGCCGGCCCCCGGGAATTCAAGACCCTTGAAACCAGGGGAAAATATGGAACGGACCAGTCGGCTCTCATACAAGCAGAAAAGGGGGGCATGCATGTGCGTCAAGTCGGACCCCGGAGAAGGGTTCGGTTCAGCCGGTGAAAGGTCCATAAGCCGTCGCCATTGTGGCTGGCAAAGGAAAGGACATCCTCCCTGTCATCAGCGGGCCTGCGCGCGGAAAAACGGACCGCAACGGCCTGTTAGGCACTCCCATAGGGCGTCGCACCCGTCCTGAAAGAATGGAAAGCTGCTCTCCGTCCCCGCCAGCAAGGGAGGGTCGCGATGAAAGGGAGAAACTTCCCATAAGGGGAAAGTGGGGCTGCGGCAAACCGCCGGCTACTAAAAACAAAGCCTCTCGGGGGAAGCCCCGCCAAGCAAACGGGTAGGGAATAGGGGGGATACAGAAAAAAACACTTCTTCAATCCTACCGGCACGGCCGCTAAGGAGAGGTGTCATTCTTAAAAAGAGGGACTCCAACACCCAACGGGGGAGGGGGGGAAGAAAGAGAGATCCTGCCAGAATACACAAGCTATGCACGACCGAGAAAGGTCGCTGAGCCAATGCTGCTTCCCGATTCATCCGGGGCCACGGGGGCAGGAGCTTGGAGGAGCTCACAGGCCGGGCCGGACCCCTTTCAAGGATGTAGACCGTTCTCGGGGGGGAAAGAAATGCTGGCGGACGTAACGGAGCTGATGGCCACTTGGCCTGTGCAAAACCTGGAAAAACGTCTGGTCGGGGGTTGAAACGACAAATTAGTCTGGAAGGGGGAGATAAAGAGAAAAAACTGTTCGATAAATACGCTGGGGAAACGAAAAAAAGTCGTACCGGGCAGAAACGATCCTTTCAGGGAGGGGGGCAGGCCTGGGCCTAGTTTGGTCCGGCCGAGTGGTCGTAAGGAGTGGAAGCGGTCAAGGTCCGACAGGGGCAGCCCATCGCGTCTTTAGAGGCTGACCAAAGAGGATTCGGCGGGGAAGGCCGCGCCGTTTCTCTTGCGTCTAACCGACCGGGGAGGAGGCACTGCGCTGAGGGAAGGGAAGGGAGGGATGGCTCGGACTGGCGTTGCTTTCTGACGACTTTCATTTAAGGGCAAGTAAAAGCCAGTTCGCAAAAAAGCTGCGGATGAACATGGAGGGTCAAGACACAGGAGGGGAGGAAGGGGTCTCCGTGACAAGACAGGGAAAACAACGCAAAGGTACTCCGCATGCCGCCAGTCCATGAGTCTATCGGGCCGGAAGGCGTATCTGCGGAAAGAAAGAAAACCTGCTCCAGACAACTGAAAGCTGCCCCGTTCTAAATTCAGCTGCATGCAGGGGGGACGGAGTCACATGGGGTAATCAAAACCCTCTATAGTAGGACCAATTCCTAAAATCGGTTTCAGAGCGACTCGAAACCGAAGAGGGGAGGGAGCTTTGCCTACCCCGGCGTAACTGAGGAAAGAGATGGCGCCTCGGCAGCAATCACCGATTAGACGGAGGGCGTTCAAGAAGGCGACTCTTGGTCGGCACAGATGTGCGTCATCATGTAAGATACGAAACTCAGCTAGGGAAAACGGCGTGTCCGGCCTTCGTGATGGATCGCCGCGAGCGGGTCGAAAGGAAGTTCTATGGGGTCCCGCCTGGAAGCGGAATAGTCAGCTGTGGGTCTGGCTAACTGAACTGGTGTCGCTATGGACCTACCGTCGTATCAGCTGGCCGGGCGGACGAAAGAAACTGGGGCCGTTCACAGCTCCATATTTATGCTACGAAACTCGGGGCAGGCAGGGATCGATTCCGTCCCTGCCTGCCACTTGCATGACTGGAAGAGCGGAAAAGGCGAAAGGGGACGAGCTGTCTTGATGGCTAATTCAGGCTAATTGGATACCTTCATCCATCTGGAGGGAGGGACACACGATGCTGAGGAAAGGAAGAACGCAAGGGCGGGCTTATATTCCGGGCTGGGAGGCGAAGACTATATCGTCGAGAAAAATCGGACAGCGTCCCTTCCTTCAGTTCCTGTTAAGAAATAAGACAAGAAGGAAACCGTCACAAAAACGGGGCTACCTACGCTGTTTGATTCGAAAGCGAAGTTCGAACATGGGCGAACTTGTTAGAAAAAGGACGTGGGCCGCCTTGGGTTGGAAAAGGAGCAGATTCGCTGGTGCTTTCTCCGTGCGCGAGCGTCAAAAACGGGCGGATCCCTCGGAAGACTAGCTATGAAGGAGGTTCCAATTATGGAACGAAGATATGCGACAGCGGGTTCCACAGCGGTAACGCCTACCCTTCGGTATTATCGTTTGGACAGACCCCGTACAGCGGCTCATAAGGAATGGAGGTGGCATGCGGCAACTGAGCCTGAGAATTGAACCCGGTCCTCAAAGTCCGGGGGCCGGCAAGGCGTTCAAAACGCGTATTTCCAATCCAAGAACCTATCGATAACAGGAGGAAAAGATCTAGGGATATGTCTAAATCGTGAACGAGATCGACAAGAAAAAACTGTGCACTGCGCCGAGACCGGCTAAAAAAAAACTTGCCGGGGACCAGACCTCATCTTTCTAACCCGCGCGGCCGTCATAACGGGGTTGTCGGGAACCACGGCTCACTTCCCATGGCGCTGCAGGGAGATCCCACAGGTCTGTGTGAATGGGGTGTAAGTAGAGATGGCCGGACACAGGGCACTCTCTCCTAAACCGATGAGGAAAACAGGTAATCCTTCTGAATCTTTACATCTGCTCAAAAAAAAAAACAACGGAAGAGGAAGGGGAAAATATAATAGGCTAACTTTCCAGAAAAGAGTTAAAAGCTTCGGGGGAATCGGTGTAGTTGCATCGAGGGCGCCCCTGATGTCAAAGGTATGAATCGATTACCGGTACCCAAACCATTAATACCTGTGGTGCAAGGACCGCTCTGCAGTAGGGGAGGTGCGCGGGGCCTGAAATAGCATCCCGCGGCAGACACCTTTCGTTCTGGGCGGGATTCGAAAAGCGGGAAGCCGGTCGTGGGGAGACAAAGTACCCTATGGGAGACTCAGAAAAACCCTTTAGCGCAGCCCGGGGGGGCCGAGAACACCCCGGCCTCGATCATGGGAATGAATAGAACCGGACGGAAGAGAAGTCCGTGGGGAGCGGGGCAGGGCGCAGCAAGCTCCACGCAAGCCTCGCCACCACACCTGAAATCCTGACCGGGGGGGCTGGCCGGGCCATCCCCTGGCCAAGATCCTCTCACCAATCCGTGTCATGCAACCTCCGGTACCCGAGGGACTGGATAGATTGAAGGGGGGGATAATAGAAGACCATTAAGCTCGCTCGAAGTACGAGACGGCTCCCTCACTCCTGGGCAGTAGACCCCGGGCCCGCGCGACTTCATACCCCGGCGCAACAACTGGGCGCAGCGAGGGTAAACATTACCGTCCCTCTTGCACGACGGGTGCCCTAGGCCCAGACCCTGAATTGACAAGGAAACGTTTCGAATAATCTCAAAAAGTCCGTTTCCCCTTTACTCACATGCGAAAAAACTTATTGTTACGAGCAAGAATAGTTAAAGTGAAGCAGATTGCCCCCGAGAACGCCGAGGTGCCGCTCAACGCGGGAGACTGCGCTCCGACAAGGAGATCAGACTCCGCGTAGCAAGGACGTCATAGTGCTGCAAGAAACCAACGAGGATGAATCAAAGCAATAGCAGCTGCAAGAACGTGAAAAAACAACCAAAAAAAAAGCCATCTCTCGGGCGCCCAGGTCCGCAGCGAAGAAGGGGTTGTTTAAGACGGGGCATCGGCTCATTCCGGACGGTACGCGCCGGAGAACTACTCCACCAGTAGCTTGGGACGTCTGACAACAAATCCGGCCGCCTGGCAGTCATATACAGCCCGGTAGCAGAGCGCAGTAAGGCTCCAGAACCCTACTGACGCAGGGGAATAACCAGGGCGGGCACCCAAAGGACAATGGTGATAGCAACCGCCGACAGGGCGATCCATCCACATCGGCACACGAGGGCGCCTGCCCTCGCTGAGCCTCGCGGCAAGGATGCCAGGTTATCTCGTGCAGCCGACAAGAACCCTGCCTCGGTGAACGCAGACCGAGTCGCTAACCGGGATGGAGAGATTAGAGGAAAATTGAAAAAAAGGAGGGCCAAGCGAGACCGGCAGGTAGGCAAACTGACGACAGCCGGAGCGAGAACGTGCTAACCGATCTATTCTGCAGTTCGGAGGTATGTAGATGGGGGACAGAGCTAACCAGTGTGTGAAATCAGGGATCACCTCCAGACTGAATCAGTCTCCTGGAACTTTCAGAGCCGGACGAAGCCACTGAATTCTGCCATCGGGCAAGGCGAGGAGAGCCTCCGCCCAAAAAGGGGGGATGAGGGAGTCCTTCAGCCCTAGAGGGCGTCAACCGAGGCGGCAGGCAAGGCCAGTCACGCACCCATATCACAGACTGGGATTATCGAAGGGGGAGATCAGCCCGGCACGCGAACTGGCGGCGATACTTGAAAGAGAAGGCAGTATCGAGAAAAGATCGTCAAAGGCCCATGCTCGAAAGCAAGCAACCATGCCAGCCTCAGAGAGACCCGCGACCTCCCTATCGGAGCCGGCCGAGGAACGCCGGGCGTCAACTGCTCGCACCAGCGCCTGGGTCAATGGACCGAGCGAAAACAATCTCGGCAGGCAACAGGGGGCGTCTGGGACGGTACCCGAGTACAGGACGAACCCCATCTTCCTGCACAGCACAGCCAGGTGCGTCCGCGAAGCAGGAGACGTCCAGTCACTTTACTTGAAAATCGGAGAAATCGGTGCGAGGCTAGAAGGCACCTTCGTCTCGGGACTCCGAGCGGGGCCTCTACGCAACGACCGTTTCGCAAAGGGAACCCGTCCATGACTTCGCAAGAAAAAGCCGGGCAGCCGAAAGCACCAAGAGAAAACGAACGCACAGAGATTTCATTTTTGGGGACGCACTCCAAGAAGGGAACGTGGCAGACGGCCCGGACGAGCCACACTCCTCCACGACGGGGGCACGCTCTATAGAAAAAAAAAACGGCTCCAAGGGGGACTCAAGCAAGCACGGCGCGGAATCGGCCAGAAGCGTGTGCCCGTTTCCTTCATGTTTGCCT
>Ga0179593_1378453_pt1 | contig 11662 bp, 14 predicted proteins | sample CZODoug2_1_08_16_FD_185931 | JGI IMG/M metagenome (GOLD analysis project Ga0179593, IMG submission 185931) | Vadose zone soil fungal communities from Angelo Coast Range Reserve, California, USA - CZODoug2_1_08_16fungal (PacBio error correction) | ecosystem: Environmental > Terrestrial > Soil >...
GAGAAAGAAAAATCCTGGTCCGCGCGCTTTGGGGGGTGTAAAAGGGCGCAACACTTTTGGCCGATACGCGCGAAATCCCGCAACATTAGCGTGAAAAAAAAGTAAAAGGTTGGGAATCGTCGCACGCAAATAAGGGGACCTCAGACCGCCTCGAGGAGACAAGAAAAGACACCACGACTAAAAAGGTCGTGTAATCCTACGACAGGACCGCGGAAAGTTCGACATTGTATTAAAAAAGGGGAAACAAAAAAAGCCGAAGCGTGGGAAAGGAAAGGCCACGGTCAAAACCTTAAGAGAGATTGGGAAACTTTGCAACAGAAAGAAAAAAAGAGCAACACCGGGCCGGATGATGAGCAACTGGTAGAAGCCCGAAGCCGGTGTCTCCCGCCGCAACTTTGCCGTTTACGAGCAAACTAAATCGAGGAAGCTCGCGGTCCAAGCTGCACTGCGTCTGAGAAGCCAGGAGCAGATGTGGGAACGCCAGGAGCAAAAAAAAACCACGCAGTATCTCGCGTTCACGAAGGGGAAACGTCAAGTTGCCGCTTCTTCATCGCGAACAAACCGACGGGGCAATTACTCGCAAAAAACGAAAACCGGCAAAAAAAAAATCATGGACGCCAAAGGAACTCAACAAGGGGGGCCAAATGGGACAGCCCTCCCCGTTATTCAATCGTCTAAAGTCGCACCCGCCTTGATCGAACCGCAGACATCCGGGAAGAGGCTGTGCATCAAGGGGTTGGGAAAAAAAGGAAAAGCCGCAGTTGACAAAAAAACACAACCCTGGGTTCTGCTTGACTTTCTTGAAGAACCGAGCACGGCACTGATTAGTTGATCGGAAACCCATAGAGAAGGGAGAACCGATCAATCGGTGTGCGGTGTGTTGCCTCAATCGCAGAGTAAAGCGCTGGATTGGTTCAAAAACCACATGCAGAAGAAGGACCTCCGGCGGCAGGGAAGGGGACCCAAGCTCACCCTGAGAACAAAGGTACAAAAAGAGACAAAAAAACGCAAAAAAACTGGTCCTCTCCTTTGAACGCTAAAAAAAGCCCAACGGGAAAAAATTGAAACTGAACCAACCCGAAAATACAGAGAGGTAACAACAGAAAAAAAAAAGGAGTAACGAAGGAGTCAAAGGAGAGAAAAACACAAGTTCACCGGTCCAGGCGCAGAATTCACACCCTTTATGAATTCCACTGATGCATAGGGAGAAATTGGTTTAATCGGAAAAAGGGAACATTGAAAAGTTCGGAACAAAACCAAAAAACTCATCATCCAACACTAAGATTCGGCGAAGGACTTTCGAAGAGAAGCTGAAGTGCAAACCTTGGAATAATCGCCAAGCACACGGAAAACTACAACAACACACAATGGTTCGGGTAAAGAATGAGACGGGCGACCTGACGCAGCAGTAATTATTAGGGCATAAAACCAGAGGCAGAAAATCCGGCAACCTCACCAGCATGTTAACGTAACAAGGGGTCTTAGGAGCAACAGCTGCTACCAAAAAACCGGGAAAAGAAAGAAAAAACGCAAATTCCAAAAAGAGGCAGGCAACTACACACAATCCAGAACTCCGAACTTGGGAAGAGGAAAAAAGGATCTCGGGATAAATGTACACGTCATCGTTCTCAGAGGCTATCTGCCGCAAATGCAGAATGGCAAAAGAGACAAACGTCATCCACACCCTAGGTGCAGTGTAAATAATTTTAAAGTAAAGCTGACAACCCGAACGCCAGAGCTGCCGGGATTTCAAACGAGGGTTTATTCTATATCAAGGTCAGAGGGGAATAAGTACCTCTCCTCACTCTCTCGGACTGAAAAAGGGACCATGGGGGGTGTGCAAAGATGCAAAATCGTGAAAGAACTACAGGGGTGGATCGTGGAAGCGCAGGAGAGAAGGAAACGAAGGGCATCATAAAAAGAAAAGAGGAAAAGAAAACAGAGGCTAATGACGGCGGTTCGTCAATAGAGGCGAAGGAAAAAACAGTTAGGGAGGACCGGAGTACAAGTACATCTATGAAAAATCTGACGGCAAGAAAGGCTGGATCTCGCTTAAATTAGAGAGCAGAGGGCGACCAAAAAGCAAGTAAAGCGGTAAAGGGGGCATAATAAACAGTAAAAAAAACTAGGAGCGATGTTATCTGATCTGCTGAGCTCGATTACCGGGCACAACCAGAAAATTCTCAATCGAACTACGCGTACCAAAGGGAACCAATAAATTGCAAAAAAAAATTGGTTACCGGGAAGAGAAAAGTCAAAAAAAAATCACGTGATCCTCGCGACTAAGATCAAAGAGAAACACAGTTCAGCAATGCGGGATCGAAATGGGGGGGTCGGGGCCCCATCTCACAGAAAAAAAGGACGTGACCGTTTGCAAGAAGCGAAACGCGACCAAGCCAAGCGATGGGGAGAGAGAAAAACAAACGGAGGAGGAGAAAGATACCTGCTCTCCCATCGAGGTGGCGGAGGAGTATTGTCCGTGGAAGGGGGGAGAATAAATGTGGTGAGGATGGGCGCGAGAACTTCTTTCGAAAAACGCATTGGAACGCCCAGGTGGGCAAGAGGACTGACTTCCTAAGTGAGAACCGCTTAGGGTCAAAGGTGAGGGAAGTCTCCCGATCTAAGTCAAGTTCAAACTGAAATGGTAAAGTCGGAACATTCAAGAGAAGATGAAACGTGGGGAGCTAGAAAGAAGAGCAAAAAGGATCATAGAATGGGTGGTCCTGCACTATAGAGTTAGCGGCCGCTGTGGAACCGCTTTGGCTGGGGATGGGCAGGAAGGAGCTTGGCGTTGAAAAGGCCAAAGCAGAGACTGACTTGAAGAGAGGCGGCTTCTTGTACTATGCCGAACAAACACGGGAGGACAACGTTAACGTAAAGGTAACGACCGAGCCGCGCTTGCCGGCAAACAGGGATCACTTCGCATCGAGGACTGGGAAAAAAACTTCGAGCCGGGGATTAACTGATACGGTTCCTTCGCTTAAAGACGCTGAAGATCAAACGTTCGGTGCCGGTAGAGAATGACTTTGAAACCGAATAGGGGGGGGGAAAAGGGTCAGAAAAAGAAACAAAGAGAACGGAAAGAGGTTGCACCCTCTCACCGAGGATTCAAAAATCCCATCAAGGACCAACGAAATCAACAGGCAGAGAGGTTCGCTTAACAGATTTTCCGTCACAATCAAGAATGGAACATGCAAAATCCTGGTTGGGGGAAAAAACAGAGGTTGGAACCTGGCACTTAATTGCCAAGCAACTTTGGCCAAGAGTCTGCGAGAACTAGAAGTGGACATTGTATCCAAAGATCCGTACGACTGCAAAAATGCTGCTTTTTCGGGAGGGGGGTGAGTGGCCATCTCCGTCACAATTTGGGCTGTTTTGGAGGTATTCTTGTCGCTTACAGTGGGGGGGGAAAAGGAGGTGCGCGTAACGCGGAAGATAGGATGCCCACGAAATGCTGTTGAGGGTAATGTGACCTAAGATCGGGTGTTCCGCCCGCAAAAAACAAACCCTCTTATTAGTTTCTAGCGAAGGTGAGCTCAAGAAAAGTGAAAATTGGGGCGTTGGGGAAAGTGATTACCGGCTGTTCTGCGGGCGAAAAGAATTTCTTTGGGGGCAAAACGATAAAAAGGAGTAGAAAAGACCTCCCGCGCAGAGGGATTAATTGAAGTTCTGTTCTGATGAAACCAGAAAGAAACTCGATGCCGCAGATGGGAGCAGCGGGTTTTTTTCCACACAAGCTTCTGACCACAGAGGAAAAAAAGGGGAGTCGTTTGTGCTGTCTGAGGGGGAACGTGGGGTTTGGGGGGCTCGCAGCCGGGCCAGAGTCGCCCGAACTCCCGGGGGCGTGTGGGTCCTTGGGTATCCGCCCTCTGGCGGGTCCTTGAAAAGGGGGAAAAATTGGAAAGGACAGCGAAAAGGGTTATGCGCTCTGGGGGGCGGTGTGGTACCTGGGAGAGGAGGGCGCCGGGGAGGGAAAGAACAGACCTGCCGCCGGAGAATGTCGGACGTGGGGGGGGGGGCAGACTTGCCTTTTTTTGGGGGGAACCAAGCAAAACGGATTGAGTGCGATTGGAGACAAACGCGGCAACGGAAGGCAAACGGCACGAAGCTGAGGGAAGCAACAATCCGCGCGATCTTGTATCAAAAAGAGCAGAAGGGGACGGAAAACAGGTGGAAAAGTTGCAAAAACAGAGTGAAACACTTGATTTACAAAACGACGAACCCTGTTTGACGCTAGGAACCACGGGGCGGGGAAAAGTAGACTGAACTTGGGGGGAGGACAGCTTGGGGAAAACGGAATGATGAAGGGGCGATTGAGGGGTAACAGTATGGGTGCGTTGGGTGTTTTGCAGCCAATTGGAAAGAGATTGGGGCCGCTTGAGAGAAAGCTGAAAACTTAAGAAACGCGCGAAGGGGTGGGCATATGTCAGCAACAGGAAAATAGGAAGAAGCAGGGGGGAAAAAAAGGTGCTTACATTTCCTCATGGCCCTGGAGAGAAGAGGCAGTGGGTTGCCGCGGCGAAACGACCTTCTTAGAGATCAACAGGCGAGAGAAGACGGTGAAGAAAAGTTTAAATAAAAAAAGCCGGCACGTCGCGGGATTGTAAAGGTCAAAGTTGAACAAGCGAAAAATGGTGAGAACCGGGTCCGTCATGAAAACGAAAAGTGCTGGGAACGGCGTGTTTCAAGAGACCTGGAAAAAAATGCGCCCCGGCGCAAAAAAAGCCAACGAGTCTTAAAACGTGTTGAAAAGAATCAAGAGGCGGGGCGGACAAGCAAAAAAGCGAGCTACGACGCTGCAGAGGGAAAAGTCTGTAAGTAAGAAAGAAGTAAGTGGGACAAACGTATTGGCACGCAACGATGCATGCCAGGGGGGAAGCCATTTGCTTGACAAAAAAGCAGGAAAACAGGACAGGCTGGCGAATGCGCTATAAAAAACAAGGAGGGAAAGTCGCCCACATTAGGCCCGCTAAGTTTAAAAGTGCGGGAAACAACAGTTGGACGAGACGGAGGTAAAGACCCGGCCCATTATCTTCACAAACAAAAGATAAAAGTCTTTGTAAAGAAAGCGAACAAAAAAACGTTCACAGTAAAGACACCGATCAGGAAGGAAACACAAACTTCCAGAAGGAAGGGACTGGGCGATCTCGCAGGACCGGCGGACAGGAGTCGGACATTGTAAGAAACCTGGGAAAAAAAGGAAGAAGAAGCGTGCCGAAGTACCGGAACTTGTCCAGGCCTGCGCTGGGTGAAAAAGGTGCAACGACTCCCACGACACAGGATGAACGCAGAAAACGGGGTCAGAAAACGCCAAGCCCTGTTGACCCGAAAAAAAACAAAGCGTTGGGCCCAACGATAGAAGACGCCGGGCTTTCCATCTGCACACTGCAAGGGAGGGGGGAATCGAGGCAAAGAGATCTTCTGTATCATGAAAATACTGCCCAACCAACAAGTCGGAGTTTCCATTTCAAGAAAAAGGAGAGGAAGCGGCACCAATCAAGCCACGGATTTCGACTACAAAAACTCCAAACTCGCTAGGAAAAAGAAAAAAAATCATTGCCAGGAAAATGTAACAAAATGAGGTCAGCCTCGGTGACAATCAAGGTCTCGAGACCAAGTGGCGCGAGCAACGAAGATCAAGTGGATCAGGTTGCTTAACAGAAAAAGGTTGAAAAAGAGGGCAAAGATCCAAACTCAGGAGAGCTCCGGGGGACCCGACGAGCGATCGTGGTAGCAAAAGGAGGCGAAAGCTTCCCGTGGGGCGGTTGGCAGCAGCATCCAGCGAGTACGCAAAGTGGGGGAAAAAACAAAACAGGCAAAAGAAGCAAAGGAGCTGCCAAAAAAGGAGGAAAGGTAATCGAGCCACACAGCAAAACAAAGAACGAGTACAAAGAGACCAGAAAACCGTCATCGCCGCTGATCAGGGTGCGCTGCCTGCAAAGAGAAATGGAACCGAGGGCCCAACGTAAAGTAAAAAGGCTAAAGGAAAAACACGAAAACCTCAAGGGTGAACGGCGAAATGCAAAGGAGTTAGAGCCAAACAAGTGGAAAATCCACAGAAACAAGTACACGGTCAAACCTTTATTAATACTGCTCGGTCATCGGCGCAGTGGAACCAGGCATGCAGGAGCACAGGACGAACGGGAAGCACAAACCTGAAAAAGTAAGACCAAAGGACAGGAAGAAAAGAAAAAGGGTTTGGGAGAGAACGCAGTAAGATACGCAATCAGCACAGCGAAAAAAAGCTAAAACAACCCACGTCATTGCACGGTCTTGGCTAAAATTTCGAGGAGGGAACACGGGACTCACGAGGTGGCAAGAATTCGGAGAACAGAGGCAAGAGCACACAGAAACGATCCGCAAACAAAACAGGCATGTCAACAAGGGATGAGTGAAAAAGGGAGCGCAAGAAGGCGCTAACAGTCAAACGGAACAACACTAAATAAAACTCCAGCAAAGGAAGGTGAAGCGAAAGGGGTACAGAGAAACAAAACAAAAGACAAGAGTTCCTGCAGTACATTAAAGATCAATCAGGAGAATACATTGTCCACGAGTCGGAAAAATAAAAGGAAAAACCAAAACAGGGAAATCCATTTCACTGAAATCGGAAACAAACATTGTGTAAATATTAAGTGGGCCGAAGTGTGGGGGGAAAGAAACAGTAACAGAAAAAAGATCTGCGGGGTTCGCTGGAAGTAGGGGTTTATTGGAGAGGGAGTGAAGGGGCTGAGCCGGGCCCGCCAAGAGACCTCACCATAGGGCTGGACAAAAGGACAAATATGGGTTTTCAAAGAGGGCAGTAAAATCGGAACGCTGCACTACCTTTGTCGAGAGTAAGGAAAAGTCAAGGGCGGAATCATCACGACTAAACCTAAGGAAAAAAGGAGAAGTGAATCGACGTCGGGCCGAAAGAGGGGGAGAGAAGGCGAATAAGTGGGGGATGGGGGGTATCAAAAAATCAAGAAAGGGCTAAGAACTCTATAGCTCGAGAATTCTCGCAGCTAACGAGAAAAAGCAGAAAAAGAGGTAGCTACAGAGATAGCATGAACAAGATCCTGATCGCTGTTAGCTGATCTGAGCTCGTTACCTTTCAATTTCCTACGCAGAAATCTCGAAGAGGAAAAAATACCCAATTAAGGGGAAAGAAGAAGGTAAGATGGACAAAAATTAACCAGGCAGCCTAAAAATCGAAGCACCTAGCTGGACAGTAAAGATCACCCTCAAGCCAAAAAAGCAATCGGTGACGAAAAGTGAGGCGCGAAACATCAGCACAAAACGTTACCAATGAAAGCGAATACGAGGGACCCTCTATAACTTCGCCGATGTGGTTGAGATAGAACACACCAAGGAGAGAGGGAAAAGAGAGAGAATCAAGATAACAAAAGGTGTCTCGAGGGGAGAGGGGTTAAAGTTAAAAAAGGGGAACGGGCAAGCACTCTTTGGTGATTGGCGCGGAAGGGAAAGGATTTCGATGCAAACGAAGGGAGGGGCCCTTGGGGGAACTTTGACGGCGGCCAGAGGGAGACAGGCCGCCGAACTGGCAGGAGTAATCGCCGTAAGCTGAGAGAGTTTGGTTTTCAAAAACTGAGGTAAGTAAACTAGTCGTAAGGGGGAAGAGGTGAAAACTGCGAACGTGTGGAAGGTAAGTTCGCGATCAGGAAGAAGAAAGAGAGAAGCGTTGTGCACTGCAGAACGTGATTGAAAACGCTGTTTAAGGGTTTACCAGTGGATGGGGAGTGGGCTGCGCCGCCGAGCTTGGCGGGAAATTACATAGCAGCAGTATAGTTAGAAAGAATTGGGGATGGTCGCAGGAAGCTACAAAGAAAAAAACAGAGCCAACGTGAACGTTCAGGGAACACAGCAACAAAATTGCCCGAGAAGCGATCACTGCTACTCGCTTCTTTTCAAACTCTGAGGAGTAGAAATGAGATGCAGAAAGGGGAAGTTACTCTAGGAATGAGCTGACTAGAAAAAAAGTCCTTTTTCGTGAATGCATATGGGGGGAAAAAAAAAGACAATAGGGGGATAAGTGACAGATAGTGAGGAGAGCGGAAAGGCGATTACACAACTCAGGACAGGGCCTGCTTAGCAAGGACAGAAGGAAAAACGAAAATCCAGGCATAGAGAGTCGCTCCTGGACGACAAATCCAAACAATCCTATGTAAAAGGCCTTTTAAAAAGGGGTGGGGGCTGTGGCGAAAGGTAATGTGCAGTGGCCAGTGCCCGGGCCAAGGGCCAACGGAGCGGAACAAGAATGAAAGGGGTCTCCGATGATCGTACTGGACTAAGACTTCTTCCTCTGTGTTGGGTGATTCTTGGAAACATCGCGGAAAAGGGGAAGGGGGAGCGGCTGTGGGGAATTGAACGGGTAGGTCTGGGGTCTGGAAAAAACTTTTTTGGAAACAAGGAGGGAAAAAAGAGGCAATACAAGGCAGCCAAATGAGGGGGGAAATGTGCCAAGTTCGGTTTAGGGCCTCTGGTTTGGGGTGCACAAACTAAGTTCACACAGTCGGTTGAAAAAAAATCAGTGAACAGGGAGTGGGTGTTTTTCATGGCTTCAAGGGGGGAGAGGGACGAGAAGAAAAGGGGTGGAAAAAGGGGGGGGTGTTGGCCAAAAGGGGCGATTCAAAGAAGGGAACGACAGATGGATTAACTTTTCAGGGAGGCTTGAACGAAAGACTTACTTCCGACGGGGCAAAAGAGGTGAACACATTCAAAACGCGACGAGAATGGGAATGGAAAGAAAGGGTTGAAGGGACGTTGGTTTTGGCTGGATAGGGGAGGACGGGGAATTTGTGGCAAGCAAGAAAAACCCATATTTCGCAGTACGACTGAAGGGGGGGAGTTGGACCTTGAAGAAGCGAGGGAATATCACGAAGGCGTCATTGGCAGAGTGGCAGGCACCGAAACCTGATCTATGCGCGCTGACGTGGGGGGGGAAAGGGGGTGTACCTGAAGGTCAGGGCGTGCGCCGGACTGGAAGCGGCCTGGAACTGCACTCCGCCTGAAAGGAGTTGCGTTTTCTGAACTGGGTTTTTTTGTAACACACCAGGGATGAAAGGCGGAAGAGCCAAACCGCGCAACGAAGTCTAAATCTGAAAAGACAGATGGAAGAGCAAACTAGGAAAGCGGCTCGGGAGAAAGGGAAAGGCGCGTTTGGGAGGTGATTAACGGCAAAGGGCGTTGAAGCATCACGTGAATTCACATAAACCTAAACATTGGCTGGTACGGCGAGCCACGGGGGGTCGACTGCGATTAAAAAAAACGAAAAAAGGGGGACTTTCGATGGGAAAGGAATGGCGGTCTGGGGAAGCTAGGAGCGTTGGGGCAAAGCCGCGGCATTTGATTGTGCCGCGGGAGGAAGAGAAAAAAGTTGGGTCTGGACTGGAGGAAAAGAGAGAAGGGTGGGGGTTGCAGATGTCCCGACATATGTCATCAAAAGATGGAACCGCGGGGAGATAACAACACAGGGCAATGAAAGAAAGACGTCCGCAATAGGCGAAACGCAGGCTGGAGGAAGAGCAACGGCTATCTGCGCGGCTCCATTGGGAGGAGGGAAGCCAGGACCCGGTGGGGTCAAAGGAACGGGCGGGCAAAGGGGCAACAATCTCGCAGGAACCTGAAAGGGCTGCATTCTTCGAACTGGAAGATGAACGTGCTTTTGAGAGGGCAGGGGGCAGAATACAGTCAATGCGCAAAATAGCCAAGCATTCTTAAAAAGGGGGGGGGTATGAAGAACTGGGGGGCCTGAGAAAATATGCGGACAGACGCTGTCTGTACTGCGCATTTTTTAAGATGGATTGGGAGGGAACAAAATAACAAAAAGTGGGAAAGAAAAGACCGGTTTTTGAAAACAAGAGCGCGGGGAAAGGAAAGGCTGGCGAATAGACAACAACAACAACGGAAGAGAGACGAATCCCCCGTAAAATGTTTCCGCGTCCTTGTGGGCTGGAAAAATGGGGGGACTAGCGCGGATACAATCAAAAAAGTCACAAGAGCATACAGACTGTTCAAAAGACAACGTAACGCTACTCAAAGGTGCAGCCGTCACCCACGATACGAAACTCACATTGAGAAGATGTCCTGTGTGGAGGGAAGAAGAGACGACCAGAAGAGGAGGGTCAGAGGGGATTAGCCAAACAGCGAAACACGCCGTTCATACGCAAGGACGAAGCATGAAGCAACGGGGTCACCAAAGAGGCAAATTGCCTATGGCCCCTCACGAGAAAAAACGGAAGGGAGGAACTGCAGAAGGTTCAAAGGCCATGCAAAACGTCTAACAAAACGAAGGGAGGAATCAAGATCGCGAACTCCGCAGGTCCATCTGTCACTGGGAATGGTAGGGAGACGAGCCAGCGAAAGTCTTCAGAGGGTGTAGAACTAGCTGGACCATCGGCCCACAAAGACCAGACTCGAGGTACAAGAAAAGGAACAGGCCAAAGCACTTCTCTTCATCACCCAATCAATTACCGAAAGGGAGAGTCAAAAAAATCCCCATCAGCGGGAAAAACAAACGAAAATAGTGAAAAAAGGAATCAACCGCAAGGTTCACAATGCGGGAAAAGGGTGGAAGGTCTCCGTCCCGGAACAGCTTGCTCGGCAAATCCGGGGGGCGGAGGTCGGGGGAAATAAGGGGGGAGATAAACAGGAAGGGGTAAACTGGGTACAGTCATCCAAGTTCAACGAATTCTGAGCTTTAGGTCCCAACCGGGAAAAGTCGGGTGTCCAGAGAAAAGCATCACGCCCATCGACTTCCGTTTGGCGATGGGCCGCAAGCAATCGGCCTCATCAGCGAGGAGTGGGGAAAAAAAACACCAAAACAAAAAAAAAAAAAAAGAAAAAAAAAAAAAAAAAAAAAAAAAAAAAACCCAAAAAAAAAAATAAAAAAAAAAAAAGAAAAAAAAAGCCTGCCGAAGATCACGCGAAGTCGAAGCGAGCCAACCAGAAAAAGAAAATCATACAAAGACCGAAGAAAAAACGTCAGCAGTGGGGAGGAAAAAAATCGAAGGCACAATCCAAAAAGGAAAAGGATGTAACCTTGACAGCTTCTCAACGGGTATAAAAAAGAAAAAAAAAACCGGAGTTAGACGTCTAAATCTTCCCAGGATTTGGAAAAAACAGTCAAAGAAAAAAGGGAGGGGGCAAAAAAAAACCTGAGAAAAAGGAACTCGGTCGGTAATCGGGCAAGCACTTGTGGAAACTGCTAAAAATAAGGGAGTTCATCCCAGACCTAAAAAAGTCTCCGTCTAAGAAAGACTTTGACGAACATCTTTTGCAATGCAAAAAGCCATATAGAGAGACAGAAAAAAACACCAGCAGAAAACAAAAAAACGACAATGTCGGAGGCAGGATTGAGCGGTTGCGTAGCACGCAGGTGCAGTTAGGAGGGAGGAACAAAAAAAAGGCCGAGAACAAAACGCCAGGCAAACCGAAAAAGCATTTAAGGAGGCCAGGTCAGAGTGAAGCGGTTTAGCGCAGCAGAGGAAAAAAAAAATCACCACAGAAGCGGCTAAAAAGGACGGTGCCAGAGGGCCAAGAAAAACCAAATAGAAAAGACGGAAAAGACCTTCCGTGAATCGGATATCCTCGGAATCGGTTTCCTCGCTACATAGAAGCAAGGGAAGGCGGGGCCAAAGGGGCAAGGAAGATGCAGCCACACCCA
>Ga0179593_1396720_pt1 | contig 11662 bp, 14 predicted proteins | sample CZODoug2_1_08_16_FD_185931 | JGI IMG/M metagenome (GOLD analysis project Ga0179593, IMG submission 185931) | Vadose zone soil fungal communities from Angelo Coast Range Reserve, California, USA - CZODoug2_1_08_16fungal (PacBio error correction) | ecosystem: Environmental > Terrestrial > Soil >...
GGGGCAAAAAACCCCCTGTGGGTTGGAAATTGGCCGTAGTCTGGGTGGCTTCCCGCAAATGGAGGAAAAGGAAGGCAAGACCATGCAAAACGAAAGAAAAGACGAACGCGAACCACTGGAGGCCGAGCTACACAATTTGGGACGGGGGGGGGGGGCGAAGGAAAACGATAACGACTCCTTCTTCGATAGAAGGACGGAAATGAGGGAGAGGGAAACAGGCAGGATCGGTCGTTTTGTACTGTTAGGGACGACCGGTGAAGGAAAAAAAGCATTGACCAAAGAAAATAGCGATCAATCCCTCTGCCTGAAACCACTGGAAAGTGGTAATGGGGAAGGGGTCTCCTGCGGAGGGAGACCTCGACGTTGAAGGAAATAAAGAAAAGGGCCCGGTGCAGCTGTCTGGAATTTCTCGAAGGAAAGCGATTCGAATACAGAAGCGAGAGGGGAGGAGCAACGACGTTGTAAAATTCTGCAGACGTCATTCCCTACAGAGTACCGCAGCGCGGGCAAACCATGGAGAGCAAAGCGGCCGTTGAAAGAAAGAACTTCAACCAGTTCACCAACAACGCCTCAGGAACGCAACTGACAATTTATGGACAGAGGTGGGGACTTGAAACACTCAACGGAAGTCGAAAAAAAAACACTCCCAGCCTGCCGTTGTAAGAGGACCGGTAACGGGGTAAAAGCCTCGCCAAATGGGAAAAAAGGAGGGGCTTCTCAAGGGGGGCGGGTCACCGGAAAAAGGTAGAATAAAAAAGTAGCAAATGACGGCGGGCGATTGAACCATCACCTGAAAAAGGAGGCTCGGACACGGGGGCTCAACTGAGGGACAGGGCTGCCATCCGGTAAAATCACGCTCTCGAAGCCAGGTCCTTCCTTGAGTGAGAGACGGGAGATCAGTTGGAAGCTCTAAACGAATCCGACCATCTTTCCGACTCCGCGGCGATGGGGAAAAAAGAATTCGAGGGCCGGCTGGGTAGAAAAGAAAACTGGATATCTATCTGACTTTCAAGGTGAACACCGGTGGGGTCGGGGAGTAGGGAGGAAGGGAGCCGTCGCGCTACTGTGCGTGCCTCATACGGGGGCTACCCATGGCCCGAACCCGGAGACGAGTTGGCGTTCCAACGAGGGATTGGTCTCAACAAAGTTTCCAAAGCACAGTGGGGGGGGCGAAGGACGGCGTGCCTGTTTCTACCGAGGGCTTCCGCCACGGAAGAGACCGGAGCTAAAAACGTCATGAGGTCGCTCGTCGCAGCATCTTTCCCAGAAAAGACCCGAGCTTATTCACTCCAGGGGGTGGTGTCAGCCCCCTGCCGTGAAGAACCAACAGGTTTTTGCAAGGGCCTCGAAAATTGAAAAGAAAGAGAGGAGGAAGTTCCAAAATAGGTCGAAAAAAGCGCATGGAAAGGCCGGTAGCAGAGGCGACTAGGGGGGGGGAGCATGAAATAACAACATATTTAAAACGGTAAGTGCATCCGCAAGGACTGCCGCCGCAGCGGGACGGGAAAGAGAAGGAAAGAAAAGGGGGAAAGCCTAAGGGCAAAGGGACGAGTACATTGGCGAGGGAAAATGGATTTTGAGCACGGCCAGGACTCTGTATGGGTCTGGGGAACCCGCCATGAAATAACCGGACCAATCTTGACGGGAAGGGGGGAAGAACCTTCCGCCGCTCAACAAGGGAGAAAGAGATTATGCGCTGGAAAAAGTAAATTAGAGGGTTGTCACATCTCTAAGAAAACAACAAAGAAGGGAGAGGAATAAGTCCAGCGGGCGGGCGGTTGCACCATATCATAAGAAGGAAGCGTAAGGCCCAGCCCCCAAGCCCAACCCACCCACCAACACCCCCCCAAAAAAAACAAAGCGCGGGGCCGAGGAAGGAATTACAGCAGGTCCGTCGTAAGAAGCACAGGAGGGCTCACTTCCCGAGACGTTTTCTTTAAATAGACAATGAGAGTAAAGGGCGGCCCAGTCGTCGTAAAAGGGACGTGCCTGACGGAAGAGCTTGAGAGCCGACGTCAGAAGGAAAGCCTTGCACATTTCAGACACGGTCACCCATTCCACGTCCAGGTGAATCGGTGGTTGAAAACGAATACCGGACGTCGCCCCTGGTAAGGGATACGGGAAGTAGGCGTCCCCAGACAGGGCAGGGCTGAATCGTAAGGGTATGCATAAACGGGAAGGACCCAATTCCTCCAGAAAAAAAAACTAACTCAGACTTCAAATTGGGGGACATCGGACGGTTGATGAGGGGATCTCTTAACAGAAGGAAGAATACCGCGCTGGACATGGACGGAAGGTCACTACGAAGTGATCTGGGACCGGCAAGTATGGAAGCAGTCTAAATTTAGGGGGGGAAAGGGCGGGAGAAAATAGAGATGGCAGGATCAGGACAAAGGAATGAAAAATTATCGATCCCGAGGGCAAAAGAAAACTCTGGATGGCAAAAAGGCCTACGAGACGCTCCATCGTACCGGACCAAAAACTGGCGAAGTCCGGGTTCTGGCATGGTCACAGGGAGAGGGAAGGGGGGATTGTGGGGGGGGCCCAACACGCTCGGCGCGGGAAACTGGGTCGTCCACGCCAGGGCGGCGACGATTTTCAATCTTGCAATGGAGGAAAAGGGACGAAAGGCGGCAGTTGACAAAAGAGGCGGGATCCGGCCCCGGGAAAAAGACTTCATCTCGGCTGTAAACGTACACAGCAATTCTCCGGGGGGGAGAGAAGGAAAAGGGACAGACCATTGCGGCAATTGGGCCGAATGGACAGTTGAAACTTTTGGGGGCCAGGTCAAAGACGTAATCTTCGCCGAGTTTCGAAGAAGGAAGGGTGTTCAACTTCAACTTCGGGCCTCTCGACAACATGTCGTTGCAAAGGGTGGCATGGGGGGTGCAGTGACTTGAACCACCCGGGGAAACGGCTTGTGAGTAGAAACAAGGCCAGAGGCGAATTGACCATGGGTGGGTGAAAAGAAAAATGAAGTCCCTTTGACTCTCGGTGAATGAAACAGGCTGCCAAACTAAAGAAAAAAAGTGGCTGCTTGGGTCGAGCACGGCGGGTTGTTAAGAAGCAAGAGGGGGGGAAAAAACCAGCCAGCTGCCCGGGATGGGCGGAAGGGGAAGAGGAACGGGGGAGGCGGAAAAATGGAATCCCGAAGAAAATATCAAAAATAAGTTTCATTTGGCGGAGGAACGGGAGTAGGAGAAAGCGCTTCTGTGATGGTTGGGAGATTCTGATGGGAAGCAACAGATTTCCACCATCCAGGGCGGCAAGGGAGGAGTCCGCATTCTAAAGCTCTTGGTTCGAACAGAAACGCGTTATCCTGTATTGCAGAAGTAGATCCCACTCCACAAAAAAAAACAACCTCTACCAAACCCCAACGCAAAAGAACCCCAAAACAAAACAAACAAAAAAATGGGGGGTATGCGTCTAAAAAAAAGGGTTGAGTCGATGGCCCTTTGGGAAGTGGGCAGGAAGCCTGGGGTCCATGGGTTCCGGGAGAAAGGAAAAAAGGGCAACAAGGCTCGGGACTAATCCGTAGCAGCGAGGACTCAGCTCAACAACAAGAGGGAGAGAGAGGGAGGCGACGAATTGGATTCCTGCCGTAACGACCGTTCATACGAGCCAACGGCAATGGGAATGGAGCCACAAATGCAAACTGGACGAAAAGAAAAAAAATAAGGTCATAGAACTCGAAGACGGGTAGGGGGAGAACATCACACATGTGTTTGTGAACTCGGGCCACAATAAAAGATCACCCGCGGCGAAACGCACGGGCAAGAGCCTCGCGGACGCCCGGTGAGGGAGGTTTTACCCTGTGGCTGACGACCTCGCGACTACCAACAGGGGGGAAAAAAAAAAAGAAGAGAGTGCGCCAAGGGTGAGAGAGTCGAATTACCTGGGAGTGGATTGGAAAGGGAGTGGGAGTTGAGACGACTCAATTAAAGGGGAAGGGAAAGGGGAAGCGAGACATCACCGTTTGGGTTCCCCAGGCATGGACTTTCGAAACTGAGAGGGATTAGGGACCACAGGCCCCCAGGGAGGGGAAAAACAAAAATGTTTGGTGACCAGAGGTAGTCTGCAGGATGGTTCGAGAAACCTGAGCGGAATTGGGAAATCAAAAAAGAAACGAAACAGTCTCTTTCAGAGGGGGGCGGAAGGTTATCGAAGAGTGTCACCAAGGCACGTCACAAAGAGAAACTACATAACCTGGCCGGGGACCGATTTGTTGGAAAAAAGAAGTCGCAAAAAAAAATGACGCAAAAAACTAAAAAGGAGAGGAAGACCGGGGAAAGGGGCAGGAGCCTGGGAAAGCCGACGCAAAGGAGGGAGAGGGTTGTCTCAAGGTGTTCGGAACACTCGGGGGGGGAACGGGATAAAACCCCACAAACCCCCCCAACCATAAAACGCACCCCCCCACCCCCCTACTCCCCAAAGAACACCCCCCAACCCCCCACCAAAAAGAAGGAGAAGTGACGTGGTAAGAGGAGCCAAAACTTTCGGAAGAGCAAAAGGGAGGGCGAACCTGGGCACTCCACAGAAAAGACGGACGAACTGCCACGGGAGGGGTTGCCAGAGAAACGAGTGAGGGAAAACGGCAACTGAGAACGGAAACCCAAGGGAAGAGAAGGGGGGAGGCATATGGACAGGAATTCGCGAGGAAAATGCGAACTCTTTAATCTTCCTCGGCTGGGCCCAGGAGTGTAGGTTTCGTGAAAGGGGAGAGAAGGGGGGACAGCCGAACGGGGTCGACGGCTATTTCTAAAAGGGGGGAAAGAACGAACGCATTCGGCGCCATCGAGGTCGACCACATTCCAAGGCTGGAGGAAAAGGAGGCGAACACATCCTCCAAATCGGGAAAGAGGGGCAAAACAACCCGCACAGAAGAACCGTGGGGACAAGGGAAAAAGGTAACTTGAGGACGCGATGGCGGGGCTGTGAAAAAAAGAAAAACCTGTGATCAGGGGACCGTTGGTAATCACCGCAGGGAAGAGCCCCTGTGGAGGGTGACCTTGCCCCTACTGGTTCTGTTCATATCGAGGCTACTTTTGACACGAGTGGTCGGCAACGGCGTAATAAGGAGGAACAGTTAGAGTGGAGGGGATAGAAACTGAAGTATTACATTTTCAGGTCTAACCGGGGGGGGTAAAAGAGTTGAGGACTCGGTTTGTGAAGGATAGATGGCCGATGCAACGTACCAAAAACGATTGGGGAAGGGGCCTTCTAGGCCGACGGGAAAAAATATTGTCTATGAGAAGTTCAAGACCATGCGAGGGAATTATCAAAAAAAGAGCACTGTAAGGACGGGCACAATGCAAATCACCCAAAACACGTCTCATATACGGACCTCAGTCAGAAAAGGAGAAATATGTAGGCAAAAACGAAGAGGAAAAACAAATTTGTAAAGATCGAGAAAACACCAAAAAAAGGGAAAAAGATAAGGAGACAATTCCGCTTGAATCTGGGGTGAATAAGACTAATCCGGGGGTAGAAGGGGGGTTCTTGCCAGTCTCGGTCGGTAGAAGGGGTTCATTTCTTGTGTCATGCACGGGTAAGAAACAACTGGGAGGCTCCTGAAAAGTTGCTTATTTTGTTCAATACCCACCTAGTGACCGTGAGGGAACGCGAAGGGGAACGGAAGGGGGACCTCTTACCTGAAGGAGGACGCACTTCTGATCTTCCCACGGCAACTAAAGGAAAAGGAAAGAAAACGGTCAAAACGGGCCGCCGGATATAAAATCAAATGCGAAAAAAAGGGTGGTTCAAGGACATTCACATTTCTACGCCGGACATGGGCCATAAAGTCGCCTAAGGGAGTTGGGGTCGGCGCCCAGGCCAAACCCACCGGGGGGGCTGGGAAAAAGAGGAAAGTATGATACAGGAAAGCTAGAAAGTGCTCATGGAGGTACAGGGACCCTCCACTCAGACCGAAAAAAGGAGCCAATTGTACGATCAAATGGGGGGGGAAAGAAGGGATCCGGGACGATCCGCTGGACGCAGAGGAAGAGTAGCCTAATTGGAGGGGGAGAAAGTAGGCGAAAGGACTCCAGCTTTGAGTAAGGGGCAAAGGGTATCAGCTATCAGGGGGGAAACGACGACTGTTCGCAGGATCTAGACGCGAAAAGGAAAAGGAGGGGGGCATCCGAGGACGCAGACCCGGATCAGGGTAGCGGGGTCACTGCTAAGGAACCAGGGCGGGAAATTAGGAAAGGAGAAAGATACGCTGCAAGCTGATAGTCAACGGCGACGGGGCCAACTCCTAGATGGGCAAGGTACCCGGGCAGGGCGCGAAGGCGAAGTGGCCCTCTGGAAAAGGAGAAGTAGTTTAGCCGGGCGGCTGGGCCTGAAGGGGTACTGGACGGGGGACAATAGAGTAACGCAAGCAAAGGGTGGATTCCTACATTTCAAAGGGAACGTGCCCTTGAACGGGTAATAGGTATTGGGAATAAAATAGGATTACCTCAGTCACGGCCAGGACGCAAGCGGGGAGTAAAAAAGGTTGGCAGAGGGAGGTGGGTGTTTGACAGGAAACAACATCGTCTTAGAGGGGGGGTCTGTCCTTGCGGGGGGAGTGTGATTGCCGGAGGGGGAAATGAATGGGGAAAAAAGGAGGGATAACCTCAAGCGCTTTCACAGCGATTTGACCATGGAACGGTCTCAGCCTGGGGGGAGAAAGGAAGAGAGGGGAGGGGAAAGCCTATGACCCCAGTGGAACAGTCGGTGGATTCCCAGCAAAGACAGGAAAACTGGAATTCGAAAGCAAACCACTGAAAAAACCAGGAAGGGGGGATAGAAAAAGCCTCTTGCGTGCCTGAGTCTTCCTCAACAGGTGAGGCACAGCCAGAAAAAGGGAAGGTTTGCAGAAAGGCAAGAGAGTAGGAGAAGTCGTTATCCGGGAACGTCAATGCTTTTGGAAGGAAAGTAGGGCCTTCAAAGGGGCAAAAAAAAGAGCCGCGAGCCTCAGAAAATTGACAAGAAGGTGCGAGCGGGAGGAAAACGTCGAGTGGGATGTAAACTGGGGGGGGGGACCATATTCGACACCCATAGGTGTATGCGTCTGAAAAAACGGGAGAGTCGATGGCCCTGGGCGTGTGGCATTTTTCCTTGAATATGGAGGCCGGCTCGTATGCCCAATGTCTCCGAATACGGATCCAGGGAGACACGGAATAGAGACTCTCAAAAAAACACCCGAAAAACAACTGAGGAGGGAGTTTGCGAATTGCTCCGGGGGCGAACAGCCAGGGAAAGTGTTTTAATCTGCAGGGGGAAAGGAACGCGACCAAAGGAACAACTAACTCATCGGGAGGAACCGCAAAAGAAAAGCATCACGGGGTCGAGAAGGATGTCTCGCAATACGGGAAAAGAGGGCCGGGACTAAGGAGAGACGCACTGGAGGAGGGGGAAAGGGTCGACCGGTCCGACCCGGCGGCGTTGGACCAGGTTTCTTAGCGACCGGTGAGAAGTGCCGGACATTCATCTCAATCGAAGAATGGAATCGATCAACGGCGGACAAGAGGAAACTGGAGTGGGGCCGGGGAGGGGAAACCATCGTCACGTTGAAGAGGCCGGTGGGGAGGGACCTAGCGGTTTGGGATCTTTCTTTAAAGGGGGGCGCGATGAGAAGACGACAGGTCACGCGCGGAATCAGTCCGTGACAGGGGGGGGACAAAAAGGTGTAGAGTGAGAGCCTAGACTTGGGCGGGATGGGAAAACTGACCATCCATGGCCAAAGTACAACGTTGGGCAGGACTGGCAAAAGGAAGAAAAAGCGGTGAAAGGGGCAAGTTCAGCAAAATCGCCGGTAAGGTAACAAACCAGGAGCCTGAGAGACTAAGTGAACGAGACGAGGAAAAACGGAAGGAAAGGCTACAACGTTACTAGGGACCTTAGAAGTGGTGCAAAAATAAGAAAAACGGAGGGGAGAGGAGAAAAGGAGGTCCGGAAACAGTCAGACAGAGGAATAATTGCCGGGCGTTGTCGTAAAACGTCAAAAAAAGTTATTGGGGAAAGAGACAAGAGCGGCAGGGGTGGGAAAAAAAATGGCTGGCTTCGCACCAGCACGGAGAGCACCGAGAGCGCCGGCACTGCAAAGGAAAAGGAAAGGGGACGATAGAGTTGCCAGCGCGGGCCTCTTAGAAATGTTGCCAGCGGAAAATCCGGGTCGTACCCAGTCACCCACGGATTCAGGGGGAGGGTGAAGAAATACTAACTTGAAAGAAGAAGAGGAACGGGAAGTGCGAGTTGGGGGCAGGTCGCGATGCATCCGCAAGGGGCCGCGTGAGGAGGACCAAAAAGATTGGAGAGAAACTCGGCCGCAACTAAGAAAGGATTACGAGTCAGGGACTAAAGAGGGCAAAAAAGGTCGACAAGGGCGGGGACGCTTACGGGGAAGGGATCGGGATCGTCTCCAAAAGGGACAAAAGGAGGACGTCACGTAAAATACGACCGAGCTGGACATGGCGACGTGCTGGAGGGAAAGGGGCTTCGTGTAAGGGGAAAATAAAAGGGACCAATCGTCATAAAGTCTCACCAGGTTGAGAGGGGGAAAGGACAAGTTGCCAGCCCTGCAGTGGGACAGCAGCTGTCAAGGGGCAAAAAAAGAAAAAAGTGGCCTGGGAAGGACATAGGAATGGCGGCTACGTCAAGCGTGGGACGAGAAAAAGTGTCGTAGAAAGGAAGCAGGATCAGAGAAGGGCTGCGAGAAAAAAGGGTATTACAGTCGGGAGGGAACCCAAACGCGGGGGGGGAAGGTGAAGGTGAAGACTTGGGAATATAACGGCGGGCGGCGCTTCTGGAGTGAAACAGACGAACTAATTGACGTCTTCTCGCTTACTCCGGGAGATATACCTAGACGATTGAAGAACATTCAAAGAAACATTCAGGGGGAAGTAGCACGCCCTGGCTACTTCAGAGGAAAACAAGGAAAAAAAGCCAGGCCTGGGCTTTGATCCTTACCTCCTGAAGAAACGAAAGGGGTATGTCAGTGCCTATCTGACCGCGACTTGGCGTGTCAGAGCCAAAAAATGAAAGGGAAAGGGGGGAATGGACTTTCTGGGGTGGAAGTCGAAAATTGAAGCATCGGTCGATTCGCCGTGGGTGACGCGGGGGGAGCCTGGCAAGAGGAGAGGGTCAGGGGAGGGCTGCCGTCCTGAAGGATCCTTTCGGTGCTCCGGTGCGACTATCTTGTGAAGGGGAAAGAAAAAAAAATGGGGGGAATACTTCATACAATTTAGTCCTTCGCTTTAACGGGGGGGGGGCAAAGGCGAAAACAAAGATCTCTCTTCCACAAAGAGGCCATACATAAACTTCAGACAAGGAAGGAACACACTGTTCCAGAGCTCGATTCTCAGGAAAGGAAAGGTCTTCCCATTTAAGTGAGAAAAGTGAAAAGGATGAGAAACGTTCTCCTCGGGGGGACGTAAACCGAGGGGCCTCATGCACAAAGGGGGGGAAGGACGGCAGGGGATTACAAGTAATAAATCGAGAAATAAGGTCTCTCTTCCATTATGCCACGCCAGAAGGACTACCAAAAAGGTAAAAAAGGGGCAAGGTCCGGCGAGACGCTACCCAGCTACCAGGACCTTACTACACCGAGGGCTCCTTCGCAAAGTGTAGTTAATACTCCGGGAATGCCATCTGGAGGACCTCCATCGGAGTCGAATATCTTGATTAACATTATCGATCTTCTTCAATCCAAGGAGAAGCTGCGCCAAAAAATCGTCCTTAAAACTGACGAGTGGGAAAAGAAAATCATGAGGTCTTCTCGGGAGGGACGAAACTGTGGAGGTCACTAGGGGGGGGGGGTTTACATATGAACAAGGGAGTGGGGGAAAGATCTACAAGGGGACGGCACTCTGCGCCTCAAGGGCGTCAAATGTAATCATGACATGGCTGGAAGGGTGCTCAGGCCGGCTGGAAAAGGAAAGACTTTGTTGAGCAAGCCGCGACGTGTCTGGTTTGCGAGGGGGGAACGGAAATGACAGAGCGAGGACAACGCATCAATTACTCCTTGGAGCTAAAAACTGTCCGGTCACGAAAAAGTGAAGCAAAACAAGCAGAATTGCACGGAGTGACAGGGATGGCGACGCGCCAGACGTCACACGGAGGAGGGAAGGAGGATCAGCGTTTGTAGCGCACGGCTAGGGGGAGGGAACTGGTCGAGAAAAGACGGGAAGGGGGAGGGCGTCGGGAGGGCGAATGCTTTTTTCCGTCGGTTAAAATGCATGGTGTGGGATGTGCCCTTCAAAAACGGCCGAAAAAGGAAAAAACCAAATTTCATGTTTAAGCTTGACGGCCCATTCCATAAGGCAAGGGGGGCGAACGGCTTTTCTACCGCCTGGAATAGGCATAAGATGCTTCCTTAGCGCGGCCCGTTACTGAGGCGAACAAAAAGCGAAACCAGACTGACGAAAAAGAAAGGTACGTGGGAGTCCGGCAAAAAGGGAGGACAACCCGGGGGAGACCTCTAAATACCCAAAAAGGAGGGAACGTCCATAAGTTCATGGGGAGAACCCGGACCGGCGGAGCGCTGCCGGGGGTTGGTCAAAGGCTTCAAACCACCAGGGACGATGAAAGCAAAGGGGTAACCTCACACGCCGTCCCTGGCAGGTGGCCGAGAAACGTGGCCTCATTTCGACAAGATAAAACAAATACAACCCAACAACCAACCAAACCCAATACAGGAGGTCAACAGCGCTCAAGCCCCCCCCCCTTTTAGACACACACAAAAACACAAAGAACCCCCCAACCGCCCCCACACCCCATACCCCCCCCCCTACAGAACACAATAACCCCACAAAATCTGACCCCACCCCCCCACAGGAAAAAGGCACCCCCCACACGAAAAAAAAAACCAAATACACCACAAAAAATAAAAACCACCCCCACCCCCCAAACTCCCAAACCCCCCCACCCCATAAACAAAAACCAAACCCAGCAACCCCCCCCAGAACGCACCCCCCCCTAAAGTCCGAAAAACCCACACCCCCCCACCTCCAAAACCAGCCGGAAAAAAAAACCCCCCCCACCCACGGAGGCCCCGAAAAAACCCCCACCAGGACAAAGAAAAAACAAAACAAAAAAAACCCAACTCCAAACACCGGCACGCCCCAACAACCAAAAACAAACAAGTAACTAACCCTAAAAAAAAAAAAAAAAAAAAAACAAGAAAAACACACAACCGACCCCCGACCCACCCCCCCCCCCCCAAACCCCCCCAAAAAAACACAAAAACTCCCTAAAGCCCCCCAAACCATCCCCCCCCCACCCACCAAATAGGGCCCAAAACCCCCCAGCGCACAAATACGGACATGGGAAAAAACCTCCCCAACCCCCCACCGGGCAACAAAAGGCACGGTTTGAAAAACGTCGGCCATGAGGGAAAGATTTGTGAGACAAGAACAAAATGGTGGGGGAGTCGGCCGGCCAGACCTAGTCGTTCGATTCAAAGTTTCGGGAAAGGGAGGGCGCATTGCGGACTGCAGAAGGAGGGAATCGTGTGCACGGTCGCCGAAGAAGGGAATCCAAACAGCAAGAGAGCTCACATCAAAAAGGGCAGGAAGGAAGATAGAGATAGAAATAAACTTGGATCCGCTCGGGGCAAAACACAGGGCATAAGAGATGGCAAAAAAGCTTTGGCCACCATGGAAAAGGAAGTCACTGGGAA